>Ga0136633_1000945_pt1 | contig 21597 bp, 14 predicted proteins | sample AntDrymeUQ832206_2_FD_105494 | JGI IMG/M metagenome (GOLD analysis project Ga0136633, IMG submission 105494) | Polar desert sand microbial communities from Dry Valleys, Antarctica - metaG UQ83 (22.06) | ecosystem: Environmental > Terrestrial > Soil > Desert | place: Antarctica: Dry Valley...
CGCCTGAGGAGGCCGACGCCTTCCTCGATGCCGCCCTGAGCTGACGGTGGCCACCGAGCACGGGCGGGGTCCGGTCGTCGTCGACACCGACGTCTACAGCGCCCGCCTCATCCCCGACTCGACCCTCGCCCGCCGGTACGAACCGCTCCTCGTCGGGCGCAAGGAGTTCGTCTCGTTCCAGGCTGTGGCTGAGGTTCGCTACGGTGCGCTCCTCCGAGGATGGGGCGACACGCGGCTACGCCGCATGGAAGCCGCGTTCGGCCGGATCGAGGTCGTCTACCCCGGCCCAGACCTCGTCCGCACCTACGCCGAACTCCGCGTCGCCTGCCAACGAGCCGGCCATGCACTCAGCCAACGTGAGCACGATGCCGACCGATGGATCGCCGCCACGGCCATCCGACTCGGGACCCCTCTCGTCTCCAACGATGGCGTCTTCGAGAACACACCTGGCCTCGTCGTGGAGACCGCCCGGAGCTGACTCCTTCGCCTTGGTCGGCAGCCGAGCGCCCATTGGCCGGAGCGTTCTGGGACACCTACGCGCCTACGCCCCGTACGGCACCTTGGGGGCGCTGTCCCACGCCGTTATGGCCGCGCGTTCTGGGACAGCCGACAGCCACGGGTGTGCAACCAGAGCCGTCGTTGTGGAGGGCACCCGATCAACCCAAGGGTGAGCTGTGGCACCGAGGCGCGGCGGCTGATGGGCAGGGCTCAGGCGCTGGAGCGGGTGACGGTTCGCGGTGCGGGACTGTCGAACAGTTTGGTGATAGCGAGCGGTGTTGTGGGGCGGCACAGCAGATAGCCCTGGCCGTAGTGGCATCCAAGCGTCTCCAGGCGTGTCTGCTGGTCGGGTTCTTCGATGCCTTCGGCGACGACGGTGAGTCCAAGGTTGTCGCCGAGCGTGACGATCGTCTGGAGGAGCGGGATCTGCTGTGGCGCGTCGTGGCCGGATACGAAGGAGCGGTCGACTTTGAGGACGTCGACGGGAAGGCGTTGCAGGTAGCTGAGCGAGGAGAAGCCGGTGCCGAAGTCGTCGATGGCGATGCGGACGCCTCGCTCGCGTAGCGCGCTCAAGTGGGCGCAGGCGTCCTGGCTGAGCTGTTGGACGAGGGCGGTCTCGGTGAGCTCGATGACGAGGGAAGTCGGTGGGAGGCCGGATTCGCCGAGCATCCGGTCGACGTCGGCGAGCAGTCGTCCGCTGGAGATGTGGGTGCCGGACATGTTGACGCTGACCCACAGGTCGCGTTGGTCGGGTCGTTCCCACTGCCAGGTGCGGACCTGGCGGCAGGCGGTTTCGAGCACGAAGCGGTCGATGGATTCGATCTCGCCGCTGTCCTCGGCGATGGAGATGAACGCGCCCGGGGCGAGCAGGCCGCGGGTCGGGTGGCTCCAGCGGACGAGGGCCTCCATTCCGACGATGCGGTCCGTGCGCAGGTCGTAGACGGGCTGGTAGTCGAGGACGAACTCGCCGCGATCGGCGGCGCCGCGCAGATCGCCTTTCAGCGCCAGCCGGTCGAGCATGTCGTCGTGGAGGCCGGAGTTGAACACCTGGAAGCAGGCCTTGCCCATGCCTTTGGCCATGTACATGGCGATGTCGGCTTGACGGACGGCTTCTTCGGCGTCGCTGACAGTGCCGTCGAGGGTGGCCACGCCGATGCTGGCGGCGACGCGGGTGGTCTTGCCATGGAGAGAGAACGGCGTCTCCAGGGCGGCCATGACTCGCTCGGCCATCTGCACCCCCGGCGCCGCGTCAGCACCGTGTCGGACGAGGATGGCGAACTCGTCGCCTCCCAGACGGGCAACCATGTCCTCGTCGCGGCAGCATGAGCGGAGCCGCTCGGCGACGAACTGCAAGAGCTGGTCGCCCGGAACCGGAGCAGGAGAAGGTCGGGGTCCGGGTCGGTGCTGGTGGCCCGGATCGCGTCGGCGAGGTCGGTGAGCTCGCGATCGTCGAGCGCCCGTCGTCGACTGGTCGTGCGCAGCGGTTTGCGGAGCGCAGCAGCCGGATTGGCTGTGACGTGGCCGGCGTCCACGGCGCGGGCGTAGATGGAGCGAAGGGCGGTGACATCCGCGTCATCAACACCACCACAGGCGAACTCCTCCGCCACCTCACCCTCGACCCCACCCGCGGCTACCAACCCCGCCACAAAAACCAATGACCCGAACCCCACCGGGGGTTCGGGCGTTGCCGATGTCTCGCGACATCACACTGAGTGGGCGAGGGGGGACTCGTCGACCGCTCATTGGGCTCATGCCCAAGCCATAGCTCGGGCATGGTGACCTCCAGGAAGTCTCAGCGTGCCTACACGACGGCACCGGCGCAAGGGCCTCACACACCGCCATCCCGACGGTCCCCGGTCAGGGCATGCCTTGAGGTGGCGGCGGCGCTGAAGGCCCTGATCCGTTGAGCTCTCCCGGGATGCTGCGTGCGAGTCAGCCGCCGGGTGCTTCCCGGGGAAGGCCTAGGACCCGTTCGCCGACGATGTTGCGTTGGATCTCTGCGGTGCCGCCCCAGATGGTGGAGGAGCGGCTGCCGAAGAAGTCGGCCTGCCAGCGGTTGGGTGTGTAGGTGTCGCCGGGCGTGGTGAGGAGGGCGTGGGCGCCGAGGACGTCGAGCGAGAGCTCGCCGAAGCGGCGGTGGTGCTCGGACCAAAGCATCTTCGCGATCGATGCGGTGGGGCCGGGGTCGCCAGAGTCGACGAGCGAGGCGAGGGTGCGCAAGCCACCGAAGCGGATGAGCTGCACATGGGTGTGGGCGTCGGCGAGGCGTTGGCGGAGCACGGGATCGTCGGCGCGGCCTCGACGGCGGGTCTCCTCGATCAGCTTGCGCAGGGAGATCTCGAAGCGCAGGTGCTGCGTGGCGGCCGAGCCGCCTCGCTCGTTGCCGAGCGTTGTCTTCGACACCCGCCATCCGTGGCCGAGCCCGCCGATCACGTTGAACAGCGGAGCGCGGGCCTCGTTGAAGAACGTCTCGGCGAAGTGGGCCTCACCGCCGATCTGGCGCAGCGGACGCAGCTCGACCCCGTTGCCAGCACGGAACTGCTCGTCCGGGTCGAGGGGGACGAGGACGTAGGAGATGCCGTCGTGCTTATCGCCCGTCGAGTCGGTGCGGACGAGGGCGAAGCACATGGTGGCGTCCCAGTACCACGAGGTCCACACCTTCTGGCCCGTGATCACGAGCTCGTCACCGTCGACCACGCCCTTGGTCTGCACGTTGGCCAGGTCGGAGCCGGCACCGGGCTCGGAGAAGCCCTGACAGTACCGGTCGGTACCGCCGAGGATGCGAGGCAGGAAGTGGCGCTTCTGGTCCGCGGTGCCGTGCACGACGATCGCCGGCCCGACCAGCGACTCCCCCATGCCCAACGTCGGTCGCACCACCTTCGCCCTCGTGAACTCGGCGTCGACCGCGGCGGCCTCGAGGCCCGACAGACCCCGACCGCCGACCTCTTCGGGCCACCCGAGGCACAGCCAGCGGTGCTCGCGCAGCAGGTCCACCCACTCGCCCTTCGGCGCGATGCCCCGTCCCCCGTCGAAGTCCCGTCCCACGAGCGCGTGCTCGGCGAGCCACGCCCTGGCCTCCTCGCCGGCGACCCGTGCCGACGGCCCGAAGTCGACGTCAAGCTTGCCGCTGTGGAGGGTCACAGGTTCTCCGGGTAGTCAGCCGTCTTCGAGAGTCCCCAGCTCGGTTCGCGCTTCTCGATGAAGGCCATGACGCCCTCCTTGGCGTCAGCCTGCTGCCCGGTCCACCCGAACATCCGGTGCTGGCGAGCCGCTGCGGTGGCGCGATCGGGCTCTGAGAGGAACTCCCACAGGACGCGCTTCGTCAGCGCCGCCGACACCGGGGCGGTGTTCACAGCGATGTCCCGAGCCAGCTCCACGGCGGTGTCGACGACGTCGTCCTTCGGGACGCAGCGGTTGACGAGGCCGAGCTCGAAGGCCTCCTGGCCGAGGAAGATGCGCCCCGTGAGGAGGAGGTCCATCGCCGCGGTGACGCCGATGAGGCGCGGCACCAGCCAGAGCAGGTCGGCGTCGGGCATGATGCCGCGCCGGTTGAACACGAACCCGAGCTTTGCGTCCTCGGCCACGACCCGGAGGTCCCACTCGATCGGCATCGTGAGCCCCGCGCCGACGGCCGCACCGTTGATGGCGCCGATCACCGGCGTGCCCAGACGCGGCGATGGCTTCGAACGGCGGGCTGCGTTTGCGTCGTCACGGGTGCCGATCGCGTCCCCCTTGCCCGAGAACGTCTCCCCGCCGCTGCCGAGGTCGGCACCGGCGCAGAACGCACGGCCGGCGCCGGTGACGACGATGGCCCGGCACGAGTCATCGTCGTCGAGCTCGCCGAAGGCACGTCCGAGCTCGGCGGACATGGTCCACGTCCAGGCGTTCATGCGCTCAGGCCGGTTCAGCGTGACGAGCGCGACGGGTCCATCGCGCTCGACGATGATCTGCTCGTAGCCGCTCATGGGTCTCCTCGATCAGCCGCTGGCCGGACGATAGGCGCCGACGTAGGCGCGGACCGGCCCGATGCTGGCGACGGCCAGCGCGAACGCGGTGAGGGCGACGACGGCGCGTCGGGTCCGGGATGTCATTGCTGCTCCCTGGGGTCGGAGGTGCGGACGTTTGCGTGCAACAGGGCGGCAACGAGCTCGACCACCAGATCGACGTCCATGGGGTCGCTGGCGATCACGTCCGCGTAGATGAACGATTGCCCGAGGCGTAGCACGGCGAAGGCGAGCTGCTCGGCAGGCATGGCCAGCACGAGTCCGGCGCCGGAGACCTCGTCCTCGAGCAGGCGGGCGACCACGCCGAGCACGCCCGGGTGTACCCGTCCGGCAGTCGAAGTGAGGATCCGCAGGGCCGCGACCGGCTCCTCGTCGAAGAGGCGGCGGAAGGCCGGCACCGGCGCGCTCACGTCGGCGAGGAACACCCGGACCGTCTCCACCACCCGCTCGACCCCGCTGAGGTGGGCGGTGCGCTCGAGCGTCCCGGCGACGCTGAAGCGCACGAGGTACCAGGCCACCTCCCCGAGCAGCCGATCGCGGTCGGACACCTTGCGGTAGAGCGTGGCCCGACTCGTGCCGATGTCCTCGGCGAGCCGGCCCATCTCCAGGCGCCGACCCGCTAGCACCGACTCGAGCGCGGCCTGGAACACGTCGGCCGGCACGTCGGCCGGCGGATCCATGCCCTCCGGCAGGTAACGGAGCAGCCCGGACGACCCGCCCAGCTCCCGCACGTCCATTGACATCCCCGCTCGCTCCCCACGCGCTGGCGTCGGCTGGTGGTGGTGCCGGCGCATCACCCGGTCGAACATCTGCGCACCGCCCGCCAGCCGGCCGCTGCGGAGACCAGCAGCAGCAGCGCAGGCAGCAGGGTGGACGACGCGCCGGTCGCTGGCAGCCGACTTTCGGCAGTCGGGGCGGGTTGCGCGGCGGGGGGAGCGGGTTGCGCGGCGGGGAGAGCGGGCGGCGGCCGACCGTCGACGAGCCGGACGAGCGCGTGGTCGAAACCCGCGACGTCGCAGCGGAAGAAGTACGGCAGCTGCTCGAGCGGAGCAGCGACCGTGGTGCTGGCCGGCCCGGTGAACTGCTCGCCGGTCTCTCCGTGCCGCCAGCACCCGGTCGGGAAGTAGACCTCCCGCTCAGTCGCACCCTGAGCGACCACCGGAGCGACCAGGACGTCGTCGCCCACCATCCACTCCTGGTCCTGGATCGCCGCCTGGTCGTCGCCGGGGAAGGCGAGCCAGAGCGGCCGGACGACGGGCATCCCCGACTCCCGGCCGTGCTCCCAGAGCGTGCGCAGGTAGGGCAGCGCCTGCACGTGCAGCGCCGAGTACTTCTTCCACTGCGCCAGCGTGGCCTCGTCGAAGTCCCAGGGCATCTTGGTGCCCTCACCTGAGGAGTTGTGCAGGCGGAAGTAGGGCGTCAGCGCCGACCACTGCAGCCAGCGGGTGAACAGCTCGGCGTCGAGCGTCTGCGCGCCGAACTGGTCGAAGTAGCCGCCGATGTCGGTGGTGAACCCGAACAACCCGCCGACCTGTCGGTTGAGCATGTCGCGAGCGCTCGCCGGCAGGCCCGAGGACTGCTGCCAGTCGCTGGTCATGTCCCCCGGGAAGTTGCCGGCCTCGTCCGCGGCCGAGCCCGGGCGGCCGGAGAAGCCCGTGCGGGTGTACATCCAGATAGGACCACGCTCGGGGTGCTCGGCCTCGTAGCGGTCGAGGATCTCCCGGGTCGCGCTGTGGTAGATCCGCGGGTAGAGGTTGTGCATCTCCTTGGGGTCCTGGCCGCCGTGGAACCGCATGTCGTCGTTGACCTGCTCGCCGAAGTCCTGCATGAAGCCGTCGAACCCGAGGTCGAGCATCTTGCGGATCTTGCGCTGTTCCCACCACGCGACCGCGTCCGGCTTGGTGAAGTCGATGAGGATCGCCGGCCCGACCGCGACGGAGACGAACGGCAGACCAGCGGCGTTCTCCACCGCCGCCCCGGCTTCGATCGCCTCCTGCAGCAGGCCCTCGGGGTCGAAGTTCCCGTCGTCGTTCACGTACGCCCGGACGTAGCCGATCGGGTGGATCCCGCGTTCCATCAGCCGGGCGTTCGTCGAGCGGATGAAGTCCTCGGGCAGGGTGTCCCACGACTCGTAGATGTAGCCGCCGAGGTCGAGGTCGAGCCGCTCGATCGTGTCCAGGTCGGCGAGGATCTTCCCCTGCTGCTGCGCGGGTGAGTCGTTCCCCTGGCGGACGTTGCGCTTCAGGATGGGTTGCTGCGCCCACTCCGGCGGCAGGCGATGCCGGCCATTGATCTCGGTGAGGCTTCGGATGACGTCCTGCGGCTGCCCGATCGCGACGGTGTAGTCAAGGTCGTCGTCGCTCGCCGTGACCTGCCAAGCGTCCTCGCGGTCGGAGGCCATCCGCCAACGCGTCAGCACGGTCTCGTTCAGCAGGAACCCGTACGGCTTGGACGACATGAACAGGTTCTGCACGTAGTACGCCGAGTGCGGGCCATTCGGGAACTTGTACCGGTCACCGCCCGACCCCGGCACCGGGTCGACCACGGGCTGCAGCTCTCGAGCACCGAAGAACTCCTCCTCGACCCAGTTGTAGAACTCCTCGCCGCGGTGGTCGAGGAGGTTGTGCCGCCCGCCGAAGCCGTGGAACCGCTCGCCGGGCTCGGAGCCGAACGCCGCCGTGAACGAGGTGACCCCGGTGACGTCGTCCAGCGCGGCGCGGACGCGCAACGCCGACCCCTTGTCGGGTGTCACGGTGACCGTCAGCGTGCGCAGCGGGTCGGTGGTGCCGACGGCGAGCTCGACACCGCCGTCCGGCGTCACCGTGGCGCTCTCGACCTCGGTCGCGGTGTGCATGACGCCGACCCGTCCCCCGATGAGCCGGTTGCCCGTCCAGAGCCCCCCCGGGTGCTGGACGTTGCGCTCGCCACCCACCTCGAAGGACAGCGGAGCGTAGGGCGCCAGCTCGGGCGTGATGTCGAAACCGCCCGGCTCGATGTCACCGGTGGCGGGACTGGGCACCGGCAACGCGCCCGGCACCTCGGCCAGCACGGCCTGACCCTGCGCGTCGCGGAACACCAGGCGGAAGGGAGACCTCTCGATCGAGACGCTGGCTCCCTCGTCATCGTGCACGGTGATCGTGTCGTCACCGAGCTGCGGAGCAGGGGCGCTCGCGGCTGGTGCGGCTGCGCCGACCGGGACGGCGACCGCGACGGCGACGCTGGTGGCGGCCAGGAGGGCCGTGCGCAGGCGCAGGCTTGCGATCCGTCTCATCGTTGACCCCCGTCGGTGGACGCGCGCTGGGCGAGCCGCCAGGCGCCGCCGGCGACAAGCACCAGCCCGAGGGCGAGCGCCGCCGGCAGGTCTGCGCCGGTCTGGGGCAGGCGCCCGCCGGCAGAACCCGACTGCTCGACCGCCGGACCCGAGCCGTCGCCACCACCACCGTCGGACGGGCCGGGTGGTGGGTCCTCCCCCTCCGGGGCGGGCAGCGGGTCGTACGGCAGCGGCGTCTCGAGGATCCGGTACGCCGCGAGGTAGGCGCCTGAGGTCGAGTACAGCGTGTTGCGGGCGACGGCGGTCCCCGCGTCGGAGTTCCACGCCCACCCGAGCACGTCCAGGTACATCGGCCGGTTCATGATCGGGACTCCCGTCGTCGACTCCGCCGCCCGGAGAAAGCCGATGTCGGAGGAGTACACGACGCCGTTGGCGTAGGTGGCCGGGCCGTACAGCCCCTGGGGGAAGGTGGGTTGCACCCAGTTCAGGGCGCCGCTTCGCCCGTCCAGTGACCAGTGCGACGTCGGCGCCGGGCCGCTGGGGACGAAGAAGCTCCTGCCGTCGGTGGCCGCGGTCGCCGCGTTGCCGGCAAACGTGCCCAGCGCACCCAGCCTCAGCTTCCAGCGCAGCGACATGTCCTCGGTGTCGACGGCATGGAAGGTGCCGGACTTCTGGATCGCGCCCACGACCTCACTGCCGTCGGGCAGCGTGACCAGTGTCGGCGAGGCGCCGAAGTCCCAGTCATTGCCCGACGCGAACGGGCCGTCCTGATCACCGGAGTAGCCCTCGAGGATCTGTCCAAAGGCCCCGCTGCTCGGGTCGAGGTCGAACTTGAGCATCGCGTTGGTGTTCTCGTGGTTGGTGTTCAGCGACGGGTCCATGTTGTCGGCCTCGAACGACGGGTTGCCCGTGCCGACGTAGGACACTTTCTTCTCGAGGTCGACCGCCGGGGTGGTCCAGACGCCGCCACCGGACTTGCCGCCCCTGGCGAAGAAGCCCTCGCCGGTCGGGTTCCTGCAGATGCCTGGTGGCACGTCACGCGGTTCCTGGTCGTACTTCCCGTCGTGGTGGTAGGCGGGATTGTGCTGCGGGTCGTTCTGCGCCGGCCCAGCAGCCTGCTCGACGCAGAAGTCCTCGTCCGGGATGATATAGGTCTGCGACAGCACCCGGCCGCTGACCTGGTCGAGGATCGCGACCGACCCACGCGTGTTGCCCGGGCGGTACCACTCGTCCGCACCGGCGTCGTCACCCGGCCAGCCGGAGATCCCGGTGATGACGTAGTCGTTCGTGCCGATGGAGTACGGCACCGGGCTCCCGGTGACCTCTGCACCGGGCAGGTCCTCCAGCCGCCGGCTCTCCCACAGCAGCTGTCCGGACTGCGCGTCCATCGCTGCCACGTGCGGGTTCGGCAGCCGCTTGCCGTCCACCGTCTGGAACTCGGCCACGTTCGCGAACACGCGTGCGCGCCCGTCATGGCCCACGAAGTGCCCCAGCGTCGACACGCGAGCGCGCAGGTTGCGGGCCCACACGAGCTGGCCGGTGTCGGCATTCAGCGCGTACACGTTCCCGCGCTCGGTGCCGAAGTAGACGCAGCCACCGGCGACGATCGGCGTCCCCTGCGTCGCGCCGTTGAACTGGAGCTCGCTCGACGGCGGCAGCGGCACGTCCGCGCTGTCGGTCCTGAACTTCCACGCCAGCTGAGACGTCACCACGTTCGCCGGCCCGATCGTCGTCTCCGCCGGTTGCGAACGCGTGTTGTGCAGGTCCTGCCCGTAGCTGGACCAGTCGCCGCCCTCGTGCTCCGGCTCAGCGCAGTGCGCGCCGTCGGGCTGACCGTCGAGCTTCGTGGTCGTCCCCAGCAGCAGGTGCTCGGACTCCCAGAACACACCGGGCACGCTCTGGTCGATGGCGCTCGTCGAGGGATCTGCGTCCGCGACGAGATCGGCCAGCGTCGCGCCCGCCGGGAAGATGCGGGTCAGGCCCGGCGAGTCGTACGCCGCGCTCGACCGCTCGTGCACGCCGTCCAGATCAGGAGCGACGGCCAGGTCGACCGTGCCGACGGTGAACTCGGACAGCCCCGTGTACGGCGGAATGATCGGGATCGCCTCTCCGAGCTCGCCCGCGCCGGGAACGCTGGCCAGGGTCGAGTCGCGTCCCAGGTCCCCGACCGGCACATACGGCTTGATCGTCCACTTCAGCCGGTACGCCTGCTCGCCCGCCATGAACGGCTCCACCGAGAAGTACGGGTCCTCGATCTTGGTCCAGTCGATCAGCTCGTCGCTGGCGCCGGCGCTGTCGTCCGGCCGCCAGTGGTAGCGGACGGTCTCCTCTCCCTCGTGGGTGTTGTCCCCGACCTCGCCACCGGGGTCGATCGAGGCGCGAGCGAGCCATCCGCCGTCGTCGGTCTGGTCGAGCGTCGCCGCCGCGTAGTACTTGGGGAAGCCGACCGACCGCCCGGTGTCGAACGCCCCGCTGTCGTTGGTCGGCTCGCTCAGGTGCAGCCAGCCGCCCTCGACACCGTGCTGGACCCGGATCGAGATCGAGCTCTCGATCCACCGCAGGTTCGCGCCCTCGGCGTCGTTGGGCACCCACACCTCGACGAACCAGAAGTAGACCTTGCGATCCTGCGGCCGCTCGGGGGCGGCGAACGGCTCCGGGATGAGGGAGTCGTAGAGCGCCAGCGTGGCGGGGTCGTGATCCTTCAGGTCGGCCACCGCGGTCACCTGCCGCGCCTTCATCGGGATCGGGTACGACAAGTTGCCGCTCGGGTCCCGCAGGAAGCGCTGGACCTGGTCGAGCGTCAGGAACTCACACTCGAAGAGCGACTCATCGCAGTCCGCGGCGATCGCCGGCTGCGACACGAGGCCGGCTGATGCCGCCGTGATGGCGAGGGCGACGAGTAAGACCAGACGGTGGGCTGCAGTGCGCAGCATCGCGACTCCTGGGGAACGAGTGCAGCGGTGGCTGAACGGCCGGGCAGCCGGGTGGACGAGAGGTGACGTGCCACACGTAAGACAAGACACATCTCGATTTGTTCCGGGTGACATCGCCTCTCGCTCCCCGCTCGCCGTGGTGAGACATCTTCGCAAATGTCTCACCCCCCACGCAAGCCCCAGTTCGAGCAGAAGCGTTTGACCGGCGCAGGCGATCAGGTCGTCGAAGGTCAGGCCCATCGCCTCGATCTCGGAGGCGCAATTCGGGGCCGGAGTGCCATGTCCGTCACGAAGACGCCTCCATGAAGGCATCGAGCTGGCTCGTGAGCCAGACCACGACCGCCCGGCTTCCTGCCGGCACGCGCACGACTGACGGGTCGGTTGCACCAGCCGCGACGATCACCGCCCCCGACGGCTCGGCGGCGCGCCGCAACCACATTGGGAGGGCGAGGCGCCCGCGACCGTCGAGCGGAAGGCTCGAGCCGAACCCACCCGGTCGCAACACGAGCGTCGTGCCCCGACACTGCGCCTGCACCGTCGACCCCGCACCACTCGAGAGGCGCGCCCCCGCAGGCAGGGTCACTCGCCCGGTCGGTTCCACCACGACGATCCAGTACCGCCATCGCGCCGGCCGCGCCTCGCTGCCGAGTTCCCGCAGCAGTGAGAGGGCAGCTCGCCGTCTCGGCGGAGCGGACTGGGGAAGGTGCTCAAGACCGGTCACGGGCGCTGGCCCGTCAAACTCTGCTTGAGACACCGGATATAGGGCTGGAACCCTACGAGTCGGTGTCGGAGGGGCGTTCGCTCCCTTGCGGACACGCATCGAGCTGACGTGAGTGCGCTGCTCAGGCCAGCGGCGTGATCCGGGACGCCATCCAGCCCTCGACGCCGTGCTCCTCGACCCCCCTCAGCCCAGTCGGTCCCGGTATTCGGCACTAGACAGGTTGATATGCGATCCGTTCGGTTCGGCGTGGTGTTCACGGCAAACGCGGATGCGGCGCAGTGGACTGACCTCGCTCGACGTGCGGAGGGTGAAGGTTTCTCGACCGTGCTTGTCGCCGACCACCTCGCTAACCCAATGGCATGCGGCCCGCTGATCTTGGCGGCTGCGGCCGCGACTACGACGTTGCGGGTAGGCAGTTACGTGTACTGCAACGACTTCCGTCATCCCACGGTGTTGGCGAAGGAAGTCGCAACGATTGACGTGCTGTCAAACGGTCGCATGGAGTTCGGCGTCGGCGCCGGTTGGGCGAAGTCGGAGTACGACGAAGTCGGACTGCCCTTCGATGCTCCCGGCGTTCGCGCCGACCGTTTCGAAGAGTCGGTGGGTGTCATGACATCGCTGCTGGCCGGCGAGCGGGTCACGCATGCGGGTGCGCACTACCAGCTCAACGGATTTCTCGGCTCGCCGATGCCAGCGCAACAACCTGTACCGCTCCTGATCGGTGGCGGCGGTCCGCGCATGGTCCGTCTCGCGGGTCGCAAAGCGAACATCGTCGGTTTCGTTCCGCGATCGCTGCCCACCGGCGGCCTGGACATGACCGAGTTCGCTCCTGAGTCAATGGATAGGAAGGTCGCTGATCTCGAGCACGCTGTGGCCGAGACCGGTCGGTCCGACGGCGGCCCGGAGCGCAGCGTCATACTCTTCGGGCTCCATCGGCGAGCAGCGAACGCACAGGACAACGTCGCGGCGCAGGGCGCCGACCCCGACCTTGCCCTCACGTCGCCATTCGTACTCGTCGGCGATGCCAAGCAGATCGCCGACACCATCACCGAGCGACACGACCGCTGGGGAATTACCTACTACGTGTGCTTCGAGCGCGACTTCGAGAAGCTGATCCCGGTCGTCCACGAGTTTGCGCGCTGACATCGCGACAAGCCGGGTGGGCAGCTTGACAGGACCTGCCTTCTTCAATGGCGACACGGAGGGAAGCGCGCTGTCGCCTGTGTGCTCTCGCACGAGCTGGCCGTCGCTTCCGTCGGGCGCTGCGGCCGCCTTCACGTACACCGCCGTGTCGAGGTCGTGGACGTCGCTCAGCGCGTTGCCCTTGCGACGCTGCCCGCGTGCAGCATCCTTCACCAGGCCATAGTCGGGGCCGGCGTTGATCTTCCTCTCCAGCCGCTCCGTCAGGCCGTTCACCTGAGCCCGGTGCTGGGTGGCCTTCGCGGCGGAGCGGTTCACCCGTGGGCGCCAAGGCGTTCCGGGGGTGGTTGTCTCCTCGGCCGATCAGGCGCATCTCGTGGTCGGGATCGACGGGGTCCTGCGCCGCCACGGCGGGACCGCTCGGCGGTGGCGGGTTGGCCACGGTCATCAACCCAGCGAGATGCAGCAAGAAGTTGCTGACAAATCGCGGACCATCGGCCTCACAAGCCCTGCCCGCCGTCTCGCCATACCGCCCCAGACCAGCGCCTTCGAGCCGCTGTTCTCGTGTCGGAGGGGCGTTCGCTCCCTTGCGGACACGCATCGAGCTGGACTGAATGCACGGCTCACCGCATGGCGCCATCGTGGCCAACGCCTGCCGGGATTGCCCAGCGAGCCTCGAGCCCAGTCACTTCGGCGATCAAGTCGGAGTCATGGTCATAGCGCAGCACGGTGGCGTCGTGCTCGAGCGCCGTCGCTGCGCCGAAGAGTCAGGGCAGACTTCGCGTGAGTTCGTTGGCCCGACGCTCGATGCCGGCGCACCCATAGGTAGCGGCCGTGGCCGTTGCCTCGGCCAGCAGCTCGCGGGCGCGTTGGAGGTCGGTCTCGGTCCCTTGGGTGCTGAGCACGCGGGCCCACTCGACCTGGTTGCGGGCTTGCCAGAACGCTGCCCGAAGGGTGCGGAGCTGTGCGTCCGCCCGCTCGAAGAGGCATAGTGCGTCGTCGTGGCGGCCGAGCACGGCGGCGAGCCGGGCGAGGTACACCCCGACCGTGCCGTTGAAGGTCGAGCCCGTTACGACGCCTTGGGCTTCGAAGGGCGACAGCCGCTCGTAGAGGAGGCCGGCGGCGGAGATGTCGCCGAGCCAGGCGGCGGTGTCGGCCCAGACGGTCGTCGTGGTAAGCCAGACAAAGTCGTAGGCCGCGTGATGGAAGTCTGCCTCCCGAGCCACTTCGAGCAGGGGCCTGGCTTCGTCGGCGCGCCCGCACTCGCACAGCATCATCGCGTAGGCGGCCTGGAACGCCGGGAGCCCGGGGTTGTCAGCGGCAGCCTGGGCAATGAGCGGCAGGATTTCGTCGAGGCGTCCCTGGTACCAGCGGATGCCGATCAGGCTGGCGCCGAACACCATGAGCGCGTCGGGCTGGCCCGAGTCCGAGCCGATCTGCAGCGCCTCGCTGGCCAGGCGTTCGGCTTCTTCGGCGTCTCCGCTGAGCAGGACGTGCGGGCACCGCGAATACGTCGCCAGCCAGGTCAGGTAGGGCTGGCCGAGCTCCTGGGCCAGCGAAGTCGCTAGCTCGAGTGCGGTGTCGATACCGCTGCGATCGGCGCTGGATGCCATGGCGTAGACACTGCGCACGGCGGCCCAGAACCGGGCGACCGGATCGCCGACCTGGCCGGCCAGGGTAAGGGCTTCCTGCGCCGCCGTGACGGTTCGGGGGAAGCCATCAGGCACCCAGAGCGGCAGGAACGTCAGGTTGAGGACACCAACCAGCGTTGCGTCGTCGCCGAGACGGCGGGCCAGCGATTCGGCGTCGGCCGCCAACGTCCGCGCCCGAGGAAGGTCCTGGCTGAAGGGAAGCTCAGCCGCCAGCGCCGCCAGCAGTCGCGCCCGGGTTTGGCTGTCACCGTCGCCGGCGGCGACCAGGGCCGCTTCGAGCATGGCGATCCGTTCAGGGTCGACCGCCCCGACGGTGCTGACCGTCCCTCGCTGGTTGGCCAGCGCGGCGGCCACCAGGCGGTCGGGGTCACCCAGCCGGGTCGCCTCTGCGGCGGCGTCGAGCAGCGTCTCGCGGTACCCGGGGTCGCCGGCCTGGCGTTGCGCGTCCCCCAAGCCGATGAGAACGTCGAGACGCTCGAGGGGATCACAGGGCGGCTCGGCGTCCAACAGCTCGGCCGCCTGACGGAACCAGCGGATCGCTTCGTCGGGAGCGAGAGCGCCCAGCGCCCGCTGGCCGGCCCGGTGGGCGTACCCGGCCGCCTTGCCCGCCTCGGCGGTCACGGCGGCGGCAATCCAATGATGGGCCAGCTCACCGATGCGGTCGCCGGGGTCGTCGCCGCAGTCGGCTTCGAGGAGCTCGCCGACCCGGCGGTGGGTGCGGGAGCGTCGGCTGGCCGACAGCTCCTCGTAGAGGGTGTGCTGGAACAGGGCATGGGTGAACGTGAACCGCTCGGAGCCCCCGTCGACCTCGGACACGATCTGGGTCGCCGCTGCCGCTTCGAGGGAGTCGAGCACGGCGCCCTCGTCGAGCTCCGCGACGCGGGCCAACAGATCCAGATCGAAGTCGCGGCCCATGACCGACGCCAGCATCAGGACCTGCTGCACGTCGTCGCCGAGGCGCCGCACCCGCTGGCCGACCACCTCGCGCACGCTCTCGGGCAGCCCGATCGAGGAGAGATCGACCGCCGCCACCCAACGCCCGTCCTCCTGGCGGATGGCGGCCGTCTCCACCAGGTGCCGGAGAACCTCGGCGGTGAAGAAGGGGTTGCCCCCGGTCTCGCGCCGTACCGCGTGAGCCAGCTCGATGCCGTCATCGGCCATCTCGTGACCCGCGAGACCCTCCAGCAGCGCCACCACACCGTTGTCGTCGAGGCCACCGACCGCGATCCGTTCCACCGCCGGCTCGCGTCGTAGGGCGGCCAGCCCCTCGGTCAGCGGGTGCGTGGCGGTGAGGTCGCTGTCACGGTAGGTCCCCACTACCAGCACCTCGGCCCGGTTGAGCGTGGCGGCAAGATGGCGCAGCAGCAGCACCGTCGGTTTGTCCGCCCAATGGAGATCGTCGAGCACCACCACCACCGGTGCCGTCGCCGCCATGGCAGCCAACGCTGCGGTGATGGCCCCGAAGAGCAGGTAGCGCTCAGCATCGGCGTCGGTCGAGGGTGGCTCGGCCAGCTCGGGGATGCGGTGGCGGACCTGGGGCAGGAGCCGAGACAGCTCGCTCAGGTGCCGCCCATCAAGGGCGGCCAGCGCCGGCTCGGGCGCATCGGACACCCAGCCGCCCAGCGCTTCCACGAACGGCTGGTAGGGCACGCCCAGGTCTTCGTCGCAACGTCCATACAACACCGTGGCCCCGTCCCCGTGGGCCCGCTGGGCCACATCACCGGCCAGGGTGGTCTTGCCGATGCCCGGCTCCCCGGAGAGCAGAACGACCCGATGGCCCTCGCCCGCGACCGCCGCTTTCAGTGTGGCGACCAGGCGTTCGCGCTCCAGCGTCCGCCCGACCACACCCGTCCCCGGCGTGGACGCGAGGCGGATGGGTAGCGGAACCTGGGCCACCGCCTCGGCGGGCGCCCACCACACCTCACACGCCTCCACCGGCTCAGGCAGCCCCTTCAGCGCGACAGCCCCGAGCGCACTGAAGTGGTGGTCGGAGCGTCGCGCCAGGAGGCGCACCGTCTCGGTGGTCACGATCTGCCCACCGTTGGCCGTGGCGCACAGGCGGGCCGCTTCCACCACGGGTTCACCGAAGTAGTCGCCGTCCTCCTCCGTCGCATCACCGCTAGACAACCCGATGCGCACGCCCAAAGGCTCGGCTGCCTTGCGGTTGTGGTGCTCGATGCTCTGCTGCATCGCGACCGCACCGTCGAGCGCCCCACCCAGGCTGGGGTACACCACCATCAGCCCGTCGCCGAGGTTCTTCACCTCTGACCCGCCCGTCGCGGCAACCGCGACGCGCAGCAGCCCGAAATGGATCGCCCGGACCTCCTCAGCCGCCACCGGGCCCAGGCGGGCCGCCAGCTCCGTGGAACTGACGAGGTCGGTGAACACGACCGACGTCGTGACCACCCTCGTCAACGACGTGTGCGACTCCGCCAACCCGACATCGTCAACCTCCCCTCAGCGCAGGAAACCCTACTGTGGCGTGGCGTGGCCCGATATGCGACGGCGCAGGGCACGGGCTGCCGGGGACTGACCAGTCTCATGACATCGAACAGGCCACGCTGGTCGGCTCCCGTCCGGTGGGCGCACGGACCTCGGGGAGGAAGCGCGCCTCGCCGTCGCCGTCGTTGCCTACGACGTAGCCTGCGCCGGGGCACGCCGGCACTGTCGCCCACCTCGAGCGTTCGCTCGGTTCTACCGACCCGCAGGGTCGGCGTCCCGGCAAGACCTCGACGAGCTCGTCCTGGCGAGGGTGGACGTGGCGGGGGACCCAGCCTCCGGGGTCGAGCCGCACCTCATCTGCAGTAGCTCTCGGGAGATGTCCAGGCCGGTCTGCGAGAAGGTCAGGTGCAGCGGTAGAAGGGTTGTACGGTCCCAGGGTGGACCATCGAACGGTGCCTCGCCGGGTCGATCGCCGCTGGGTCTTCGTTCTGGCGCTGCTGACGACGTCGTCAGCAGCGCTCGGCGTGGCCTCGGCATCGGTTGCCATCGCCCCCGAGGTGCCGGTCACGGCCACGCCGAAGGCGTCCTGCGGTCCGGGCTCGCGCCCGGAGACTGGGCTGCAAGGTCGAGTGAGCGAAGCCGACCACGACAGCGGTCGGGCCACCCAGGGGTACACCTGCAACACGGAGCTGCTCGGCTCGCTCGTGGAGCCCACCTCCGAGGGCACCTATGGCGGCTTCAAGGTGCTGCGCTTCATAGACACCCAGGGCAACGAGTGCGCGTTCTACGACACCACCCTCCTGCTCCCCACGGACATCGTCGACGCCAAGACCGGTGTCAACGTCGTCGACATGGCTGACCCCGCACACCCCGAGGTGGTGACCACGCTTGTCACCCCGGCCATGCTCTCACCCCACGAGTCGCTGGTGCTCAGCGAGGAGACCGGTCGCCTGGCCGCGGTGACCGGCAACCCGCTCACCAACCTCGGGATCGTGGACGTGTACGACGTCAAGGACGACTGCCTGGCACCGACACTCATCTCCAGCCTGCCCGTCGGCCTCCTCGGCCACGAGAGCGGTTTCGCCCCCGACGGCCGCACCTTCTACTCCGCCTCGCCCGGCACGTCCACCATCCAGGCCGTCAGCTTCGATGCCCTGCCCGCCATGACGCCCGTGTGGACCAGCCTCGACTACCAGTCCCACGGCCTGTCGGTGAGCGACGACGGCAACCGCATCTATGTGGCCGCCCTCGACGGCCTCTACATCCTTGACGTGTCCGAGGTGCAGGCCCGGGTGCCGTTCCCGGAGGTCAAGGAGATGGCCCACCTCACCTGGGACACCATGAGCATCCCACAGAACGCCCTACCCATCACCGTCGACGGACACCCCTACCTAGTGGAGATTGACGAGTACGGGGCCGGCAGCCAGGTGGGGGCCGGCCGGATCATCGACATCGCAAACGAGAGGGCGCCAGTGATCGTGTCCAACCTCCGACTCGAGGTGCACGAGCCCGAGCACTTCGCCGAGATCGCCGGTGACCCGAACGCCACGGAACCCGGCTTCCTCCACGGGGGCTACTCCGGACACTACTGCAGCGTGCCGAAACGGGACGACCCCGGCATCGTCGCCTGCTCGATGATCCTCTCCGGGCTCCGAGTGTTCGACATCCACGACCCCCGGAACCCCAAGGAGATCGCCTACTTCAACGCGCCGATCCCCGACCGCTCGGTGATCGACCCGAGCAACTTCGCCATGTCGGCCCCTGCGTTCGTGCCGGAGCGAGGTGAGATCTGGTACTCGGACGGCTTCAGCGGCTTCTACGCCGTACGCCTCACCAACGGCGTCTGGCCCTTCACGGAGACCGCCGCGGCGCCGACCACGTCAGCCGCGCCCGCCACGTCGGCGGTGGCCGGAGACGTCGGTGCCGGCCGCCTGCCCGCCACCGGTAGAGAGATCCCGACGGTGTTCATCATCACGACGGCCCTGGGCGCCGTGCTGCTCCTGTGGGCGCTGCGCAGCAAGCGCGCGTGAGCCCGCTCCTTCCGTGTGCTCCGTGCTCGCCGCCTTTGACGAAAGACAGGCATCGGTAAGGGACGCCGCTCCTAGTGCATGGTCGGTGATGTTCAACATGGCCGCGCTGGCCCGGGTTGCGTCTCCATACCTTGCATATGGACCTCGAAACGGGTCGAGCGCGACAGGCGATCTTCGCTGCGTTCCTATCGCCCAGCGATAGGGGCAAGTCTGTGTCAGGTTGCATGGGGTCGATCTGGTCGTCGATGTGATGTTCGTCGTAGCTCGACATGTCTGGGACGACAACGCAGTCGATGTCGGCGACGCGCTCGTCGTCGACATCATCGGAAGGGTCGAAAAGCGAGAGTTGATCGGACACAAGGGCCTCCGGGATCGATCGGGGTCTCCACACGAGGTACGGCCCCGCGAATCGCCCGAGCGCGACAACGATCTGCAAGAATCTCGGTGCTCGAAGCTGGCTTGCGGCTCTCCTCGGTCTATGAACCTCGAAGGAGACGCCCGTGACTCGCCCCTCACACCCGCTGCCCGCCTCGCAACTCATCGTCCTCGCCCGCCTGGCCGAGGATCTCGCTGACGCCATGAAGCGGCTCGCCGTCGACTACGTGCACCAGGCCAAAGACCAGGGGGCCACGTGGGCAGAGATCGGCGATGCCTTCGGCGTCACACGCGCCTCGGTCCATCAGAGATTCGGCAGCCCTCGGCGTGAGACATCAGAGGATTCCTGAGAGGATCCGGCCGTTGACACGCCCCCGCGCCTCGTCAACCGTCGCCTGTAGATGCAGATCACGAATCTGACATTCCATGTCAGCCCAACCGCGAGGGGTTCCGTGAGGGTCACGCTTCACGGTCGACCGCATGGCGAGCCCCCGTACCCGACGCGTTGCCCCGACCCACCCCCGGCCGGCCCGACCGGCGGCACCACCCTTGCGGGTGGTGGCTGCCGATCCTCCTTCCCTGCCGCCAGGCGCCGCGCTGATCCTGCTGGAGATGCTCCGGGATGCCCGGCGCCGCCGCGACGATGATGACGAGCCAGACGAGAGGTAGCTGCTGATGATCCAGTTCGCGTTCTACGGCCGGGTGAGCACCGAGGACCAGCAGGGCCCGGCGTCCTCCAAGCAGTGGCAGCTCCACCGCAGCCGCGGGCTCATCGAGCCAGCCGGCGGCGAGGTGGTGGCCGAGTTCTTCGACATCGGGCAGAGCCGATCTCTGCCGTGGAAGCGCCGGCCCGAAGCAGCCCGGCTCCTGTCTGCCATCGCTCGGCCTGACCGGGGGTTTTCGGCCGTCGTGATCGGCGAGCCTCAGCGGGCGTTCTACGGCAACCAGTTCGGCCTGACGTTCCCGGTCTTCACGCACTACGGCGTGCAGCTGTGGGTGCCCGAGGTGGGCGGCGCCGTAGACCCCGGCTCCGAAGCGCACGACCTGGTCATGATGCTCTTCGGCGGCATGTCGAAGGGCGAGCGGATGCGGATCAAGACCCGCGTCCGTACAGCCATGAGCGCACAAGCGGCGATGCAGGGCCGCTTCCTCGGTGGCCGGCCGCCGTACGGCTACCGCCTTGCAGACCTAGGGCCGCACCCGAATCCGGCGAAGGCCGGTGATGGGAAGCGGCTGCACCAGCTTGAGCCAGACCCCGTGACTGCTCCGGTCGTCGTGCGCATCTTCGACGATTACCTCGCAGGCCGTGGGTACCTCGCCATCGCAGAGCGCCTCACCGCCGGAGGGATCGCCTCACCGAGCGGCCACGATCGCGAACGGAACCGGCATCGTCACGGTCTCGCGTGGGGGAAATCAGCGATCCGGGCGATCCTGGCCAACCCGAGGTACACCGGATTCCAGGTATGGGCGAAGCAGAGACGAGAGGAGGTGCTCCTCGACGTCGAGGACGTGAGCGCTGGCCACCAGACGATCATGCGCTGGAACGGCGAGGAGCAGTGGGTGTGGTCGACGGAACCGTCACACGAGGCCCTCGTGTCGATGGAGACCTTCCGCGCCGTGCAGGCCCGCATGGTCGATGCACGTCGAGGCTCGAAGCCACGGCGGGGGCCCAAGTCCGAACGGCCTTACCTGCTCCGCGGTCGACTTCGCTGCGGCCTGTGCGGACGCAAGCTCCAGGGCAATTGGAACCACGGCGAGGCGTACTACCGCTGCAGCTACGGGGCGGAGTACGCCCGCTCGGCGCAGCTCGACCACCCGAAGGTCCTCTACCTGCGCGAGCGGGACCTGCTGCCGGGCGTCGACGAGTGGCTCGGGCGCATCTTCGATCCCGACAACGTCGACGAGACCTGCGAAGCGATCGTCGGGGCCGTTGACGCGAACGTGTCAATCGCCGACCGATCCGCTGCGACGGCAGCGCTGCATGAGTGCGACCGCAAGCTCCACCAGTACCGCCAGCTACTCGAAGCCGGCACGGACCCGGCGCTCGTCGCCCGGTGGATCGCGGAGGTGCAGACCGATCGCCGGCACGCCGAGGCCAAGCTGCGGGGACTGGCGCACTCGGCCAGAGCCGACATCGTGACCGCGTCGGAGGTGCGCGAGATCCTCGACGGCATCGGCGGGCTCGTTGGGCTGCTCGAGACGAGCGAGCCGGCCCTTCGCAGTCGCTTCTACGAGGAGGTCGGCCTTACCGGAACCTTCGATCCGCTCACCAGATCGGTCGAGGCTGCCGCCGATCTTGGTGTGCGTAAGGTTCGTGTCGGAGGGGGGACTTGAACCCCCACGTCCCTGAGGACACCAGCCCCTCAAGCTGGCGCGTCTGCCAATTCCGCCACTCCGACGTGGCCCCTCGGGTCTCCCCTGGGGAGGCGTCACCATAGACGGCGGCCCCGCCGAGCGGCCAGCCGATGGGGTCAGTCGAGCAGGAAGGCGAGGCCTGTGGTGGTGAAGACAAAGGTGACCGCTACGACGAC
>Ga0136633_1000946_pt1 | contig 21585 bp, 20 predicted proteins | sample AntDrymeUQ832206_2_FD_105494 | JGI IMG/M metagenome (GOLD analysis project Ga0136633, IMG submission 105494) | Polar desert sand microbial communities from Dry Valleys, Antarctica - metaG UQ83 (22.06) | ecosystem: Environmental > Terrestrial > Soil > Desert | place: Antarctica: Dry Valley...
CGGCCGGGCCGAGCAGTCGCCGCAGGGCGGCCACCGAACCCTCCCGGCGGGCGTCCCATGCCTCAGTCGGGGTCGCGTAGGACCAGGCGTCGCGGAGCGCCCTGGCCACCGCTTCGAACGGGAAGCCGTGGAAGGTGGCGGTCACCAGCTCGGGACTCGCCTCGCCGAAGGGCGCCGAACGGGCGGCGAAGTAGCCCCTCCAGAAGCCGCTCAGCCCGGTGGCCGTGAGGGCGGCGTCCGCCTCCGGGGCGAAGTAGCCGACGGCATGAAGGAGCTCGAGGGGCTCCCAGGCGTCACGAGCGATCACCAGGCGCGCCTCCTCAGTCGCACGCAACCGCAACGGCGAGTGAGCGGCACACCTCGCGCATCCGCTCGTCGCTCAACCGACCCATCCGCTCGACGAGAAGGCCGACCGCAATGCTCTCGACGGAGTCGAGGTTCACAGCGGAACGGCGCGGGACGGGGTCCTCGCCAGGCTCCAGCACGACCTCGCTGGGGATGCCGCGGATCGTTGTGGTGCACGGCCCCACGACAGCGCGTCGGAGGCGACCGATGGCCACGTCGCGCGACAGGACGACGACGGGACGGCGACCGATGTCGGGTGGCTCGCACCACCAGAGCTCGCCGCGTTGCGGCAGCGACGTCATGACGAGCCGGCGGCCGCCCGGAACGACTCGAGGTCTCCCCAGTCGTCTGCTTCATCCAGCGGGTGCTCGTCGTAGGCTCCATACGCGGCGTCGATCTCCGCGGCACGGTGCCGGGCGACCAGCGCCATCAGCGCGGCGTCGAGCAGAGCAGCGTCGCTCCCCCACGCCTCCAGGCCCCGCGCTGTCCCGAGCAGTGCCTCGTCGACCGTGGTGCTCACCCGTTCCCGAGCCATGCCACAAACATAGCATGGTCATGCTATGTGGAATCCAGGAGCTTCCGTCGGAGGCCGTCGACGGCGGAGGTCACCGCCATCTGGCGCACGCGGTCGCGGTCGCCCGGCAGCTGGACCCGCTTGGCGGAGACTTCGCCGTCGATGGCGAGGCCGAGCCAGACCGTGCCGGGCCGTTCGCCGTCCTGCTCCGTCGGACCAGCCACGCCCGTGGTCGAGAGGCCGACGTCGGCGCCGAACCGGCGACGCACGCCGTCGGCCATCGCGATGGCGGTGGCCTTGGAGACGGCTGGCCCGTGCGGAACGTCGAGCAGTGAGGCCTTGAGGTCGGCGGCGTAGGCCACCACCCCACCGCGGAACCACTGACTGGCGCCCGGCACGGCGACGATCCGTGACGCCACCAGGCCGCCTGTCAGCGACTCGGCCACGGCCAGCGTCCGCCCCTGGGCTACGAGCAGGCGGCCCACCTCGGCCTCCATGGGCAGGTCCTCGCTGCTGAACACGATGTCGCCGAGGATCGCCCGCACGGCGTCCGCCTCCGCGTCGAGGAGACCGTCGGCGGCCTCGATCGTGTTGCCACGAGCGGTGAGGCGCACCTTGATGCCCTCGATCCCGCTGGCCAGGAAGGCGATGGTGGGGTTGCCCACCTCGTCTAGTGCCTTGATGCGTGGGTCGAGCAGCTCGGCCACGCCCGACTCACTCTCCCCCCACGTGCGCAGCACGCGGCTGACGATCACCTGCCGCTGACCCGACCGGGCGGCCAGGTCGTGCAGCACCGAGCGCTCGAGCATCTCCCGCATCTCGTAGGGCACACCCGGCACCGCGTAGACGACCTTGTCCCCCACCGGGCAGATGAGGCCCGGCGCCGTCCCGGTGCGCTGCGGAATGACGGTCGCCCCGACGGGGACGTCGGCCTGGCGCAGGTTGTTGTCCGCCATCGTGCGTCCCCGGGAAGCGAACAGCGAGCGGATCACGTCGGCGATCTCGGGGTGGCGGACGAGCTCGACTCCCATCACCTGCGCGATGGCCTCGCGGGTGATGTCGTCCTGGGTGGGTCCGAGGCCGCCGCAGACGATCACGGCGTCGGCGCGCGCCAGCGCCTCCGCGAGCGCGTCGACGATGCGGCGGAGGTTGTCGCCGACCTTCGTCTGGCGCTGGTGCTCGATACCCGTTAGGGCGAGCTGCTCCCCGATCCAGGAGGAGTTGGTGTCGACGATCTGTCCGAGGAGCAGCTCAGTGCCGACCGCCACGACCTCACAACGCATCGGCGGCGGTTACTTCAGGGAGCCGGCGGTGGTGGCGGCCCGGCTGCCGGCGACGATGTACTGCACACCGGTGACGACCGTGAACAGGACAGCCGCGGTGAGGAGCCCGTTGGCGATCCAGCGGTGGTCGGTGGCCGTGAGGGGCAACAGGCCGAAGCCCACCGCCACCTCCTGCACCACCGTCTTCACCTTGGCGAGCCCGCTGGCCGGCACCGCCAGGCCCCGCTTCCCCCAGTAGGAGCGAAACCCCTGGATGCCCAGCTCCCGAACAGCGATCACGGCGACGGGCAGCCACCAGAAGGTGTCGTTGGCGACGAGCGCCGCCATCGCCCCGAGCACCAACACCTTGTCGGCCAGTGGATCGAGGAAGGCGCCGCTCCGGGTGGTGCCCTGGCGCCGGGCGAGGTGTCCGTCGATGCCGTCGGTGATGCAGAGCGCCACCCACAGGCTGACGGCGGACCACGAGGCACCGGTGTCGATGATCATCCCGAGGAGCGGGATGGTGAGCACCAGGCGGCCGATCGTGAGCAGGTTGGCCGGCGTAGCCAGCGCCCCCGGGCCGAAGTGAGCGGTCATCGCTCCGCCAGAACGAGCGGCTCGGCGAAGGAGTCGGGGCCTTCGGCGCCGGTGATGCGCACGGCGTGCAGCTCGCCCACCGCGAGGTCGACCGGCACGGTGATGATCCCGTCGATCTCCGGGGCCTCCCGGTGGCTGCGGGCCACGCCGGGGGCGTCGACCAGCACGTCGACCACCTCGCCGATGAGGTCGTCGCGCCGCGCGGCGGTGATGGCATCCTGCCGCTCCCGCAGCTCGGCCAGCCGTTCGTCCATGAGGTCCCGTGGCACCGCGCCGTCGAGCCCGGCGGCGTAGGTGCCGTCCTCCTGCGAGTAGGCGAAGAAGCCGCACCAGTCCAGCTGGGCCCCCTCCACGAAGGCGAGGAGCTGGTCATGGTCGGCCTCGGTCTCACCCGGGTAGCCGACGATGAAGTTGGACCGGAAGGCGGCCTTGGGGGCTGCGGCACGGATCTCGCCGATCCGTCGCAGGAAGCGATCGCCGTCGCCCCAGCGGCGCATGCGGCGCAGCAGTGACGGCGAGACGTGCTGCAGGGAGAGATCGAAGTAGGGCACGCCCGTGGCTACGATGGCGGCGACGAGCCGCTCGGTGAGATCCGACGGGTACAGGTAGAGCAGTCGCACGCGGAGCACCCGAGCGGCCACCGCCTCCACCAGCGGCACGATGTCCTTGGTGCCCACGCCCTGGTCACGTCCGTAGCTGGCCAGGTCCTGGGCGACGAGAACGATCTCCTTGGCCCCGCCGTCCACGAGCTGGCCAACCTCGCCGAGCACCTGGTCGATCGTGCGGGACCGCTGCGGGCCACGGAAGCTCGGGATGGCGCAGAACCCGCAGGCCTTGTCGCAGCCCTCGGCCACCTTCACGTAGGCCCACGGCGCGCGGGCGGGCGGACGAGGCAGGTTGAGCAGGTCGAAGCTGGGCAGCGGCACCGCGCCAGGCTTGCGGCCGAGGCTGACGGGCACGCCGAAGCCGGCCACCGCGTCGACCTCGGGCAGGGCCCGGGCCAGCTCATCGCCGTAGCGCTCGGCCATGCAACCCGTGACCACGATCTCGGCCCCATCGGCCTTGCGGTCGGCCAGCGCCAGCACCACGTCGATCGACTCCTGGCGGGCCTCCTCGATGAAGGCGCATGTGTTTACGACCACCAGGTCGGCGTCCTCCACCCCGTCGACCGCGGTCATCCCGTCGGCCAGGAAGGTGCCGACCAGCTTGTCCGAGTCCACCTGGTTCTTGGGGCAGCCGAGCGTCTCGATGTAGAAGGTGCGGCGCCCAGGCATGGCGCAAAGGGTACTGGCGGTGTCCTTCGGTACCCGAACCCTCCGCTGGGGCTCAGCGGGCGTGGTGGAGGCGGAGGCCTGGCCGGGGCCACTCGAAGCTCACCAGGGCGCCGGTGCCGGAGAGGGTGGCGTAGGCGGTGCGGAGGTCGGCGCCGCCGAAGCAGATGTTGGTGACGAGGGGGTCGGGCAGCGGGATGTGCTCGATGGTCTCTCCGTCCGGGCTGATGGCGGTGATCCCGCCGTTCACCAGCGTGCCGACGCAGACCCAGCCGTCAGCGTCGACGGCCAGGCTGTCGAGCAGCTGGAGGCCAGGCAGCCCCGCGAGGAGGTGGCCGCCGTTGCCCACTGGGTTGTCCCGTTCGATCTCGCCCGGACCCGACAGGCCCCACCAGAACACACGTCCCGTGTGGGTCTCGGCCGCGTAGAGGCGCGAGCCGTCGGGTGACAGGCCGATGCCGTTGGGGGCGTCGAGGGGGAAGATCACCTCCTGGCAGCTCGAGCCGTCGGCCTGGGCGTAGTGGATGCCGGTGCGGTCGCTGGTGCGGTCGAGGCGCACGCCATGATCGGTGAACCAGAAGCCGCCGTGCCCGTCGAACACGAGGTCGTTCGGGGCCCGCAGCGGGCCGCCGGAGGACTCGGTGTACAGGGTGGACACGGCTCCGGTGTCGAGGTCGACCCGTTGGATCGAGCCGCCCGTCCAGCTGGGCGGCACCGCGCCGGGGACGGTGAGCCCCATCACGTCGTCCCAGCTGAAGCAGCCGCCGTTGTTTGTGATGTACATGGCTCCGTCAGGCCCCAGGGCGGCGCCGTTGGGACCACCGCCGAGGTTGGCCAGTACGTCGAGGCGGCCGTCGGCGCCCACCTTGGTGAGGGTTCCCCTGGCGATCTCGACGAGGATGACGTCGTCGTCGTCGTCAAGGGCCACCGGCCCCTCGGGGAACTTCAGGCCGCTGGCCAGCTCTCGGATCTCCATAGGTGCCTTGCTAGCAGGAGCAGGGAAGGGATCGGGCGCGCTGGCGGTTGGACACCCTCGTGAGCGATCCCGCCGTCATGGACATTCCCGCCGGCGCGGGCGACGAGGACGGGCCGATGGTGACGAGGCGGTTCGCCATCGTCACGCTGGCGACCTTCGCCTACTTCCTGGGCCTGGGCTCGCTGCTCCCCACGATCCCCCGATATGTCTCAGACGAGCTGGGAGGCGACGGGCTGGCAGTCGGGCTGGTGGTCGGGGCCTTCGCCGTGTCCGCGGCGGTGGTGCGCCCTTGGGCAGGTCGGATCGGCGACCGCCACGGCCGCCGCGTCCTGCTCAGCGGTGGCGCCTTGCTCGTGGGCCTGGCGACGCTTGCATACACCCAGGTGGACTCCGTCCCCGCCCTGGTGGCGCTGCGCCTGGTCTCTGGCCTCGGCGAGGCGGCCGTGTTCGTGGGGGCGGCGACGGCCACCCAGGACCTGGCTCCCGCCCACCGACGCGGCGAGGCGGCGTCCTACTTCAGCGTGGCGCTCTACAGCGGCCTGGCCCTGGGCCCGGCATTGGGCGAGCACCTCGCCGACACCTCCGGCTACCACCGGGTGTGGATCGTGGCAGGACTTGCCTCTCTGGTGGCCGCCGCCCTCGGGCTGGGCACTCCCCACACCCCGGCCCCCGACGCCCCCAAGCCCACCACTCTGCTGCACCCCTCAGCCCTGGGCCCCGGCCTCGTGCTCATGCTCGGCCTCATCCCCTTCACCGGGTTCGCCGCCTTCCTCGCCGTCTACGGACCCGACATCGGCCTGGAGAACACAGGCCCGGTCTTCTTCGCCTATGCGGGCATCGTGCTGGCCATCCGCCTGTTCGGGGCCAAGCTCCCGGACCGCCTCGGCTGGCAGCGTGCCTCGACGCTGGCGCTGGCCGCGGTCGGCTTCGGGGCGCTGATCGTGGCCGTCTGGGCCTCTGTGGCAGCCGTGTGGATCGCGGCCGCAGCACTCGGCGCCGGGATGTCCCTGCTGTACCCGGCTCTCTTCTCCGCTGCCCTCGACGGCGTACCCGACCACGAGCGCAGCCAGGCGGTGGGCACCTTTTCGCTCTTCTTCGACCTCTCGCAGGGGATCGGCGCTCCCCTGCTCGGGCTGGTGGTGGCGCTGTCGTCCGAGCGCGGTGCCTTCGCCGTGGCAGCAGTGGCGGCCGGGGCAGGCTTCTGGGCCCAGCGTCGACTCCAGCACGACTTGGCTGGGAGGGGTTGACTGGGTTCAAGGGGGGAGCGGGCCCTCAGCGCGGCCGCAGGCCGCACCCGCACGCTCGATCCCGGCGCAGTTTGCCGGGATCGATCACCCGCTCGCACCGCCGGTGAAGGCCCACGAACGCAGGCGGAGGCTCGGCACGTGGACGACGCCGCCTTCGTTGCTGACGAGCTGGGCGTCGTTGCCGATGCCGAGCACGTGGCCGGGGGCGAGGGCGCCCACGACGGACTGCGTGTAGCGCAGGTTCTGCACTGGGGCCACTACCTCTCCGCCCTCGATCAGGAACAGGCCGTTACGGGTGAGGCCCGTCACCACCTGAGTCTTGGGGTCGAGGATGCGGTTGTACCAGAAGTCCGTGACGAGCAGCCCCCGCTCCACGCCGGCGATGAGCTGCAGGAGGCTCTCGTCGCCGGCACCGAGGAACAGGTCGCCGGGGTAGCCGCCGAAGGACTCCTGGCCGATCGAGCTCCCGGTGGACTCCGTGCCGGCGAGGGCGGCGCTGCGCCGATCGTGGGCCAGGCCGACGGTGACGCCCGCGACCACGAGGTCGAGCCGCCGCTTCGGGGTGCCCTCGGCGTCGTAGGGCCGACCGAGGGACCGAGGGTCGGTGCCGTCGTCCCACAGGTCGATGCGCTCGTCGAGCTGGGCCTCGCCGAGGTGGGCGAAGCTGGTGCCCTCGGCGTAGGCCTTGCCGTTGAACCCCAACCAGGCGGGGAACAGCAGCACCGAGGCCACCGCCCTGGCCTCGAGGACGACCTCGTAGATGCCCGGGTCGAGCTCGATCGGGTTGGCACCGCCTGTGGCCTTGGCCGCCGCCACCTCGCCCACCTGGCGACCGTCGAGGTCCGCCAGCCGACTGGAGGTGATCTGGCCGTAGCCATCGGTGGGCGGACCCTCGACTGCTGCGGCGCGGTGGATGGCGTCGACCTGCGCCATCGTCGAGCGGCTGGCGTAGCGGAGCCCAGTGGTGGAGCACAGCACGTGGGTGTCGGCGTCGGTGGAGCAGTAGCCGGCCGACTCGAGGTCGGGGCCGGTGCCCACGAAATCGGCCACCACCTCCGCTCGGTCGCCGGGCACGGCTGCCGCGGTGGCCGGGTCGAAGTGGTCGACCTCTGCCAACGGGGCAGGCTCGGTCAGACCCGGGTACTCAGGGTCGGCCGGGCAGAGCCCAGCGGCGGTGATGGTGCTCTCCACGAGGCGCTCCAGCCCCTCAGGATCGAGACGGGTCGTGGACGCCTGGGCGATGCGGCCGTCGTCCACCACGACCCGCAGGCGCACGTGGTGGTCGTCGCTGGCCATGTTCTGGTGGATGCGGCTGTTGGCAAAGCGGGTGAGGGCGCTGGTGCCCTGGCCACAGGTGACCAGGGCATCGGCCCGATCACCGATCAGCTCCAGCACGCGGTCACAGGTGGCGAAGCCCCGCTGGGCGATCGGGTCGGCGGTCGGGTCCCAGGCCATCAACGCACCCCCACCCGCACGTCCGTGAACCGCGCCGGCACCGACGGGTGGCCGGTGTGGCCAACCTGGATCGGCTGGCCCTTGCCACAGTTGGCGGTGCCCCAGAACACCCACTCGTCAGGGCCACCCACCATGTCCATCGAGGCCCAGAACCGCGGGCCGATGCCCGTGTAGGTGGGGTTGCGGAGCATCTGGCCGAGCTGGCCATCCTTGACCTCCCAGGCGATCTCGCAACCGAACTGGAAGTTGAGCCGCTTGTCGTCGATCGACCACGAGCGGTTGGTGTCCATGTAGATGCCGTCATCGGTGGCGGCGATCATCTCCTCGAGGCTGCTGTCGCCGGGGAGCAGGCCCACGTTGGTCATGCGCACCATCGGAAGGCGGGCGGCGCCGTCGGCCCGCACCATGCCACCGGACTCCAGCCCGACCAGCGGGGCCGAGTCGCGGCCCGAGAGCACCCCCACCCAGGTGCCGTCTTTCACGATGTCGACGGCCTGGGCAGGCACCCCTTCGTCGTCGTAGCCGAAGCTACCCAACGCACCCGGGAGGGTGGCGTCGGCGGTGATGTTCATGAGGTCGGAGCCGTAGCGCAGCGAGCCGAGCTGAGCGGGGTCCAGCCACGACGTGCCGGCGAAGGCGGCCTCCCACCCGAGGATGCGGTCGAGCTCGATGGCGTGCCCCACCGACTCGTGAATCTGCAGCGCCATCTGCTCGCTGCCGAGGATGAGGGTGGTCGTCTTCTCCGGGCACTGCGGCGCGCTGAGCAACGCCCGCGCCTCTTCCGCGATGCGAGGGCCGTTGCCCACGAGGTCGAGCTCGCGCACCAGCTCCCACCCGCGCGTGCCGAACTGACCCCGCACCCCCGGGTAGCTGCGGCGCTGCGTCTCGCCGTCACCGATGGCAGTGGCGTCGATGACGGCGCCGCACTCCACGAGGTGCTGGTCGATGCGGCTGCCCTCGCTGGAGGCGAACCACTTCTCGGTGTCCCAGATCTGGTGGCTCGCCTGGGCCAGCGGGATCCCCCCGTCGGCGATGGCGCCGGTGACCTCGACCAGCAGATCAGCCCGCTCCGCGATGCCTATGTCGTCGAGCGGGTGCACGTCGTAGGGGTTGGCCCAGCTGGCCTCGATGACGGGGACCGGCGACAGCTCGACCGGCGCGCCCGAGACCCGGGCGCTGGCCCGGGCCACCTCCGCCGCCCGCTCCCCCGCCCGCCGGGCGGCCACCTCGGTGAGCTCGGGCGTGGCCTGGAAGCCCCACGAAGACCCGATCAGCGCCCGCACGCCGATGCCGGCCGTCTCGGTCTGCGTGAGCTCCTCGACGATCCGGTTCTTGGCACTCATCGACTCGTAGCGGACGATCATGATGCGGGCATCGGCGTAGCAAGCGCCGGCGGCGAGGGCCGCTTCGACGGCGGCGGTGGCGAGATCGAACATCGACCGCCGACCGTACCTGCCGCAGCTACGGCGCCGCAGGTGTCGCGGCTGGCTTAGACCTCGCCCTGCTCCATGGCGTTCTCGAGCTCCTCGACGCTCATCATCACCGAGCGTGCCTTGGAGCCCTCCGACGGGCCGACCACGCCGCGCTGTTCCAGCAGATCCATGAGGCGACCGGCCCGGGCGAAGCCGACCTTGAGCTTGCGCTGGAGCATGGACGTGGAGCCGAGCTGTGAGCGCACGATCAGCTCCATGGCCTGCCGCATCAGATCGTCGTCATCATCGCCACCGCTGCTGCCGATGCCCACCCCCAGAGACGAGCTGCCGTCCTCGGGCCCCTGAACCTCGGCGTCGTAGGCGATCTCCGGGGCTTGGCGCTTCCACACCGAGGCGACCTTGCGCACCTCCTCCTCGCTCACCCAGGAGCCCTGAATGCGTGACGGGGCGGACGACGCCGGCCCCAGCAGGAGCATGTCGCCGGCGCCTATCAGGCGCTCAGCGCCTTGCTGGTCGAGGATCACCCTGCTGTCCGTGGCACTCGACACGGCGAAGGCGAGACGAGCGGGCACGTTGGCCTTGATGACGCCCGTGATGATGTTCACCGACGGCCGCTGGGTGGCGATCACGAGGTGGATGCCCACGGCCCGGGCCATCTGGGCGATGCGACAGATCGAGTCCTCGACATCGCGAGCGGCCACCATCATGAGGTCGGCCAGCTCGTCGATCACCACGAGGATGAACGGCAGGTGGGGGAACTCACGGGTGACCTCACCGGAGGGCGACACCTCGTTGGGCAGGTCGCCGCGGTCGTGGGCGGCGTTGTAGCCGGTGATGTCGCGGAAGCCGACTTCGGCCAGGAGGTCGTAACGGCGCTCCATCTCCCGCACCGCCCAGGCCAGCGCGTTTGCGGCCTTCTTCGGGTTGGTGACCACCTGGGTGAGCAGGTGGGGCAGCCGGTCGTACTGGCCCATCTCCACCCGCTTGGGGTCCACGAGGATCATGCGCACCTGGTCGGGCGTCGAGCGCATGAGGATCGACGTGATCAGCGAGTTGAGGCAGCTCGACTTACCTGCACCCGTGGCGCCGGCGATGAGGAGGTGCGGCATCGTGGCCAGGTTCATCATCACGGCCTTGCCGTTGATGTCCCGTCCCACCGCCACCTCTAGGGGGTGCGTGGCCCGCTTGGCCTCCGGCGAGACGAGGATGTCGCCCAGCGCCACGATCTGGCGGTCGGCGTTGGGCACCTCGACGCCGATGGCCTGGCGGCCGGGGATGGGCGCCAGGATGCGGACGTCAGGCGAGGCCATCGCATAGGCGATGTCCTTGTGGAGGCTGGTGACCCGGGCCACCTTCACGCCGGGGCCGAGCTCGAGCTCGTAACGGGTGACGGATGGGCCCACCACCATGCCGACCAGCTTCGTCTCCACTCCGTGCTGCGCGAGCGCCTGCTCGAGGACGTGACCGGCGGCGAGGGTGGCGGCCTTGTCGACCTCCTGGGTGCCGCTGCGCTGCAGCAGGCTGACCGCCGGCAGCTTCCACGGCGAGCCCTTCACCGCCGGGCCCAGCTCGATCTCCAGCTGGGTGGACTCCGTGACCTCGCCGGACCCAGGTGCCAGCACCTTCGGCGTGCGGGGCCCGGGCTTGCGACGCGGCTTGGGTTCGGGGTCGTCGCGGTCGAGGAGGTCGTCGACGTCCTGGTCGAAGAAGCGACCGCCGGCCTCCTCGTCTGCGTCGACGGTGCCCCCGAGCGAGAACAGGTTGGCGCTCACCCGACGCAGGGCGTCGGCGATGGCGGTGCGGGCGGGCTGCACGCCCTTGGCGGTGCTCTCGGCGGCGACCCGCACGGGCACCCGGGTGAGCACGACAAGCCCAGCCAGCGCAACCACGCCGAGGACCAGGCCGGCGCCCCACGGCGCCAGACCGGAGGCGAGCGGACCGGCCGCCGCCACCCCCAGGATTCCGCCGGCGTACACGAGATCATCGGTGGGGGCATCGAGCCCGGGACGTCCGCCGGTGAGGTGCAGCAGACCGCACACGGCCACGGCGACCATCAGCCCGCCGACCCAGAGGTAGGAGCGCGGTCCGGCGTCAAGCTCACCCTCGTCGGGCTCAGGCGCGCCCCGCACGAGCAGGACGCCGCTGGCCACCAGAGCGATCGGCGCCAGGATTCGGCCCCAGCCGACAACGGTGCCGATGCTGGTGTCGAGCCCGTTCCCGATCGGCCCGGCAGCATCCGCGTACACGCCCATGCCGGCCACGATCCCTAGCGCGATGCACAGGAGGCCTCCCAGGTCGCCGGCGTGGGCGCCGAGAGCGGATGCCAGCCCGCTGACCAGCCGATCCACGAAGGTGGGCGGGGGCGCGGCCTTCTTCTTCGTCTTGGCCGGCGGGCGCTTGGTCCCCCCGCTGCGGGGCCGTTGGGTCGTAGCCACAGTGCCCACAACCGTACCAGCAGCCCCACCAGCCACAGGGACAACCGGGATTTCTAGCACCGGACTACACTTCTAGCATGGCGTTCTCGATCAAGAACGACGACGCGGACAGCCTGGCGCGGGAGTTGGCGGCGCTCACGGGTGAGTCGCTCACGACCGCCGTCACCGAGTCCCTCCGGGAGCGGCTCGAGCGGGAGCGCCGCCGATCGGGCGGGGATCGAGCCGAGCGGATCCGGCAGGCGGTCGAGCGCTTCCGCCAGTTGCCCGTCCTCGACGATCGACCCGCCGACGAGATCATCGTCTACGACGAGCACGGTCTCCCGGCGTGAGCCTGCGCCGCCCAGCTCCCGCGGACCTCGTCGTGGACCCATCAGCGCTCGTCGCTGTCGTACTGGCCGAGGCGGCGGCCGACGAGGTCGAGCAGGCCCTGCGCGCATCGGCCGCACCGATCATGTCCGCCGCTAACGTCGTCGAGCTCTTCCTCGTACTCGAGGGGCGGCTGGGACCGGCGGGGACCGACGCCGGGCAGAACCTCCTGGCCCAAGCTGACGTCGTGGTGGTCCCTGTCGACGACACGATGGTCGACGGTGCGCTGCGCGCCTGGCGGCGGTTCGGCAAGGGACATCACCCCGCCCAACTGAACTACGGCGACTGCTTCGCCTACGCCCTCGCCGCCCAATGGGAGCTCCCCCTGCTGTGCGTCGGCGACGACTTCCGTCACACCGACCTCACCCTCGCCATCGGCTGACTCCATTCCGATAGACCTCGGACGTGCGCAGGCCGCTGGTGGTGATCCCGACCTTCAATGAAGCGGAGAACATCGGACCGATGATCGACGCCGTCTGTGCGGCACTGCCGACCGCGACCGTGCTCGTCGTCGATGACGGCAGCCCCGACGGGACGGCCGACGTGGTCGAGACCACCGCGGCTCGCCACGATGCGGACCGGGTGCACGTGCTCCGTCGACCTGGGAAAGCGGGCCTCGGCACTGCCTATGTGGCCGGGTTCGACTGGGGACTCGAGCGCCACCACGACGTGCTGATCCAGATGGACGCGGACTTCCAGCACGATCCTGCCTACCTCCCCGCGTTGCTGGCGGGCATCGACGCTGGCGCTGATTCAGTGATCGGGTCGCGCTACGTAACCGGCGGCTCGGTGCCCGCCGAGTGGCCGACGTTGCGCAAGCTGCTCTCACGATGGGCGAACGCGTATGCCCGAACCGCCCTTCGACTTCCGATGTGCGACGTCACGGCAGGGTTCAGAGCCCACCGTGCATCGCTGCTGGAGCGGATCGACCTGCTATCCATCGGCGCTGACGGCTACGGCTTCCAGATCGGCCTGAGCCACCGCACAGCTCGCGCCGGCGCGCAGATCGTCGAGGTGCCCATCCACTTCGGGGAGCGCACGCGCGGGGAGTCGAAGATGTCGCTGTCGATCGTCGTCGAGGCGTTCCTGCTCGTGGCTCGCACTGCCGTTCGGCGTCGGTAGCTCAGCGGCGGCGCTGGCATGTCGGGCAGTGGGTGGTGCCTCTAGCATCGATGACGCTGCGGCGCAGCTCGGTGGCGCAGCGGCTGCAGGGCTCGCCGGCGCGGCCGTAGCAGCCGAGCTCGAGCTGGTTGCGGCCGGGTTCGCCCTCGACGGTGCGGTAGTCGCGCAGGGTCGTGCCGCCGTTGACGATCCCTTGCTCGAGGACGGCTCGCAGCTCGATCAGCAGCGCGGCGGCCTCCCGCTTCGTGATGCTGCGCCGAGCAGGGTGCACGCCGGCGCGCCAGAGGGCCTCGTCGGCATAGATGTTGCCGACGCCGGCGAGGGGCCGCTGGGACAGCAGCTGCGTCTTGATCCGGGCGTGGCTGCGCTTGAGGTTGCGCCAGAGGCCACCGTCGTCGAGGGCTAGGTCCCACGGCTCTGGCCCCTGGGTGGCGAGCGTCGGCAGCGAGGCGTACTCCCCCACCGGCACCACACCGATGCGCCCGAACCGACGGACGTCACGCAGCTCCAGGATGCGCCCGTCGTCGAGCGCCCACCACGCCCGCACGTACGGGTCGAGCTCACCTGGTCGCATCCGCAGCTGCCCGGTCATGCCGAGGTGCACGATCAGCTCGCGGTCATCGTCGAGCCCGAGCAGCAAGTACTTGCCGCGCCGATCCACCGACTCGATGCCCGCGCCCGCCGCGAACGGCGCCGACGAGAACTTTCCCGACGGATGCCCCCACGCCTCCACAATCCGCCGTCCCACCACCAGCGGCTCCAGCTGCCGCCGCACGGTCTCCACCTCAGGCAGCTCCGGCACCAACGCAGCATGCCAGCGACGCCCGCGACTTCGCCCGGCCCGCCTGGTTCTGCCGCGCTCTCAGCGACAAGCCGGGCAGTCGGGACAACCCCAAGGGCGCGCAAAGGCGCCGCGCCTTGGTTCGTCTACGCCTGAATCGGTGGCTCAGCGGAGCTCGCCGGCGACGATGTCCATCAGCAGCGTGTCGTGGAAGGTGCCATCGGGGCCGCGCTCGTTCTGGCGCAGGATGCCCACCGGACGAAAGCCGAGCTTGGCGTAGGCGGCGATGGCGCGCTCGTTGGCGGCCGCCGGATCGATGGTGAGGTGGTGGTGGCCCTTTTCGTCGAGCAGGTGGCGGGCCAGGGTGCGGATGGCGTCGAGGGCAACGCCCGTGCCGTGCCAGCGCGGGCTGACCGCGATGTCGATGCCGGCTGAGCGGTACTCCTCCTCGGGCTCCTCGTAGGACTGCACGATGCCGGCTACGTCGCCGTCGACATCGATCACGTAGACGGTCTCGTTCGGCTCGTCGCCGTGCAGCACGTCGGCCTCGACGCGGGCCCGGTCGTAAGCGACCCACCAAGCCGACACCTCGGGCATGGCGAAGATCGCCTCCAACGCGTCGAGGTCGGCGGGCTGGCCCGCTCGGAGCCGCACGAGCTCACCGACCAACACGGCCAGCTACGCCTCCATGACCACGGGGACGATCATGGGCTTGCGCTTGGTGCGGGCGTTCACGAAGCGGCCGGCGGCCCGGCGGACCGCCCGCTGGAGGGCGTCGAGGTCGGGCGTCTTGGCGTCGGCGAAGACCTCCTTGATGGCTTGGCGCACCACGTCGGCGCACTCGTCGAGAAGCTCCTCGGCCTCCGGCGCATAGACCCAGCCCCGGGTGATGATCTCAGGGCCGGTGAGTATGGCCCCGTCCGCCAGCGCCACCGAGACCACGACCACCACCACGCCCTCCTCAGCCAGCACCCGCCGGTCGCGCAGCACGCCCTGGCCCACATCTCCGACGATGCCGTCGACGTAGAGGTAGCCGGCCGGCACCTGGCCGGAGATCCGGATGCCGTCGTCGTCGATGGTGAGCTGATCGCCATCGGCGCAGATCAGCGTGCGCTCCGGGGACACGCCCATCGTCTGGGCCAGCTCGGCGTGGGACACGAGGTGGCGGTACTCGCCGTGCACCGGCACGAACCACTGTGGCTCGACGATGGAGAGCAGCGTCTTGATCTCCTCCTGCTTGGCGTGGCCGGTGGCATGCACGTCCTCGATGCCGGAGTGCACCACCTTGGCGCCGAGGCGCACGAGGCCGTCGATCACCTTGCTGACGCTCATCTCGTTGCCAGGGATCGGGTGGGACGACAGGATCACCGTGTCGCTGGCGCCGATGGTGAGCCAGCGGTTCTCGCTGTTGGCCATGCGGGTGAGGGCGGACATCGGCTCGCCCTGGCTACCGGTGGAGATGACGCAGACGTCGCCATCGGGCAGGCCGTCGATGTCCTCGATGTCCACGATCGACGACTCGGGGATGTGCAGGAGGCCCATCTCGCGCGCCAGCCGCATGTTCTTCTTCATCGACAGGCCGAGGGTGGCCACCTTGCGGTTGAAGGCGATGGCGGCGTCGGCGATCTGCTGCACGCGGTGCACGTGGCTGGCGAAGCAGGCAATGACGATGCGCCGCCCCTCATGCTCGTGGAACAGGTCATAGAGCACCGCCCCCACGCTCTTCTCGCTGCGGGAGTGGCCGTGGGAGTCGGCGTTGGTGGAGTCGCCCATGAGCAGGCGCACCCCCTGCTCGTAGGAGATGGACCCCATGCGGGCGAGATCGGTGAGGCGACCATCGACCGGGGTGAGGTCGAGCTTCCAGTCCCCGGTGTGCATGAGGACGCCCTGCGAGGTGTGGAAGGCGGTGGCGAATCCGTGGGGCACGGAGTGGGTGACGGGGATGAACTCCACGTCGAACGGCCCAATCTTGCGACGCTCGCCGTCGGTGACGGGGATCAGCTCCGTCTTGGCGAGGAGGCCTGCTTCCTCAATGCGGTTCTTGGCCAGGCCGAGCGTGAGGGCCGAGCCGTAGATCGGGAACGACAGCTCCCGCAGCAGGTAGGAGAGGCCACCGACGTGGTCCTCGTGACCGTGCGTGGCGATGCAGCCGATGACGCGGTCGGCGTTCTCGCGCAGCCAGGTGAAGTCCGGGAGGATGAGGTCGATGCCCAGGTGCTCGAGCTCGGGGAACATGAGGCCGCAGTCGAGGAGCAGCAGCTTGTCCTCGCATTCGAGGACCATGCAGTTGCGGCCGATCTCGCCGAGACCGCCGAGGAACGTGATGGTGACAGGTGCAGCCATGGGGGTGGGGGGTTTCTTGGGTCAGCCGAGCAGGCCGAGGGCCTGGAGCACGCGCTGAGCGTCGGCCTCCAGGCCCTCGGGCTCGGGGCCGATGGGAAGGCGGCACGGGCCGGCCGGCAGGCCGAGGACGCGCAAGGCGACCTTCACCGCCAGCGCGAACTGCGCCAGTTCGCGACTCTCGTAGGCATAGGAATCGAGGAGCGACGCGTTGAGCTCCTGGGCGCGCTCGTGGTCGCCCTTTACGAAGGAGGTGACGAGGTCGGCCATGACCTCGCCGCACCAATGGGTGGCGGTTCCGATCACACCCACCGCGCCGACGCCCAGCAACGGGAGCGTCATCGGGTCGTCGCCGGACCATACGGCGAAGCCGTCGGGGGCGGCGGCGATGACCCGAGCCGTCTCGCCCGGGTTTCCGGAGGCGTCCTTGACGCCGACGATGGTGGACACCTCGTTGGCGAGGCGGATGAGGACATCGGTGTTGATCTTGCGGCCGGTGCGCCCAGGGATGTCGTAGAGCACCACGGGCAGGTCGGTGGCGGAGGCGACGGCTCGGAAGTGGGCCTCGAGGCCGGCTTGGGACGGACGGTTGTAGTACGGCGTGACGACGAGCAGCCCGTCCACCCCGGTGGCCGCCGCCCGCTCGCTCAGCTCGCAGGTGTGGCGGGTGTCGTTGGTGCCGGTGCCGGCGATGAGCGGGGCATCGACAGCCGCTCGCACCGTGGTCCAGAGCTCCACCTTCTCGTCGTCGGTGAGCGTGGGCGCCTCGCCCGTGGTGCCGGCCAGGACGAGGCCGTCGTTGCCGTGGTCGAGGAGCCAGCGCGCCAATGTCACCGCGCCGTCGACATCGAGGGAGCCGTCATGGCGGAACGGCGTGACCATGGCCGTGAGGACCCGTCCGAACCGGGGGCCCGACATCAGGTGCCGGCCTCGGCGCCACGCTCGATGCCCAGGGTGCTGAGCAAATCCTCGTGCATCTCGAACCACACCGTGTGGTAGCTGGGGACCATCGGCTTCGTGAACCAGTCGCCCTCGCCCGTGCGCACCTTCTGTAGGGCCAGCGACAGACGGGGCCCGTAACCAACGAAGCGGTCGAGGGACCGGCCGAGGTCGTCGCAGATGGGTTCCACCCGGGCGTGCAGATCGGCCAGGCGGTCGATCACGCCGGCGTCGTACACACCGTCGGTGTGGTCGTTGAGCACCGACTGGTCGTCGATGTCGCGCAGCTGCCAGGCGGTGCAGATGGTCAGCAGGTCGGTGTTGAGCAGGAGGAACCGGCTGTAGGCGCTCTGCACGGCCTCGCGGGTGCCGGTGGCATCGAGCTCAGCGCAGAGCAGCTGACCGTGCGCTTCACGACCTGCCTTGGTGAGCGCGAAGCCTGACAGGCGGCCGCTTCGGTAGGTAGCGAGCTCATCTACGACGAGCTGGTCGAGCACCGGCTTGGCGTCGGCCTCGCTCACACCGACTGCCTCGCCGGCGGCCTCGGCCTCGGCGAACCCCTTGAGGCGGAGGCCGTGCATGACCAGCATGCGGAGGTCCGAGGGCGTGCTCATGACCCCCGGACCCTACCAATGAGGGTCAGGAGGCCGCGACCTCGCCCTCGGCTAGCTGGAACATCTCGTACTCCTCGCCGGTGTCGGCCCAGTCCTCGAACTGGATCACACCCAGCTCGGTGAACTTGCCCCGCAGCCAGTGGTCGTTGCGGTCGAGCAGGCCGAGCTTCTTGCAGTTCGGCACGATCTTGCTGAAGAGCATGCTCTGGAAGAGCTGGCGCTGTGGCGCCTGCATCACCATCTTGGCGGCGACCTTCGGATCGATGCCCATGCGGTCCCACACCTCCTGCTGGAGGAACCGGTCACGCATGCGCACGGCCGCCTCGAAGGCGAACTGCTGGCGTTCCAGCATCTCGGCGTCGCTGAGCTCGGCGTAGTACTCCTTCAGCGACAGCACGCCGAAGGCGACATGGCGGGCTTCGTCGCTCATCACGTAGCGGAGCAGCTTCTTGAGGAGCGGCTCGGTGGTCATCTGGTGCATGAAGCCGAAGGCCGCCAGGGCCAGACCTTCCACCATGATCTGCATGCCGAGGTAGGTCATGTCCCAGCGGGAGTCCTCGACGATGTCATCGAGCAGCATCTTGAGGTGGGCGTTGATCGGGTAGTGGCCCGAGAGCTTGGTGTCGAGGTACTTGGCGAACACCTCCACGTGGCGGGCCTCGTCCATCACCTGCGTCGAGGCGTAGTACTTGGCGTCGATCCACGGCACCGTCTCCACGATCTTGGCCGTGCAGACCAGCGCACCCTGCTCGCCATGCATGAACTGGCTGAGCATCCAGTTCTGGCTCTCCACCCCGAACTCGAGCCACTTGAGCTCGTCCCAGTGCTCCATGGGCGTGCCACTGACATCGATGTCGGCGTCGAAGCCGCCGGAGGCCATGGCGTTCTCGGCCACCACCTTCTCCTGGTCCACCTCGGTGTCCCACGGGAGGTCGGTCTCGCCGTTCCACATCGAGACCTTGGCCTTTTCGTAGAGGCGGTTGAGCGCCGGGCGCTGCCCCTTCTCGTAGTCCCAGGTGAAGATGGCCTCGGCGTTGTCCTTCACCGCATGGATCACCTCGTCGCGGTCGGTGTTGGAGACGGCGAGGATGGCTTCCAGGTCGTTGATGTCCTCGCGGCCGATCAGGTCTTCGTTGGTGGACATCGGGTCAACGCTCCTTGGTGGCGGTGTCTGTGGGCAGGTTCAGGACAGGAAGCAGGAACGCCCGCACGAAGCGGCGCACGCTCATTCGGTCGGTGAGATCAACCGTCGCCGACGGGTCGAATGCATACGAGAGCAGCATCCGCACGACGAACTCGGCGCCGTCCATGGCCTTGCGGGAATCTGGCACGAACCGGTCCAGGTGGGAGGCCACGAAGCCTGTGGCGACCGCCAGCGCACCGCCGCGACGCTGGAAGGCGAAGGCCGGCAGCACGCGCTCGGGTTCGTGGCGAAGGACGTAGCTGAGCGCCTCGTGGCCGTAGAGGAAGGCGGCTGTCTCCAGCGAGCCGACCACGAGGAGCTCCTCGAGGGTGTCGGCCTCGTGGAGCTGGGCGTTCACCTGGTCGAAGAAGCGGGCCGCCTCATGGCGCAGGAGTGCCTCGAAGGCGACGTCCTTGCCGCCAGGGAAGGCCCGGTAGAGCGTGGCCCGGGAGACACCCGCCGCTCGGGCGATGTCGTCGGCGGTGGTCTTGGCCAGGCCCCAACGGCTGATGCAGCGGAGCATCGCCTCCACGAGCCGCTCCTCCAGCCCGTCCGCGACCCGTGACGAGGTTCTGCGATCGAGTTCGGCCAGCGGGAGCATCCGTTGAGACGGTAAGACGGGTCTGTTTCACCGTCAACGAGCAACTGTGCGAAATTGGTCACATCGACCTACTGTGGCGGCGTGTCGTCATCGGGCCGCGAGAACGATCCTGGAGATCGCACATCCCTCGAGGAGGTCACCGACGCCGTCGGGGGGTTGCGCGCCGAGCTCGAGGCGATACGGGAGCAAGAGCTGCATCGAGACGGACGCCTCGTCACCGTCGATCACCGGATGGCTCAGCTGGAGGTCTCCGTGGCTACCGGGGTGGAGCACCTGCGCTCCACCGGCTCGGCGGTCGACCTCATCACCGAACACCTGGGGTTCGCTGTGCGGGAGCTGCTGGCCGAGCGCCGGGAGCTGGGAAAGAGGCTCGTCGAGTTCGGCCATCGGCTCGAGGCCGTGGCGCAACTCGATCAGCTGCGCCCGATCAACGAGCGGATGAACATGCTCCGCCAGCAGCTTCAGGCTCTGCCGATTGACCTGCAGCCCCTGTACGACCGCCTCGAGACGCTCGCGCCCACTGACCTGGGCCCGCTCCACCATCATGTCGAAACACTGCGCAACTCCTTGATCGAGCGCGTCGAGGCGCTCGCGCCCACCGACCTGGCACCGCTCCACGACCAGCTCAACCGGCTCGCCGACCAAGTCAGCGCCCTGCCATCACCACCCGACCTCAACCAGATCAACGAACGGCTCCACGAGCTCCGTCAGCAGCTCCTGGCCCTGCCGACCATCGACCTCCAGCCGTTACACGATCGCCTGCAGGCACTCACCCCCACCGACCTGGCACCGCTCCACGACCAGCTAAACCGGCTCGCCGAGCAGGTCAGCGCCCTGCCGTCACCACCCGACCTCAACCAGATCAACGAACGGCTCCACCAGGTACACGAGGGGCTCCTCGCCCTGCCGACCATCGACCTCCAGCCGTTACACGATCTCTTCGAAACACTCACGCCCACCGACCTGCTCCCGCTCCACCACCAGCTCAACCGGCTCGCCGAGCAGATCAGCGCCCTGCCATCACCACCCGACCTCAACCAGATCAACGAACGGCTCCACGAGCTCCGTCAGCAGCTCCTGGCCCTGCCGACCATCGACCTCCAGCCGTTGCACGATCGCCTGCAGGCACTCACCCCCACCGACCTCGCTCCGCTCCACGACCAGCTCGACCGGCTCGCCGAGCAAGTCAGCGCCCTGCCGTCACCACCCGATCTCAACCAGATCAACGAACGGCTCCACCAGGTACACGAGGGACTCCTGGCCCTACCGACCATCGACCTCCAGCCGTTGCACGATCTCCTCGAGGCGGTGGACCAGCCCGACCTCGCTCCGATCCATCAACAGCTCACGACCATCGTCGCGGCCGTCGCCGCTCTACAGGGCACGATCGCCGAGGGTCTCAGCGCCATCCCCGTCATCGATCTCACCCCGGTGCACGAGCGGCTTGCGGCCACCCACAGGGAGCTGGCTGAGCACATCGACGCTCTGCCAGCACCTGACCTCGGCCCTCTCCACGATCAGCTCAACGAGCTTCGGGTGGCCGTCGTCGAGGCCTTGGCCGCCCTGCCACTGCACACCGATGATGCAGTGCGCGCCGACGTCGCCCGACTCAACGAGCAGCTGGATGGCCTCCGCACGACGTTGGCTGACCGCTTTGACGCCATCCAGACGCCAGACCTCGCTCCGTTCCACGACCAGCTCGACCGGCTCGCCGAGCAAGTCAGCGCCCTGCCATCACCACCCGATCTCAACCAGATCAACGAACGGCTCCACCAGGTACACGAGGGGCTCCTGGCCCTTCCTACCATCGACCTCCAGCCGTTGCACGAGCGGCTTGCGGCCACCCGCAGGGAGCTGGCTGAGCACATCGACGCTCTGCCAGCTCCTGACCTCGGCCCCCTCCACGATCAGCTCAACGAGCTGCGGGTGGCCGTCGTCGAGGGCTTGGCCGCCCTGCCCGTGCACACCGATGATGCATTGGGCGCCGACGTCGCCCGACTCAACGAGCAGCTGGATGGCCTACGCACGACGTTGGCTGACCGCTTTGACGCCATCCAGACGCCAGACCTCGCTCCGTTCCACGACCACCTCGACCGGCTCGAAC
>Ga0136633_1000947_pt1 | contig 21566 bp, 15 predicted proteins | sample AntDrymeUQ832206_2_FD_105494 | JGI IMG/M metagenome (GOLD analysis project Ga0136633, IMG submission 105494) | Polar desert sand microbial communities from Dry Valleys, Antarctica - metaG UQ83 (22.06) | ecosystem: Environmental > Terrestrial > Soil > Desert | place: Antarctica: Dry Valley...
GCCGCGACCGGCTCGGCGACCTGAGCCACGCCGAGGCGAGCCAGGATCTCGGCGGACTCGGTGCGCAGTGCTGAGGCATCTCCGCCGAGGCGCTCGATCACATCGGCGAGACCGCGCTGGGACAGCGCGATCTCGTAGTCGGTACGCCGGCTCCGGGCCGCGGCGAGGCTCCGCTCGAAGGCAGCTTCGGCAGCACTGAGATCTCCCTGGACGGCGTGGGCGTAGCCCGCGATCCGGTGCAGCATCGGGTCCTGCTGACCGGCTACCGCAGCGTCGTCACCGGGCTGGTCGACGAGGGCGAGAGCCAGGTCAGCGTCGCCGCGCAGGACCAAGCACTCGGCGATGCACGCCTCCGTCGTGCGCAGCTCGCCTTCGGCGCCGGCCGCGTGGAACTCCGCCTGCGCCTCCTCGAGCAGCTGCATCGCCTCGTCGTATCGGCCGGCCCGGGCGGCAAGTCGACCGAGATTGCTCCGGGCGTAGGCGACGCTCGCCCGGTCGCCCGCCGCTGCCCACACGCGCAGCGCTTTGCGGATCAGCGGCTCCGCCTCGTCGAGAAGGCCCTGGTCACTGAGAATCTCACCGATGTTGACGGCGCTGATCGCCGCGTTGACCGCGTCACCGATTTGCTCCCACGCCTCGCCACCGCGCTGGTAGAGCGCGATGGCGTCATCCCACCGACCCTGCCAGTAGGCGCGCGTGCCAAGGTTGTTGAGCACGACGCCCTGACCCCACAGATCATCCAGCTCGAGGTAGAGCTCCAAGGCCCGGTCGCTGTACGCATCTTTCTCCCACTGCCCGAGCACGCCGAAGGTCGCGTCGAGGAACGAGTACGCCCGGGCCATCGACTCCTTGTCGCCGGCCACCTCGGCCTCTTTGAGGCAGCGGGTGGACCACTTCACGACGAGGCCCATCCGACCCTCGTCCTTAGCCAACGACGCGAAGGACACTGACACCTGGGAGCGCAGCTTTGCCGCCTCGTCCCCCTCGATGCCGGCCAGCGACTTCTTGGTCTGGAAGAGCCATCGCCGGGCCTGAGCGAAGCGGCCCATGCGCTGACGGACGATCCCCTGCTTGAGCAGCATCCGCGCGTGCCCGAGTGGATCCTCGGCGTAGCCGAGGCGCGCGGCGCGGTAGGCCTGAGCGGCCCGGGCGAACTCGCCGATGCGCTGTCGTACATCGCCATGCGCTTCGTGCAGAGGTGCGATCTCCGCCGGTGGAAGGTTGAGCTGCCGGGCGGCTTCGATAGCCCGCGCGTAGTAGTTGGCAGCTTCGACGGCCGCGTAGACCTCGCGTGCGCGCTCGGCCGCCATGCGCGAGTAGCGCAGCGCGGCCGGGTACCGCCGCGCGTTGGTGAAGTGCAGCGACAGCTGGCCGGCGATCGCCGCCGGGTCGTCCCCCGCCTGGCGCTCCAAGGTCTCGCCGACGTTGGCGTGCAGCTCGCGCCGGAGCCGGAAGGGCATGCTCTCGTAGGCTCCGTCGCGGATGAGCGTGTGCCGAAAACGGAACCCCCGGCCTTCGGTGGGGACGACGAACTCGGCGAGCCGCTGCCACGTGGGGTCGTTCTCGTCGGGAAGGTCGGCCCCGAGGGTCATCTCCGCGAGCCGGCGGTCGAACGTCGTACCGAGCACGGAAAGACGGCGCAGCAGAGCGCGATCCGGGCTCGGCAGCCGGTCGATGCGGGCCATGACGACGGCCTCGAGCGAGTCAGGCAGAGTGCCGAGATCCCCCTCACCGGTTGTCGTTCGCGCGGCGGCGAGCAGCTCATTGAGGAAGAGCGGATTGCCGCCCGCCCGGGCGACGATCGCGGCCACCTCGTGCGGCGCGAGGGGCGCTTCTTCGGTGAGCCTCTCGACGAGGTTGGTCAGGGCGGCCGCGGGTAGTGCGCCCGGGCGAATCACGGTGGTGTGCGGGCCGGGGGACGCCGCGAAACCGCCGTCGACATCGCGGCGCAGCGTGCAGATCAACCACGGTCGCTCCGCTAGCTCCGTCAGCAGCGTCCGGAGCAGGTCGGCCGACGCGTCGTCGACCCAGTGGGCGTCGTCGACGGTGATGAGGGCAGGTCCGTCGAGCAGCTGCTCGAGCAGGCTCACGACAGAGGACTCGAGTCGGGCTTTGCGATATCCGACGTCGAGACGGTCGACGGCAGGCGTGCTGGGTACCGCCGCCTGCAGGGGGATAGCCAGCAACGGCGTCCACGGGAGGAGGTCGGGTGCTCTAGTGGCTACGACATCGAGGAGGCGCTGCCCAGCTGTCTCCTCGTCATCGTCCGGACCGATCCCTAGCAGCTCTCGCAGGAGCTGGCGCACGACGTGGTAGGGCGTCAGCCTCTCGTAGGAGTGGCCGCACCCGGCGAGGCGGCGAATGTCGCTGTCGCCGCCGGCCAGCTCAGCCACGAGGCGGGACTTGCCGATCCCGGGCTCACCCACGATTTCGACCAGCCCGCCGCGGCCGGCCATCGCTTGGTCGAGCGCGGACCGCAACGCCGTCATCTCCGCGGCTCGCCCGACGAGCGGGGCGCTTCGGTCAGCAGCCACGGGTCCGCGCGCAACGGCCGGCGGGCCCACGGCGAGTGCCTGCACGGGCGCCGCCTTGCCCTTGACCAGGAAGGGCGCTAGGGGCGTCGCCTCGAACTCCACCACGGACCGCGACGCCACAGCTTCGGTCATCAGGATCTGGCCGGGCTCAGCCTTGCCCATGACCCGGGCGGCGAGGTTCACGGCGTCGCCCATCACGGTGTACGTACGCCGATAGTGCGGGCCGATCTCGCCGGCGAACACGTGGCCGACATTGACGCCGGCTCGCAAGGTCAGTGCTCGCTCGGCCTCGAGAATCTCGCGCAGGGCGAGCAGCAGCTGCGCTTCGTCGCTTCCTGTCGTGACGGGAGCGCCGGCGGCGAGGATGAGCTTGCCCCCGTCGAGGTCGATGTCGGAGCCGAGGAACGTGACGCCGTGGCGGTCCACAGCGTCCTGGGTATCCCGGACCAGGCGATCGAGCTCGGCGGATGCGGCGGCAGCGCCGCCCTGCGCGATGAGTCGGTCGGTACCGGTGAACTGGAGGAAGGCGACCGTGACCCCGCGATGCTCCGGGTCAACCGCACCGCTGAGCAGATGCTCCCGCAGTGCTGTCGGCAGGCATTCGGCGAGGTTGTCCGGGATGGCGACCCGGTCCAGGTCGGTCCGACCGACCGAGCCGCCCGACGGTTCGCGTCGCAGCAGCCGACCTGTGCCCTTCGGCGGGCCGAGCACGGCAGCGGGTAGCGCGGCGGCCAGCGCCTCGCTGACCACGATCTCCCCCCGCTCCGCGGTTTGCTCCATGAGAACGACCTGACTCGCGGCCGGCCCTGTGATCACTAGCTCGCGGTGAGAGCCACCTACCAGGAAGACGTGGAATTGCCCGCTGTGCACTCCGACCGACATCCGCAGGGTCACGGGCGGGCCGTCTCCTGCGATCGGGCCCATGTCCCGCAGTGTCGCGCGCATCTGTTGGGCGGCCCGGCACGCGTCGTGGGCATGGTCGTCGCCGGTGAACAGCAGGAGCAGCGCGTCGCCGCCGAACTTCAGCAGACCGGCCCCGTGGTCGTAGGCCACGCCTAGCAACCGCTCGAAGCAGCCGCCGATTGTTTCGGTGAGCTCTTCGGCTCCGACCTTGCCCCGACGGGCCAACCGCTCGGAGAGCTTGGTGAAGCCGGAGATGTCGACGAAGGCGATCGTCCCGTCGACGACGCGATGGGTCTCCTCCGGCGTCTCGGCGAGCCACCCGGCGAGCAGCCTGGGGGCGTAGGGCCGCGCCCGGTCCGCAGGGGGCACCACGGATTCCTGCGGGGACATGGTCGCTAGTCTGACGTGGATGGGTGTCGTACGCCGTCAGGTACCCGACACCTGGGTAGCCTGCTGTCACTACCCCTGGGGGTCCTGCTGACCCTGTGCCCGTGCCCGTGCTTGCCCGTGCCCGAAAGTGCTTCGTGACCTCGCTCGCCGTGCCGGTTCGTCCGCTGCGGACCTGGCAGCGCCAGGCACTGACGGCCTACCTGCGCACCCGTCCGCAGGACTACCTCGCTGTGGCGACCCCCGGCGCGGGCAAGACCACGTTCGCACTGCGGTGCGCCGCCGAGCTGCTCGCCGACCACACGGTCCAGGCGATCACCGTGGTCACGCCCACCGAGCACCTCAAGTCTCAGTGGGCCCGAGCCGCTCACGAGGTGGGTATCGCGCTCGACCCGGCGTTTCGCAACGCCCAGGGCAAGGCAAGCGGAGCGTTCACCGGTGTCGCGGTCACTTACGCGCAGGTCGCCGCCCACCCGGTGCTGCACCGAGCGCGCACGGAAGCGCGCCGAACCTTCGTCATCCTCGACGAGGTGCACCACTCGGGCGACGCCTTGACCTGGGGTGACGCCGTCCGGGAGGCGTTCGGTCCGGCCGTACGCCGGCTGTCCCTCACCGGCACGCCGTTTCGCAGCGACACCAACGCCATCCCCTTCGTGAGCTACGCACCCGACGTCGACGGCATCATCCGCAGTGCGGCAGACCATTCCTACGGCTATGCGGACGCGCTGCGCGATGGCGTCGTACGTCCGGTGCTGTTCCTGGCCTACTCCGGCGAGATGCGCTGGCGCACCAGCGCAGGGGAGGAGATCGCGGCGACGCTGGGGGAGCCACTCACCGTGGAGCAGACCGCCCATGCCTGGCGTACCGCGCTCGACCCCCAGGGCGAGTGGATCCCCTCGGTGCTCACCGCCGCGGACCACCGGCTCACCCAGGTGCGAGGCCACGGCATGCCTGACGCCGGCGGCCTGGTGATCGCCAGCGATCACCTGTCCGCCCGGGCCTATGCGGCGCTGCTGCGGCGGATCACCGGTGTTGCGCCTGTCGTCGTCCTCTCCGACGAGCCCAAGGCCTCGCGCAAGATCGCGGAGTTCGCGACCTCAGAGGACCGCTGGATGGTCGCGGTGCGGATGGTGTCCGAGGGCGTCGACATCCCGCGGCTCGCCGTCGGCGTCTACGCGACCTCGGTGTCGACGCCGCTCTTCTTCGCCCAGGCAGTCGGCCGCTTCTTGCGCGTGCGCGGTAGCCGGGAGACGGCGTCGGTCTTCGTGCCCTCGGTGCCCGCCCTGCTCAACCTTGCCGCGGAGATGGAGGTGCAGCGCGACCATGCCCTCAATGGGCCAAGGCAGGACCAGTTCCTCGACGACGCGATGCTCCGGGATGCCAACCGAACCCGTGACGAAGTGGGTGAGGAGACCAGTGGCTTCGAGGCGCTCGAGGCGTCCGCGCACCTCGACCGGGTCATCTACGACGGTGCGGAGTGGGGTACGGCGGCCGCGGCCGGCACGGTCGAGGAAGAGGAGTACCTCGGGCTGCCCGGCCTGCTCGACCCCGACCAGGTGGCCGTGCTTCTGCACAAGCGCCAGGCCGAACAGCTCGCGGCCGGTCGGGCTCGCCAGCGTGCAGGCGGAGGCACAAAGCCGGTGGAGCTGACCACTGCTGAGCTCCTCGCCGCCCTGCGCCGCGAGCTCAACACCCTCGTCAACGGCCACACGATCCGCACCGGCCGCGGGCACGCGGACATCCACGCCGAGCTGCGCCGGGCCTGCCCCGGGCCACCGACGGCACAAGCGACTGCCGAGCTGCTGCGCACCCGAATCCAGCATCTCCACCGCAGCCCGCGGTAGCCGCGGCGCCGCGACATGTCCGCAGATGTCGCGGGTGTCCGGATTCGTGCGGCGATTTGCTTGATCTACTGGGTGCGATCGCCGATGGTCGAGGGTAGACGAATGCCGATGAACTTCTAGGAGGTGCGGGTGCGCGGCAGGCAGCGGTTGACTGGCGCGACATCTGTGCGTTTCGGAGCGCGCCGTGACGGTCGCCTGATCATCGCAGTGATCGCGATGCTGGCCCTGATGACCACCGCGGCGGGTACGACGATCGCCTTCGGTCGCGGTCGGCCGGACCGCACGACCCGCCTCGTCACCGAGCAGCCCGCCGCGCAGCTGCCGGTCTTCGCCCAGCCGGTGCCGGCGCCGACTCTCGCGCCACCGGCTATGCCCGCGACTGTCGGCTCCCCGGCCCGTGCGGGGTCCCCGGCACCGCGCGGCGCGCCGCGACCAGTGGTGTGCCAGGCGCCGCCCGTCGTACCCGCGACCAAGACGGTCGCCGCCTCCGCCCTCGGGTCCTCAGTCGCGGTCTTCGATGCGCCTGGCGGCCGCTTGGTCCGATCGCTGCCGAGCCCGACCCGCGACAACCAGCGTCTGCACATGAGGGTCGTCGGCTCCCAAGGTCGGGACTGGCTCCGGGTGCAGATGGCGGAGCGGCCCAACGGAGTGACCGGCTGGATCCAGTCCATTGAGGTCGAGACCTCGGTCGCCGAGCACCGGATCCTCATCGAGCGCTGCGCCCGTCGGCTCACCGTCTTCCAGGCCGGCCAGCCCGTCCGCCGCTACCCAGTCGCTGTCGGCAAGGGCTCGACGCCCACTCCGCTGGGTGACTTCTACGTCGACTTCCTCGAGAAGTGGCGTCCGAGCAGCAAGTACGGACCGTGGCTGCTCAGCGTCAATGGCTTCTCGGAGGTCTACCGGACGTTCGGTAAGGGTGGGATCGGCCAGATCGGCATCCACGGCACGCAGGCCCGCACCTCCGTCGGTCGCCCGACGAGCAACGGCTGCATTCGCATGCACAACGAGGCGATCGCCGAGCTCGCGTCGATCATCGCGCCCGGCACGCCGGTGCTGATCGCCCCGTAAGAAGGACTCCGCTCGTCGTACGGCGAACCTCGGGAGCACTCGTCGGCTCTACGCTTCGGGACTCAGAGGAGGAGCAGCACATGCGCGCAGTCGCTCGCGGCCTGGCCGTGCGCGTTGCTGTCGCCTTGGCGATGCTCACTCCGGCGCTCCCCGGGCTCCTAGGCCAGCAGGTGGCCCACGGTGATTACCCGGAGGCGTGCTTCGTCGGGGTCGGGGGGCCGGAGCAGCGGGGACTTATCGCGGCGCCGGCTCGGGTCGACCGCGACCTGATGGCCGTCGTACGCCGCACCGGTGGGCTCGCCGGGCGACGGGTGGGGCCGATGGGGCTGCGGCAGGTGCGCTGGCCGAGCGCTCGTGAGCGAGCAGTGGGGCTCGCGGCTGTGGTTGAAGTCCCCGGTGTCGCCTTCGCCGAGCCGGTGCTGCGGGTCGTTGCGCATCGTTCCGCCAACGACCCAGGGCTGCGCCGCCAGTGGGGGTTGGCCAAGATCGGTGCGCCGCGCGCCTGGGATGTCGAGACCGGCGTCGGCAAGTCGGTGACGATCGCGGTGCTCGACACCGGCGTAGACCTACGTCACCCGGACCTGCGCGGACGAGTTGTCAATGGACCGAACGTCGCGTACGGCACCGACGACTCCCAGGACGACGAGTCGCATGGCACTCACGTCGCTGGCATCGCCGCTGCGGCGACCAACAATCGGGTCGGCGTCGCCGGGGTGAGCTGGGGTGCCACCGTGCTGGCGATCAAGGTGCTCGGCAAGAACGGTGCCGGCACGTCGTGTGACATCGCCGTCGGCATCATCGAGGCTGCAGACCGCGGCGCCGATGTCATCAACATGAGCTTGGGTGGAGCGTTCCCCTGCCCGGCCGCGTTCAGGGCAGCCGTCGCCTACGCCGAGCAGAAGGGCGCACTCGTCGTTGCGTCCAGTGGCAACGACGGGTTCTTCGCCAGCCCGCAGTCGTCGCCGGCCAACTGCCCCGGTGTGCTCGGAGTTGGCGCTACGGACATCCGCGACGAGCCGTCGACCTTCACGACGTTCGGCAGCACGGTCGACGTCGCCGCCCCGGGTTCGGAGATCTTGTCCACCTACTTCGACCCGAAGAAGAACATCTCGACGTACGCCACCCAGAGCGGTACGTCGATGTCGGCGCCGTTCGTCTCCGGTCTCGCCGCGCTGCTCAAGGCACGACACCCCGAGTGGGCCCCTGCACAGATCGCGGCGCGCATCGTCGCCACTGCTGACGACCTCGGTCCGGCCGGTCGCGACGACTTCTACGGCGCCGGGCGCATCAACGCCGCCCGCGCCCTCGGTGGCCTGCAGTAACGCTGCGCCGCAGCGTCAGGGGCGCAGGATGACCTTGCCCCACGTGCCGCGAGTGCTCAGCTGGGTGATCGCGTCGGGGGCGTCCGCGAGCGGCAGCTCGGCGAAGATCAGCGGGTCGATCTCGCCCCGGGAGTGCAGCGCCATCAGCTGGTCGTGGATGTGCGGGATCAACGTCGGCTCGGTGTGGCGGTAGATCCCCCAGTGCAGCCCGACCACGGAGTAGTTCTTCACCAGAAGGTGATTGGTCGGCGCCTCGGCGATGCGGCCACCGGCGAAGCCGACCACGACGATGCGCCCTTCCGACGCGATGCACTTCCTCGACTTGTCGAAGGTGTCGCCGCCGACGGAGTCGTAGATGACGTCGGCTCCGCGACCACCGGTCGCCGACTTCACGGCGTCGACGAAGTCGTCGGCGAGGTAGTCGACTGCGATCTGCGCCCCGAGCTTGCGGCAGATCTCCGTCTTCTCCGGACCGCCGGCGGTGGCGATGACGCGAGCTCCTGCGGCCAGGCCCAGCTGGATCGCAGCGCTGCCGACTCCGCCCGCTCCGGCGTGCACCAGCAGTGTCTCGCCGGCCTGCAGCGCCGCGCGACGGTGCAACCCGGCCCACCCGGTCTGGTAGGTGATGAACAGCGCCGCGGCCTTGACCGGGTCCAGTGAGTCCGGGATCGCGAACGTCGAGTGGGCGGGGGCGATGACCTGCTCGGCGAGACCGCCGCGGGGCAGCGGGGGTGACGCGATGACCCGCTGGCCGACGGCGTACGGCGAGCCTTCCCCCACCGCGTCGATCACACCGGCCACCTCGGCGCCAGGAGTGAACGGCAGAGGTGGCTTCTCCTGGTAGGTGCCCCGGCACAGCAGCGCGTCGAAGAAGTTCAGCGCCGCGGCTTCGACGGTGATCCGCGCCTCGCCCGGGCCGGGCTCGGCGATGTCGACGTCGTCGAGCCGCAGGACGTCCTTCGGCTCGCCCAATGAGTGCACCTGCCACGCGCGCATGCCGTCTCCTCCGCTGATCGACCGAGCTGCCGCGGCCTATCGTGCCCGCGTGACCGGAGTGATCGTGCCACTGCCCGCCCACCTCGACGTGCCCGCTACGTTCGGCCGGTTCTCCCGCAACGGCGACGACGTGCTGGAGCGGTGGGACGGAGAAGTGCTCGCCCGCTGCGCGCGGGTCGGCGGGCGGGTCGTGCCCTTCGCCGCGCGGGTCCGCGACGGAGCCCTCGAGGTCTCGGCGGCACGCAAGGACCGACTCGCCGCCGAGGCCGCGGTCCAGGTGATGGTCGAGGCCCATCCGCCCGGGTGGGCAGATCTGTTGGCCGTCGACGCCTCGCTGAGGCGGATCGCGGCGATGTACCCGGGGCTGCACGCGGTGCGCACCCTCGACCCGGTGGTCGCACTGGTCCACGCCATCAGCGCCCAGCAGGTCAACCTGCGATGGGCCGCCACCACCCGCCGTCGCCTCGCCGAGACCTACGGTCACCCGGTGACGGTCGGGGCGACGGAGCTCCGCGTTCTCGACCTCGAGCTGTTGGCGCAGGCGCGGGTCGAGGACCTCCGCACGCTGCAGCTCACGACCGCCAAGGCGCGAGCCCTCATCGGTCTGGCCGCGGCAGTGGTCGACGGCACCCTTGACCTCGACACGCTGTCCCGCGCCGACGACCACACGGTGCAGGCAACTCTGGTGGCGCTGCGCGGCATCGGCCCATGGACCGCCCAGTGGTACCTCGTGCGGGTGCTCGGCCGCCCCGTTGTCGTCGCGGGTGACCTCGCCGTACGCAAGGCTGTGGGTCGGCTCTACGGCACCACGTCGGCACCGAGCCCGACTGAGACGCTCGCCCTGACCGACCACTGGCGCGGCTGCGCGCTCACCGCCCAGCAGCTCGTCTTGCACGCGCTGAGCGAAGGCACGCTGGACGTTCGGTGACGCCGGGGGGTCACCTGGACTCGCTGCGCACCAGGTTGGCGGCGCGGCCCAGCCACAGTCTTGGGTCGGCGCGGTGGTACGGATGTTCGGCAGGCTCGATCCCGTCGAGGAACCTCTGGTAGATCACCGCCGCGCGCGCCGCCCCGATGGGCAGCCGGCGTACGTCGAGGCTAGCTCTGCTTGACCAAGCCCTTGACCGCGGCGACGGTCTCGTCGTCGAGAGTCATGTCCGGGTGCGCGATGCCGGCGTGGACGGTGACAACCTGCATGAGCTCGTCCGCCGTGGCGGTGGTGAAGGTGGCCGGGCAGTCCTGGCCGCTGTCGGCACAGGTGAGGGTGAACGGCATGGTTGCTCCTTCGTTGGCGACCGAGGTGGTCGCTACCGCAGCCTTCGTCTCAGCCGGCCCGGCGGTTCTACTCTCGGGGTACCGTCGTCCGGTGTCCACTCCACCGGCCGGTCTCCTGATCGACGGCTTCGGCCGCGTCGCGACGGACCTGCGGGTGTCGCTCACCGACCGCTGCACCCTGCGCTGCACCTACTGCATGCCGGCGGAGGGGCTGGACTGGACGCCGCGCGAGGACCTGCTGACCGATGACGAGCTCGTCCGGCTGATCAGCATCGCCGCGGGGCTCGGGGTGCGGGAGGTGCGGCTGACCGGGGGCGAGCCGCTCCTGCGACCGGGGCTGGCTGAGCTGGTACGACGGGTGCGGGCGACCTGCCCGGACTTGAGGCTCTCGCTCACCACCAACGGCCTGCGGCTGGCCGAGCTGGCACCCGCGCTGGCCGACGCCGGCCTCGAGCGAGTCAACGTCAGCCTCGACACGCTTCGGCCGGACCGGTTCCGCGCCGTGACCCGCCGCGATGGACTCGACGACGTCCTGGCCGGGCTTGCGGCCGCCGCCGCGGCGGGCTTCTCGCCGGTCAAGGTCAACGCGGTGCTCGTGCGGGACAGCAACGACGACGAAGCGGCCGACCTGCTCGGGTACTGCCTCGAGCACGGGTACGAGCTGCGATTCATCGAGTTCATGCCGCTCGACGCCGGCCACACCTGGACCCGGCCCGACCTGGTGACCGCCGAGGAGATCTTGACCCGGCTCGGGGAGCGCTGGAGCTTGACCCCCGCCGCCGAGCCGCGGGGGAGTGCGCCCGCCGAGTCCTGGCTGGTCGACGGCGGGCCGGCAACGGTGGGCGTGATCGGGTCAGTAACCCGGCCCTTCTGCGGGGCGTGCGACCGGGTGCGGCTCACCGCGGATGGCCAGATCCGCAACTGCCTGTTCGCCCGGTCGGAGACCGACGTACGTACGGCGCTCCGACGGGGAGCCGACGACGAGGCGATCGCAGCTCTGTGGGTCTCCGCCGTCGCCGGGAAGGCCGCCGGGCACGGGATCGACGATCCCGGCTTCCGTCAGCCCGACCGCCCGATGTCCGCGATCGGCGGCTGACCGCCGCGTCCGCGCCGGATCAGTCCTCGGCGTCCTCAGCGTCCTCGACATCCCAGGCGGCGTCCCGGGCCACGCCCTCTTCGACCTGTTCCGGTGAGAGAGCGGCCCAGGCCGCCGTCCATCGGTGGCCGCCGTCATGTCCGGCGAGGCGCACACAGGTATGACCGGTGTCGGAGTCGACGGAGGAGAAGACGCCCGCAACGACCACCGGCGCGCCGCATTGTGAGGTAGTCATGTGCTCAAGGTAGCGCCGGATTCACCCGATGGGACGAACGTGACGACATGTCCGCAGCCGGTTGCCGTCGTGACGGACTCCACGGCGTACCTGCCGACGGGAGTCGCCGAGCGCTACGGCATCACTGTCGTGCCCCTGAACGTCAAGACCGCCGAGAAGACCTCCCTCGAGGGCGTCGAGCTGAGCCCGCAGCAGTTCGCCGCGTGGATCACCGCACCCGGGCGTACGGCGTCAACATCCCCGCCGTCCGCGGCCACCTTCAAGGCGGCCTACGAGAGCACCGGTGCGGCCGATGTGGTCTCCATTCATCTCTCCGGGCGGCTGTCCGGCACTCGGGAGTCCGCGGTGACGGCCGCCTATGACCTCGCCGACTCCGGCCGCTGCCGGGTGAAGGTGGTCGACAGCCGACAGACCGCCATGGGCCTGGGCTTCGCTGTCCTCGCCGCAGCCGAGTGTGCGGCCGCAGGTGGCGACGTCTTCGACGTGGCGGCCGCAGCCGAGACGTCGTCCCGGCGTACGTCGATGATCTTCTACGTCGAGACCCTGGAGTACCTGCGCCGGGGCGGCCGCATCGGTGGTGCGGCGGCGCTGCTCGGCACGGCCTTGGACATCAAGCCGTTGCTCCACCTCGTGAACGGCGTCATCGAGCCGCTCACCAAGGTCCGTGGCGGCACCAAGGCGCTCGCCCGCCTCGAGGACACCGTCGTCGCCGAGGCCGGGAACAGCCAGGTCGACATCTGCGTGCATCACCTGGCCGCCCAGGACGGGGCGGACGCGCTCGGAGAGCGGCTGCGTCAGCGGCTGCCGGGCCTGCACTCGCTGCACCAGAGCGAGGTTGGCGCCGTCGTCGGCGCGCACGTCGGTCCGGGCCTGCTCGGCGTCGTCGTCCACCACCGCTGACCGACATACCCCCGGGTGCGCGCTGAGTCGCGTTGAAGCGGCTTTCCAGGCACGATTGCCCCAAGCGTGGCATCATGCCCGCGCCCGCCGGGTCGCGCCGAGCCGGGTTGATCTACCGGACCCCGGGAACATGACGGGGGTCCATGCCGTTGGACCCGTGCCCCACCGCCATCGAACCGGACGAGGACGATAGACACGTGACGCAGGACTATGACGCCCGCAAGTCGAGCTCGCTCGAGGCTGAGGACAGCCTCGACGAGATCATCGCCCGCAAGCCGGAGCAGCCCGTCGGCGTGGCTGAGGACGAGAACGACCTCGCCTTCGAGATGGAGCTCGCGGGCGGCGACGACATCACTGACGAGCTCAACATCCGTCCCGTGCCGCAGCAGTCGAACGAGTTCACCTGCCGGGGCTGCTTCCTGGTCAAACACCGCAGCCAGCTGGTCAACGAGAAGAAGGTTCTCTGCCGCGACTGCGCCTAGTCGCCCGGCTGGGCACGCAACCGGAAGGTGGCTGCCGGGCGCCAGACCGCTGACCAGCCGGCCTAGTCACTAATGACCAAAGTGGCAAACCACCCGTAGCGACCCACATCGGTACGGGATCCTCCTCGTTGCACCATCTGAGGAGGCACCCGATGAACACACCGTTCACCCGCCGCGCCGAGGCTTTCGCCGAGGCTCTGGACCGCGCCGCTGCTGGCGCGCCCGTTGACACTGCCGCCACCGCTGCTGGTGTCGCGCCGCTGGTCTTCCTCGCCGAGCGCCTCGGCTCGGTGCCGTTGCGCCCGGTGGGCATGGGCCCGTCCTTCCGCGACGTTCTCCTCGCCGAGGCCGCAACCACCCTCGCGCCGGCCAGTGCTGCCCCGACCGCGCCTGCTCCTGCTGCGGCCGCCTCCACCACCACCTCCGTTGCGTCGAGCGGCGCCACCGTGAGTGCCCTCCCCACCGCGCTGACCAGCACCGCCGCTCAGCTCGTCGCCGGCGCCCTGTCCCTCGCCGTTGCGGTGACCGGGGCCGGCTTCGCCGCCGAGCGCTCGGTCCCCGGCGACGCCTTCTACGGTCTCAAGAAGCTGGTCGAGCGCACCCAGCGCGGACTCGCCGGATCCGCACTGGATGAGGCGCGAGCCCTGTCCGACGAGGCCTCGGCCCGCCTCGCCGAGCTGCGCCGCCTGCTCGACGGCGGGCCGCTCGACGGTGCTGACCTCCAGCGGGTGGACCAGCTCGTCGCCGACCTCTCCGCCGCCTTGGACGGCGTACTCGACCGGCTCGCCGCCGGAGACATCCCGCAGAGCCTCCTTGACGAGCTGACCGCGACCTGGAATTCCCTCGCTGAGCTCGTACCGGACCTGCCGGCAACCGCCCAGGCGCAGGCGCTCGGCACTCTCGCAGCCATCAACAACCGCCTCGGCGCCCTCGTCGACGGTGCGTCTCCGGTCAACGGCGGGGTCCACCCCACGCCGAACAGCGCTGTGCCCGTCGGCCATCCCACCACGGCTCCGAGCACCGCTCCGTCCGCCGGGGCACCCACGACCGCTCCGACTCCGCCGGTCTCACCTGCGCCCGCCCCGACCGCGCCGGCTCCGGCTGCGACGCCGACCGGAGCACCGCCGAGCCTCCCGGTGACCCCGACCACGCTGCCTACGGCCACGAACCCGACTGGCGTCCCGTCAGTCCCGATCGTGCTGCCGACGTCTGCCTCCCCGGCAGAGGTGCCGGGCCCCGTCGTACCGCTGCCTGAGCTACCGCAGTCCTGATCCTCGTCGGGCCCGTCCCGTCGACGGGCTTGGCCCTGGAATGCCGTTCCAGTTCTCCCGCGAAATGTCCGATATGACGGAATGGGACCGCGAGCGCCGTCCCGGTTGATGCGGGCGGGGAGCAGATCATGATCGGTATCGCGGTCGGAGCGGCGTCGTGGCCGGTGGGTCGTCCGGACTTGCTTCATGCCTTCTTCTCGACGATCAGTGGCTGCCTCGAGCCCGACGGCTGGGGCTCGCGCTTCCCGGCGCTGCTCGGTGAGCTCTACCAAGGCCGGCTGACGGCCGACCGGGTGGACGACGCGCTCGCCGAGCTGCTCGTCGCCCGCCGTGAGCTGGCGGCGCTGCCACCGTCGGCCGTGGTGTGGGACATCGACGACCTGGATGTCACCCCGCCGTGGGGCTCGGCCATCGACTCCGGCGTACCCGACCTCGCCCGTTACTTCATCACCTCGGACGGCCGGGACCTCGTCGCGGTGCTGGCCAACGGGCTGAGCTTCCTGCGCGAGCTCGGCGTCGGCGACCTGCAGGTGGTGAGCGTCGAGGACGCCACGGTGGCCCTCGTCGGCTGAACAGGAGTGGCCCAGCCGGTCCGACTGAGCCGGGCGGTCAGCCTCGGACCAGCGGTCGCTTGAGCAGCACCCGGCTGCCGCGGTTGCCGGTGACCATGCTTACGGCGTCCCAGCCTTCGGCACCCAGGACAACCAGCCTCGCTTCGAGGCGGGCCAGGTCCGGCGTGTAGCCGGGATGGGTCGACGGCATGTCGTCGCCGACAAAGCAGAACTCCCAGCGGGGACCACGGTCGCCGAGCGGCCGCAGTCCGGGTCCACTCGACCCTGCCGCGGTCTCCACCCCGTCGGGTACGACGGTCAGCGGGCCGGCCGTCGTCGGCCCATTGTTCGCGATGGGTGTCAGGGCGGCGAGCTCGTCCAGTACCGGGTCCCAACCCTCTTCCAACGCGAGCATCACCGAGGCCGGCGTGGAGATGGCGAGAGAGACGGAGGTGCGCCCAGTCGCGTCGCGCACCGCCTCGATCGCTCTACGGTCGAACGGGTCCGCCGCCGCGACCCGCACCCAGGTCGGGCCGGCCTCGATCGGCACGATCCGCAGAGCGGCAGCGAGAGCGCGTGGGATCAGGCGTACGACGGAGGGGGGGAGGTCCATCTCGTCAGGGTCGACGTGAGCGAAGCCCGTGATCGTCGCCAGGCCGTCAGCGATGTGCCGCTCCGTGGCCAGGCCCTTGGCGACGACGATGGCGCCGAGACGCCGGTCCTGCGCCGCGCCGACGCCGAATCGACGTTGGTCCTCGAGGCAGTGCTCGAGCTGCTCAGGGGTGAGGATCCCGGCTGCGAGCAGGGCGTCGCCGAGCCGCATCCGGGGTGCCGGCGCGCCCTGGGTGTGATGAACCGGCCTGATGACGGTCGGTGGCACGGTGAAGTCGACGCCGGGATAGGCGGCAACGACCTCCGGGACGACGGGCGTGTCCATGTCCCAGAGGGTCGGCGGGGTGGAGGGGATGCTGGACACCCGAATGGAGTACCCGGCCGCGGCGGACGCTCCGATATCGGACATACCGGTGCCAAGGCGTTCCAACCCGGGCATGCGCCGGTTACGCTCCCCCCTCGCTGCAGACACAAGGGGAGTCGCGAGGGTGTCAGGGGAGGGTGCGGATGCCCGCGTCTCACGACGGGGTGTCCTGCAGGGTGTGGCGGCCGGCGTGGTGCTGGCCGGCTCTGGCGTCGCGGTGGCCGAGGCTCCGGGATCAGGCGGTTCGCCGGCCGCGGCGCGTCGCGTCGCGCTGAGCTCCGACCCGGTGCTGCACGCCGTACGTCGGCTGTCCTACGGCCCGACACCGGCTCTGCTCGACCACGTGCGGGCGATCGGGGTCGACGCGTGGCTCGACGAGCAGCTCGCGCCCGAGCTGCTGGCCGACGTCGAGGTTGAGCGCATCCTGGCGACCTTCCCGACCCTGAAGATGTCCAACGCTGTGATCGCGACGGCGTACGCCGATGACCGCAAGACCGTGCTCCGCGAGCTGCAGGCCGCGACGGTGGTTCGCGCGGTGTGGAGCACCCGGCAGCTCTCCGAGCTCATGGTGGAGATGTGGAGCAACCACCTCCACATCCACGCCCAGAACCAGCATGCTCTGCTGCTCAAGACCGTGGACGACCGCGACGTGATCCGCCCGCACGCCCTCGGTCGCTTCGCCGACCTGCTGGCCGCGTCGGCGCGCAGCCCGGCGATGTTGACCTACCTCAACAATTGGCGCTCCTCGGGCACCAACCCCAACGAGGACTACGGCCGCGAGCTGCTCGAGCTGCACACGCTCGGCGTCGACGGTGGCTACACCGAAGCCGACGTGGCGAACGTCGCGCTGGCGCTGACCGGCTGGGACGTCGACCGCTCGACGTGGGACTTCGCCTATCGCCCCGAGCGGCACTACGTCGGTCCGCTGAAGGTGCTGGGCTGGCGTCACGCCAACGCTGACGCGGCCGACGGGGTCTCCACCGGCCTGTCTCTGCTCGACTACCTGGCGCACCACCCGAGCACAGCGCGCCACATTGCCCGACGCATCTGCGTGCGCTTCGTCTCGGACAGCCCGCCGCCCTCGCTGGTGGCGTCGGCCGCCAAGGTCTACCTCGCCGAGGACACGGCGATCAAGCCCGTGCTGCGCCACGTCCTGGGCAGCTCGGCGTTTCGCAACAGCGTCGGGATGAAGTTCCGCCGTCCCGTCGAGCTGCTCGCGGCGAGCGTGCGGGCACTCGGCGCTCGCTACGACGTGGGCGGTCGCTCCGACGCTGCGGCGGACCTGCTGTTCCTGCTCCAAGGGCTTGGCCAGCCGCCGTTCGGCTGGCAGACCCCGGACGGCTACCCCGACCGCGCCTCGTTCTGGATCTCGACCCAGGCGATGCTGCAGCGCTGGAACATGGAGCAGCACCTGGCGGTGCTCGGGGTGCGCGGACTCAGTGGTCCTCGCCTCGACACCGTGGTGGCCGCCCCGGCGGCGAAGACCGTGGGCGAGCTGGTCGACGCCCTTTGCGAACGGCTGGCGTTCCAGCGCTTCACTGACGAACACCGATCCGCGCTGGTGGCCGCCACCGGCAAGTCCGCGCCGGCCACGCTCACCTCCGCCGACGTCGCTCGGCTGGCGCCGGCCATCGGGGCGCTCGTGTTGAGCTCGCCGTACCTGCAGTTGCGATGAGGACATCGATGGACTCGGGGACTGACGAGAACCCGCTCGACGACTGCGGGTGTGGTGCTGACGAGCGAGCGGGGGGCGCAGGTCACACCCGGCGCCGCGTGCTCGCCGGCTTCGGCCTGCTCGGTGCGACGGCGGTGGTCCAGGCCGCGACCCCACGGTTGGCATTCGCGGCGGGCGGCGCGCCAACCGGCGACCTCGTCGTCCAGATCTTCCTGCGTGGCGCGATGGACGGTCTGTCTGCGGTCGTGCCGTACGCCGACGCCGACTACCACGTGGCTCGCCCCGGCATCCGGGTGCCGACTTCGTCGGTGCACAAGCTCGACGGGTTCTTCGGCCTGCACCCGGCGCTCGCGCCGCTCCTCGGTCCGTGGCGGCGTCGGCACCTCGCCGTGGTGCACGCGGTGGGCAGCCCGCACCCGACGCGCAGCCATTTCGACGCGCAGGACTTCATGGAGCGGGGGGTGCCCGGTGACCTGTCGCTCTCGACCGGCTGGCTCGGTCGGCACCTGGCCAGCCGGCCCGGTCGCTCCGACCTCCGTGCGGTCGCGGTGGGCGGCACCGCGCAGCTCGCGCTGCGTGGACCCGTGGCGCCCATCACGCTGCGCCGCATCGTCGACTTCACGCTCGTCGCCGAGGACGCCGAGCGCACCGTCCTGGAGACCTCTGTCGAGCGGTTGTACGCGGGCCTCGCGCACCCGATGAGCATTGCCGGGAAGGGCACGATCTCGGCGACCAGACGGCTGCGGGCGCTGTCCCGCACGACGTACACCCCCTCGGGCGGGGCGAAGTACCCCAACACCGAGCTGGGCAAGCAGCTCACCGAGGTGGCCCGTCTCGCCAAGGCGCGGGTCGGTCTCGAGGCGGCGTGTGTCGACTCGACCGGCTGGGACACCCATGAGAGCCAGGGCACAGCACCGGCGGGCCGGCTGAGCAGCCTGCTGAGTGACCTCGGCGCGGCGCTCGCCGCGTTCTACACCGATCTGGGGGGGCTACGCGGGGTCACCGTCGTCGTCATGAGCGAGTTCGGCCGGCGCGTCGCCGAGAACGGCAGTGGCGGCACCGACCACGGCCACGGCGGGGTCATGTTCGTGCTCGGCGGCGGGGTTGTCGGCGGCAAGGTCTACGGCCGCTGGCCCGGCCTTGCCCCGGCCCGGCTGGACCGCGGTGACCTGCGGGTGACCACCGACTACCGCGACGTGCTCGGCGAGATTCTGCTCCGTCGGGGCGGGCAGACGAGCATCGCCCGGGTCTTCCCCCGGCACAATCTGGCACCCTTGGGACTTGTGCTGCCGCGGTAACCGGCGAACCTCCCAGGCCGTTCGGCGCTCTTCATACCGACCGGCCCCTTCCCACCGGCTCGACGAGCAAGGGAGCGTGACCTGCGGATGTCCGTGAGCCGTCGTACCGCGTGGCTGCTCGCGGCCGGGCTGCTCGTCGCGGGCCCGGCGGTCCTGCCCGGGCAGGCGCAGGCGCGGTGCGCCGGCGTGAGTGTCGGCCGGGACGGCTGGACCCGAGTAGTCGCACCGGACTTCCAGAGCCCCTTCGCCGACACACCTGCGATCACCGCACATGCCGTGATGCCCGGTAGACCCTCGACGCTGATGGTCAGCGACGGCGCGGTCATCATGCGCAGCACCGACAGCGGCTGCCGCTGGTCGGAGGTGCTGGACAGCAGCACGCGGTTCGGCGTCGTCACCTTCGTCGGCTCCGAGAACGTCATCGAGCTCGACACGGCGAGCTACAACGTGGACAGCAAGCGGGTCTACGTGCTGGCCCGGCAGTCCCAGTTCGCGCTTCGGATCAACGATGCCGAGCCGGGTGAAGCGCCGGCGGTGTTCGTCAGCGACGACAGCGGGGAGACGTTCCGGGCCGCGAGCGCGGGACTTCCGCTGTACGGCACGCCACTGCGGATCCGCGTGGCTGACGGTGTCGACCGAGTTGCGTACGTCGCGGTGTCCGACCCGATCCTCGGCGGCGAGGCCCTCTATGTCACCCGTGACGCGGGCCGCTCGTGGGCCCGCGCGTCCGGGGACTCGATCCTGCCGACGTCCGGGGCCAGCATCGTCGACTTCGCCGTCGACTCCGGCCGGCCGGACCAGGTGTGGGCCTGGGACGACGCCACCCTCTACCGCTCCACCGACTCCGGCCGCACCTTCCGCCCGGTCACCGAGGTCACTCAAAGCGTGTCGACGATCGAGTTCGACTTCAATGGGCTGGGCAAGCTCTCCGACGTCCGCGCTTACCACCTCGGCGTCGCGACCGCCGATTTCTCCCCGGCACCCAACATCCGTTGGCGGGAAGAAGAAGTGCCCGGCGCAGTGCTCTCGCTCGCGCGCACTCCGAATGGTGAGGTGCGCGCGCTGGGAACATCCCGGGAGGTCTTCGTGACCTACCCGAACCTGCGGACCGGCGCAGCCATCGGCCCGGTCAACGTGACGCCGACGGGAGTGGTGCCGGAAGACCTCGAGCTCGGCTTCGACCTGAGGAAGCAGGAGGCATTGCTCGTCGGCCGGACGCCGGCCGCGCTGCTTCTTCGCAACCCGATCAAGCCGCCGCCGCCGCTGCCGCCCCGGCCGAAGCTGCCGGGAGTCGGCCGGCTGGACGAGTGTGTGACCGACAAGCTGCCCGGTACGACGTTCGCGTCCAGCACGCGCGAGGTCGTGCTCCGTCCGGGTGAGTCGCGCTCGGTCGGCTACAACCTGGCTATCCCACCGGTGCCGACCGACCTCGACGTCAACTTCATGCTCGACACGACCGGTTCGATGGCTGGCGTCATTGCGGGCCTGCGTTCCGACATCAAGGAGATCGTCGAAGAGATCTGCGCTGCCGGGGTGCCGGTGGAATTCGGGATCGCCGACTTCCGTGAGTTCGAAGGGCCGTTCGGCGGTGGCGTCGTCATCGGCGGCGGTGGCGGTGGCGGCAACAACCCGAACCAGTACCCCTACCGCCGGCGGCTGCCGGTGAGTCCCGTCGGACCCGAGCTGCGCGCCGCGATCGAGGGCCTCGACGTCGGCGGCGGTGCCGCCGACGGCTCCGATGCAGCACTCGAGGCGATGCTGCAGGCGGCCACCGGACGCGGCAAGCGCGACCCGGCGACGAACCAGTTCATCGTCGCCCCCGGTGAGGGCGCGGAGTTCCGGCCGCGGTCGCTCAAGGTCATCGTGCTCGCCATCGACACCACTTGGCGTGAGGCAACTCCCGGCTACCCCGGGCCGACGTACGACAGCGTCGTCGCCGAGCTGCGCAAGCGCGGTATCAAGGTCGTCGGGCTGGCTATCGGTGAGCGCTCGGCCAACGGCGAGCTGCTGCGCACCAACAAGAGCGACATGGAGCGTCTCGGCCGGGCGACGAAGACCCTTGCCGGCCCAGCCGGCTCAGACTGCGACGGCGACGGCGCAATTGACGTCGCTCCCGGTGATCCGCTCGTCTGCGTCCTCGAGAGCTTCGGCCAGGGCGGCGTCACCCTGGCGCCGGCCATGGTGGGTTTGCTCAACTCCATCGAGGACCGCGCGTCGGTCGGCATCGAGGTCGTCGCGGACCCGGCGGTCATCGGCGCAGGCGGGGTGCTCTCCCGTGACGGCGTTGACGTGAAGAAGCCGAACCGGCTCGCCTTCGGCTCCGTCTTCACGTGCACCGAGTCGCAGTTCGGCCGAGTGCTGCCGGTCACGGTGAACGCCGTGAGCCGCGGTCGCATCCTGGCCAGCACCGGGCTGTCAGTGCGCTGCGGAGTGCCGGTTGCCGAGGTGGCTCGCCAGGTCCTGCCGCCGGTGGCCGCGGCTGCCCTGGCACCGCCACCGCCGCCACCGCCGGCCCCCATCCCGCAGCCCCAGCCACAGCCGCAGACCAACCCCAACGTCAACCCACAGCTGAACCCGCAGCCGCAGCTGCAGCCCAACCTGGGCGCCGTCGGCCAGGAGCAGGAGCAGGTCGAGCTCGCCCTCGCCAAGGTCGACATCGCCGACGATGGCGACACTGCGCTGGCGATGAGCGCGGTGCAGGAGGAGGACGCTGCGATGCAGGCGGCGTCAGTGCTGCTCGCGGTCGGGCTGAC
>Ga0136633_1000948_pt1 | contig 21566 bp, 19 predicted proteins | sample AntDrymeUQ832206_2_FD_105494 | JGI IMG/M metagenome (GOLD analysis project Ga0136633, IMG submission 105494) | Polar desert sand microbial communities from Dry Valleys, Antarctica - metaG UQ83 (22.06) | ecosystem: Environmental > Terrestrial > Soil > Desert | place: Antarctica: Dry Valley...
GAGCATCGCCGGACACGTCGTCGTCGACGAGGCTCAGGATGTCACGGCCATGCAGTGGCGCGTCCTGGCCCGGCGCACGAGCGGCTCCTCCCTCACCCTCCTCGGTGACCTCGCCCAGGGGAGCCACCCATGGTCGGCCCGGTCGTGGTCCGAGGTGCTCAAACACCTGGGCCGAGACGCAGAGGAGGCGACCGTGGTCGAGCTCGGCATCGGCTACCGCACGCCGGTCGAGGTCATGGCGCTCGCCCGCCGCGTCCTCGAGGCGATCGACCCCACCCTCCAGGCACCCATGGCCGTTCGATCGGTCGGAGACATCCCCCGCTTGTTCGAGACGCCGCCGGAGGACCCGCTCAGTCCTCTGCCGGACATCGTGGCGCAGGAGGTGGCGGCGCTGGACGGGGGGACCGTCGCCGTGCTCTGCGCGGCCTCGGCGGTGGACGAGGTCGCGGCGCGCCTCGGCGTCGTCCCTGCGGTAGGTGGCGACGCACTCGACCTGGACGTGGCCGTGTTGTCAGCCGAGGCCGCGAAGGGCCTGGAGTTCGACAGCGTCGTGGTAGTCGAACCTGCGTCCCTGCGGCTGCCGTCGCTCTACGTCGCCCTCACCCGCACGACGCGCCGGCTTGCCGTTCTGGGACCCCTACCGTTCGACGACGCGGCTGAGTGACAGCCCGAAGTCGCCGGCCGGGTCGGTCCACCAATCGGTCATCTCGAATCCGGCGTTCGCAAGCTCGTCCTCCACGCCTTCGCGGCGGAACTTGCAGGAGATCTCGGTGCGCAGCATCTCGCCCTTGGCGAACGTCACCACCAGATCGATGACCGGGAGCTTCACGATCTGCTCCCGGTCCGACCGGAGGTACATCTCCATGCGCTCATGGTCCTGGTCCCATCGGGCCACGTGCGTGAAGGCCGCCGGCTCGAAGTCAGCCCCGAGCTCGCGGTTGAGGACCTTCAGCACGTTCTTGTTGAACTCTGCGGTGACCCCGCCGCGGTCGTCGTAGGCGGCCACGAGTCGGGGGACCTCCTTCACGAGGTCGGTGCCGAGCAGCAGCCACTCCCCGGGGCGCAGCCCGCTCGACAGCGAGGCCAGGAGCTTGGCCCGGGCCGGGCCGTCGAGATTGCCTATGGTCGACCCGAGGAAGGCCACGATCCGGCCGCCACCACCGGGCAGGGCTCCCAGGTGACGCTCGAAGTCACCGCAAACGGCGTGCACGTCGACACCGGGATAGGTCTCCTCTATGGACCGGGCCGCGTTGCTCAGAGTCACCTCATCGACGTCGAGCGGCGTGAACCGGCGCAGAGTCCCGTGGTCCCTCAGCGCATCGAGGAGCAGCCGGGTCTTGGTCGACGTGCCCGAGCCGAGCTCCACGAGATGCGAGGCGCGTGTCAGTCCGGCGATGACTCCAGCTCGCTCGCCGAGGATCGCGGCTTCAGCGCGGGTTGGGTAGTACTCCGCCAGCCTCGTGATCTCATCGAACAGCTGGGAGCCCCGCTCGTCGTAGAACCACTTCGGAGGCAGCCATCTCGGAGTCGCGGTCAGCCCCGCGGTGACGTCGGCCCGCAGAGCTGAATCGAGGTCGGCTGGCGTGAGGTGGACGTCGAGCTCCATCGGCGCAACCTACCCAGGCCGGTACCGATGGCGAACGCATGGTCTGCCTTCGTAAGGGCCTGTTCACGTTCCGTTGCTGTACGGGGTGGCGTGACGAGGCCCCGAGGTCGCAGACTCCTGTCGTGCGGGTGCAAAGGGCGTTCGCCTTCGCCGACCTGAATGGCTTCACCGCGTTCACCGAGCGGCACGGCGATGAGCGCGCCGTCGAGGTGCTCATCACCTTCCGGGCCGTGTTCCGCGAGGTCGCCAGCAACGAAGGGGTGCGCATCGCCAAGTGGCTGGGCGATGGCTGCATGCTGATCGGGGTGGAGGTCGACCCTCTCGTGAAGGCCGCGGTCGATGCCGTTGCCCGCCTTGAGCTCCAGCTGCCCCTGCGTGTACGCGTCGGAATCGCGTCGGGCGAGGTCATCCTTTTCGAGGGTGACGACCACATCGGCTCGGCCGTCAACCTGGCGGCCCGCTTGTGCGATGCCGCCGGGCCGGGCGAGATACTCGTGGGTCCGCACGTGATCGAGACGCTTCCCGCGGACTCGGTCGACCATGTCGGCTCCGCACCCCTGCCCGGCTTCCCCATCCCCGTGCCCGCAGCCCGGCTCCGTCCGGGTCGCATCGCCCGCACCTGAGAATCAGGCGAGGATGGCGTAGAGCGCTCGGCCTTGGACCTCGCGGCGGCGGGCGAGTCCGGCGATGCGGAGGTGCTCGAGGTGGGCATAGCACTCGGATTCGGCCATCGAGCCCCACACCTGGGGCCGGAAGAGCTCATGGCTATAGGCCTCAACGTCGGACTCACCGAGGGCAAGGCCGATCTGGCGGACCTTCTCCAGGCGTTCGACGTGGTGCTCCTTGATCCCTTCCACGCGGTCGGCCAGATCGTCGAACACCAGGCCGTGGGCGGGCAGCACCCGCCGGACCCCGGGCAGCGTGGCCACCTTGTCCAGACTGGCGGTGAACGACGCCAGGGGGTCACGGCCCGCGGCGATCCCAGATATGTGAGGGGTGATCGTGGGCAGCACGTGGTCCCCCGACAGGAACGTCCCCTCCTCGGCGTCGAAGAGGCAGAGGTGATCGAGCGTGTGACCGGGGGTGTGCACCGCCCACCACTCGCGACCGCCGAGCGTGAGGCGGTCACCGTCCCGAAGGCGCCGGGTGGGAGTCGGCGGCACGAAGTCGGCCGGCTCGAACGACAGGCGCTCGGGCCGCACGAAGCCGGCGCCGCCCCACGGCGTGGTTCCTTCCCAGGGGTTGCCCTGAGGCAGGTCGTCCACGTCGACGTCGTGGATCTGCGTGCAGGGATCGGGCGGCCCTTCGCTCCACCACATTCGAAAGGCCGAGTGCGTGACGAGCTCGGCTTGCGACTCGGCGACAAGGCGACCAGCCGCTCCGAAGTGGTCGGGGTGGCTGTGGGTGACGAGCACCGTGTGCACATGGCGCACCTCGAAGCCCGCCTCGGCGAGACGGCCGACGAGCGTGTCGTACGCGCCGGCGCCGGGGATGCCCGGGTCGATCACGGCGCAGCCGTCGCCGTCGGGCACGACGTAGCAGTTGACGTGGGCGAGGCCTGGCATCTCGATCGGGAGCTGAGCCCGGATGACGCCGGGTGCCACCTCGTCGACGCCGTCAACGGCCGGCTGCTGCTCTTGCCTGGGGCCACCCACGTCAGGCAAGGTACTTGACCACACGGTCAAGTACGACAGGAGATCCCCAGATGCGGCTCGGCATGCAGATCAGCTACTCCGGTGACTTCAAGAGCGCAGCCCAGGAGGTCGTCGATCTCGAGCAGGCCGGCCTCGACATCGTCTGGGTCGCTGAGGCCTACACGTTCGACGCGGTCTCGCAGATGGGCTACCTGGCGGCCATCACCGAGCGGATCGAGATCGGCGCGGCCATCCTGCCGATCTACACGCGCACGCCGACGCTGCTCGCCATGACAGCGGCCGGCCTCGACTTCGTCTCCGACGGCCGGTTCGTGCTCGGGCTTGGGGCGTCGGGCCCCCAGGTCATTGAGGGCTTCCACGGTCTCGTCTACGACAAGCCACTGGCCCGCACGCGCGACATCGTCGACATCTGCCGCAAGGTCTGGCGGCGCGAGCGCCTGGAGCACGACGGCGTCTACACCATCCCGTTGCCCGAGGGGCAGGGCACGGGCCTGGGGAAGGCCCTGAAGCTGATCAACCGGCCCGTGCGCGAGCGCATCCCCGTCTACATCGCGAGCCTCGGCGACAAGAACGTCGAGCTCACAGCCGAGATCGCCGAGGGTTGGCTGCCGATCCTCTACATCCCCGAGCTGGCCGGCCGGGTATGGGATGAGCCCCTCGCGGCCGGTGCGGCCAAGCGGCCGGCCGATCTGCCTGCTCTCGAGATCGTGGCCGGTGGCATGGTCTCGATCACGGAAGATGCGGATCAGGCCAGGGCCATCCGTGACTTCGCCCGCCCGATGGTGGCCCTGTACGTGGGTGGCATGGGGGCCAAGGGCAAGAACTTCTACAACGCTCTGGCCTGCCGGTACGGTTTCGAGGCTGAGGCCGCGGAGATCCAAGACCTCTACCTGAGCGGCAAGAAGGACGAGGCCGCGGCCAAGGTGCCTGAGGCGTTTCTGGCTGGGACCAACCTCGTGGGTCCCGAGGGCCACGTCCGGGAGCGCCTCGCTGCCTTCGCCGAGGCCGGGGTCACCACGCTGAACGTCACGCCAGTGGGCGGCGACAAGATCAAGCTCATCGAGCAGCTCCGGGGCTGGGTCGACGACCTGTAGGTTGCCGCCTCGGTGATCCTTCGCCTGGCCCTCGAGGTGCTGCGCTGGGGGATCGGCCCGCTGCTGCTCTGCCGTCTCACCAGGCTCGACGCCGGGGGTGGCAGGTACCGAGCTGGCGATGCCGATCTCGCCGTCGCCGTGGTGATCCCAGCGCGGAACGAGGCTGCCCGCATCGGGCCCCTCCTGGCCTCCCTCCGCATGCAGACACCGCCGCCGGCCGAGGTGGTCGTGGTCGACGACGCGTCTACGGACGGCACGGCCGACGTGGCCCGGGCCGCAGGATTCCACGTTCTCGCGGCTCCGCCCCGCCCGCCCGACTGGAACGGCAAGCAGTGGGCCTGCCACTCGGGAGCTGAGGCGACCACGGCTCCGCTCCTGTGCTTCGTCGATGCCGACGTGGAGCTGAGCCCAGGCGCGCTCGACATGGTGGCTGCGGAGGTGGAGCGCGGCGGCGGGCTCGTCAGCGTCCAGCCCCACCACGTGACCGGATCAGTGGCCGAGGGACTGTCGCTGCTCCCGAACCTCGTGAGCATGATGGCCACCGACGCCTTCGGCCCGCTGGGCGACAGCCTTTCACCGTCTGGTGCCTTTGGGCCCGTGCTCGCATGCAAGCGGGTCGACCACGAGGCCGCCGGCGGGCACGCAGGGGTGCGCAGCGCGGTCATGGAGGACATAGCCCTGGCGGGGGCCTATCGCCGGTCCGGCCTGCCGGTGACGATCTTCGCGGGTGGTCCACACGTCCGGTTCAGGATGCACGACGGGGGCGTCGCCGCGGTGGTCGAGGGCTGGACCCGAGGGCTGGCCGACGGCGCGCGCCGGGTGCGCGTGTTGACACTCGTGGGCATCGTCGTGTGGCTGTCAGGCGTGGCGAGCGCTCCGCTCGTCGCTCTCGAGCGCCCGGCACTCGGGGCCGGGCTGAGCGCGGCGTACGCCCTCCAGCTGTGGTGGCTGAGCCGACGCATCGGCCACTTCCCTGTCACGGCCTGGCTGCTCTACCCGGCTGGTGTCGTGTTCTTCCTGATGGTGTTCCTCCGCTCAGTCGGGCTCATGCTCGTCGGAGGCAAGGTCACATGGAAGGACCGTCGCCTTCGGCCCTGACGTCAGGGCCGCTCGCGCGGCATGCCCTCGACCTTGAAGACTCTGCCCACGACCTCGCCCGCGGCCCCGGGCGCGATGCCGTCCGAAGGAGTCGAGGTTGCGGAGAGCCCGGCGGCCTCGGGCCGGAACAGGACAGAGCGGTAGTAGCGCAGCTCCGCCACCGACTCGCGGATGTCATCGAGGGCTCGGTGCCCCCCAGCCTTCCTCGGCGCGCCCGACAGGGCGGGCGGGTACCAGCGCCGAGCCAGCTCCTTCAGGGTGGAGACGTCCACTGACCGGTAGTGCAGGTGCTCCTCGACGGCGGGCAGGTGTGTGGAGAGGAACCGGCGGTCGGTGCCGATCGAGTTTCCGCACAGAGGCACCTTCCCCGGTGGCACGTGCTCGCGCAGGAAGGCGAGCGTCGCCTCGCCCGCCTCCTCGAGCGTTGTGGTGGAGGCTCGGATCGCATCGAGGAGACCCGAGCGCGTGTGCATGCTCACGACGACCTCATCCATGCCGGCCAACGCGTCCTCGTCCACGTGGACCACGACATCCGGCCCCTCGGCCACGATCTCGAGGTCGTCGTCGGTGATGAGCGTGGCCACTTCCACGATGAGGTGGTGTCCCGGGTCGAGGCCGGTCATCTCGAGGTCCATCCAAGCGAGCACGCCCTAGCATCGCAGGCCGTGGGTGGGTGCCGCGATGCCTGAGCTGCCGGAGGTCGAGTCGCTCGCGCTGTTCCTCGGAGAGAAGGCGGGCGGCCGGATCGTCGAGCGGGCCGAGCTGGCGTCGTTCTCGGCGCTCAAGACGTTCGACCCCCCCTTTGAAGGTCTTGTCGGCCGCGCCCTCGTGGAGACGGGTCGGAAGGGCAAGTTCCTGCTGCTCGGCTTCGGCCCGCAGGGCGGCGGGGGAGTGCCGCAAGCCGCTCCCGAGGTGTGGCTCGTCGTCCACCTGTCGAGGGCGGGCTGGGTCCATTGGAAGGAGCTGCTCCCTCCCGGTCGGGCCAAGCCGTCACCTCGGAGCTCCTTGGCGCTGCGTCTCGGCTTCGTGGGCGGCAACGGCTTCGACGTGACCGAGGCGGGGACGGAGAAGCGGCTCGAGGCGTACGTCGTGCGTGACCCGATGGATGTGCCTCACGTGGCCACGCTCGGACCCGAGGCGCTGGACCTCGACGTCGTGGCGCTCGGCGAGCGCCTCCAGGCTGCCGGTCGGTCTCCCATCAAGGCCGTCCTCGCCGATCAGCAGGTGATCGCAGGAGTGGGCAACGCCTACTCCGACGAGGTCCTGCACGTGGCAGGCCTCAGCCCCTTCAAGCCGGCCTCCACGTTGACCGGCGCCGACCTGGCCACGCTGCACGCGGCCCTGCACTCGGTGCTCCTCGACGCTCTCGACCGTTCGGAGGGCGTGGATGCAGCGGGGTTGAAGAAGGAGAAGAAGGGCGGTCTGAGGGTCCACGGGCGCAAGGGAGAGGCGTGCCCCGCCTGCGGGGACGTCGTCCGTGAGGTGAGCTACTCCACCAAATCGTTTCAGTACTGTGCCACCTGCCAGACCGGAGGAAAGGTGCTCGCCGACCGCAGGCTGTCCCGCCTGCTCAAGTGAGGCAAACGCCCCGAAGGTGACAGCCGTCACATGCTGTCAGTACAGTTTTTTCTGTGCAGAGACTGACGGGGCTCGACGCCACCTTCCTCTACCTGGAGACGTCGACCACGCACATGCACGTGTCGTCGGTCCTCATCGTCGACCCGTCCACTGCGCCCCGCGCGTTCGGGTTCGACGAGTACCGCAAGCTCCTCTCTGACCGCCTGCACCTGGCTCCGCCGTGGCGCCGCCGCCTCGTCGAGGTGCCCTTCGGCCTGCATCACCCGTTGTGGATCGAGGACCCCGACTTCGACCTCGACTACCACCTCCGCCGCGCCGCCTTGCCCGCTCCCGGTGGCATCAACGAGCTGGCGAGCTTCGCGGCCGAGTTCCACTCCCGCCCCCTCGATCGCAAGCGCCCGCTGTGGGAGCTCTATGTGGTGGAGGGCCTTGAGGGTGGCAAGGTCGCCATCGTGGGCAAGACCCACCACGCCGCCATCGACGGCGTCAGCGGGGCCGAGCTCACGGTGGCCCTGCTCGACCTCACCCCTGAGGTGGCCGAGGTCACGCCGGCGCCCTGGGTCCCCGACCGTGTGCCGTCTGACTTCGAGCTCGTCAGCTATGCCGCCTCCAGCCTGGCCCGCCAGCCCTTGGCCGCCATGCAGGCGGCACGGCGCACGGCCGAGATGGCGCTGAACCTGCGGCGCCGCAACCGTCAACCTGACGTTGAGCCGCCGCCCGCTCCGTTCGCGGCGCCGAAGACGAGCGTCAACGCCCCGATCACCGCCCACCGCCTCTTTACCATGGCGGACGTCTCGCTCCTCGACGTCAAGCGGGTGAAGAACGCTTTCGGCTGCACCGTGAACGACGTCATCCTCGCCCTTTGTGCGGGAGCTCTTCGGAAGTACTTCGAAGCGCTCGACGAGGAGGTGTCAACCGACCTCGTGGCCATGATCCCCATCAGCGTCCGCACAGAGGACGAGGCCGGAACGATGGGCAACAAGGTGTCCGGGATGCTGAGCTCGCTGGCCACTACCGTGGCCGACCCCGGCGAGCGCCTCGCCACCATCGCCCTCGGCACGAGGCGGGCCAAGGAGCAGGACAAGGCCGTGAGCGCTGATGTGCTCAGTGACTGGACCGAGTTCATGGCCCCGGCTGTCGCAGCCCGCGCCGCCCGCCTGGCGTCCGCCACCCGCGTGCTCGACCGGCTCAATCCCATCTTCAACGTCGTCATCTCCAACGTGCCGGGTCCGAACATCCCGCTCTACTCCTGCGGTGCCGAGCTCCAGGCCATGTACCCGATGGGCCCCATCACTGACGGGGCCGGGCTCAACATCACCGTCTTCTCCTACCGCGACAACGTGCACTTCGGTCTCGTGGCCTGCCGCGAGACAGTGCCCGGTGTCGCGAAGTTCGCCGGGTTCCTCCAGGAGAGCCTGGATGAGCTGGTGAAGCTGGCTGGGGAGCGGGGTGGCGACATCGTCGACCTCGCTTCAAAGGGCCAGCCGAAAGGCGCCGCCGCTGCCATAAAGGCGCCGGCGCGCAAGGCCGCCAAGAAGGCGGCCGCCCCAGGATGAGGGGGGTCTCGGGGCGGGCCCACCGGGGGGTGGCCCGCTCCGAGACACTGGGGAAGTGGTTGGCAGATCGCCGTGACCGACTGCTAGGTTCAGCCCCACTGCGGACATAGCTCAGCTGGCTAGAGCGCCACCTTGCCAAGGTGGAGGTCGCGGGTTCGAATCCCGTTGTCCGCTCCACACATAACCGCAGATCAGGCACCCTTTCCGGCGCTCCTGTGGCGGGCCGCGGGTTGGTGGCGTACCCCTAGGGGGTACTGTGGCGCCCGACCAACGCCTACTGATTGGAAAAGCCATGAAGCGCCTCGCAGTCTCTCTCTTCGGCCTGATGCTCGTGCTCGCCGCGTGCGGCGGGAGCAAGGGCGCAGCTGAGCACAACGCTGCGGACGTCGACTTCGTCTCCGGCATGATCCCGCACCACGAGCAGGCCGTCGTGATGTCCAAGCTCGCAGCCACGAACGCGACAGACCCGAAGATCAAGGACATCGCCAGCCGGATACAGGCCGGTCAGGACCCCGAGATCCAGGAGATGAAGGGCTTCTTGACACCTTGGGGCGAGAAGGCCAAGCCGTCAGGTGACGAAGGAGGCCACGGCGGGGGACACCGTGGTGGGGCGCCGGCGGCACACCCGGGCATGATGACTCCCGAGCAGATGAAGTCGCTCGAGTCGGCCCGCGGGCCCGCCTTTGACAAGCTCTTCGCCGAGCAGATGATCGAGCACCACGAGGGCGCCGTCCTGATGGCGAAGGTCGAGCTCGACAAGGGCAAGGCCGCCGAGGCCAAGGCGCTGGCCACCAAGATCATCGCGGCCCAGGAGGGCGAGCTCACTGAGCTGAAGGCCTTCTTGTCCTCAGCCGGCTGAGCGCCGCGGAGTGCCCGTTCCGTCAGGTGCCCGAAGCGTCACTCGAGTGGAAGTCGACCATGAAAGCGGTGGTGTCGTCGCTGAGGACGCCGTGGTGGTCGAGGACCGTGTGCGACAGCTGGCGCACGGTCTCGGCGGCATCGAGGTGAGCCTTCGACTGCTCGCTGAGTAGGGCTATCAGCCGCTCCTCGCCGAAGTCCTCGCCCCCGGGGCGGTGGGAGTCGATCATCCCGTCGGTGAGGCAGAAGATGCGGTCACCCGGCTTCATGACGTGCTTGGCGATCTTGGAGACGCCCTGGCCGAGGCCGGGTGGCAACGAGGGCTCACAGACGAGAGACCCCATGACCACCCCGCCTGTCACCAGCAGCGGGAGCGGGTGCCCGCCGTTGACGAAGGTCAGCTCGCCGTTTCGCAGGTCGAGCCTCCCGAGGATGCAGGTGACGAACCGCTCCCCACCGCCGACGACCGCCACGGCGGTGTCCATGGCGAGGAACGTCGCCTCAAGGTCGAGCCCCGAACGACGGCTGTGTCGGTAGCTGCTAACTGCGAGGTGGGCGAGCTGGCTTGATTCGAGGCCGTGGCCCATTGCGTCGAAGACGGCGAAGTCGAGGATGTCGCCATTCACCGCATAGTCGAAGGCATCGCCGCCGACCTCGTAGGCGGGCTGTATGAGCCCGGCCACCGACACTCGACCGCTGTCCATGCTCAACGGCGGCAGCAGGTCCCACTGCATCTCAGCCGCGAGGCTGAACTTCTCGCTTCGCTGCAGCGTGGTGTAGGCGTCGGTGCACTGGCCCCGGGTGATGAGCAGGGCAGCCACCACTCCGGCCAGGCTGTCGGCGAGCTCCCGCATCTCGTCCTCGATCTCCGAGACGGTGACGGCCATCACACCCAGGCGGGCCGCCCCGTCGACCACGACGCTCCACAGGCGTGTGCCGCCTTCGACGAGCTCCTCGACCTGCGTCGCGGTCCGAAACGAGCGGCCGCCCGTGGTGGTGGACAGGGCGAGGGAGGCGCTCTCGCTCGATCCGGGGATCGGCACCAGGCGCCGCTGCTCGTAGTCGGTCACAAAGACGGACAGATCCCGCATCCCGAGATCCGCCACCCCGCGGCCGAGGAACACGCCCAGTCCGTCGGGTGCGGCCCGCCGGGACTCGTGGAGGAGGGCGGCGACGGCCGCGTAGGCGCCCGCCCCGAGGGCACCAGTGCCCGGGCTTACTCCCGATGCGGCCAGGCCACTCGGCATGCGGTCCACTCCTCCAAGTTGGGGGTCGTCGACACGTCACCAAAGACCGGAGTGACGGGCAAATAAGCGCACGAGGGTGCGCCTTCCCTCAGACTACCGCGGCGGCGCTGTGGGAGCGGTCGCGGGCGCTAGCCGCCGAGAGGGAAGGACAGCGGATCGGGGCGCTCGCACGTGGTCTGGGGGCGAATGCATCGGTCCTCGGCGGAGGCCTCGTGAGCGGCCTGCATCAGGTCGAGCACGTGAAGGGCGAGCTCGCTGCTCGCCAGATGGGGACGGCCCTCAGCCATGGCGCCCACCATGTCAGCCACCCCAATGCCACGGGCGTTCCCCTCGTAGCCGGGTACCAAGGGGATCCCGGACCACTCGGTCTCGCCGGCCTTGCGAACCCGGACGGGCCCCCCGAACGTGTTGGGGTCGGGCACCGAGAGCGTGCCCTCGGTGCCGTATATCTCCATGCGGGGGAGCTCGGAGGCCTGCACGTCGAAGCTGGCCACCACGGAGGCCACCGGGCCGCTGTCGAAGTCGAGGGTCATGGCCACGTGGGTGGGAACGTTGACCTGGATCACCTCGCCGCGTCTGGGCGCGCTTCCGATGACGCGCTGCGGACGGCTGATGCGTGCCGAACCCGATGTGCGCACCACGGGCCCGAGGAGGCTCACGAGTGCCGTGAGGTAGTACACGCCGACGTCGAACAGGGGGCCCGCGCCGTGGTCGTAGAAGAAGGCCGGATCCGGATGCCAGGCCTCGGGGCCCGCGCCCACCATGAAGGCGGTGGCTCCGAGGGGCTCGCCGATGCCGCCCTCGTCGATGATGCGCCGACAGGTCTGAAGGCCGGCTCCGAGGAACGTGTCGGGGGCGCAGCCCACGCGGAGCCCGGCCTCCGAGGCGACGGTGGCGATGGCCAGCCCCTCGGTGCGGGTGAGGGCCAGAGGCTTTTCGCTGTAGGCCGCCTTGCCGGTTCTGAGCGCCGCCAGGCTGACCTCAGCATGGACGGCTGGGATGGTGAGGTTGATGACGAGGTCGATGTCGTTGGCGGCCAGCAGCTCGTCGGGGGAGCACGCGCGCGGCACCGAGAAGGCGGCGGCCTGGGCGGCGGCCCGCTCGGGCATGAGGTCGGCCACCGCCACCACGTCGAGCGTCGAGAACGTCGCCAGCTGAGTGAGGTAGGTGGAGCTGATGTTGCCGCAGCCGACGATGCCGACGCGGACGCGATTCCCGCTCATCGGCCCGCCGAGAGGCCGGAGCCGACCAGGTGGCGGTGGCTCGCCTCGACGGCCTCGAACATGTCGGTGCCGCACTCGTCGAGCTCGACGACGTGCCATTCCGCGGCCGTCCCTGCTTCGAGGGCTGAGCCGATGTCGACCTTCCCGGCGCCGACCGCGGTCATGGGAGTCCGAGGCTCCAGAGGCCCGTCCTTCACATGGAGGAGGCGGGCCCGTGGGCCTGCGCCGGCGATGACGTCGGCCGGCTCGAGTCCACCGACCTTCACCCAGTAGATGTCGATCTCGAAGAAGATCGATGGATCCAGCAGGCGAGCGAGGAGGTCGTAGGGCACCTCCCCGTCGATGCGGTGATCGAACTCCCACCAGTGGTTGTGGTAGCCGATCGTCATGCCCCGGGCCCGAGCGTTCGCGGCGGCCTCATTGAAGACGTCCGCGGTGCGCCGAACGGAGTCCGAATCCACGAAGTCCGCGGGGCCGGCCCCGGCGATCAACAGGTCGTTGCCGATGGCGTCCTGCTCGTCGAGGACGGCGTTGGCATCACCACCGACGGGCAGCGGCACGTGGGCGCTGCTCACCCGCAGGCCCGCCTCGTCGACCAACGAGCGGAACCGCTCCGGCGTGAGGCTGAGGAGGCCCGCGGGCTCGACCCCGACGAAGCCTGCGGTGCCGAGTCGACGGAGGACACCCTCGAAGTCGTCGGCCGTCTCCGCTCGCAGGCTGTAGAGCTGGACCGAGATGGGGGGAGCCATGGACGCGGGAGCATAGGGGTTTGTTCGGCTTCCTTGCATAGCGGACGAGTAACCACCGGGTTCCTGCCGGGGGGATTCGGAGGCCCGATACCATCCGCTGGTGCCCGGTCCTGCACGATCGCCGTCAGCGCTGCCGCAGCGTCGAGCGCACATGCGAGCATCACGTCGCCGGCTGCGCGAGAGTCGTCCCACCATGCGAGTGCTGATCTGCGACGACGACCCCCTCATCCGGAGCGTGATCCGCTCCGTGGTGCAGACGGCAGGGCACGAGGTCCTCGCCGAGACCGACCGCGCCATTGCGGCCAGCGACCTCGTGAGCCGGTACCACCCCGACATCGTCGTGCTCGACCTATCGCTGGCCAGCGGCGTCGGCATGACCGTCCTCCAGGAGGCGAAGGTCGCGGCGCCAGGCTGTCGGGTCGTGATCTTCAGTGCCTTTGTGGATGATGCCGATGGTCTGCTCGCAGCTGGCGCCGCCGCGGTGATCGAGAAGCCCAGGTTCGAGGAGCTCGAGAGCACTCTGGCCGGGTGGGCGTCCGATGCCTCGAAGGAGCGCAGGAGCTCGGCGCCCCCCCGCGAGACACAACATCCTGTGGTCAGGTCGCCGAGCGGGCTCGAGGAGGGACGGGACTTCTACACGGCCCTGGCGGGGTCCCAACCCGATGACGTCCTCCTGGTGCTGCAGCTCGAGGACTATGAGGCGCTCGCCCACGGCTGGGGCGAGGTTATCGCCAACGACTGGGTGCTCCACCTGGCGAGCATCACGCGCAAGGCCATGCGTGACGCCGACCGGATGGCGTCGTTCGACGGACGTCAGGTGCACGCCCTGCTGTGCGGCGGCGGAGCCGTGGGCCTGGAGGCCGTGCTGGCCCGGATAAGGGCGGCTTGGCGGGACGACCTCGGGCCTGCCGCACCCCGCTTCGTCCACCGCTCGGCCATCCAGGACGGGGACACCCAGGCCGACCTGTTGCTCCAGCGGGCGCACATCGCCTAGGGGCTGGGTAGAGTCCGACCCATGGCCTTCACCCTTCCCGCTCTGCCCTACGCCAAGGACGCCCTCGCCCCCCACATCAGCGAGGAGACGCTCGAGTACCACTACGGCAAGCACCACAACACCTACGTCACGAACCTGAACAAGATGACGGAGGGCTCCGAGCACACGAACGACGACCTCGAGAAGGTCATCCTTGAGGCCGACGGCCCGCTCTTCAACAACGCGGCCCAGGTCTGGAACCACACCTTCTACTGGAGCTGCATGAGCCCGACCGGCGGCGGTGCCCCCACAGGCGACGTGGCCGACGCCATCAACAGCGCCTTCGGCTCCTATGCAGCCTTCTCCGAGGAGTTCTCCCAGGCCGCCACCACCCAGTTCGGCTCAGGCTGGGCCTGGCTCACCCACGACGGATCGAAGCTCGCGGTGACCAAGACGGCCAACGCCGACCTGCCCTTGAAGCACGGCCAGAAGGCGCTCCTCACCATCGACGTGTGGGAGCACGCCTACTACATCGACTACCGCAACGCCCGCCCGAAGTACATCGAGACCTTCATGGCGAGCCTCATCAACTGGGACTTCGTAGCCCAGAACCTCAGCGCTGTCTGAGGTAATTCTTCTGGGCAGCGCGTAGTGCCCTCAGGGGTGGAGGTGGCGGAGCGGGATGCGGCCGGGGACGGCCGGGGCCGGCCGTAGGGAATCGAGGAGACGGGCCGTGGAAGCTGCGACCTCGGCCACGGCGGCTTCGAACGCAGGCGCGTCGACCTTCGAGGGTGACCGGATCCCGCTCAGCTTCCTCACATACTGAAGAGCGGCATCGCGGACGTCGTCGGTGGTCGGCTCGACCTCGGCGCGGTGGAGCGGGCGGATGCTTCGGCACATGGGCATCAGCCTCGCGCGCCACGCGGCGCGGTCGTGCCGCTAACCACCTAATCTTACGCCAGCCCACCGGCGGACCACTGGGGCTCTGCGGGGCAGGCGGAGAGGAGGGGACGTGACCGAGACCACGCAGAGCGGGGCCGACTCGCCATTCCCGGCGCGGAGTCTCTCGACGGGCGAGTGGGAGGCCGCGGTCCACTTCCTCCGCGAGGCGCTGGTGGCTGCAGATGCCTGCAACATCATCCTCTACGCCAACGAGGCTGCCGAGAAGCTGCTCGGGTGGGATCCGGGAGAGCTCACGGGCCAGCCCCTGACCGTGATGATGCCGACCCGCTTCCACGTGCGCCACCTCGAGGGCTTCTCGCGGGTCGTGGATACCGGGGTGGAGTCCGTCATCGGACGCCCCCTGCGGGTCCCGGCCCGCAGGCGTGACGGGGAGGAGCTCCACGTCGAGCTTCTTCTCAGCAGGGTGACAGTTGCGGAGTCTCCGCTGTTCATCGGCCTTCTCCGCGACGTCGGGGGGCGCATCGAGCTGGAGGGGCCGGCGGAGCTCTCAGACCTGCTCGTGCACGTCTTTGCCGAGGCGTCATCGCTCACCGAGGCTCTGCCCCGCCTGGTCTCGGCCATCGGCGTGTCGCTCGGCTGGGACGCCGTTCAGCTGTGGCTCGTGGACGACGAGCTCCAAGTGCTTCGCAGGCGTGCCTGGTGGAACCGCGACGCCCCCACACGACCTGATGTCGAGGACCAGCTGGTGGCCAAGGGGGAGGGCCTCGTGGGCTCGGTGTGGGAGGAGCAGGTCTCCAGGTGGTCGCCGGGCACCGGGGAGCTCACCGGTTCGGGGCGCACCTTTGCACTGCCCGTCACCGCGGAGGGCCGCTTCTTCGGCGTCATCGAGCTCCAGGCGAGCGAGCCGAGGGACCCCGAGCAGGTCACCGGGCCCCTGCTGGCCCTGAGCCAGGGCCTGGGCACGTTCATCGAGCGGCGGGCCAAAGAGGACGAGAGGCGTTGGCTGCTCGAAGTCGAGAAGAGCGCACGGGAGGCGGCCGAGGAATCAGCGGCCCGCGATGCCCTCCTGGCTGAGGCGTCGGCGCTGCTCGCTGAGACGGCTGACATAGAGATGACCCTGGGGCTGGTGGCCGACGCCGCCGTTCCGACGGTCGGTTCCTGGTGCATCATCCACCTCTTGGACGGTGAGGTCCCCCGTGTCGTCGCGGCGGCCCACCGCGACTCCCGGATGGTCGACCTCCTGCGAAGAGCCCATGAGCGGTACCCGGTCGACATGGATGCCGCCGGGGGGGTCGGGTATGTGCTGAGGACGGGTGAGACCGTCCGCCATGGCGTCGTCACCGAAGCCACGCTCGGGTTGATCGCCCGGGACGAGGCCCACCTGGACATGCTGAGGTCCCTCTCCTTCGGAGCTGTCGCCTCCTTCCCGCTGTCCGCCCGCGGGCGCCAATTGGGCGCCCTCACAGTCGGTACAGGCACGGGTGACGAGCTCAGCGACAGCGCGGCGACGACCGCGGCGGAGCTTGGCCACCGCCTTGCCGTGGCCATCGACAACCACCAGCTGCACAGTCGGTTGCAGGTTGCCTACGACGAGCTCGAGTACCAGGCCGCCCTGCTCCGCATCCAGAGCGACGCGGCCTCCGAAGGCCAGCTCATCGTGTCGCCGACGGGGGAGATGGTCAGCTTCAACCGACGGTTCGCCGAGATATGGGGATTTCCCGCCGACATCATCGACGGTCGCTCCGACGAACAGGCGCTCCAGGCCGCCGCCGCGCAGGTGTCCGATCCCGTGGAGTTCCTGCGCCGTTGCCAGGAGCTCTACGACCGTCGCGAGCCCGGATCGGACCGGATCCTGCTGCAAGGCGGGCGGGTGCTCGATCGCACGGGCGCCCCTCTGTTTGCTGACACCAGCTACCTCGGATACGCCTGGTTCTTCAGGGACGTCACGGCTCAGACGCGTTTCGCAGACGCGCTGAGCGAGGCCGGTGAGCAGTCGGCAGCCCTGGCCCGGACGCTGCAGCGCAGCCTGCTGCCCCCTGAGCTCCCCGAAGTACCGGGGGTCGAGCTGGCCGCGCGCTACCACCCGGCCGGCGGTGGGGTCGACGTCGGCGGCGACTTCTACGACGTCTTCAGCACGATCCGTGGGGTGTGGGGCCTGGCCATCGGCGACGTGTGCGGCAAGGGCTCGGAGGCGGCGTCGATGACCGCCTTCGTCCGCTACACCGTACGGGCCGCCGCAGTCCAGGCACGCTCGCCGGCCAAGGCGCTCAAGCGGTTGAACGAGGCCATGCTCCGCCACGTCGAACAAGGTGGACCGGATCGCTTTGCCAGCGTCGGTTATGCGACGCTCAGACCTGGTGACGGCTCGGCGATCCTCACGGTGGCCAACGGCGGGCACCCGCTCCCGTTCCTCATTCGCGCGGGGGCCGGTGTCGGCACCATAGGCAGACCGGGCACTCTTCTCGGGGTCCTTCCCGAGGTAGAGATCTCAGACGTCCAGATACACCTGCGGAGCGGCGACACGGTGGTCTTCCTCACCGATGGCGTGCTCGAGGCGCGCGACCCCGCCGGCTGTCACCTCAGCGATCAGGGGGTGGCCGAGGTACTGGCCGGCGTCGCCGGGGGTACAGCCGCCGAGGTCGCGGCGGCGGTGGAGCAGGCCGCGCTGGCGCACGTCCAAGGCGGCGTCCGGGACGACATCGCCGTGCTGGCGTTCCGAATCCTCTGATGGGTCAATCGCGGCGGCGGATTCCGTAGGCCGCGACCAGCGCGGCCAGGGCGGCAACCGAGGCGCCCAGACCCACCAAGGGCCTGTGCGTCACCGACCACGCCTGAAGACTTGTCTTCTTGGCTAGGTCGTCGAAGATCCCGTGCGAGCCGCTGTCCCCGGGCACGGGTGACCAGAGGTTGTCCTTGCGTTGCGGGTCGATGGGTTCGTCGGTCTGCTGGCCCTCGTAGTTCGTGGCCGCCAGGTAGCGATCGACGAGCCCGGGTACCAGGCGTCCGCCCCAGATGACCAGAGGGGTCGGGGCGCCGACGTACACCTCGCGGCGGGGCCGGTCTGCGGCGGCCACGATCGCCCGCGCTGCAACCTCGGGCTGGTAGATCGGTGGTACGGGCTGGGGGTGGCGGCTCAGGGTCGTCTTCACCCATCCGAACTGCGTGGTGTTGAGACCGGGGAGCTGGACCATCGTGACCTTCACGTTGCTCTTGTCATGCATGAGCTCCACGCGTAGGGCGTCGTTGAAGCCCCGGGTGGCGTGCTTGGCTGCGCAGTAGGTGGCCTGGAGCGGAATGGCCCGATGGGCGAGGGCGGAGCCGACCTGCACGATCACGCCGTGATCGCGGCTGCGCATGCGGGGGAGAGCGGCGAGGGTGCCGTGGACGAAGCCCAGATAGGTGACCTCGGTGACGCGGCGGAACTCCTCCGCCGTCGTCTCGCTCACCGGAGCGAGCACGGCGGCCATGGCGCAGTTGACCCAGACGTCGATGGGGCCGAGGGCGGCCTCGACGCTGGCCGCGGCGGCCTCTACGGCGGCGGCATCGGCGACGTCCACCTCCACGACCATGGCCCGGACGCCCTCGGACTCGACCTCGGCCGCGGCCCCGGCCAGCCCGGCGGCGCCGCGGGCGAGCAGGGCGACGGAGTCGCCGGCGGCTGCGAACGCCCTGGCCGTGGCCCGACCAACACCGGCCGACGCCCCAGTGACGACAACGACGCGCCCGGTCACTGCCCCACCCTCCCCGCTGTGAAGTGCGGTTGTGCGCTGGGTGACCTCATCGACCACTCCTTCGTCGTCGTCGTCATCCGCGTCGGCCCGCGCGGAGTCGGGCGAAACGGGTGAGCCTCCACGCCCACAGCCCGACCGGGCCGAAGCGTCGGCGCAGGGTGGCGGCGTCGAGGATGTAGAGCGCCCGAGCGGCCTCAGCGTGCGACCAAACGAGGGGAACGTTCCCCAAGGAGTCGCCCGTCGTGGGGTCCACCTCCTCCGCCAGGAGCCGGGGCAGGACCGCGCACAGGGCGTCCATTCGACTCACCGCCTCGTCGACGCGACCTAGCGCAGCAAGCGCGGACACGGCCCAGAACGAGGCCGGCAGGAACACTCCTTCGATGCCGGTGAAGCCGTCGTTGGGGTCAGGGCGGTAGCGATATAGGTAGGGCCCGCAGCTGAGGTCTTCAAGGACCGTGTCGACGAGCTTGTGGGCCCGAGGGTCCTTGCGCTTCAGCAGACCGAACATCACGACGAGCAGCGCCGCGGCATCCGCCCTGGGGGGTTCGTCGTAGGTCTGCGGCAGCCGGCCATCGGCGTCGAGAGCCCGGAGGACGCGCCCGCGTGCTTCGGCGCGGGCCTGCTTCCAACGCCGCCTGCTCCTCAGGGGCCGCCACCCTCGGGTTATCCAGATGGCCCGATCGAGCACGAGCCACCGCCCGAGGTCTGCGCTCGTAAGCCAGTGCTCGTCCCGGAGCTCCCAGATGCCGTTGGACCGCGCCAGCGGCGCGGCCGCGACCTTGTCGGCGGCGGCACGCACGGTCCTCCACGTCGCCGCGTCGAGCCGCCCGCCTGTCTGCAGGTGCACCGACACCGCCTCCAGCACCATGCCGAGAGCGTCGTACTGGATCTGGTCGGCGGCCGCGTTGCCGACCCTCACCGGCCGGGAGCCACCCCATCCCTCGATGCCGGGGATGGACCGCTCGTCGGGCACCGCGTCGCCTGTAACGGTGGCGACAGGAGGAGCGTCCGCGTCCTGAGCCAGATGCTGGCCCAGGAAGGCGAGACACCGGCGGGCCGCGTCGCCGTCGCCGAGGAGTGAGGCCACGGACACCGCGAGTGCGGCGTCCCGAAGCCAGCAGTAGCGGTAGTCGAACTGGCGGTCCCCGCCGACGGCCTCGGGGAGCGAGGTGGTCGGGGAGGCGATGACGGCCCCGGTCGACGGGTTGGTGCAGGCGCGCAGCACCCCGAGAGCATCACTGGCGCGCTCGGGGTGCCGACGGGGCAGACGCATCCTCCCGGAGAGGGACGGGCTCGAGACCTCGAGCGCCAGAACATCCGCGAAGAGACCGGACGGACTCACTTCCGAGCCGGGATCACCGACCACGACGGCGAGGCCTGTCCACGCCGTGCCGACGGTGACGGTGGTCTGAAGCCAGCCGTCGGCCATCGCCACGCTCGGGTGCGGGCCGACGACACGGACCGGCAGGTCACCGCTCATTCCGGCGGCCTCATCCCAGACGACGACGGGGCGGTCGAACCCCCCGACCTGGAGCACGTGGGTGAGAGACTGCTTCCGGCTGTTCGAGGATCGGCAGAGACGGACGAGAGCGACGGCGTCGCCCACGGAGATGAGCCCGTCCAGCAGCTCCGCACGACCCTCTCCAGTGGTCACGAAGGTCGTCGCCCGCGGGCCCGCCGGAGGGCCCTCAGGCTCGCCCGCGATGACGTCGACCCAGCGGGCGCCCGAGCCCGCTGGGTCAAGGAGTGACCACAGCACGGGGGGAGCATCGACGGTGGGAGCGCACCACCAATCGATCTCGGCTCCGGGTCGCAGCAGCAGGCAGCTCAACCCGTTGGAGATGAGGCGGTGCTCCGAGATCGGGGGAGAAGCGGACCGGGCCGGATCGTCAGAGTCCTGGGACCGGGATGCGCTGGTCACGACGCCCGGCGGGCGCGCACAGCAGCTCTGGCCTCGGGGATGGCGAGCGGCACCGTGGCCAGGCTGAGGCCCGCGGCCAGGAGGCACCACGAGCAGAAGCGCTTGTGCTTGGTCCCCTGCTCGAGGGTGAGGTAGAGGCCGAAGGCGGCGTCGCCCGCGACCTTGGCCGCGGCAGCGACGGGCAACCACGAGCGCTCCGACGATCGGTCCGAGCCACCCATGCCCACGAGCACGAGGGTGACGGCGTAGCTGGCCAGACCGATCGCCGCGTCGGGGGTCTTGAACATCTGGTAGGCCTCGCCGGACGCGTCCACCCGATCGGCATCGAGGCCAGGCAGCGGCGGCTCGGGCAGGTGCCGGAGCAGGCCGAACTGGTAAGCGGCGACGACGCCCAGAGAGCCCATAGCGCCCATGGTGAGACCGGCCACCCGGCGGCGGCGGCCGAGGTCCCCGCCCTTGTGTCGGCGCAGCGCGTCGCTGACCGCCTCCGCCGCCGGCGAAGTCGAACGACCGATCCCGCCGCTGGAGCCGCGGACCTGTGAAGCCGGGGGCCCCGCCGGACGGGGACGGAGGGGCCGGTCGCTCTGAAGGGTCATCCCAGGAGGCCGTACCCGGCAAATTTCGGACGAAACGTCATCCAGTCCCTCCGAGGGCTCCGAAGAGGTAGGAACGAGGACGAACCGAGCCGCTCGCCTGCCAGGTGAGCACACGGGTCGTTCTCGGAATGAGGCGCCCACTGGTGGTGAAATGGATTGCGGCTAGAACCCTGTGTTCAAGCCGGAGTTGCCGCCTGTAGACGAAGACATTTTCCAAAAAAGAAGTTAGCAATGTGTTTCAGGTTTATGCCCAAGGGGCAACCTGATCCCCGACACCGGCTGTCGCCGGCTTGTCTCTCCCAACCTGAAGGAGCTTTTATGAGAGTCCCCGAGCGCGAGATCGGCGAGCTTCTCGTCGAATCGCAGGACCTGCACGCAGATGCGATGCGGACGAGTGTTGCCGTGAGCGGTGACATCGCCGACGCATTCGCAGAGCGCCGCCGCGACGCCGACCAAGTCGACGACCTGGCCCTCTTCCGCCAGAGCCGCCGCCAGCTGCTGAAGCGCCTCGGCCTCGGCGCCGGGGGCACGATGCTTCTCGGCACCGGCCTCGGCTCCACCCTCACCGGCATCCTCGCCACCCCGGCCGCGGCCGACCAGGCGCTGGACATCCAGATCCTGCAGACGGCCTCGTCCCTCGAGATCCTGGCCGTCGCTACCTACGCTGCCGCCCTGACCCTTCCGTTCATCAAGGACGGCAACAAGGTCATCGTGGCCTTCGCACAGACCACGATGAAGCAGCACAGCGAGCACAACATGGCGTTCCAGGCCCAGGCCA
>Ga0136633_1000949_pt1 | contig 21565 bp, 21 predicted proteins | sample AntDrymeUQ832206_2_FD_105494 | JGI IMG/M metagenome (GOLD analysis project Ga0136633, IMG submission 105494) | Polar desert sand microbial communities from Dry Valleys, Antarctica - metaG UQ83 (22.06) | ecosystem: Environmental > Terrestrial > Soil > Desert | place: Antarctica: Dry Valley...
AGTGGTGCGAACAGCTACTCCGACCACGCCTGCAACCCCGCCAAGCCGGCTCGGGTCCGATCATCGAGGACCGTGGGGGTCCAGCAGCGGGAGGGTCGCGTCGGCGAGCTCACGGGAGAAGCGTTGGGCGGCCGGGCCCAGGAGGTGGTTCTCGTCGCCGAAGTCCTCTGTGCGATACCCGGAGGCGAAGTCATCGCCGAGGTCCAGAAACCGCGCGGATGGCAGCCGCGGTGCGAGACTGCGCATCGCTGCCACGAACTCGCGGCGAATGTCGGTGGTGCCCCAGGGCTCCGAGTCGTAGAGGGTCGGAAGCGTGAAGAGAATCAGCCGGCCACCGTTGCGACTCGTCGTCGTCGCCAGCCGACGCAGACTCGCTACGGCGTCGGGCGCCAACGCGAATCGCCCGCCACGCCGATGCCCATACCGGAGCCGTCCTGCCTCCAACTCGGCCTTGGGGCGAACGAAGCGCTCCACGAAGCGAGACCAGCCCGCCGCGTTGTCGACACCGATGTCGTCGGGGTCAAAGCGCTCTCCACGAGCCGCGACGCCCGCTGCCGCCGGAAAGAACGATCCATGTCTGCCCCAGAGGATGTACGCCCGGGCAAGCGCCTCCTCGGCGTTGGCGTTGACCCGGCTGATGTTCCTGTTTCGGGTGCCCTCGCTCGTCCAGAAGCTGCGCTCGACCGGGCGGCTGACCTGGTCGACTCCCGCAGCGTCGACGTCACGGGGCTGGACCCCGAGCAGCAGGTAGCGGGGAAAGCGGCCATGCAGGTACCTGTCGAGGAGCTGCGGCCAGAAGGTGACCCCCACGCTCGGCATGGCGAGATTGAAGGAGCGGAACTGGTGTCCCTGGGCCGCCAACCGCGCGTCGTAGCTTTGGGGATCGACCCCAAGCATCGTGACGGAGTTGCCCAGAAACCAGGCGTCGTCGGTACGTGGACGATCCCGCAGGCGGTGCAGCTTGACGCCGACGGTCGGGTGATAGAACGATCGGTGCGTGGGGACGTACTCGGATGGATGAGCAAAGAGTGCACGGGCCAACAGACGGTCCGCGGCGAGCCCGAACACGACGAGCAACGCAACGTACGCCAAGCACTGTAGCCTCGTCCGGAGCATCAGAACTGAAAGTAGATGAACGGCGCGTTCGTGGTGGGCGAGAGCAGGCCCGCGGCGCACCAGCACGCCACCGTGCCGACGGCGAGTGCCAGCGGACGTGCTGGCACCGGTGACGGCGCTGCTCGCAGTGCGGCGACGATCCGGGGCAGCAGTGGATACGCGATCAGTGCCGCGACCATGACGAGCAGGGCGTGCTTGACGCGGATGGACTCGTAGAGTGCTGTCGGCGCGTTGAGGTCAAAGGGCCCGCGCACCGAGGAGCGCAGCAGATGTACCGCGTCGCCGAGATCATCAGCGCGGAAGAACACCCAGGCGACGAAGACTGCGCTCACCGTTGCCAACCACCCGGCCACGGACATCACCCGCGCCAGCGTCCTCCGCCGCACGCGGTTGCGCAGCGCGTGCGACCCGGCGAGCAGGGCCCCGTGTATGCCTCCCCAGACCGCGAAATGCCACGCCGCGCCATGCCACAGACCGCCTAGAACCATGGTGATCATCAAGTTGCGGTACGTTGCGAAGGTGCCCCTCCGGTTTCCCCCGAGCGGGATGTACAGGTAGTCGCGCAGCCACCGCGATAGGGATATGTGCCAGCGGCGCCAGAAGTCACTCGGGCTGGTGGCCGCGTAGGGGAAGTTGAAGTTCCTGGGGAGCTCCAACCCGAGCATCCGGGACACTCCGCGTGCCATATCGGTGTACGCCGAAAAGTCGATGAGGATCTGGAAGCCGAACGCGAGGATGCCGACGAGCGCCACGCCCGAAGGCGTCGAGCGAGGGTCGACGAACGCCGGATTCGCAAGGATCGCCAAGTTGTTGGCGATCGCGAGCTTCTTGAACAACCCGAGGGTGAAAAGGGCCAAGCCGGACTGAAAGCCGGCGAACGTCAGGTTCGACGTGCCCGACAACTGCGGGGCCAGTTCGCGGTACCGGGTTATCGGTCCCGAGATCAGCTTCGGGAAGAACGCCTTGTACGTCGCGAAACGCACGAACCCATCGACGCGGACGTCACCGCGATGAACGTCGACCAGAACGCTGATCATCTCGAAGGTGAAGAACGAGATGGCGAGCGGCAGCGCGACCTGCAGGCCGTCGAATCCGCTCGCGCCAAGACCGAGGAACGACACGAGCTCGCCGGCGGCGCCCGAGAACAGGCCGAGGTACTTGAACGTGGCGAGAACGCCGAGGTTGAAGACGACGCCGCCGACGAGCCACCTCCTCGGGGCCGCTGACGCCGGGAGCCGCCGGACGATGGCGTAGTTGACCACCGTGCTTGCCGCAAGCAGCAAGCCGAACTCGGGGCGCCAGCTGAGGTAAAAGACGTAGCTTGCGGCGAGCAGGAACAGCACTCGAGCACGCATCGGGAGCAGCCAGTACCCCGCAACGGTCAGCGGGAGGAAGAGGACGAGAAACGAGGCGGAGGTGAAGAGCAAGGGAGCCTCGAGGAGGCGACAGCGGGCGAGTGTACCGCGGGCGGACGCCGGCTCTCGCGGGCGGGTGCGCACGAGCCGGCCGCGCGCGCACCGTGAGCGGCTAGCCTGGTGCGCATGCCGACCTGCATCGTCACCGGTTCCGGAGGACTGATCGGCTCAGAGAGCGCTCGCCACTTCTGCGGCTTGGGCTACCGGGTGCTCGGGGTGGACAACGACCTGCGCTCCTACTTCTTCGGGGCGAGCGCGTCGACCGCCGCGGTGACGGCTCGCCTGGTCGAGGACTTCGACGGCTTCGAGACGGTGGACGCGGACATCCGCGATCGCGAGCGGATCGAGTCGCTGTTCGCGGTGCACCGGCCGGACCTCGTCATCCACTGCGCCGCGCAGCCGTCGCATGACTGGGCAGCCCGAGAGCCTCATACGGACTTCGGCGTCAACGCGGTGGGCACGCTCAACCTGCTCGAAGCCGCTCGGCGCCACTGCCCGGACAGCCCGTTCGTTTTCACGTCGACCAACAAGGTCTACGGCGACCGTCCGAACCAGCTGCCGCTCGTGGAGCTCGCGACCCGCTGGGAGTTGCCCGAGGACCACCGCTGGTACGGCGGCATCGACCTCGAGATGCCGATCGACCGCTGCACCCATTCGCTCTTCGGAGCCTCGAAGGCGGCCGCCGACCTCCTGGTGCAGGAGTACGGGCGCTACTTCGACATGCCGACGGTCTGCTTCCGGGGCGGCTGCCTCACCGGCCCGCAGCACGCCGGGGCCCAGCTGCACGGATTCCTGGCGTACCTCATGAAGTGTGCCGTGTCCGGCACGCCGTACACGGTCTTCGGCTACGGCGGCAAGCAGGTGCGCGACAACATCCACGCCGCCGACGTCGTCGGGGCCTTCCAGGCCTTCGCCGACGCGCCGCGCGCGGCGGCGGTCTACAACCTCGGCGGTGGCCGGCGCAGCAACGTGTCGGTGCTCGAGGCGATCGCGACGTGCGAGGAGATCGCCGGCCGCCCGCTCGCGTACGAGCTGTCCGACGAGGCCCGCGTCGGCGACCACCAGTGGTGGATCAGCGACCTGAGCGCGTTCGAGGCCGATTACCCGGGCTGGTCGCAGACGGCCGGCATCGAAGACGTCCTGCGCGAGATCCACGACCACAACGCAGAGCGTTGGCTGGCTGGCGTGGCTCCGTGCTGACCTGGCGCTGACGCCGTGCACATCGCCTTCCTGACCCTCAGCTCATGGGAGCAGAACGCCGCATGGCTGCGCCCCCAGGCCCTCGGCCACGCGCTCGCCGAGATGGGCCACGACGTCTCCTATGTGGTCGACGACCGCACCTACAACCGTCAGCAGCTCCAGCTGCACCCCGACGCCAACGTCGTGTACGTCGCGCGCCCCGACACGCTGTCCCAACTGCGCACGCGCCGCCAGGCGGTCGCGAGACTTGCCCCCGACTGGCTCTACGTCTGCAACGCGCACGCCAAGACCTTCGCCGCTCTGGCGCTGCGTCGCTCGCTGCGGATCGTGGGCCAGTGGGACGAGCCTCCGATGCTCAAGGCTTGGCCTGTCCCGCGCCGCCAGCTCGAGGCGCTGCTTGACCGTTGGCTCGCGCGCCGCGCCGATCGCTCCGTCGTCTGTGCCCGCGCGCTGCAGCCGTGGTTCGCCGAGCGCTACGGCGTGAGACCGCCCTACCTTCCGCACGCGGCCTATCTCAATGGCAGCGGCGCCACCCGCCGCTCGCCGTTCGCCGAGCCGACGGCCGTCTACCTCGGGTCGTTCTGGCAAGAGTGGGATCACGACCTGATCTTCGAGGCCGCTCGCCTGCTTGCCGCAGACGGTCGGCGACCCAGGATCTGCCTGGTCGGCGCGGGTGGCGAGCTCGAGCGCTGGCGTGCGTTTGCGGCCGCACACGGGCTCGACAACGTCGCTTTCGCCGGGTGGCTGGAGGGCGAGGATCTGATGGCCCACCTGCGCGGCGCGCATGTGAACCTGTTCCCGATTCGCGACACGCTCGTCAACCGCACGCGCTGCCCGAGCAAGCTGTTCGCCTACGCCCAGGCCCAGCGTCCGGTCATCACCAACCGCGTCGGTGAGGTCCCGTACGTGCTGGGCGAGAAGGCTCAGTACGTCAACGCCGACGCGGCTGCCTTCAGTGAGGCGATCGACGCGGCGTTGCGCGCGCCCCGCCCCGACGACGTGGGCTTCGACCTGGGCCACCTGCGCTACGAGACCCGCGCCCGGGAGCTGATCGAGCTGCTCGAAGCAGCTTCCTAGAGTCAGGAGCGCATCGCTGCGGTCAGATCGGCCGCTGCGCTGCGCCGGTGACGAGACGCTGAACCGCGAACGCGACGCGCCGGGCTCCCGTGCCGTCGACGGCGTCCTGGCCGCGGCCGGCCAGCGCCGCGCGTGCGGGCGGCGCCGCCAACCCGGCGCAGGCGTCCGTGACCCCGGCCAGCGGTGTGACGAGCGCCCCGCCCACGCGATCGAGCTGCGCCGCTGCCCGGCGCTGGTTGTCGGCGAGGACGACGGCGACGCATGGCGCGCCGGTCGCGGCCGCCTCCAGCATGGTCTGGCCCGCGCCGCACACCACGAGGTCGCAGGCCAGCAACTCCTCCAACAGCGTGGCGCGGGGCTCGAGCGCTCTGACGCCCGGCCCGTCCGTCACCCCGGCGGCTGCGAGCACCCTCAGGATCGCCTCGTCAGGGACCCCAGCCCGGACCGCGTCGACCAGGTCGGGGCCGTCGGTGATCCGCGAGCTGCTGCCGACCGTGACGAGCACACGGCGCAGCGGGCCGTGTGAGGGGCGTCGCGGCAGGCTCCAGAACGGCGGACCGAGCATCGCGTGGCACAGCCCGTAGAGGTGGCGCGGGTCGTCGTCGGGCTCGGCCGCGGGGTCCACGATCAGCGCGGCCGACGGTGGATCGGGGTTGTCGCAGACCACGACCCGCGGTGCGCGGGCGAGGCGCGTCCCGGCCGAGGACGGCCATGACGGACCGTACGTGTCGAGCACCACGACATCGGCGGGCGCCGTCAGCGCCTGGGATGCGGCGACCTCCGGCTCCCACAGCACGCCGTAGCGCTCGCGCGGCGCGCCGGCGCCGAGTGCGACACAGCGAGCGACGAACCCGCGGGCGCGCAGCGCCACGACGAGCGCCGACGTCCGGCTCAGATGCCCCTGGCCCGCCGAGGCGTCGCCGTCGGCGAGGACGAGCGCAGAGGGCATCACTCGCGCAGCATGTCCCAGACGAGGACCTCGTCGGCCTGCACGTCGCGTGCCAGGCGCAGACCGATCACGAGCTCGAGGTGCTTGGGAGCGATGCCGAAGCCCGGACGCTTGACGGTGATCGCGTCGGCGCTCAACGCGGTCCCGGCCGGCAGCGCGCGCGCGGCCACGAGGCTGCGACGACCGAGCGTGTACATCTCCCCGACCTCGACGCCGCGCGGGCCCGTCTTACGGGCATCGCCCAGCGCGGCGTGCGCCTCGCGGATGCCGGCCACCATCGCCGTGAGCTCGGGTGGCTCGAGCGCGAACGGGTGGTCAGGGCCGGTGCGCCCGCGGTCGAGCGTCACGTGCTTCTCGACGAACGCGGCCCCGAGCGCTGCGGCCGCGATCGGAACCGCGGTGCCCATCGTGTGGTCCGAAAGCCCGACGGGCACTTCGAACGCACGGCGCATCGTCGCCATCGCCCGCAGATTGGCCTGCTCGGCCGGCGCGGGGTAGCCCGATGTGCACTGCATGAGCCCGATCTGGGTCGCGCCCTCCGCCTCGGCGGCCCGCAGAGCATCCTCGATCTCGCCGAGGGTCGCCATCCCGGTCGAGAGGATCAGCGGCCGGCCGGTCGCGGCGGCCCGCCGGATGAGCGGCAGGTCGACGATCTCGAACGACGCGATCTTCAGCACCGGGACGTCGAGTGCGTCGAGCTCGGCGACCGCCTCGTGGTCGAACGGGCTCGAGAACCAGTGCAACCCCGCCGCCCGCGACTCGATGGCAAGACCCGCCTGCCACGCACGCGGGAGCGAGATCGCGTCGAGCAGCTCGGCAGGCGGCTTGTCGGTGATCGAGGAGAGGTACGCAAAGCGCGGGGTGCGGCTGGAGTAGATCCGTGCGCCGTCGTAGGTCTGGAACTTCACGGCGTCACACCCCGCTCGGGCGGCCACCGCGATCAGCTCGCCGGCCACGTCCCGATCACGGTCGTGGTTGGCGCCAACCTCCGCGATGACGTACGGCGGGTGCTCGCCGCCGACCGTCTGCCCGCCGATCTGAAACTCGCGCAGCAGTGTCACGCCAGCGCGCCCGTCACCGCGCCGACGACCTCGTCCTGTTGGGCCCGTGTCAGCCGCGGGAAGCAGGGCAGGCTCAGGCAGCCTGCGTAGTACGCCTCCGCGTTCGGGCACAGCCCCGGGCCGTACCCGTAACGCTCGCCGTACCACGGGTGCCAGTAGACCGGGACGTAGTGGACCTGCGCGAGGATCCCGCGGGCGTGCAGCGCGTCGTACAGCGCTCGGCGGCGCTCGGCGCCGTCGACACGCACGACGAACAGGTGGTAGGCGTGGCGCACGCCTGGCGGCTCCGGGATCGGCAACGAGAGCCCGTCGACGTCGCCGAGCAGCTCGCGATAGCGGCGGGCAACCGCGATGCGCGCGTCGACGAACGCGTCGAGCTTGCCCAGCTGGGATGTTCCGAGAGCCGCGTGGATGTCGCTCAGGCGGTAGTTGAAGCCCAGGGCATGCTGTTCGTAGTACCAGCCGCCCTCGTCGCGGGTCAGCCGCCCGGCGTCCTTCGTGAAACCGTGGGAGCGAAACTCGGTCAGGCGACCATGCAGTGCGCGGTCGCGGGTCGTGACCACGCCGCCCTCCCCGGCCGCGATCGACTTCGCGGGATGCAGGCTGAAGACGGTCATCTCGGCGATCGCGCAGTTCCCCACGGGCTCGCCGTCGACGGCCCCTCCGAGCGCGTGCGACGCGTCCTCGACGATGACGACGTCGGGACCGACGGCATCGCGGACCTCCGCCACCGCGGCCGGCAGCCCGGCGAAGTGCACCGGGACGACCATGCGGGTGCGCTCGCCAATCATGGCCTCGACGCTCGCCGGGTCGATGTTGACCGTGTCGGGATCGATGTCGGCGAAGCGGGGGGTGGCCCCGACGTAGGCGGCGCAGTTGGCGCTGGCGGCGAAGGTCATCGCGCTGGTGACCAGCTCGTCGCCTGGTCCCAGGCCGGCCGCGAAAGCGCAGGCGTGCAGCGCCGCCGTGCCCGACGAGAATGCGACGGCGTACGGGACGTCGCAGCGCTCGGCGATCGCCGCCTCGAACGCCCTCACCGCGGGGCCCTGCGTCAACCAGTCGCCATGCAGCACGCCCACGACGGCGGCCACGTCGTCCTCGTCGATCGTATGCCTCGTGTAAGGGATCGACACGCGCCGAACACTAACTAATGCACGGCTACGCGCCCGATCCGCCCTGCAGACCGGGACGCCGGGGGCGCCGTACGACCCGTATCATCGCCGCGCATGCCCCCAAGCCCTGATCTCGCAGGCAAGGTCGTTCTCGTCACGGGCGCGACCGGGTCCTTCGGGAACGTCTTCATCCACCGGCTGCTCGAGGAGCACGAGCCGGCCTCCGTGCGGGTCTTCAGCCGCGACGAGCTCAAGCAGTACGACCTGCGGCGCAAGCTCGACGACGACCCACGGCTACGGTTCTTCCTCGGCGACGTCCGGTCGCTGCGGCGGCTGACCCAGGCGACGCGCGGCGTCGACGTGCTCGTGCACGCCGCCGCCCTCAAGCAGGTTCCGGCCTGCGAGTACAACCCATACGAAGCGGTCCAGACGAACGTCATCGGCGCGGAGAACGTCGTCTCGGCGGCGATTGCCAACAACGTCCCGAAGACGATCGCGCTCAGCACCGACAAGGCCGTCAACCCGGTCAACCTCTACGGCGCGACGAAGCTGTGCGCAGAGAAGATCGTCGTGCAGGGCAACGCGTACGCCGGCGATTCGCCGTCGCGCTTCTCGTGCGTGCGCTACGGCAACGTCGTCGGCAGCCGCGGGAGCGTCATCCCGCTGTTCAAGCGCCAGGCCGAGGACGGCCTTCTCACCATCACCGACGAGGCGATGACCCGCTTCTGGATCACGCTGGACCAGGCGGTCGATCTCGTGGTCAACAGCCTGGACCGCATGCAGGGCGGTGAGGTCTTCATCCCCAGGATCCCGAGCATGCGCGTCGTCGACCTGGCCGAGGCGATGGCCCCCGGTGTCGAGCGCCGGACGATCGGCATCCGTCCGGGCGAGAAGATCCACGAGGTGCTCCTGACCGAGGACGAGTCGCGCCACGCCGCCGCATTCGACGACCACTTCGCCATCCATCCGTCGTTCCCGTTCTGGCGCGAGACCGCGTACCCGACGGGGGAGGAGCTCCCGCCGGGCTTTCGCTACACCAGCGACAACAACGACCGCTGGCTGGCGCCCGAGGAGCTGAGATCGATGACCGCTGCCGTCATCGGAGTCGACTAGTGGTCGGCGCATCCGCGCCGCTGATCATCGTCCAGGCCCGCACGGGCTCCCGCCGGCTCCCCGCGAAGGTGCTCGCCGACCTCGGCGGAACGCCCGTGCTGGAGTGGTTGGTCAGACGCGTGTCGCGGAGTCGCAGCACCGACGGCCTGGTGGTCGCCACGACGACCGACGCGCAGGACGACCGCGTCGCCGATCTCGGCCGCCGCGCGCGGTTCGACGTCTTTCGCGGCCACCCGACCGACGTGCTGCAGCGGTTCGTCGGTCTCGTCGCCGAGCGCAGCCCCGCCGCCGTCGTGCGGCTGAGCGCCGACTCCCCGTTCATCGATGCAGAGGTGGTGGACACGGTCGTGGAGTCCTGGGCGAGGCAGGGCTGCGGGTTGGCCGAGAACCATTCCGGATCGGGATGGCCGTTCGGCGTCGCCGTCGAGGTGTTCTCGTGCGACGTGCTCGCGTGGCTTGACGCGGCGGCGCGCACCGACGAGCAACGCGAGCACGTGACGCTCGCGGCGTACGCCTCGAGCGACGTCGCGCGCGTGCACGTCCCCGCGCCGGCGCCGCTGCGAGGCGCGGGCCTGCGCCTCTGCATCGACACCCACGCCGACCTGGACGACGCGCGCAGCCGCTGCGAGCGCCACCACTGGGAGGTCCGCACGCCTCTGCGAGAGATGCTCGAGGACCTGCGAACGTCATGACGCTGAAGCTCGATGGGCGCGTCGCCCTCGTCACCGGCGCCGGCGGCCGGCTGGGCGCGGTGATCGCCGGTCGCCTGGCGGCCGACGGAGCACGCGTCTGGCTGACCGGCCGCGACCGTGAGCGGCTGGAGCGCGTGGCCGCCGGCCTCGGCGGGAACTGCTGCGGTGTGGTACCGGCCGACCTGCGCCGGGAGGCCGACATCGAGCGCCTGTTCGCCACGGTCGGCGACGCGCTGGACGTGCTCGTCAACAACGCCGGGCGGGCCAGTGCGGTGCCCTTCGAGGACGTTGCGGCTGAGGAGTTCCTCGATGTCCTGGCGCTGAACGTCGTCGCCACGTTCGTCTGTGCTCGCCGAGCCGCGGTGGCGATGCAGCGGCGCGGTGGCGGGCGGATCGTCAACATCGGCTCGATCTACGGGACGGTCGCCGTCGACCCGCGCCTGTACGAGGGCTCCCCCGGCATGATCAGCGGCTCGGTGCCCTACGTGGCGAGCAAGTCCGCGCTCGTGACGCTGACCCGTGACCTCGCCGTGCGGCTCGCCCCGCGGGGCATCCAGGTCAACCTGGTCTCCCCGGGTGGCGTGCGCGCGCAGCAGCCCGAGGCCTTTCAGCAGGCCTACCGGCAGCGCACGCCGCAGGGCCGACTCGCCGAGCCGGACGACGTGGCCGGCGCGGTCAGCTTCCTGGTCTCGGATGATGCTGGCTACATCACCGGCCAGAACCTGCTCGTCGACGGTGGCTTCACCAGTTGGTGAGCCACATGACCCGGTACGTTGTGGCGCATGGTCGCGATCGTCGATTACGGGATGGGGAACATCCGGTCGGTGCTGAACGCGCTGGAGGCGCTCGGCGCCGACGGGCAACTGGTGTCGGACGCCTCTAAGCTCGACGGAGCCGACCGCATCATCCTGCCGGGGGTCGGCGCCTTCGGGGACGGCATGCGCCACCTCGACGAGCGGGGCTTCACCGAAGCGCTGCCCGAGTGCGTTCGCTCGGGCACGCCGCTGCTGGGCATCTGCCTCGGCATGCAACTGCTGGCTACGCGCAGCTTTGAGCATGGCGAGCATCCGGGGCTCGGGCTCGTGCCGAGCGACGTGCGCCTGCTGGAGCCGGGCGGCGACCTGCGCGTTCCCCACATCGGCTGGAACGTCGTCGAGCGCCGGCGCGAGAGCTGTCTGTTGGGCGACGAGCCCGATCCGACGTTCTACTTCGTCCACAGCTTCGAGCTTCACCCCGACAACCTGGACGTGGTCACCGGGACCGCGCCGTACGGCGCACCGGTGACCGCGGTCGTCGAGGACGAGCATGTTCTCGGCTGTCAGTTTCACCCCGAGAAGAGCCAGCACGACGGGCTCGCGCTTCTGCGCCGCTTCCTCGAGCTCTGAAGTGGCGCTGCCGTGTTGAAGGTCCGCCTGATCCCCTGCCTGCTGCTCAAGAACGGGCTGCTCGTGCGCAGCGAGGCCTTCGACGTCCACCAGGTGGTCGGCAATCCCGTGCACCAGGTGCAGCGGCTCAACGCGTGGGCGATCGACGAGCTCGTCTACCTGGACATCACGCGCGACGGCGAGAACGACATGCGCCGCGACGACCATAAGATCAAGGACAAGAAATCGCTGCTGGAGATCATCGAGGAGGTCTCGCGCAGCTGCTTCATGCCGCTGACCTTCGGCGGCGGCATCCGCACCTTGGAGGACGTGCGCGCGCGTATCGCGCACGGCGCCGACAAGGTCGCGATCAACACGATGGCCCTGCGTGAGCCCGAGTTCATCACCGAGGTCGCCGGCACGTTCGGCAGCCAGGCGACGGTCGTCTCGATCGACGCCAGGGCCCATTCCGAAGGCTGGGAGGTGTACACCGCGTGTGGGAGCACGCCAACCGGCCTCGACGTCGCCGCGTGGGCGAAGGAGGCCGAGCGTCGCGGGGCGGGCGAGATCTTCCTCAACTCCATCGACCGCGACGGCATTGGCACCGGCTACGACCTTGCGCTGATCCGCGCGGTCGTCGAGGCGACCCGCATCCCGGTCGTCGCGTGCGGCGGCGTCGGGACGTTCAAGCACCTCGTCGAGGGCGTCCGCGAGGGCGGCGCCTCAGCCGTCTCCGCGGCGAACATCTTTCACTTCACCGAGCACAGCACGCGGCGCGCCAAGAAGGCCATGCTCGACGCGGGCGTCGACGTCCGGCCCGACCGGCGTTCGGCCGGCCGCAGCTCGCGTCAGTCGACCAACGAGACGCCGCGCTCGGCCGCGAGGTCGAGCAGATCGCGCGAGTAGCTGTGCCCGTCGGCCAGGTGGGCGTACTGGCTGCGCACGAACTCGACGTACGTGCCGACATGATCGTTGTTCGCGCTGCAGGCAAAGAACAGCGCGATCTTGCGCTTGTCGGGCGGGAGATCTGCCACCGAGAACGACCGCGGCTGCGTCGCCTGGTGCTTGCAGTGGAACTTGAACATCACGAGGTCGCCGGCCCGGCTCGGCAGCGTGATGCCGCGCGGCTCCGGCGGCGGGGCTGTGGGCTTGGGGGTCAGCGCCCGGAAGCCGAGCTTGTTGCCCACCCGGTTGAGGAGGGTGACCTTCGGGGCCGGCGGCGTGCTGTCGGACTCGGTATGCGAGCCCGGTACGACATCCAGGCCACCGCCGAACTCGTCGTTGTCCTGAAAGTAGATCGCGCACTGCACCATCTCGAAGTCCGGCGCCCAGTGCCACCGCAGGCCGGCACGCTCCATCGGCGTCGTGTCCTTGTGCCAGTGGCCGTAGCGCGAGTCGTGGGCCGCCATCTCCGGCAGGAAGACGAAGTCGTCGCCCAGCAACGAGCGCAGCGCGTCGAGAACGGGTGGCCGCAGGACGACATCGCGCAGGAACGGAAGGCGCTCGAGCACGTCGTGGCGCACCCCGCCGCCGCGGCCCTCGACTCCACCGGTGAGCTGGATGTCGCCCTTGTGGCGAACGCCGGCGTCGAAGACGTCGATCAGCGCAGTCCGCACCGTCCTGACCGTGGGCTCGTCAAGGACGCCCGGCACCGTCACGTATCCCTGCTCTGAGAACTGCAGAATCTCGGGTGCTGACAGCCGGCGCTCTTGTGCCTCGGGTGACACTGCTCTCCTCGCCTTGCCTCGCGGAGGAGCGCACTTTACAGCAGTCTCCTCCCGCCCTGAGCTCCTGCGTGCACCTATCATCGGCGCGGTGACGACGCGCACGCCGCCAGCCGCGCAGGGGCGACGAGGTGGGCGCGCGAGGTCGCTGGCGACGCGGTCGGAGTACGTCGTCGTGATGGCCCTGGCGTCGGCGCTGGGGCTCGTCAAGAACGTCGTGTACGCCGTCGTCCTCGGCCCTGAGGCTCTGGGCCTTTACGGCTTGGTGCTGCTCGTCAACGAGTACGGGCTGTACCTGACGCACTGGGCGCTGCTCAACGGCCTGAACACCGAGCTGCCCGAGCGCTACGGACGCGGCGACCGCGACGCAGACGACACGGTGCGCCGGACCTTCGGCGCCCTGCTGATCACCGCGACGATCACTGCCGGAGCCTACGCGGCGCTCGTCGCCACGATCAGCGACGGTGATGCGCGCTACGTGCTGCTCGCGGGTGCGATGCTGACCGTGCTGACGCTCCTCGCCGAGTTCTGTGCCCTCGTGCTGCGCTCTCGCCAGCAGGTGCGCGCCATGGCCCGGACGTATCTCGTGCGCGTGGGGGTCGCGCTGGTTCTCGGCACCGCGGGCGGCGCGCTGGCGGGGGTGAAGGCCACGGTCGCCTTGGAGATCGCCGCACTGGTCATGACGTTGTCGGTCCTGCTGCTCGTCTGGCTTCCCGACGTCCGGCCGCGCCGCCCGCAGCTGGCCGAGGCAAGGCACTTGATGCGGATCGGCCTGCCGCTCATGATCTCCGCGATCCTCGTCGGCATGACGCTCACCGTCGACCGCCTGCTCGTCGCGGCCACGCTGCCCGACCAGTTCGGCCAGTACGTCTTCGCGACCTACGTCGTCATCGCGTGTGCCGCGACGGCCGCGATGCTCAACAACGCCGTCGCACCGCGGCTGTTGTACGAGCTCGGTGCCGGTGCCTCCCTGATGCAGCTGCGGGCAGAGGTCCGGCGCATCGCCGTGCGCGTGGTCGTCGTCGGAGGTCTGGGACTCGCGCTGCTGCTGCCGGCTACGGAGATTGCCGGCCGAGGTCTCCTGGCGCAGTACGCGGTCGGCTTGGAGGCGATGCCGGTCCTCTACCTGGGTGGCGTGATGATGGTGCTCGCGGGGGTGTTCGGCTGGCTGCTGGTCGCCGCCCGGAGACTGGCGCTGGTCGCGGGCATCAACGCGATGCTCGCCCTCGGAGCGGTGGGGGTGGGGGTGCTCGTGGCGCTGGGCTCACCGGCCGTGATCGACTTCGCCTGGGTCTTCGCGGGCAGCCAGTGCGCCGCGGCTGTCCTCGTCGCGCTCGCCGCCGAGCGCGCGGTCCGGGCCGCGGCGGCATGAGGGTCGCGGTCTGCGGATTCGGCTCGGCGGGCCGGCGCCACGTCGAAGACCTGCGGGCGCTCGGGCATGTCGTGCTCGTCGTCGATCCCGCGCGGCAAGTGCTCCCGGAGAGCCTTTGCTGCGCCGCGACGCTCGAGGAGATCATCGATGACGTGGAGGCCGTCGTGGTCGCCAGCCCCAATCGATTCCATGCCGAGCAGTCCCTGCTCGCGTTGGAGCGCGGGCGCCACGTGCTGGTGGAGAAGCCGCTGGCCGATGACCTCGACGACGCCGGTCGCCTCGTGACCGCGGCGGCCAGCGCGGGGGTGACGGCCGGCGTGGCGATGAACCTGCGCTTCCATCCAGGACCGGCGACGCTCAAGCTGCTGCTCGACGGCGGGGAGCTCGGCCGCCCGCTGCACGCGGCGGGGTGGTTCGGCTACGACCTGCGCCGCTGGCGCCCGCAGCTGGACTACCGCCAGACCTACAGCGCACATGCCGAGCAGGGCGGGGGCATCGTGCTGGACGCCATCCACGAGCTCGACATCCTGCAGTGGCTGCTGGGACCGGCGCGGAGCGTGACGGGCGAGCTCGGCCACGTTTCTGCGCTCGAGATCGACGTCGAGGACGTGGCTCTGGGCGTCGCGCGCTTCGGCGGCGGGGTCCTGGCCAGCATCAGCCTGAACTACGTCGACATGGCCTACCGCCGTGGGTGTCTGATCGCCGGGACCCGCGCCACCGCACGCTGGGACTGGGCGCGCGGCACTGTCGAGGTGTGCGGTTTCGCCGGTGAGCGCGTGCTAGATGCAGCCTGCGACGTGCGCGAGACCTACCGGCTCGAGGTCGCGGACTTCGTGCGCGCCGTCGAGTCGGGCGGCCAGCCGCGCACGTCCTTCTCCGAGGGTCGCGCGGCGGTGGCGCTGGCCGAGGCGCTCAAGGCCTCGGCGGCCAGCGGTCGCCGCGTCGAGCTCTGACGCGATCCCCCGGGCTACCGCTTGCGCGCCACCAGCCACATGTTCGAGGACAGCCCGCGGTCCTGCAGAAACGCTTGAAACGGGCCGCCGGCCGTCTCCCAGCGCTCGAGCAGAAGCTGCTCGAGGAACGGCTGGCCCGAGAGATCGAACTCGCCGGCGAGCGCCTTCTTGCGCACGAGCTCGGCATCGAGCTTGCCCGGTGTCTGGGTCTCGAGCACCTCGAATCCCGTGTCGCAGAGCAGCCGGCTCAGCGACGCGGGATGGAAGTAGTTCAGATGCTCGGTGTCGACCGCGTTGGCGTTCGCGCCGAGGACGACGATGTCAAAGCCCTTGACGTTGGGACAGGTCACGACGAACAGGCCACCGGGCACCAGCAGGTCAGCACAGCGCAACAGGAAGTCGCGCGGGGAGAAGAGGTGCTCGATGACCTCGAAGTTCGTGATGACGTCGACCTCGTCGACGGGCACCTGCGCCTCCTCGACCGGCGCCTGCACGACCTCGAGGCCCTTACCCCGGCAGGTCTGGGCGAGGTGCGGCTCGGGCTCGAGCGCGATCGTTCGCTCGAACGCGCCGGTCTGCACCACCTCCTCGCAGAACGTCCCGAAACCTGCGCCGACGTCGACGAGCGTGCGCATCGACGATCCGTGGCGCCGTGCGATCTCGACGATCCGCTCGGCGCGCGGCGCGAAGACCTTCGCCCGCCGTGCGTCCTCGGACGCGGGAAAGACGACGCGGTTCCAGTACTCGTAGTTCTCCGAGGTCGCGTAGTACTCCGCGAGCAGGTCGGGTGCCGGGCGCGGGCTGAGGTAGACCGTCTCGCAGTCCGTGCAGCGCTCGTAGAGCAGACCAAACTTCTCCCACGCCCGCTGGGCGCGTGCCCCGTCGCAGGCAGGGCAGGCCACCGGCACGAAGCTCTCGCGCCGCTCGACCAGCCACGCGACGTCGGCGGCGTAGCAGCGGGCCTGCTCGTCCATCAGCGCGTCGGGGCGGATGTCAGCCTCGCGCAGCGTCGTCGTCCCCTCGCTCACGCGGCGGCTTCCTCAGCGGAGGCGGCGCGGCGTTCGTCGAAGTCCCAGACGTTGTCCTTGACCCACTCACCGTCGTCGGTCTTCACCCACACCCGGGGGTCACGGAACGTGTCCGCGATGCGGTCGAAATCCGCTTCGGACATCCCGACGTATGTCAGCCAGCGTGAGAGGTCCTTCATCGGCTTGACGTGGTCATACCTGCGGACCATCTCGATCCCTTCCGCGCGCGTCATCGTGCCGCTGCGGATGTCCTTGCAGGCATGGTCGGTGCCGCGCCCGTAGCCGAACTTCACGTACTTCAGGTAGTCGTGCGCGCCGTTCTCGTGCATGTCGTCGAGGTTTGACATGCGGCGATACGTGCGCTCGAAGGGCTCTGGCGCGATCTCGAAGCCCCACTCGTCGATCATCAGCCGCGTCTGCTCGTTCGCCTCCCAGTTGACGTAGTTGCCGAGGTACACGCCGCGCACGTCGACGTCCTCGAGCTCGTCGTCGGTCGGGTACTTCGCCCACAGCAGCTGCTGCTCCGTCAGGCCTTCGGTCTCCTCGATCATGTCGTGCCAGTCATAACCGCGCTGAGCGTGCTCGAGGCGGAACTTCGCCGTCATCTCGATCCGATCGTGGAGCGAGTACATCCCGGCCAGGTCGGTGAATCCGTGCTCGCCCCAGATGATGAGCGGAATGCGCTGCTGGACGGCGACCTTCACCGGATAGGTGAAGATGCCGCAGTGAGCGTGCCAGTTCATGTCGCCCATCATCCGGAAGCAGAGCCGGTTGAGCTTGATGAGCGTCGGCACGCTCGGGCTGAAGAACATGTGATCGCAGTCGAAGCGCTCGCGCAGGTTGCGCAGGTTGCGCAGCCCGACGTCCATGTAGTTGTTGCCGTGATAGGTGACCAGGAGCGGGCGCAAGCCGTAGACCTGGGTGATCAAGTACGTCTGATAGTGGCTGTCCTTGCCACCGGACACGGGGATGATGCAGTCGTAGTCCGAGCCCGGGCTGCGGTACTCCTCCAGCAGCTCACGTAGTTCCTCGCCGCGCTGCTGCCAGTCGATGCTCTGCTTCTGCGCGCCGACGCGGCAGCCCGAGCAGACTCTGTTCTCGTCGAAGGCCAGCGGAGCGGCTGACGCGGCGGGATAGACACACTTCGTGCAGTACGTCATCTGCGGCGGCTGGACCATGCCTGATGGATCCTCCTGGTCGTCGCTCGGCAAGCGAAGCAGCCTATCGGCTCGCCGGTGGGCCGTCGTCGACGCCGGCGCACTCCAGCCGGCGCCAGCCGCGGGCTGCGCTGACCTCGGTGAAGTTCGCACGGGAGAAAGCCCGCAAGCTGGGCGCGTTGTCCTCGCGGACCTCGGCGACGATCGTCGCGGCGGTGCGCGTACGCAGCCAGGCGACGGCGGCGGCGATCAGGGGCGCACCGAGTCCGCGGCCTCGCGCCTCCCGCGCCAGGCCGACGCTGATCTCGTAGCGTCCGTCGTCCAAAGCGTCGAAGCGCGCCTGGCCGACCGGGGCGCCGGCATGCTCGCCGATGAGCAGCTGGCAGTCGCCGTCGACCAGCACCCGTACGAGCCACGCGGCATGCTCGCCGGGCGCGATCTCGGCGGTCATGCGCGAGGCCGCCCGTGTCCCCGTGTCGTTGCGCCATTCCAGCAACCGCTCGGCGTCCTCGGCTGTCGCGACGCGCACCGTCATGGCGCTCACCGCGTACTGGGGACCTGCCGTCGGCCGGCCGCCTCGAGCGCCTCGGCGATCAGGCGCAGGTTGCCCTCCTCCAGCCAGTCGTACTCGCGTGTCTTGTAGTGCTTGCCGGGCGGGAGCGCGGCGTCCCAGCTCGCGACGAAGGCCCGCACGTCCGGATGCTCGGGCCCCAGTACCGCCGCCGCGGCGTGACGTATGAGCGCGGGCAGATCCTGCAGACGTCCGACCTTGTGCACCGTCGGCGCGTAGTCCCAGGGATAGTCGCCGAACATCACGACCGGCTTGCCGATGAGGCTGGCCTCCAGCCCGGCCGTGCTCGCGATGACCGCGACGACGCGCGCGTCCTGGATCAGGCCGTTCGTGGGAACCGAGAACGGGACGAGACGGATGTTCGCGATCCGGCGCAGCTCGCGGTAGGCGCCCAGCGACCGCAGGCCTCGCATGTACCAGTGCTCCTTGACGACCAGGTCCCAGCCGATGGGCAGTGACCGCGCGAGGTTGCGAATGGTCTGCACCTGGTTCTCGAAGTACGAGCCGTGGACGAGCGTCGTCGCCTCGGGCTCGTAGTGCAAGGGGTAGAAGGCAAACGGCCGTGAGGGCCGCGCATCGACGAGGTAGCGGCGATCGGCGACCCGGCCGCGGATCGCAGCGACAACCCGCTGCAGCGCGAACTCATGCGCGCCCGGTTGCACGTACCAGTTGCCTGCGCGGAGCTCCCGTCGCTGGGCGAGAATCTGACCGCCGTGCTCGCGGACGAAGCGCCCGTCGGCGAGACGGCGCAGGACATCAGCCGCGCGACGACGCGGCAGATAGTCGAGCTTCGTGCCCCGTCCCAGGACGACGTCCTGGAGTGCGTCGACGGCCGCCTGCTCCTGCGAGCTCAGGTCACGCGATGACATCTCAGCAAAGCGCTCGGCCGCCCCCACAACACGTTCGTGACTCTGGAACATGAGCAGCCGGCCGGGGGGAATCGTCGACGGCATCAGGCCGATGACGCGGGTGCCGAACTGTGTGGCGAGATCGTAAGCCAGCCACGACGACATGTGGTCCGGCGCCTCACCGACGAGCAATTGGGGCCGGAACTCGTCCAACAGCACTTCGAAAACCGTCGCGATGCGTGCCATCTGGTCGAACTGCCAGGCGGCTGGACGCCCGACGAAGTAGCGCTCGGCCAACAGGTAGCGCGGCAGCGGCTGCAGTCCGTGCCCACGGCGGCGCTCGAGCGCCTCGAGCGCCGCTCGAGCGTCAGGCATGTCCACCCGGGCGGCCTCCTCCGGCAGCAGCAGGACGTCGTGGCCCGCCTGCCGGATCGAGCGGGCGGCCTCGAGGTGGTGGGTGATCCATCGGATCTCGTGTCCGGCGCCCTCCGACCGCCAGCGCTGCGCGAGCGCGAGGTGCAGGTCGACCGTCCACGGCCGTGAGAAGAAGACGGTGCGCACGCGAGCATCTAAGCCTACGCGCCGTCCTGGGTGTGCGCGGCGCGGCGTGCTCGCGTGCGTGTTGCGGCTAGATTGTGCGACGTGAACGCATCCGTGACCGCCGCAGAGGCGAACCGCCTGCTGTACAGCGAACTGGCGCAGTCATACGACAGAGTCGAGTCGTGCGTTGTCAATTCTCGACAGCGGCGTCGGCTGCGGGACGCGCTCGACGAGGCCCTGAACGCGGTGCCGCGGACATCGCGGGTGCTGGATGCCTGCGGCGGCTCCGGCAACGTCTCCGCGATCCTGGCCGGCCAGGGTGTGGTGCCGACGGTGGTCGATGTATCCCGCGAGATGTTGGCGCGGTGGGAGAGCAGGGCTGAGAGCATGGGCCTTCATCCCGAAACGCATGTTGCGCCGATCGAGGAGTTCCTGCGCGCCGACGGCCGGCGCTGGGATTTGATTGTCTTCTCGTCGGCGCTGCACCACTTGGAGGATCCGGACGCTGTTCTGGTCACCGCCGCGACGTGCCTGGCGCCTGGGGGGGCCATTCTCACGATCTACGACCCGACGCTGGCGACGCGAACTCTGCTTGTTCTGCGGATGGTCGATTGGCTCGGACATCTTCTCCTGCATCGGCCGCGTGAATTCGTGGCCGTGGGCCAACGGTGGCTGGCACGTCGCCGAAGCGGCGCACCGACGAACAACGCGCCCCACATCGGCCGCTTGGCCGAGCGTCATGCTCTGGGCGGGATCGACGACCTGAAGCTGCATCGCACTCTGCAGAACCACCACCTCAATGTCGTTATCCACGAGCGCTCGTACGAAGCGCGCCTTCTCGTCGTGCGACTGTTGCTCCGACTGTCCCGGCGACCGTCGTCATTCCGGTTCCTCGCACAAGGCGCTCTACCCGACTCCTCACACCAGGTGATGCCGGTCCCGATCCGCCGGTGCTGAGCGGCATCGCCTACGACGGAGCGACATCGTTCTCCGTCCTCGGCACGCTGTGGCGCTCGCGGCCATACCAGATCAGGCCGCAGCAAAAATAAAACTCTCGGATTCTGCGCGAATCGTCTACGATCGGCCCGCGCTTTGGCAGGCGAGGTGCGTCACCAGGCCTCAGCCGCTCGGCCCGACATCTACTATGGAGGTCACCCGTGTCGACGCGGAGGCTCATCGGCTGTTGTTTGACCGTGCTCGGATTCATGCTGGCGGGCGCACCGTCGGCGCAGGCTCAGGCCACGCGCACCTGGGTCTCGGGAGTCGGGGACGACGTCAACCCATGCTCGCGAACGGCTCCCTGCAAGACCTGGGCCGGCGCCATCTCGAAGACCGCCGAAGGCGGTGAGATCGACGCGCTGGATCCCGGCGGGTACGGCACGCTGACCATCACGAAGTCGATCACGATCAACGGGCGCGGGACGAACGCGAGCGCGTTGTCCTCAGGTACCACCGGCTTCACCGTCAACGCCGACCCGACCGATGTGGTCATCATCCGGGACGTCGACATCCAGGGCACGCGTCGCACTGCGTTCCCGGGGATCCACGGAATCCGGTATCTGAAGGCCAAGGCGCTCCACATCTACGACGTGGCGATCACGGGCTTCGGGGGCTCCTGCATCAACGTCGCCGGGTCCGGCGCCGACCCGTCGCCACTCACCACGCCGCTGAGGCTGTTCGTGCACAGGACGGAGATGGCCGACTGCAACCGCGGTCTCACCATCGCTGCGCCCGCGGGCAAGCGCGTCAGGGCGTCCGTCACCCACTCGACGATCGAGGGCTTCGACAACTGGGGCTTCTACGCCAGCGACGCGGGTACACGAGCGACCCTCCGCGACGTGACGATCGCGGGAGGCGCTGACGACAGCATCGGGATCGGGGTGTACGCCGAAACGTCGGCCAGGGTCAATCTGGCGGCTTCCCTCGTGGAGGGAAGCCTCGTCGGCCTGCGGGCAAACAGCTCATCGGTCATCCGCGCCTCGAACACGACGATCACCGATAACGGCACTGGCCTTCTGCCAGTTGGTGGCCAGATCCTCAGTCGCGGCAACAACACCCTTCAGGACAACGACTTCGACGGGGCGTTCTCAGGTTCGTTCGGACCGTCCTGATCAGTCGGTGGGCAGTGCCCCGGCGGGCGCTCGTGGCATCGAGCGCCGCCTGTCTGTCAGACGACCGAAGCCTCCGCCTGCTGCCAGGTCATGACATCTCCCAAGATCTCATCCAGCGTCCGTGTCGGCGCCCAGCCCAGCGCCGCCTCGATCTTCCCGATG
>Ga0136633_1000950_pt1 | contig 21546 bp, 24 predicted proteins | sample AntDrymeUQ832206_2_FD_105494 | JGI IMG/M metagenome (GOLD analysis project Ga0136633, IMG submission 105494) | Polar desert sand microbial communities from Dry Valleys, Antarctica - metaG UQ83 (22.06) | ecosystem: Environmental > Terrestrial > Soil > Desert | place: Antarctica: Dry Valley...
CTGGTGATCACCCCTACGCGGGAACTGGCCGCGCAGATTCTCGCCGCGCTCGATTCAATGGCCGTGCACACGCCAATCACCGCCGCGGCGATCTACGGCGGGGTGGGAATGGCTCCCCAGGAACACGCAATGCGCGCCGGCGTCGATGTGCTGATCGCCACTCCCGGACGGCTGCTCGATCACCTGAGAGCGCCCTACGCAAAGCTGGACAACATCGAGTTTCTCGTTCTCGACGAAGCCGACCGGATGCTCGACATGGGATTCCTTCCCGATATCAAGCGGATCCTCAGGCTCGTCCCGCGCAAGCGGCAGACGATGTTCTTCAGCGCAACGATGCCGCCCGAGATCGCGGGGCTGACGCGCGAGATGTTGCAGAATCCCAAGTCGATCGACCAGGGACGGCGGTCGCTGCCCGCGGTTGGGATCACGCAGGCGATCTACCCGGTGAGGCAGGACCTCAAGCCCGGGCTTCTGCTCGCACTGCTTCAGCGGGACGATGTCACCCAGGCCCTCGTATTCACGCGTACCAAGCACCGGGCGAACAGGCTTGCCGAGCAGCTGGTGAAGCGCGGAGTAAAGGCGGAGCGGATTCACGGCAACCGGTCCCAGCCGCAGCGCACCGCGGCTCTGGCCGGATTCAAGAGCGGTCAGTACCGCGTTCTCGTCGCGACGGACATCGCCGCGCGTGGAATTGACATCGAGGCGCTCGGACACGTGGTGAACTTCGACGTGCCGCAGGCGCCGGACGATTACATACATCGGGTCGGGCGCACCGCGCGCGCGGAGGCGGTCGGCGACGCGTTCACGTTCGTCGCGCCGGAGGAGGAAAACGATCTGCGGGCGATCGAAAAAGCGATCGGCAAGAGACTCCCCCGGATCACGCTTCCCGACTTCGACTACTCCGCGCGGCCGGAGGGGAAGTTCGAGGTTCCGATCGGCGAGCGCATCGCTCTGATTCGAGCGCGGAAGGCTGACGAGCGAGCCCGGGCGAAAGCGAAAGCCGAGCGACGGGGACAGCACGCGCCTTCCGCGGGGCAGGGCGGGCGATCGGACCGCAGCTCGCGCCGCGGCAGTGCAAGGTCGAGCTCGGGCAGGGGAGGAAGCAGGTCGCGCTAGCAAGCTGCACCTGAACACGGTGTCAGCTGACAACGTGTTCAGGCGCTGTTTATGGCGAAGGAGCAACGGGCGGTACCCCTCCAAACGCCGCGACGATCGCCTTGCCCATGTTGGCGATAGTCAGCTGCGGCTCCGTGTCGAGAACCCAGCGCTGGTCCTTGTTCTCCTTCGTCATCACGCACGCGACGACCCGGTTGCGCAGATAAAAGAGCGAGCACTCGGTACGCACGGCGTCGGTCGCGCCCGTCTTGTGCGCGGCGCGCGCGCCGCCGGCGAAGCGCTGCAGCAACGTGTCGTCGTCGTTGTGCCGCAAGATGTCGAGCATCGTCGAGTCGGAGACGGGATCCACCGCCTTGCCTCGCGCCAGGAGCTCGAACAGTCTCGCCATCTCGTTCGGAGTGGTCACGCCCAGGCCGTACTTGACGGAGCTGTCCATCGCCACGCTGGAGCTGCGCAGGAAGCTCTTGGAGTGGACCCGCGTCTGTTTCAGTCCGAGTGAATCCATCTTCGCCCAGACCCGCCGGATGATGATGCGATCCAGCAGGAGATTGGTAGCGGTGTTGTCGCTGATGGTCGTCATCAGCCAGGCAGCATCCCTGACGGTGAGGATGGTTCCGTTGTGCAGGTACTGGACGACACCCGATCCCGGCACCTGGTCGATCTTCAGAACCGTGAGCGGATCGTCGAGTGAGATCTGGCCCTTCGCCACCAGATCGAAAACCGTGACCAGAACGGGCACCTTGATGAGACTGGCAGTCGGGAAAGTCTCACTGCCGCGGCGCTCGAGCCGGGCCCCGGTCTCAATGTCGATGACGCTGTAGCCGACGATTCCCTGATGGGCGTCGGCGATCGAGTCGAGCGCGCGGCGAAGCGAAGCGGTGTCGGCGCGCACGATCGGAGCTACCGCGGTTGCACCGGTGCCAGGCTGCGCGAATGCGGAGCAGGCTACGCATGCCGCCGCGAGGAGGAAAAGGGCTGGAGGTGCCATGCTCGACAATACGGCCATGGCTCGGTTCTTTCAATACGACCGCCCGCACACCACCGGTGTGGCACTTCCGCGCGTCCCTATCGGATCGAGCCAATGACGTACGATTTATCCCGTTTCGGCCTTGGCGACATGCTGAAGAGCAGTCTTCGGCTGCGGGAAGCCGCGGCAGGCGCGGCTACCCTCGAGGCATCGGCTCAGCGCGTCTGCCGTTTTCTGTATGACGAGCTTCACGGCCCGGATAACCAGCGTGCCTGCGCACTGGTGCGCTGCTACATGACGCAGCCTTTCGGTTCGCTCGATCTGGAGCTACAGCGGTTTGCGAGACGGCTAATGGACGGCCAGGAGCCGGATGCCGCGATGGAATGCCTCACCCTGATTGCGACCATTGGGCAGACGGCCTCCTGGAACTCGAGGCTTCTCTCCCAGGGACATCGCGCCATTCCCCTTCCAAGCCCGGAGATAGTGGAGAAGGCACCGATGATTTCGCAGCTGATCAAGGAAATGGGTCTGGAGCTCAGCTTGGTGCTCCGGCCATCGCCCGATCTGGTGAAGGAGCTCGCAGGAAAACGGCATGGCGTATTCCACGTAGAGGAGGCGGCGGGAAGTCCATACATCCCCGCCCAGCAGGAGTTCGTCGAGCGATATGGCATCAGGTCCGTGCTCGGATTTGGCGGAGTGCTCGGGACCGGGGAGTTCTTTGCCGTAATTCTGTTCGCTACCGTACATGTGCCGCCTAACACAGCGCAGCGGTTCCGGACAATCGCGCTCGACGTGAAAAGCAGTTTCACCAAGTTCAGTGAGTCGAGTGTGTTCAACGTCACGAGAGCAACTTCATCGAGCTCAGCGGGAAGGCTGTAAAGCAAGCGGCGAAATTTGTACGCTTCTTGCCAATTCACGGACGCAAACCACACACGTGCCGTACTGGCGCTGTTTTCAATCGGGGGACTAAATGCTGTTTGACAAACCAGGATTCAGAGCCGTGCTGCTTGGCTTTGCCGCACTGGCGGCCGGTGCCTGCGGCCCAAAGGACAACGCTGGAACTGACACCACCGGCGCGATGATGGGTGATACCATCGGCCTGGCCGCGCAGCAGACAATAGCTCCTTCATGGAACGACGCGAATATCTTCGCGCTGCTCGATGCGACGAACGTGGCCGACAGCACTCACGGAATGGTCGCCTCGACCAAAGGTACCAGCGCGGCTGTACGCGATTTTGGAAAGCAGATGATGCGCGACCATCATGCCATGCGCGTGGAAGGTCAGGCGCTTGCGAAGCGTCTGAACGTAACGCCAGCACCTCCCCCCGGAGACACTCTCCCGGCCCATGCGCAGAAAGTCTCCGACATGCTGAACACGACCGCGAAGGGCAAGGATTTCGACAAGGCCTACATCGACCACCAAGTCGAGATGCACAAGGGAGTCCTGGATATCGCGACCAAGTCAATGAATGCCGCCCAGAGCACCGAGCTGAAGAACATGCTCCAGAAAGCGGCGCCGTCCGTCCAGTCCCACCTCGACAAGGCGCAGTCCATTCAGCGCAACAGGCAGTAAACGCATTTGCTGCGCGGAGTAATCTTCGACATTGACGGCACGCTCGTAGACAGCAACGACGCCCACGCCCGGTCGTGGGTCGATACGTTTCGCGAAGCTGGCTACGACGTGCCGTTCGAAGCGGTGCGACCGCTTATCGGCATGGGCGGCGACAAGCTTCTGCCCAAGGCGATAGAAGTCAGGCACGACAGCAAGGAAGGCAAAAAGCTCAGCGAGCGCCGGTCGGAGATATTCCACCGCGACTATCTCCCCGGTCTCCGCGCGTTCAAAAGCTCCCGTGCGCTGGTCCTCCGCGTCCGTGAAGAAGGGCTGAAGCCTATCGTTGCCACCTCGGCAAAGGACGAAGAGCTGAAGGGACTCCTCAAGGCGGCGGAGGTCGGCGATCTCATGGAGGAGAAGGCGACCGCCTCGGATGCCAAGCGATCGAAGCCGGACCCGGATATCGTCGAAGCCGCGATAGAGCAGGCCGGAATCGAAGCGCCGGATCTCGTGATGATCGGAGACACGCCATACGATGTCGAAGCCGCGACGAGAGCCGGTGTCCGCATCATCGGGTTCCGATCCGGAGGCTGGGGGGATGCGGATCTCTCCGGAGCGGTGGAGATATACGACGGCCCCGCGCATCTGCTGGAGGCGTACTCGTCTTCGCTGCTGGGGAAAAAGAGTGCGTAGACGGACCTTCGGCTCGTCAGACATGCGCTGAGGTAGATTATCGTCAGCTCCATTATCGAGTTGAAGATTTCATTTGCGCGTCTGTACGACCATCTCTGCTGGGCCGATCGCAAAGTGCTGGAGAGCCTACGCTCGACGGGGAATCCGTCTGCCAGAGCTCTCGGCCTCTACGGCCACGTGCTGGGCGCGGAACACGTCTGGCTAATGCGGATCCATTCCAAGCCGGCGGCCGTGGCGGTGTGGCCTTCGCTAACGCTCGACCAGTGTGAAGAGATCGCCAGCGCCAACTGCGAATCGTTCGGGCAGCTGGTGAGGTCGCTGACTCCCGCTTCGCTCGCAAAGGAAATCCGTTATTCCAACAGCGCCGGAGCAAGCTTCACCTCTACGCTCGAGGACATCCTCGTTCACGTCGCTATGCATGGCTCGTATCATCGCGGGCAGATAGCGATGAGTCTGCGGGAATCGGGTGAAGCGCCTGCCCTCACGGACTACATTGCATTTGCGCGCGGGTCGCCGGCGGCAACCCGACTCAATTCCTGATCCGGAGAAAGAAGTGCAATCCCTGTGGAACGAGCCTGACCGCCGCGATCTGCTCGGCAGATTCGACCAATTGAGGCCGGACGCGAAGGCTCATTGGGGAAGAATGAGCGCGCCGCAGATGCTGGCGCACATCGGAGATTCAATGCGCATGGCGATCGGCGCGATGAAAGTCCCGTCCGTGAAGACTCCTTTGAGGTTCACTCCCATCAAGCAACTGGTGATATACGGGATGCCGGCGACACCGAGAAATCTCCCCACGGCGCGCGAGTTACAGAAAACCCTTCCAGGATCGTGGGGCGACGATCTGCGGGACGTGAAGGAGCTGGTGAGGAGAGCCGTGGCCCGTTACGATCAGCCGACAACGAAATGGCCCGATCATCCCGCGTTCGGCAAGCTGTCCCCGCGCGCGTGGGGAGTCCTCACCTACAAGCATCTCGATCACCATCTGAAGCAGTTCGGCGTGTAACGCCCGCGATGAATCTTCTGTATTCCTATCTGCGAAACTACCGGCCGCTGATTTTTCTGGCGTTGCTGCTGGCCGCGACGAACCAGGTGTTCTCGCTGCTGGATCCGCTGATATTCCGCCACGTCATCGACGACTACGCGACCCGGTTCCGTGACTACACGACCTCCGAGTTCATCACGGGGGCGGGGAAGCTGCTGCTCATGGCGATGGGCGTCGCGTTCGTGTCCCGCGTGGCGAAAAACTTTCAGGACTACTTCGTCAATGTCATCACTCAGCGGCTGGGCGCCGAGATGTACTCTGACGGAATACGACACTCCCTTGAGCTGCCGTACTCGGTCTTCGAGGACCAGCGAAGCGGCGAGACGCTCGGCAAGCTCCAGAAAGTCCGCTCGGATGTGGAGAAGTTCATCGGGCTCTCCATCAACCTTGTCTTCACGACGCTCGTTGGGGTGGTGTTCGTCGTGATCTATGCGCTGACGGTGCACTGGATCATCGTCCCCGCGTTTCTCGCGACCGTGCCGCTGCTGGGCTTTCTGAGCTGGGTGCTCAGCGGCCGCATCAAGACCATTCAGAAGGTGATCGTCGCCGAAACGACCGCGCTGGCCGGGTCGACGACCGAGTCGCTGCGGAACATCGAGCTGGTGAAGAGCCTTGGCCTGGCCGATCAGGAGGTTCTGCGCCTCAACGCCACGACCCAGAAAATTCTCAGGCTCGAGCTCAAGAAGGTGAAGTACATCAGGAGCCTGAGCTTCGTTCAGGGAACGGCGGTAAACCTGCTGAGAACCTGTATTCTCTTTCTGATGCTGTACCTGATCTTCACTCAGAAGATCACAGTGGGCCAGTTCTTCTCCCTCCTCTTCTATTCCTTCTTCATCTTCGGCCCGATGCAGGAGCTCGGCAACATCATCAACGTCTACAGGGAGACCGAGGTGTCCCTCGGAAACTTCCGGAAGATTCTGGACACTCCGAAAGACCCGAAGCCGGCGAATCCCGTCTCCCTCGCCGACATCGAGGAGCTCGAATTCGACGAGGTGGGCTTCATGCACCAGACGGCGACCTCGCCGGCTTTGACCGGCATCTCGTTCGCGGTAAGGCGTGGCGAGACGATCGCGTTCGTCGGGCCGTCGGGTGCCGGAAAGACGACGCTGGTCAAGCTTCTGGTCGGGCTGTATCCGCCCCGGAGCGGACGCATCCTGTACAACGGCCTCCCCAGCGGCTCCGTCGATCTGGACAACCTGCGGGAGCGCATCGGCTTCGTCACGCAGGATGCGCAGCTCTTTTCCGGAACGATCAGGGAAAACCTGCTCTTCGTGAATCCGCGCGCCAGCGACGAGCAATGCCTCGACGTGCTGCACAAGGCCGCCGCCCACACTCTGCTGGCACGCGCGGACAAGGGACTCGACACGGTGATCGGAGAAGGCGGAGTCAAGGTGTCCGGGGGCGAGAAGCAGCGTCTCGCGATCGCGCGCGCACTGCTGCGCGACCCGCATCTGCTCGTATTCGATGAGGCGACATCGTCGCTGGACTCTCTGACGGAGGAGGAGATCTCGCGAACCATGCGCGACGTGGCGAACTCCCGCGAGGTCATCACCATACTGATCGCCCACCGCCTGTCCACGGTAATGCACGCGGACCGGATCTACGTTCTCGAGCGAGGCAGGATCATCGAAGCGGGCCAGCACGAAGAGCTGCTCCAGCGCACCGGCTTGTACTATGCAATGTGGCGCCAGCAGGTCGGGGAGCGCCGCACCGCCCCGCAGCTGCCGGCCGCGAAAGCCCCACAGCTGGCCCCGGCCTGACTGTTCTCCACGACTTTCATCCATCGCACATGACCGATGACGCGGGCAAACTGAAGAAGGGAAATTTCGTCGACGCTCTCGAGTCCATCCGCCTCGAAGCCGAAAAGCTCATGAAACGGAGCGATCTTCCACCGGACGTCAAAGCCGCGCTCGAGCGGATCGCCGGCTACGCGCGTGGCAAGTTCGAGCTCGGCGGGGATACCGAGTAGCGCTTCGGTTGGTTTCCTCCGGTACCGGCATCCTGTGTCCAGGGAGTCGGACGGGATCCTGCAACGCACGCGCCCGCAAGCGGGCACCCGCGCTCGCTCGGGCGGAGCCGCGCAGAGGACATCCCCACCCTCCCCCGCGCACAGATCCAAGGGCGCCAAGATCTGAATTCCAACCTTAGGCAAGCGGTCGGCGTCATATTGCGACTGAGATGACGAGAGTCGCGTTGGTTTCTGACATGGCCCGGTCGCCGGAGCCACCTGACATCATCAAGCGGGCACAGGCGGGCGACGTCGACGCGTTCGAGCTCATCTACCGCGAGCACTCGGCGAAAACCTATGCGTTGTGCCTCCGCCTCGTCGGTGGACAGGCATCCGATGCGACTGAGCTGCTCCAGGATGTGTTCATCCGCGCCTGGCGAAGGCTCGACACGTTTCGCGGGGACTCGGCGTTTTCGTCCTGGCTGCATCGCCTGGCGGTGAACACGCTGCTGGAGAATGCGCGCACCGACAGCCGGCGAACGGCACGCGTGCTGCCGATGGAGGACACGAGCCGGCTGCCGGGCGCCGCGCGACAGAGCGGGATCGAGACGCGCATGGACATGGAGAAAGCGATCGCATCGCTGCCGCGAGGTGCGCGCATCGCGTTCGTCCTGCACGACGTCGAGGGATATCAGCATCAGGAGATCGCCGGACAGCTCGGGGTGTCGGTAGGAACCGTAAAAGCACAACTGCACAGGGCGCGCAGGCTGCTGAGGGAGAGACTGGAGAGATGACACACGAAGTGATCAGACATCTGCTGGACGACTACGTGACGGGCGAGCTGACGGAAGATGCGCGCGCGCCGGTCGCGGAACACATCGCCGGCTGTGAGATATGCACCAGCGAAGTCGAGAGTCTGCGGAACATCCTCGCCCGCGCGTCGGAGCTGCCGAAGGCCATCGAGCCTCCCGATGGCTCCTGGTCCAGCATCAGACAGGCAATCGAGCGTGACACCCTCGCTCTGAAGAGCGCCCGTCCGGGTACGGTCAACAAGTGGCGGCACCTCCAGGCGGCGGCGGCCGTGCTCCTCGTTGCCGTGCTCTCGTCCGGCGCGACGTTTCTCTATGTGACGCGCGATGGAAGAGGGACGACTTTGCCACCGTCCGCTTCCGTCCGCGCCGAGTCGGGTGAGACACCCGCCAGTCTGGCCGCGTTCACGATCGAGGAGAACAACTACATGCGCGCAGCGAGTACCCTGCGTGAGCTGCTGGACAGCCAGCAGGGGGCGCTGGCGCCGGAGACCGTGGCCCAGCTCAACGCCAGCCTGCGCACCATCGATGAAGCGATCCTCGAGGCGAGGAACGCGCTCGCCCGCGATCCAGCCAACAAAATGCTGGTCGAGATGCTGTCAGCGAGCTATCGGCAGAAGGTCGATCTGCTCCGTCGCACCACTGAGATGACGAGAGGCAGCTGAATTGCGCCTGCGCATCGCTGTAATCCTGCTTGCCGCCATCGTCTCAGCGACTTCGGCGTCCGGCCAGCAGAAAATCGAGCGAAAGCTTGCCCTCGGGATGGAGGGCGCTCTCCGCATCCACAACATGGTGGGCAGCGTCGTCGTTCATGGATGGAACAAGGACACGGTTCTCGTTCGCGGGACTCTTGCAGCCGGCGACGAGTTCCACATGGGGGGCGGCTACACCGGCGCCAAGATGTTCGTGGAATCGACCAACGAGCGGAACCCCAGGGCCACCAGGCTCGAGGTGTGGGTCCCAGCCCGGGTCCGGCTGTGGGTGAAGACGGCGACAGCCAACATCGATGTGAGAGGCGTCTCGGGCGGACTGGATCTGTATGTCGTCAGCGGGACGATCGACGTGACCGGCAATCCCCGCGAGCTGAATGCGGAAGCAATCGATGGCGACATTCACGTAGCCGGATCCCCACCGTGGCTCCGCGCCAAGAGCGCTACCGGCGCGATCACGTTCCGCGGGGCGAGCGCCGACGCTGCCCTGTCGACAGTAAGCGGTCCGATCAGGGTCGGCGGCGGGTTGTTCGAGCGCACGAAGATCGAGACGGTTACGGGGAACATCACGTTCGTCGGTCAGCTCGACCGCAGCGGAGTTTTCGACTTCGATACTCACAGTGGCACCGTGGACATCGCCTTACCCGAGAAAACGAATGCATCGTTCGCGGTCGTCACGATCGCGGGAAAGATCGACAACCTGCTTTCCCGGACACGACCGTTTGCCGGAAGATTCGGACGCGGGCAGGAGCTCACGACCGAGACAGGTGCGGGCGGAGCGAGAGTGAACGTGCGGACGTTCAAGGGCCCGGTAATTCTCAGACGGGCGGGTGCAGCGGCATTTCCGTCGGCCTCCCGGCTCATTCCAACCCTACAACGATGAGCGGCATCGTACCGGCGCAGAATTGACCTCCTCAGGAGAACAGCGATGACCCGCACCATGCTCCGCTCGGTAATGCTCGCATCAGCGCTCACCCTCACCGCGTTCAGCACCGCGCTGGCCGGCCCGCCGTGGATCGCGATCGAGTATCCGGCCAATCCGTTCGATCGCACATCCCGCGACGCGTTTCTCACCGTTCGCACCTACCATCACGGAGACCTGCTCTCGAGAACCGTGACAGGCACCGCAGAAGGTATCGTCAACGGAAAACGACAGACGATGCGTCTCGACATTCGTCCAGGATCACAGCCGGGCATGTACGTCGTGCGGTGGCAGCGCCCGGCGAGCGGCCGGTGGGTCCTCGTGATCAACAGCGGCGAGAAGGGCAATGTCGATGCGAGCGCCGTAGTCGAGATCGGCGCCAACGGTGGAATTGCCGGCGTAACGGTGCCGACTCGCCACGTCGGTGACGGCTGGATCGGTCCAAGGGCGGTTGCGGCCGCGGAGATCGAAGGCCTGCTTCAGGGCCGCGCGATCGTCAGCTCGGCAGGCCCTGCCCGGGCAGCGTCGCGTTGAAGGACCGCTAGAGCCCGCGGAGGTTGTTCAGGCTTTCCTGCAACTCCGCGGTGCGTCTGGCGGAATACTCCCCGAGACAACGCCCGCGCGCCCTCGCCCACAGCTCTCCTGTTTCGCTTCTCGTCTGGGCACGGCATTCCTCGTCCCGCGTGCGGATCCATGCGCGCTGCCTCTGGCGGAAACGCTCCTCGAGCTCGCTTCCTCCGGAGATCCGCGCCTGAGCGATCAGCTCCTGATAAACGCGATTGAGATTGACGTCGGAGCGCGCGATCGAGCGATTGAGACACGTGCGCTGGTCGTCCGCGTCCGGAGACTCGCAGGGATCGCCGAGCGCCGGTCTGACATTACCCGTAGGCAGGTTGGTCGGCGCTGGCGCATCGCGCGCCCGACGCGGAGGAGCGATTCGCGGCTCGCCTTCTGACGGAGTGCGTGGCTCGGTTCCCGGCGAAGTTCTCGGCTGAGTCCGCGGTGTGAGAATCTGGCCTGCGTTCACCGGACCCCCCGCGACGGGCACGAGCCCATCGGATTCTGATTCAGACCTTGATCTGACCACCGCGGGGATAGTGGTATCAATGTCGGTTGCAGCGGTGTTTCGGTTCGCTTGAGCCAGATCGTGCAGCAGCATGGTGTCCTGGACTACCGGCAGCGACCCCTTTTTTTCCGAGCCCTTGCAGGAAACGAAGAGAGTCTGGATGAGCAATACGGGAACCAGAAAACGAGCGGAGCGAGGCAGGGTTTTCATATTTCGCTGAAGGGTGTTTCTGGAACCTCGAATCGGGCAGATGGCGTGCCAGAGACGGACCCCAGACCTACCCTCAAATATGCAGCGGGGATGCACCAGTGGCGCACCCGATACAGATTGAAGCAGCCCAGCCCGGATCTGAATGACGGATACCAAAGTGATAAGGACGTTTGCCAACGAGGTCGAAGCCTATGTGGCACAAGCGGTTCTGGACGCAAACGGCATCGACTCCCAGCTGATCCGGGACGACGCGGGCGGGATGATGCCCTGGCTTCAGTGGCTGCATCCAATCCGTCTGGTGGTTCTCGAAGGCGACAGCGCAGCGGCCGTCGAGATCCTCGACTCGCCTCCCGGTGCGGCAGAAGGCTCTGATCCCCCCAATTCCTAGCCGCACCCCTTTTTCAACTCAACCGAATGCACACGCTCGCTTCACGCCTGTTTGCCGCCTTCCGTCTCACCCTGGCGGTATTCCTCATCCCGGTATCTGGTCCCGGCACAGCGGACGCGCAGCCGAGCGAGAGAGACCTGGCGCGCGCGAAACGGATATTACGGGAAACTCCGCTTGTCGACGGTCACAACGACCTGCCATGGCGAATACGCGAGGATTCCATCGCGCGCGGCAATGTCGGCGCCTACGACCTTCGCAAGCGAACCCCGGGACACACCGATCTGGCGAGGCTGCGCGCGGGGATCGTCGGAGCGCAGTTCTGGTCGGTCTACATCCCCGGCGAGTACGCTGACTCCGGCTTCGCGCGAGTCCAGCTCGAGCAGATCGATATCGCGCGCCGGATAATCGAGCGCTACCCCGAGCGATTCACACTCGCGCTTACATCCGGAGACATTCGCCGGAGCTTCAGACAGGGAAAAATCGGGTCGCTCATCGGCATGGAGGGCGGCCACGCCATCGAGAACTCGCTGGGCGCCCTCCGGTCCTACTACGACCTCGGCGCGCGCTACATGACATTGACGCACAACGTCACGCTGGACTGGGCCGACGCGGCGCTGGATTCCGCGCGGCACAGCGGGCTCACGGCATTCGGCGACAGCGTCGTACGCGAAATGAACAGGCTCGGCATGCTGGTCGATCTGTCACACGTGTCTCCCGCCACGATGAGTGATGCCCTCAACGTCACTCAGGCGCCGGTGATATTCTCGCATTCCGCCGCGCGCGCCCTGGTGGATGTTCCGCGGAACGTACCGGATTCGATTCTTCGCCGCCTTCCCGCCAACGGCGGCGTGGTGATGGTGACTTTCGTTCCGCCGTTCGTTTCAGGGGCGGTGCTCCGGCACGAGATGTCGGCGCAGCCGACTATCGTGCAGCTGCGTCAGCAGTACGGCGACGATTCCGTCGCCATCAGCCGGGCCATCGATGCGTGGCGGGCTGCCAATCCATCCCCGCGCGCGACGCTCGCGGAGGTCGCCGACCATATCGAGCACATCCGCCGAGTCGCGGGACCGGACCATGTCGGGATCGGTGGAGACTTCGATGGGATCTCCGAGACGGTGGAAGGGCTGGAGGATGTTGCCAGCTATCCGGCGCTGTTCGCCGAGCTGGTGCGCCGCGGCTGGTCGGACACCCAGCTGAAGAAGCTCGCGGGAGAGAATGTCCTGCGCGCGTTCGCCCGGACGGAAGCCGTTGCCGCGCGGCTGAAGAAGGAGACAGCCGCCGCGCGCTAGGCGCGAGTCACCTGAGCTGATCTGCGAATTCGCCGGGAAGATCGGAGGCGCGAATCCCATTCATCGCTTCATTCACATCGTATTCGACTCTGATGAACTCGACATCGGTGTGTGAAGCTTCGATCGAGAGTATCACGTAGCCGGCCCGCCAGTCTCCGTCTTTCGGGCGGCCAACGCTTCCCGTGTTCACGAAATGCATGCCGCTCACGACTCGGTGCCACGGGATGTGCGTATGGCCGAAGCAGATGACGTCGCCGGCCGAAGCGCCGAGCCCCGCCGCCATTTTCTCGAGAAAGGAGTCGGCGCGATCCTCGGTGACGTAGACGGTGTTGAGTGTCTGGCTGCCGTGCACGAGCCGCAGGGTGGGTCCGGACAGGTGCCCACCGAGGGGGCGGATGTCCACCCGGAACGGCAAGCTGGCGAGATAGCGCTTCGTCTCCGCCGAGACGTGCGACCGTGTCCAGCCGTAGGACAGGTGTGACAGCTCTTCCTGGCGCGGGTTTTCCGACTTGCAGCCACAGTGCCTGTAATCGGTTGCAACCGTGGAGTCATAGTTGCCGGCGACACCATGGATTCCGCGCTCACGCAGAAGCGCTACCGTCTCATTCGGCCACGGCGCGTATCCGGTGAGATCTCCCAGGTGATAAATCGCGTCGACGCCGCGCCGCTCGATGTCTTCCAGGACCGCGCGCAGCGCCGGAAGATTGGCGTGGATGTCCGAGATGAGAGCGTAGCGCATTTTACCGGTGAGCCCGGGACAATGTGTGTTTCATCAGAGTGGCCGTATCGGGGCATGCGCCCTGGAATTCCCGGGACGCGCGCAGCTGAACGGGAGCATCTGCCCGCTCTACCTCGGTGAAGCCGAATCGCGGAAAATATTCGCTGGCGGTAGTGGTCAGTAAATACACGTCCTTCACTCCGTGCGCTGATGCTCGCTCCAGAATTGCCTTCACCAGCCGGCTTCCAAGGCCGCTTCCGCGCGAGCTCGTGGAAACCGCCGCCGATCGAAGCAAGGCCGTCGGGCCGTATCTCTCGACCCCTATCACGCCGCTGATGGCTCTGTCTTCCACTGCCACGATAAAGTCGTCGAGGTTCTCGTCGACTCCATCGACCGGCAGACCGCTAGTGGAGAGCAGCTCCCGAACGGCCGGGAGATCTTGCGGGGTCGCTGCCCTGATCCGCATCGCTATTTTGCGCAGCAGGCGGGGCCGCAACAGCCGGCCGGTTTCGTCGCCCGCACGAACGCGCCCATGAACTTTCCGTCGATCTGCTCCGCCAGCTCAGGCGCATCGAGCTCAGTGCCGGAGAGAAATGCCGCGGCGTCCTCCGATCTGTAGATCCTGGTCGGCTCTATCGACGGATTTTCAAAGCCGACGCTGCGCAGGAGATGCAGGAATTCCCGCTCCTCCAGCGCACCCGCAACACAGCCGATCCACAGCTCCATGCTCCTTCTGACCGCAGCCGGCACGTCGCCACGCACCACCACATCCGATACCGCGAACCTTCCACCCGGCCTGAGAACGCGGAAAGCCTCGGCAAGGACTTTCTTCTTGTCGCCGGACAGGTTGATCACGCAGTTCGAGATGATCACATCGACCGAAGCATCCGGCAAAGGGATGCGCTCGATCTCTCCCTTGAGGAACTCTACGTTCGCGGCTCCGGCGCGCGCCTTGTTCTCATTGGCCAGGGCGAGCATTTCATCGGTCATGTCCAGCCCGTAGACTTTTCCCGTCGGCCCTACGCGCTTTGCCGAGAGGAGGACATCAATGCCTCCGCCGGAGCCCAGGTCCAGCACTGTTTCGCCCTCGTGCAGCTGCGCCAGAGCGGTCGGGTTTCCGCAGCCGAGCGATGCAAGCAGCGCTGCGGCCGGAATACCCGCCTTTTGCTTTTCGTCATACAGGTCTGCTGTTATCGGGTCCCACGTCTCCGTTGTCGACCCGCAACACGCGCTCGTCCCACAACAGCCGGCACCGGTCGCGCCTTCGCTCACGCGCAGCGCCGCCGCTCCGTACTGCTTCCGCACCCGATCCTTCAGAGACGGCCCGTCGAGCTTCTGGTTCACGGCGTTCATATATTCTCCCAACAAAGTTTATTGATGTATCTGCTCAAAAAAATCAGGTGCAGCAGATCTCGCCGCGCTTCCGGGCAGCGCTGGGCTTCATTGCCGCGACCAGCTCACCTATCTCCTCGAACACTTCGCGGTCGAGCTCGTAGTGAACCCACCGGCCGTCCCTGCGGTCCCGGACGATGCCGGCGTCCTTGAGAACCCTGAGATGAAACGACAGCCGGGACTGCGCGGCATCGAGGGCGTCGGTGAGATCACAAACGCAGCGCTCTCCGCTGCGCAGCATGTCCACTATCTCGAGACGGGTCTCATCCGAGAGGGCGTGGAACAGCTCGACCGATCGGGCGTTGCGGGTGGCGAGAGAGACTGTCATGAGAGCTAATATATCAAGAAATCTTAATATGTCAATGTCAGGGGCTGGCATGGGCAGACGCGAGGTGCGCGATGGCGGATCCCAAACACTGGAAACGGCTGTGTAAGTAAGTGACTACTTGCATTCTGGAATCGGATTTCTTAAGATCGGCCACATGGATCGCCGCCAGGAAATTCTCGCCGCCGCTGCCGGAGTGTTCGCCCAGTATGGATTTCTGGGCGCGACGACGCGCCGGATCGCTGAAGCCGCGGGCGTCAACGAAGTCACGCTCTTCCGGTACTTCGGGTCGAAGGACACGCTGCTGCTCGAGGCGATGCAGCATCTCAGCCAGTCCACCGGACTCACGCAGCTCCCGGCGCATCCGGCCGATCCGGTGGGTGAGCTGACCGCCTGGAGTGAAGCGTTCATCAGTCATCTGAGACTTCGGAGCTCGATGATCCGTAAGACGATGAGCGAGCTCGAGGCGCATCCGGAGATCGGCATCTGCGCGAGCCACGTTCCCAGGCTCGCCTCCGCCGATTTGTGCGCCTATCTCGATGCGTTGAAACGGGAGGGATTTGCTGCCAGAGATTTCGAGTCGAAGACCGCCGCGGCGATGCTGATGGGAGCGATCTTCGGCGATGCGATGGGACGGGGAATGATGGGTGACATATATCCGGAGCCGGCAGACAAGGCGGCGTCGATGTACGCGGCGTTTCTGCTCCGCGCGGTTGGTGTCGCCGTGGAGAGCGGGACGGGCGGGAATGAATCGAAGCGAAGCAGGGAACCGAAACAACTTCCAACCTGAATCAGTGCCACAAGAATCAACCGCCGGCCGTCAGCGGCCCGGCAGAATCCTTGGACTTTTTTCAGTAGCGGCACTCACTGCTGTACTGTTCGCGGCGGCAGCGAATGCGCAGACTCCGGCAGGCGCGACGCGGGCGTTGTCGCTCGAGGAAGCCGTGCGCACCGCTGAAGCTCAGAGTGAAGCCGTGCGCATCGCCCGCGCCGGTGTACAGCGCGCGCAGGGACAGCAGTACCAGGCGAGAAGCCAGCGGCTTCCGCAGCTCAACGGCGCCGCGAGCTACACGCGCACCCTGGCCTCGCAGTTCGATGCCGGCATCAGCGCGCCGCCGCGCGACACGACTCAGCCTCTTCCCCCCGCGCCGCCGTGCAACGCCTATCTCCGCGATCCTTCGGCAACGGTCGCCGAGCGACTCGCCGGACTGGAGGACGCATCACGATGCGCTCAGGGAGCCGACCCCTTCGCTGCCTTCAGCAGCCTGCCCTTCGGACAGGAGAATCAGTACAACTTCGGTCTTTCCTTCTCTCAGAATCTTTTCACCGGCGGACGCGTCAACGCGCAGAACGCGGTGGCGAATTCGGGCCGGCGTGCGGCGGAGATCGATCTCGCCGCGCAGCGCGCACAGATCCGCCTCGATGTAACCCAGGCCTACTTCGATGCGGCGCTTGCCGACCGCCTCGTTGCGCTCGCCGAGTCTTCATCGGTGCAGACCGAGAGCGTGCTGCGGCAGACCCAGCTGGCGCGCAACGTCGGCAACGTCTCGGAGTTCGACCTTCTCCGCGCGCAGGTCTCGAGCGCGAATCAGCGTCCCATCGTCATCCAGCGGCGGAGCGATCGTGAGGTCGCGTATCTCCGGCTCAAGCAGCTGCTCAATCTGCCACTGGACAATCCGGTGGTGCTGACCACCGCGGTGGATGACCAGGTGGCGGCGACGAGCGCGCTGGAAGTGACTTCGTTCGCGGGAGACACATCGGCCGTGTTGCGGGCAACCATCCGACAGGCGGCCGAGGCGATCGACGCTCAGCGGGGGCTCCTCCGCATCGTGAAAGCGCAGCGTCTGCCATCACTGGCGCTGACCTCGCAGTATGGCAAAGTCGCATTCCCTGCCAGCGGATTTCCGTCTACAGCCGACTTCCGCACCAACTGGACGGTGGGGATCGCGTCACAGGTGCCGCTCTTCACCGGCGGCCGCATCAGGGGCGAGCAGCTCGTCGCCGAAGCGAACCTGCGTGAGGCGCAGGCGCGGTACGACCAGCTGCGCGAGTTTGCGGCGCTCGATTCACGGGTGACGCTCAACTCGCTCGCTCAGGCGCGCGCGGCCTGGCAGGCGAGCGTCGGCACCGCCGAGCAGGCGACGCGCGCGTATTCGATCGCCGAAGTCCGGTATCGGGAAGGAATCTCGACGCAGCTCGAGCTCAACGATGCGCGAATCCTGCTCGAGCAGGCTGTCGCGAACAGGGCGCTCGCCGCGCGCAACCTCCAGGTCGCCCGGGTGAAGCTCGAGCTCCTTCCGGATCTTCCGCTTCAGGCGGGCGGAGCGAGCCAGCTCGCCACGCAGAATCAGCCGTCAGCGGCGGAGCAGGCACAACAGAGCGCTCAGCAGCAACAGGCGGCGCAACAGGCACAGTCACAGCAACAGCAGTCCGGCATTCCACCGCAGTAGAACAGAAGAGACAGAGATGAAAACGATGTATCGCAACAAATCGAGGATCCCCGCGCTGTTGTTCGGTTTGTCAGTCCTGATTACCCTGGGCGCGTGCAAGAAAGGAGACGAGGCCGCGGCCGCCGAAGCGGCGAAGAACGCCGTGCTGACTGTGGGCGCCGAGAACATCGTGGTTGCCACGAATGGCTCGATCATGTCGGGTCCACAGATATCCGGCACGCTCGAGCCCGAGCGCGAAGCGGTGATGCGCGCCGAGATCGGTGGCAGGGTCCTCCAGACTTACGCGGAGCAGGGGCAATCGGTGAATGCCGGAACCGTGCTGGCTCGCATCGATGCGAGCGGCATTCAGGACGCGTACAATTCCGCCCGCTCGGGTGTAGCGGCGGCAAGAAACGCCGCGGACGTGGCTTCACGCGACCTCGCTCGCAGTCAGAAGCTGCTGGCGGCTGGAGCGATCGCCGAGCGCGACATCGATCTGTCGCGCCGTGCATCGATTGCGGCCCAGGCGGCGCTCGAGGATGCGAACTCGCGGCTGGCGAGCGCGCAGCGGCAGCTCCGCTCAACTGTGGTAACCGCTCCCTTCAGCGGCATCGTCAGTGAGAGGCCGGTGTCAGCCGGAGATGTCGTGCAGCCGGGAGCGCACATGTTCACCGTCGTCGAGCCGTCGAGCATGCAGCTGGAGGCATCGGTTCCGGCGGAGCAATTGTCGTCCATTCGCGTTGGGGTGCCCGTGACATTCACGGTCAGCGGATACCCGGGACGGCAGTTCCTCGGCACCATCACCCGCATCAATCCGACCGCTGACCCCGCGACGCGTCAGGTTCGCATCTACGTCTCCATCCCCAATGCCGGCCGCACCCTCGTCGGCGGGCTCTTCGCCAACGGGCGCATGTCGAGCACGACGAAGATGGGACTCATCGTTCCAACTTCAGCCGTCGATCTGCGCGGAGCCGCACCGGCGGTAATGCGCGTCAAGCAGGGAAAAGTGGAGAAGGTTCAGATACAGATCGGCCTCACCGACAAGACGTCCGAGAGCGTGGAGGTGATCGCCGGAATCCAGGCAGGAGATACCCTCCTCGTCGGCGCGGCGCAGGGAATCACGCCCGGAACGCTGGTGAAGGTTTCGACACCGGTCGCGCGTCCCGTGGCAACCAGCGGGGACTGATCGATGGTCATTTCCGATTTCGCGATCAAGCGGCCGATGATCACCGTCGTCACGACGGTGGCGCTGGTGGTCTTCGGGCTGTTCGCGCTCTGGCGTCTCGAGACGGACGAGTTCCCCGACATCCAGCAGCCGGTGGTCCTCACGTTCATCCCATACCCGGGTGCATCGCCGGAGGGTGTCGAGCGGGAGATCCTGAAGCCGGTCGAGGACGCCATCAAGGGTATTTCCGGCGTCGACCAGATCTTCGGCACCGCGGGTGATGGTTACGCGCAGATCATCACGGTGTTCGTGTTCGAGAAAGATCCGCAGGTGGGTACGCAGGACATTCGGGACGCGATCTCGACGATCCGCGCTGATCTGCCGGTCGAGATGAAGGAGCCGGTGCTGCAGCGGTTCGATCCCGCCGACATCCCGATCGTCTCCATCACGCTGGCATCGCAGACGATGACTCCCGCGCAGCTCACGCGCATTGCCGACCCCGAGATCACCGGAGTTCTCCGCGGCATCTCCGGGATAGCGCAGGTGCGGCTGGTGGGCGGAGTCGAGCGCGAGATGACCATTCAGCTGAAGCCGCAGGCGCTCCAGGCGGCGGGGCTGAGTGTGAACGAGGTGGTGTTCGCGCTCCAGTCGCAGAACCTCGCCGCGCCGGTGGGGCGCGTAAACGGCACGCTCGAAGAGCGCTCGATCCGCCTCCAGGGCCGGCTCGAGGGGCCCGAGGATTTCATGAATCTGGTGGTGGCCGAGCGCGGAGGACGCATCGTGCGGCTGGGGCAGGTGGCCGATGCCATAGACGGCACGCAGGAGCAGCGCACGCTCGCGCTTTACAACGGGACGGAGGCGGTCGGGATCGACATCACCAAGTCGAAGGGGTACAGCACGACGGATGTCAGCGCGAAGATCCGCGACCGTGTCGAGCAGATCCAGAAGACACTGCCGCCTGGCGTGAAGATGGAGATCGTGCGCGACGCCGGGAAGCGGGTGAAGGACTCGATCCGCAACGTCGAGGAATCACTGCTCGTCGGCGCGCTGCTCACGATCCTGGTGGTTTTCGTCTTCCTCAACTCGTGGCGATCGACGGTAATCACCGGCCTGGCGCTGCCGGTGTCGGTGCTGGCGTCGTTCATCGCGGTATGGGCCTTCGGGTTCACGCTCAATACCATGTCGCTGCTGGGTCTGTCGCTGGCGATCGGAATTCTGATCGACGATGCGATCGTCGTGCGCGAGAACATCGTCCGGCACATCGAGATGGGAAAGGACCACATGACGGCTTCGCGCGAGGGTACCGACGAGATCGGGATGGCCGTCGCGGCGACGACGTTTTCCATTGTCGCGGTGTTCGTGCCGGTGGCATTCATGTATGGAGTCGCGGGCCAGTGGTTCAAGCCGTTCGCTCTCACGATCGCATCGTCGGTGCTGGTGTCGCTGTTCGTTTCCTTCTCGCTCGACCCGATGCTGTCGGCCTACTGGGCCGACCCGCAGGTGGAGGCGCACGAGCGCCGGAATCCGATCGCACGGACACTCGACCGCTTCAACGCCTGGTTCGACCGCATGGCGCTGAAGTACAAGGGGCTCATCGCCTGGGCGCTCGATCACCGGGTGGCGATGGTGGCGATCGCGCTCTTCTCTTTCGTCGGCGCCCTCGCGCTGCCGGCACTCGGGTTTGTCGGCGCCAGCTTTTTCGGAACCGAAGACCAGTCCGAGGTGCATATCGGCATCGAGACTCCCCCCGGCTCCAACCTCTCCTATACGCGCATCAAGGCGGAGGAAGCGGCGCGCATGGCGCGCGCGCACGAGGAGGTGTTGTTCACCTATACGACCATCGGTGGCAGCACCGGCGATGTGAACGTCGGAAACGTGTACGTGAGAATGCGGCCCAAGTCCGATCGTGAGATCGGAGGTCGGGCGCATCGGCGGGGTGAAAGCGGCGGTGTTCACGAGCGATTTCGGCGGCAACCAGAAGCAGATCCAGATCCAGCTGCGGGGCGGCACCGTCCAGACGCTCAACACCGCCGCGGAAACCATCGCCGAGCAGGTGAAAGGAGTTCCGGGAGCGGTCGATGTGGGACTCTCGACCAAAGGACAAAAACCCGAGCTGAGCGTAGAGCTCAATCGCCCGCTGGCGGGGACGCTGGGTGTCACCGTTGCGCAGGTCGCGCAATCAATGCGCGCGGCGTTCGCCGGGATCAAGGCGGGCGACTGGGTGGATCCGAGCGACGAGACCCGCGAAGTCAATGTCCGGCTGGCGCCGGAAGCGAGAGAGCGTGCCGCCGATCTGGAGCAGCTTCCGCTGGTGGTGCGGGGCGCGGATGGATCACCTCAGACCGTGCCGCTCGGACAGATCGCGACGATCACGCAGTCGCTCGGACCGGCGCAGGTCAGCCATCTCGACGGCGACCTCGTCGTCACCGTGGAGGCGAACACATCGGGCCGATCGCTGACGGAGGTGATGAACGACATCAATGCCAGGATCGCGAAGATCACGCTTCCGCCCGGCGTGCGCGTCACGCAGGGCGGCGAAGTCGAGAGCCAGGCCGAAGTGTTCGGCGGCATCTTCTCGGCGCTCGGCATTGCGATCATGCTGATGTACTTCATTCTGGTGATGCAGTTCGGCTCGTTCCTGGAGCCGCTGGCGATCATGCTTTCGCTGCCGCTTTCGCTCATCGGGGTGATGCTCGCGCTCATGATCACCGGCTCGACGATCAACATCATGAGCCTGATCGGGGTGATGCTCCTGATGGGCATCGTGGCGAAGAACGCCATCCTGCTCATCGACTTCGCGAA
>Ga0136633_1000951_pt1 | contig 21537 bp, 23 predicted proteins | sample AntDrymeUQ832206_2_FD_105494 | JGI IMG/M metagenome (GOLD analysis project Ga0136633, IMG submission 105494) | Polar desert sand microbial communities from Dry Valleys, Antarctica - metaG UQ83 (22.06) | ecosystem: Environmental > Terrestrial > Soil > Desert | place: Antarctica: Dry Valley...
CGAGGAAGCCGTCCGCGCCGGGTTGCGCGATGTGCTGATGGTCACCGGCCGTGGCAAGTCTCCGCTGGAGAACCACTTCGATCGTGTGGTCGAGCTTGAGGAGATGCTCGAGGCCGCAGGCAAAGACGAGTTGCTCGCGAAGGTGCAGGCATCCACGGCACTGGCTGATGTGCACTACGTCCGCCAGGGGCAGCCGCTGGGCCTCGGGCACGCCGTCCTCTGCGCGGCCCCCCACGTCGGGGACGAGCCCTTCGCCGTACTCCTGGGTGACGACCTGATTGACGCGCGTGATCTCCTGCTCGAGCAGATGATCGAGGTGCAGCAGCGCGAGGGCGGCAGCGTGATCGCCCTCATGCGGGTGCCGCGCGACCAAGTGTCGCTGTACGGATGCGCGGCTGTGACGGGTGAGGGTGACGTGGTCCGGGTCACCGGCCTGATCGAGAAGCCCACCGTGGACGAGGCACCGAGCGACCTGGCGGTCATCGGCCGCTACGTGCTGTCGCCCACCGTCTTCGAGGTGCTGCGCCGCACCAGCCCGGGCCGCGGGGGTGAGATCCAGCTGACCGATGCGCTCCAGGAGCTCAGCACCCTCGAACCGCTGCACGGGGTGGTGTTCGACGGGCGCCGCTACGACACCGGTGACCGACTGGAGTACCTCAAGACGGTGGTGCGTCTGGCCAGTGAGCGGCCTGATCTCGGACCGCCCTTGCTGGACTGGCTGCGTGAGTGGGTGCCGCGGCAGTGAGGTCGGTCGACGAGCACCTGGCCGAGATCCTCAGCATCATCAAGCCGCTGGTGCCCCTGGAGCTCGGCCTGCTCGACGCCCACGGCTGCGTCCTGGCAGAGGACGTGCACGCGCCCGCAGCGCTGCCCGGCTTCGACAACAGCGCCATGGACGGCTACGCGGTGCGGGTCGCCGACCTCGAGCAGGTACCGGCGGTATTGCCGGTGGTGGGTGACATCGCGGCCGGCCCGGCCTCCGCACTCAGGGTCCAGCCCGGCCTCTGCGTGCGCATCATGACGGGGGCGATGCTGCCGGTCGGCGCCGATGCGGTCGTCCCGGTCGAGTGGACCGATGGCGGTGTGAAGCAGGTGCGGATCGACCGTCGCCCCGAGCCGGGTGCGTTCATCCGACGGGCCGGCGAGGACGTGCAGGCCGGTGAGCTCGTCCTGCCGGCCGGCACCCACCTCGGCTCGGCACAGATCGGGCTGGCCGCAGCGGTCGGCAGGCACCGGCTGCGGGTGCGGCCCCGCCCACGGGTGGTGGTCGTCTCCACCGGGTCGGAGCTGGTCGAGCCAGGTGCGCCGCTGCTGCCCGGCCAGATCTACGACTGCAACAGCCACGCCCTCACGACGGCCGCCATCGAGGCCGGCGCCATCGCCTACCGGGTGGGCATCATCCCCGACGACCCGGCCCGCCTGGTGGGCGCGATGGAGGACCAGCTGGTCCGGGCCGACGTCCTGGTCACCAGCGGCGGCGTCTCCGTCGGCGCGTACGACGTCGTCAAGGAGGTCCTCTCCCGGCTCGGGACAGTGGGATTCCACAAGGTCGCGATGCAGCCCGGCATGCCGCAGGGGTTCGGCACGATTGGTCCCGACAGCACCCCTGTGTTCGCGCTGCCAGGCAACCCGGTCAGCGCCATGGTCAGCTTCGAGGCGTTCGTGCGGCCAGCTCTCCGGCGGATGCTGGGTGCGGAGAAGGTGGTCCGTCCGCTGGTGTCGGCGCGGGCTCTCACCGACCTTCGCTCCGCCGTCGGCAAGCGGTCGTTCGTGCGGGTCTGGCTCGAGGTCCGCGACGGTGCTTACGTCATCTCGCCGGTGTCCGGCGCGGCCTCGCACCTGCTCGCCGGCATGTCCCGCGCCAACGCGCTGGCGATCGTGCCGGAGGCCATGGACCACGTCCCGGCCGGTTCACCGGTCCAGGTGATGATGCTTGAGCGGAGATCGGTGTGAGCGCCTTCTCCCACCTCGACGACCAGGGCGCGGCTCGCATGGTCGACGTGTCGGGCAAGGACGTCACCGTGCGCAGCGCCACCGCTGTCGGCCGGGTCGACCTGTCGGCTGACTGCCTCGCGCAGCTCGCCGACCTGCCCAAGGGCGACGTCCTGGCGACCGCCCGGATCGCGGGAATCATGGCCGCAAAGCGCACCCCGGACCTCGTCCCGCTCTGCCACCCCATCGCCTTGCACTCGGTCACTGTCGACCTCGCGGTCGACGCGTCCGGCATCTCGATCCAGGCCACAGCACGCACGGCGGACCGCACCGGCGTCGAGATGGAAGCGCTGACCGCCGTGGTCGTGGCCGCCCTGACGGTCATCGACATGACCAAGGCTGTTGACCCGTCCGGCACCGTCACCGGAGTGCGGGTGGTGGAGAAGACCGGCGGCGCGTCGGGGTCATGGCGGCCCTGAGCGAGCTGCCCGAGGGTTCGCGGGCCGCTGTGGTCACGGTCTCCGACCGCTCGCACGCCGGGTTGCGCGATGACACGTCCGGTCCGTTGCTGGCGGGCCTGCTGGCCGACCTCGGCTTCGCGGTGAGCGACGTCATCGTGGTCCCCGACGAGATCGCCGCGATCAGCGCGGCGATCTCGCACGCGGCAGGTGCCCACGCCCTGGTGGTCACCACGGGAGGCACTGGGCTGGCGCCCCGAGATGTGACCCCCGACGCCGTCGTTCCCCTGCTGGACAGGCAGATCCCAGGACTCGCGGAGGCACTCCGGTTCGAGAACCGCGATGCGGTGCCGACGACGATCCTGTCCCGCGCCGTGGCTGGCACCATCGGCAGCTGCGTCGTCGTAACGCTGCCTGGCTCGCCGGGCGGGGTGCGGGACGGGGTCACGGTCCTGGCCCCCGTCATCGGCCATGCGGTGGCGCAGCTGCGAGGGGGCGACCACTGATGCCGGCTCAGGGCTGGCCGGTCTCCATCGTGCACGGCGGCATCGGAGTCAGACCGCTCCGGCTGCGAGACGCCGTGACCTGGAGCGAGCTGCGGGTCCGCAACGAGCAGTGGCTCGCGCCGTGGGAGGGGCGCCAGCCGCACTTGCCGCCAACGGCGTGGGAGGAGCGGCACAGCGCAGGGTCGTTCGCGGGGATGCTGCGGGCGCTGCGGCGGGAGGCCCGCCTCGGCCTGTCACTGCCGTTCGCGGTCACCCACGACGGGGAGCTGGTTGGCCAGGTCACGGTCTCCAACATCACCCGCGGCGCCTCGCAGTCGTCAACCGTCGGCTACTGGATCGACAAGGAGCATGCCGGCCAGGGCGTGATCCCGATGGCCCTCGCCATGGCGCTCGACCACGGCTTCGGACCTGCTGCTCTGCACCGCGTCGAGGCCAACGTGCGCCCTGAGAACGCGGCCTCCCTTCACGTCGTGCGGAAGCTGGGCTTTCGCGAGGAGGGCCTGCGGTCGCGGCTGATGTTCATTGACGGCGCGTGGCGCGACCACGTGTCCTTTGCGTTGACGGCCGAGGACCAGCCCGAGGGCGTGCTGAAGCGCTTCCTCTCCTCGGTCGGTGACAGGCAGTGACGTGCCCTTGCAGAGGGTGAGACTCCTTGCTTTGCAAGGCGACACACCGGCGTAGGTCCACCGCCATGTTGGCTCGCGTGACTACCGTCAGTGCCTGTGGCTGGACTGATCCTCGTCGTGATCGTCGGCGCCTGGCTGGCGGTCCTCGTGCCGATGGCACTGCGCAGTCACGACAGCGCCACCTCCTTGAAGTCTGCGGACCGGTTCGGTGATGCGATGCGGGTCCTCTCGCGCCGCAGCTCGCGCGATGTGCTCGTGCCTGGCCGGCCCCACGACTCTCTGGTGATCTCCGAGACGCGCTCGCCGCGACCGGTCCTTGCCGAGGACCCACGCGTCGCTGGACGGCGGCTTGCCGCTCGCCGCCGGGCCCGCACCCTGGTTGTCCTGCTTCTGCTGTGCCTCACGAGCCTCGGCCTGGTCTTCGCCGGCGTGACCTGGGGCCTCACGGCGCAACTCGCGTGCGATGGGCTGCTGGTCGCGTTCGTCGCCCACCTGCGCAAGCAGGCCAAACTCAGGGCTGCCCGGCAGGCCGCTGAACTCCGGCGGGCCCGCCGTCCGGCGCCGGCGCGCTACGTCCCCAGCGTCGAGGGCATCCCAGCCCGCCTCCCGGCCCGCCCGGCGCCGCTGCAGGCACCCCTGCCCATTCCGGCGGCCCGTTACGAGGACAAGCCGCTGGTAGCCGCCGCGCTCGCCCCCGCTACTTCCGCCCCGGTGGGCACCGGAGCGCCCTGGAGTCCCGTTCCCGTCCCGCTCCCGATGTACGTCGGAAAGGCCCCCGCCCCGCGTCGGCCCCCGAGGGTGCTCGACCTCACGAAGCCGGGCGAGTGGACCGCGGCCCTCGAGGGCGACGACGACCTCGACATGGCGCCCGACGGGTCGGAGCTCGAAGACATCCTGGACCGCCGCCGGACCGTCAGCGGCTGGTAGTTCGGCTGGTAACGTCGGGCACCCGCACGATCGCGGGGCTGTGGCGCAGTCCGGTAGCGCACCTCGTTCGCATCGAGGGGGTCAGGGGTTCGAATCCCCTCAGCTCCACTCTGTGACGACCGCCGCGGCTACTTCGGTGAGGCGACGAGCAGGTCCTGGACCTGCTGGCCGAAGAACTGGCTCTTGGCGATGTTCAGGTGCGTGGCGAGGTAGTTGTCCGGCTTGGGATCTGGGTTCCAGTAGTCGTCCTCACCACAGTCGAGGGTCTCGACGAGGACGCGTCCGCACTGCTTGCTGTAGACGCCCAGGCCGTAGCCTTCGCTGCCGCCAGAGCACATCACCGAGGGCGCGTCGCTGCAGTGTCCGGTGTCGGCGTGCGGAGCATCGAGCTGGACGGCGCCCAGGTTATGGAAGAGCTCGTGGGTCACGGTGGTCACGGTGCTCAGGCTCTTGCCGGTGAAGCAGCTGGGGCCGTTCGGACCTCCGGCGTGGTTGTACACGATGGAGTACGCCGTGGGATAGGCGCGGACCCACGGGTGCACCGCTGGGTCGGTGCGGGCACCGAGCGTGGGGAGGCCCTCGGACCAAGGCGAGTGCGGCATGGAGGATGTGGCAGCGTACGCAGCGCGATAGGGGTTGGTGACAGCCTCCACGATGCTCATCTGATCGGTGAACAGGAAGCCCGACCCGCACTCGCCGCGGCTCCAGCCATCCCACAGGATCTGGTACTTGCGGTCGTCCCGGTCGAGACCGAGCGAGGCCAGGTGGTCCGCTGCACGGCCGAGCTGCCCACCGGTGGTCGCACTGTTCGAGGGGCCGTACTGGACGCTGCGCGGGAACTTGATGACCTTAAGGTCGATCGCGCCGCAGCCCTTGGTCCACATGAATCGCAAGCCGAGGTCCTTGCCGTGGCTCTGGTTATTGATCACGGCCTGCATGCGCGGCGCGATCACGGTGCGCAGCAGCTTGGTCACCGTCGTCCCCCGGTTGGGCAGGCCGTCGAAGTAGCCGTAGATCATCTGGATGCGCGGGCCGGTGGTGCCGTCCCCGTAGCAGGGCACCTTCGCCTCCGCCGGCTTCTTGGTCAGGGCCATGGCAAGCCCCTCAGCCCCGGCGTCAGGCGCGTCATCGGCGGTGTGGACGCAGCCGAAGTCGGCGCGGGTGAGGTTGAGCTCGACCTTGGAGAAGCCCTTGCCGCCGCACTCCGGGGCGTCGACGGTGATCGGGTTGTCGAGGGGGGGCGGTCCGGTCGGTCCGCTCGGTGCGGCCTCGGCTGAGCTACCGAGCGCGAGCAGCACAGCGGCCACGAGGACCAGGTGCTTGCGCATCACGGGCGACGTTCCTCAAGATCAAGGGGACAGGCTTGCCCTCCACCCTGAGCCTTTCGACCCCTGGGGGGCGGTCTCCTGCCTGGGCTGGCCCTCAGATCCAGGAGTTAAACCACATTCTGGACAGCCAGGACTCGTAGGGGATCGTGACGGCCGCCAGCACCGGGTAGAGGTAGAAGAAGTTGACGACGACCAGCGAGACGTACACCCCGATCCCGGCAGCGGCCACCTTCCGGCGCACGGTGCCGGCCCGGCCGAGCAGCCAGCCGGCCAGCAGCGCCAGCCCGAGGCACAGGAACGGGATCGAGGGCAACGCGTAGAACAGGAACATGGTGCGGCCGGCCAGGTCGCTCGGCACCCAGGCCAGGATCGACACCGCCGTCATCAGCAGCAGGGCGCTGGCCCGCCAGTCGCGGCGGCTGATCCAACGGGCGGCCAGCCCGAGGCCTGCGGGGATCATCATCCACCAGATGGCGGGTGTCCCGATGGCCAGCACTTCGCGTGAGCAGGCCGTCACCTGACAGCCGTAGATGCCCTCCTTGACTCCCGGCGGGTAGTAGAAGCTCACCGGCTTCGCGAGGAACGGCCACGACAGCGGGTGTGACTGGTAGGGGTGCTCGCTCGCGAGCTGCTCGTGGAAGCGGTAGGCGTCGTAGTGGTAGTGCCACCACGACTGCATCGACTCCGGGAACAGCCACCACTTGGTGCCCTTGCCGTCGGCCCAGTGCCGCCCGTAGCCCTCGGTGCTCAGGAACCAGCCGGTCCAAGACGCGACGTAGACCGCGACCGGCACCACCACGAGCACTGCCAGGAACGACAGGGACGTACGACGGAGGGTGGTCCGCCACGGTGCCCTGATCCCCGCAGTCCGCCGGGCAGCGACCTCCCAGCTCACCGCCAGCAGCATCATCACCGCGATGGGGAACAGCGCACTCCACTTCGTCGCGAGTGCCGCGCCGAAGCAGAGGCCGGCGGCCAGGCGCCAGGGCCGCCAGCCGAGCCGGATACCTCGCTCGACCTCCTCGTCACTGGCCCGGGCCAGTCGATGTCGGAGGTGGTCCCGATCGACGACCAGCGCCCCGAACGCCGCCACTATCCAGAAGCACAGGAACACATCGACCATCGCGACCCGGCTCTGCACGAAGTGCAGTCCGTCGAGGGCGAGCAGCAGGCCGGCCAGGCCCCCGAGCAGCGTGGAGCCGGTCATCCGCCGGCCGATCCGGACGACCAGCATCACTGTGAGCGTGCCGAACAGCGCTGCCGCCAGCCGCCAGCCCCAGGTGTTGGCGCCCATCACCAGCTCGCCGAGGGCGATCATCCACTTGCCGAGGGGCGGGTGGACGACGAAGGCGCCTTCGGCCGGGATCTTTTCGATGCAGGTCTGGGTCGGCTCGACCACGGCCCGCTCCACCCCGTGCTTGAGCAGGTTCTGGGCGTCGCAGGAGTAGTAGACCTCGTCGAACATCCGGTACTGCGGGATGATCGCGCCCTTGTCGTCGATGGACGTCGCCGGCTGGTCGAGCCGGATGAAGCGGAGCAGACCGGCCACCAGCGTCACCGCAAAGGTGACACCCCAGCCGCCCGGGCCAACCAGGGGCAGCATCCGGTCGCGCCAGGTCGACGGCTCCGCCTCCGTAGCGGGGCGGTCCAGGGTCGCCGTCATGCACCGAGCCTAAAGGGCGACAATCGCGCTATGCCTCTCCTGCTTGCCGGTGTGCCGATCGGTCAACCCGGCGACGCGAGCTCCCGCCTCCGTGATGCCCTGGTGGCGGCGGACGTGATTGCCGCGGAGGACACCAGGCGGCTGCATCGGCTCTGCCGGGACTTGGGAGTCACGCCGGGTGGCCGAGTGCTGAGCTACTTCGACGGCAACGAGAGTGAGCGGACCCCACGTCTGGTGGAGTCGCTGCGGGAGGGCCTGACCGTCCTGCTCGTCACCGACGCCGGCATGCCCTCGGTCTCCGACCCCGGCTACCGGTTGGTGGCCGCGGCCGCCGCCGAGGACCTGCCGATCAGCTGCCTGCCGGGGCCCTCAGCTGTCACGACGGCGCTGGCGGTCAGCGGTCTGCCGTCGGACCGGTTCTGCTTCGAGGGCTTCTTGTCACGCAAGGGGGGCGAACGGCGGGCCCGGCTTGCCACGCTGGCGGCAGAGCGCCGTACCGCCGTGTTCTTCGAGGCCCCGCACCGGTTGGCTGAGTGCCTGGCCGACATGGCCTCCGTCCTGGGGAAGCAGAGGCGGGCAGTCGTGTGCCGCGAGCTCACCAAGACCCACGAAGAGGTGCGTCGGGGTTCGCTGGCCGAGCTCGCGGAGCGGTTCGCCGAAGGGACTCGCGGGGAGGTCACGATCGTCGTGGAGGGGGCGCCCGAGCCGGTCAACGAGAGCACGCCGGAGGAGCTGGCGCGGCTGGTGTCGGTGCGCGAAGCGACAGGGGAGACCCGCAAGGACGCGATCGCCGGGGTGGCGGTGGAGCTCGGTGTGCCACGCAGGGAGGTCTACGACGCAGTGCTGGCAGGCAAAGCGCTTGGCTCTGCTCACTAGGCTCGGCGTCATGTCACATTCGGGTGTGAGGCGGAGCATCCTGTCCGCGGCCGCATGGCCGTACGCCAACGGCCCGCGGCACCTCGGCCACGTGTCGAGCTTGGCCGTGCCGGCGGATGTGTTCAGCCGCTACCAGCGGATGGCGGGCAACAACGTCCTCATGGTCAGCGGCACCGACGAGCACGGCACCCCGATCCAGGTGCAGGCCGACCGTGAGGGCGTCAGTGCGCGTGAGCTCGCCGACCGCTACAACCGCGTCATCGCCGAGGACCTGCTGGGGCTCGGCATGACCTACGACCTGTTCACCCGGACCACCACCCGCAACCACTACTCGGTCGTGCAGGAGATGTTCAGGGCGCTGCATGCCAACGGCTACATCGTGGAGCGATCGCAGCTGTCGGCGATCGACGCAGCCACCGGCCGCGGGCTGCCCGATCGCTACGTCGAGGGCACCTGCCCGATCTGCGGCTTCGACGACGCCCGCGGGGACCAGTGCGACAGCTGCGGCAACCAGCTCGACCCGCAGGATCTCGTCAATCCTCGGTCGAAGATCGACGGCAAGACGCCGAAGTTCGTCGAGTCCGCGCAGTTCTTCCTCGAGCTGCCCGCCTTCGCCGAGGCACTCGGGTCGTGGTTGCAGACCCGGAGCGGCTGGCGGCCCAACGTGCTGAAGTTCAGCGCCAACCTGCTCGGCGATCTGCGGCCGCGGGCGATCAGCCGCGACCTCGACTGGGGCGTGCCCATCCCGCTGCCGGGGTGGCAGGACCGGGACGACAAGCGGCTCTACGTCTGGTTCGACGCGGTCATCGGCTACCTGTCGGCCTCGGTCGAGTGGGCCCGGCGCACTGATGATCCGGATGCGTGGCGACAGTTCTGGCAGGCCGACCAGGCCGAGTCCTATTACTTCATGGGCAAGGACAATGTCGTCTTCCACTCGGTCATCTGGCCGGCGATCCTGCTCGGGGCCGCGGGCAAGCCGACGGGGACGCCGGGGCCCTTCGGCTCGCTGGGCCTGCCGTCGGAGGTCGTGTCGGCGGAGTACCTCACCATGGAGGGCAAGAAGTTCAGCTCCTCTCGGGCGGTGGTGATCTACGCCCGCGACGTGCTCGAGCGCTACGGCGCCGATCCACTGCGCTACTACCTGGCCGCTGCCGGGCCGGAGTCCGCCGACACCGACTTCACCTGGGAGCAGTTCGTCACCCGCAACAACACCGAGCTGGTCGCCGGCTGGGGCAACCTGGTCAACCGCACCGCCTCGATGGTGCACAAGAACGTCGGGTCGATTCCGGCCGCGGGTGAGTTGAGCGGAGACGACCAGCGGGTGCTGCAGGCCTCGCGCGAGTCCTTCGCCGCGGTTGGGGCGCTGCTCGACAAGAACCAGCAGAAGGCTGCCCTGGTCGAGACCATGAGGGTGGTGGGCGAGGCCAACAAGTACCTCTCCGATCAGGCGCCCTGGAAGCTGAAGGGGGACAGCCCCGATGTCGTTGCCCGCCGCGAGTCGGTGCTGCACGTCGCGCTGCAGCTGATCGATGACGCCAAGTCGCTGCTCACGCCCTTCCTTCCCGGTTCATCGCAGCAGGTCTTCACGATGCTCGGCGGCGAGGGCGAGTGGTCCGGCCAGCCAGAGCTGCGTGAGGTCGACGACCTGGACGGCGGTCCGTCGTACCCGGTTCTGATGGGTGACTACAAGACCGCGGCGGTCTGGGAGTCGAGGCCGATCCGGCCAGGCGTGCCGATCGGGCCGCCCGAGCCGTTGTTCGTCAAGCTCGACCCGTCGGTGGTCGACGAGGAGCTGGCCAGGCTGGACGCCGATGGGCCGGGCTGACGGGGTCCGGGGCGAGGCGCCGCCGGCCCCCGAGCCGCTGCGCATCCCGGTAGCCGACTCGCACTGCCACCTCGACATCATGGGCGGCGACGTCCAGGCCCAGCTCGAGACTGCCCGTGCGGTCGGCATCGACACCGTCATCCAGATCGGCGTGGACGTGGCGTCCTCCAGGCTGGCCGCCGAGCTGGCGCTGGAGCATTCCTCGGTCTGGGCGGCGGTCGCACTGCACCCCAACGAGGCCGGTCGCGGCCTGGCCACCCCCGAGGCACTGGCCGAGATCGCTTTGCTGGCAGGGCTTTCGCAGGTCAAGGCCATCGGCGAGACCGGACTCGACCACTTCCGCACCGGACCGGAGGGGCAGGGGATGCAGGAGGAGTCGTTCCGCGCGCACATCCAGATCGCGAAGGACTCCGGCAAGACGCTGGTGATCCACGACCGTGACGCGCACGAGGACGTGCTGCGGGTGCTGCTCGACGAAGGCGCCCCGGAGACCGTTGTCTTCCACTGCTTCTCCGGTGACGCGGCGATGGCCAGGCTGTGCACCGACGCGGGCTGGTACCTCTCCTTCGCCGGCCCCGTCACCTTCAAGCCCAACGACGCCCTGCGCGAGGCCGCCGCTGTCTGCCCGGTTGAGCGCATCCTGGTGGAGACGGACGCGCCGTTCCTAACGCCGATGCCGTTCCGCGGCCGACCCAACGCTCCCTACCTGATCCCGCTCACGGTCCGGGCCCTGGCGGCCGTGCGGGGCGAAGACGTGGACGCCCTCTGCACGGCCATCGCCGCCAACGGGAAACGGGCATTTCGCCTCCCAGACACGCACTGAGAGCGGGGTCACACGATCTTTGTGGGCAAAGGCTCTGACCTGCGGGTTTCTGGGCCACTGAGCGTGAGCGAACGGCGGAATGTCCGGCTTTGACCAGCTCTGCCGTTTGGCGTGTCGTGACAGTTCCGTTAGGTTTCGGTCCAGTACCTGGCCACCCAGCACCGCGGCCGGGAGGCACCAACGGCACCATCGCAAGGCAATCGCCGGGGTCGGGGAAGTCCACGGCGGCACACGTGCAGGCAGGCTTGCCTGCTTCGACCGTGCCGCCTGCCCGTGCCCGGGAGGCTCGAGGTTCGGAGTCCTGTGCACATCAGCACCCTCACCCTGCGCCCCGTCGCGCTCGGTCTGCTTCTGCTCGGCCTGGTCGGCGGCAATGCCGCCTACGCCGCGTCGGCGCGGACCGTCGTCATCAACGTCGACGGCCAGAAGCGGCAGGTCACGACCCATGCCTCGACGGTCGAGGGCGTGCTCGAGGCTGCGGACCTGGAGGTGGCTGAGCACGACCTGCTGGCCCCTGCCAGGAGCACGAAGATGACCGACAGCACCACGATCGTCCTGCGCCGCGGCCGGGAGATGGCCCTGACCGTCGATGGCGTGCAGCGCAACGTCTGGGTTACGGCGCTCTCGGTCGACGAGGCCCTGTCGCAGATCGGCCTGCGCACCGCCGGCTCTCTGCTGTCGGCCAGCCGCTCCCGCACGATCCCGCTCAAGGGCTTCTCGCTCGAGGTCCGCACCCGCAAGGCCGTCCAGTTGCTCGACGGCGGCAAGGTCCGTCGCGGCGTGACGCACGCCGTCGTCGTGGCGGAGGCGCTGCACGAGCTCAAGGTCACAGTCCGGCCGAAGGACAAGCTGTCGGTCCTGCGCGGCGCCAAGGTCAAGGACGGCATGGTGATCCGGGTGACGCGGGTCGACGGTCGCACGGTCTCCCAGGACGCCCCGATCGCCTTCGGTGTCGTGCGCCGGCCCAATGGCTCGATGTACGTCGGCACCAGCAAGGTGGCGCGTTCCGGCTCGGTTGGCGTCCTGCACCGCGTCTACGCCCTGACCTACATCAACCACAAGCTCGCCTCGCGGAAGCTGGTCGCGTCTAAGCGGACGGTCCACCCGGTCACGAGGATCGTCGACTACGGCACGAAGAAGCGCCCGGCAATCGTTCGCAGCGTGTCCGGCGCCAATGGCCTCAACTGGGCCGCGCTGGCCCGCTGCGAGTCGGGCGGCAACCCGCGGGCCGTGTCGAGCGGCGGCACCTACCGCGGCCTCTACCAGTTCGCGATGAGCACGTGGCACAGCGTCGGTGGGGTCGGCGACCCGATCGACGCGTCGTCCAGCGAGCAGACCTACCGCGCCAAGCTGCTCTACAAGCGCGCCGGCCGCAGCCCGTGGCCGACCTGCGGCAAGTACCTCTGACGCAGCCCGCATCGCTCCTCACGGCCTCCGACGTACGCCGCCTGGCCGCGGCACTCGACCTGCGTCCCACCAAGCAGCGCGGCCAGAACTTCGTCATCGATCCCAACACCGTCAGGCGACTGGTCCGTACGGCGAAGGTGCGACCCGAGGACGTGGTCGTTGAGGTCGGTCCGGGGCTCGGCTCCCTGACCCTGGCCCTGCTCGAGGCCTGCGAGCGGGTCGTCGCCGTCGAGATCGATGAGCGGCTCGCGGCGCAGCTGCCGGAGACCGTGCGCCTGCAGGCACCCGAGCTGCTCGATCGGCTCACGGTCGTGCATCAGGACGCGCTGCTGCTCGAGGACCTGCCTGGGCCGGCACCGACGGCCTTCGTCGCCAACCTCCCCTACAACGTCGCGGTCCCGGTCCTGCTGCGGCTGCTGGAGAAGCTGCCCTCGCTCGAGCGCGGGCTGGTGATGGTGCAGTCCGAGGTGGCCGCCCGGCTGGCCGCGCCGCCCGGCTCCAAGACCTACGGCATCCCGTCGGTCAAGGCAGCGTGGTACGCCGAGGTCACCCGCGCCGGCAGCATCGGCCGGACCGTGTTCTGGCCCGCCCCCAACGTCGACAGCGGCCTGGTCGCCTTCACCCGGCGCGAGCCGCCGCCGGGTGACCGCACACAGGTCTTCGCGGTGGTGGACGCGGCGTTCGCCCAGCGGCGCAAGACCTTGCGGTCGGCCCTCGCCGGGTGGGCCGGGTCGGCTGCCCGGGCGGAGGAGCTCCTGCGGCTCGCCGGGATCGACCCGTCCGCCCGGGGCGAGGTGCTCGCCGTCGACGACTTCGCCCGGCTGGCCGCCGCGGCGTCCCCGCCCACGTAGGCTCCAGCGCGTGCCAGCCCGCCCCGAGGTCAACACGGTGACCGTGCGGGTTCCCGCCAAGATCAACCTCCACCTGTCCGTCGGACGGCTACGTGACGACGGCTTCCACGACCTGACGACGGTGTTCCAGGCGATCGGTTTGTACGACGAGGTCACCGTCACCCGCACCGAGGAGCTGACCATCCGGGTCGAAGGGGACAGCGCCGAGCTGGTCCCGACCGGCCGCACCAACCTGGCAGCCCGCGCCGTGGCGATGCTGGCCGAGGAGGCTGGTCGCTCGCCGGAGCTGGACGTGCTGATCCGCAAGGGGATCCCGGTCGCGGGCGGCTGCGCCGGCGGGTCCGCGGATGCCGCCGCTGCCCTCGTCGCATGCGACACGCTGTGGGGACTGGGCTTGTCGCGGCAGGAGCTGGCGGAGATGGCCATCGCGATCGGCAGCGACGTGCCCTTCTGCCTGTACGGCGGAACGGCGCTCGGCACCGGACGGGGTGAGCAGCTGACCCCGGTGCTGGGGCACGGCCGCTACTGGTGGGTGCTCGCACTCATCGACGGCGGGCTCTCGACGCCCGAGGTCTACGCCGAGCTCGACCGCCGCCGGGACAGCGGTCCGGTGGCTATGGCGACCGACCCGGCGGAGGTGCTGGCTGCTCTTCGGCTGGGGTCGTCGCCCGCCCTCAGCAGAGCCCTGTCCAACGACTTGCAGGCCTCCGCGCTGGCCCTCCGGCCCGAGCTGGCCGCCGTACTGGAACGGGGTGAGGAGCTCGGTTCGCTGGCTGGCCTGGTCAGTGGCTCAGGGCCGACGATGGCGTTCTTGGTCAAGAACGAGGCGCAGGCCACCACGGTCGCGACCGGGCTGGCCGGCCACTGCCGTGCCGTGCGGGTGGCCGAGGGTCCGGTCCCCGGTGCCCGCGTGGTGCGGGCGGCTTGACGTGGCTACCAACCTGATCAACCTCGAGGACGTCACCGTCGCGCATGGCACGAAGCTGTTGCTCGACCGCGTGTCGCTGGGGGTGTCGGACAACGACCGGATCGGGGTGGTGGGGCGCAACGGCGGGGGCAAGACGACGTTGCTCAAGACCCTGGTCAAGACCGAGGAGCCGCATTCTGGTCGGGTCACGCATGCCGGTGGGTTGCGCACCGGGGTGCTGACCCAGGACGTGCGGATCGACGAGCGGCTCACGGCGCACCAGGCGATTCTCGGTGACACGGCGGAGCACACCTGGGCTGGCGACGCCCGGGTGCGCGAGGTGCTTGACGGCCTGGGGCTGCACGAGGTCGGTCTCGATGCCCTCGTCGGCAGCATGTCGGGCGGCGAGCGGCGTCGGGTAGCGCTGGCGGCGCTGCTGATCGGCGAGTGGGACCTGATCGTCTTGGACGAGCCGACGAACCACCTCGACGTGGAGGGTGTCGCATGGCTCGCCGCCTGGCTCAAGAGCCGCCGGGGCGCACACCTGGTCGTCACGCACGACCGCTGGTTCCTCGACGAGGTCAACGAGACGACGTGGGAGGTGCACGACGGACAGGTGGACGCCTACGACGGCGGCTACTCCGCCTACGTCCTGGCCCGGGCCGAGCGCGACCGGACGGCGTCGACCATGGAGCAGAAGCGCTTGCAGCTGGTCAAGAAGGAGCTCGCCTGGCTGCGCCGGGGCCCGCCGGCGCGGACCTCGAAGCCCAAGTTCCGGATCGATGCCGCCAACGCGCTGATCGCCGACGAACCGCCGCCGCGTGACGACATCGCCCTGCAGCGGTTCGCCACCGCCCGGCTCGGCAAGCAGGTCTACGACGTCGAGGACGTGTCGCTGTCCTTCGGGGACCGGGTGCTGTTCGACGACGTGACCTGGCGGGTCGGCCCGGGCGACCGGGTCGGTGTCGTTGGTGTCAACGGAGCGGGCAAGTCGACGCTGCTCAAGATGCTGGTGGGCCAGGTCGAGCCTTCGGCCGGCGTGATCAAGGTGGGGCAGACCGTCAAGGTGGCCTACCTCTCGCAGGAGGTCGCTGAGCTCGATCCCATGCTTCGGGTTCTCGAGGCCGTTGAGCAGGTGGCCAAGCAGGTGGATCTCGGCGGCAAGCCGGTGGGTGCATCGTCGCTGTGCGACCGGTTCGGCTTCACCGGCAACGCGCAGTGGACCAGGGTCGGTGACCTCTCCGGTGGCGAGCGCCGACGGCTGCAGCTGCTGCGGCTGCTGATGGGTGAGCCCAACGTGTTGCTGCTGGACGAGCCGACCAACGACCTGGATATCGACACGCTCAACGCGCTCGAGGACGTGCTGGACGGTTGGCCCGGCACGCTGCTGGTGGTCAGCCACGACCGCTACTTCCTCGAGCGGACCACGACGGTGACGTCGTCGCTGATGGGAGACGGCTCGATCAAGGCGCTGCCTGGGGGCGTGGACGAGTACCTCGCCAAGCGGGTCCGCCGGGTCGCCTCTTCCGCGCCAGCAGCTGTCGACAGGCCCAAGGGTGGCGACACCCGGGCTGCCCGCAAGGAGCTGCAGAAGCTGGAGCGCCAGCTGGTCACGCTCGACAAGAGGGAGATCGAGCTGCACGCGGCGATGGCTGCCCAGGCTGCGGACCACGACGCGGTGCACAAGCTGAACGAGGAGCTGCACGAGGTGCGAGCACAGAAGGAGTCCGTCGAGCACGCCTGGCTCGAACTCAGCGAGGCACTCTAACCGCAGTATTCTTGGGGTATCCGTACTATTATTGAGACATGAACCTCGGTCGTCCGCTCCTCACGGTGACGCCCTCGTTGGACGGCGACGTGCTTGCCGTGTTGGCTCGAAGCGAAAGCGGCTTCACGACCGGGCAGGTCCACCGGCTGCTCGGTGCCTTCAGCGAAGAGGGCATTCGCAGGGTCCTCAACAGACTGGCCGTCCAGGGCATCGTCGATGCGACTCGGGTGGGCGCGGCCTACAGCTACCGCCTCAACCGCCAACACCTGGCCGCCTCGCCGGTGATCGCTCTGGCAGAACTGATGGATGCATTCCTGACCCGCCTCGGCCAGCTCCTGGATGGGTGGGAGGTCAGGCCCCTCCACGCCGCCGTCTTCGGCTCGGCCGCGAGGGGGACGATGCAGGTCGACAGTGATGTCGACGTGTTCCTCGTTCGACCAGACCTGTGCACGGACGAGGTGTGGCTTCCACAGGTTGCGGTTCTGACCGCACAGGTGCGTCGCTGGACCGGCAATGATGCGCGAGTTCTGGAGTTCACGGCCGGTGCGCTATCGGCCACGGGGCCTCCGGAACCCGTTCTGCACGACGTGCTGAAGGAAGGCCTCACGGTGATCGGTACCCACGCGTGGCTGGCCCGCCAGCTGCGCAGCGTTCGGCCCTGACGTGCGCACCAAGACCTGCGCGGGTTCGATTCGGGCCGGACGACTCGCCAAGGCTGAGCAGTTCCAATCGGCGGCACTCCTGGTCCTCGCCGGGGCGTCTGGCGACGACGACCTCGCGGACGCCTACGTCACGCTGTGCGTGCATGCCGGCATCGCCGCGGCTGACGTCATCTGCTGCGCTCGGCTGGGTGAGCACTCGCAGGGTGAACACCATGCCGACGCGGTGACGCTCCTTCGCAGGGCCGACAAGCCGGCGTCGGATCAGCTGAGTGCACTGCTCGCCCTCAAGACGAAGTCGGGCTACAGCCACGCGACCGTGACCTCCGCCGAGCTCAGGCGTGCGGGTCGTGCTGCCGCGAGCTTGCTCGATTCCGCACGACGCGCGCATGCCGCCCGGACGGGTGGCTGAGTCGTACGTTGTGCGGATGAATGCTGCTGGCCAAACCGATGGCTGGCAGGCATTGGTTGCCGAAGCGGAAACCCTGGGCACCACATCGATGGCTGCGGTCTGGGCTGACGGACGACGAGCGAACTGGGCGGCCGACGACGACCCGGTCGCCGAGTGCATGTCGGTGACGAAGTTCGTTGTCGGCGTGGTTCTGGGGCTCGCGGTGGACGCGGGAGATCTCGATCACCCGCTGAGCGAATGGATCCCGGAGTGGGCTGGTGACGATCGTGGCGCCATCACCTTGCGACAGGTCTCGATGCATGCCTCCGGGTTGCAGGTGCTGCCGGCGACCGTCGTGTACGAGGCGGAGAGCGTCGAGAAGCTCGTGCTCGGGCTCGAGCCGGTGGAACCTCCGATGACGTCGTTCGCGTACAACAACGCGGCGATCAATCTGATCGGCCTCGTCGCCTCTCGCGTCGCCGGGGCATCCCTCGCGGATCTGGCCGGGGAGCGGCTCTTTGAGCCTTTGGGGATCGAGGAGTGGGGATGGCAGAAGGATCCGCAAGGCATGCCCCTGTGCTTTGCCGGTTTGCAGCTGAGGGCCCGCGATCTTGCCGCCATCGGTGCGCTATTCCTCACCGGAGGCGCGCGGGATGGTAAGCGACTCGTGCCCCCAGAGTGGATCGCGGCGATGCCGCCTCCCGAGCCCACCGAGGTCGGGGTGTGCTGCTTGGTGGACTACGAGTGGGTTCATCGGTCCGAAGACCGCGTCGACGTCGGCCCCCGCAGCGGCTTCGGTCACAGCGGTGACCATGGGCAGTACCTGACGATCCAGCAGGGGGCGGGTGTGAGCCTCGCTCGGCTCCGCGCCGAGTACGACGTGGTCAATCCGGAGGCCGTGTGGATGAGCTTTCCCGAGCGGGTCCACGAGTACCTCGGGCCGGCGGGGTCGTTGTTGAGGTAGGCGTACACGGCCTTGGAGTCGCCGCAGGTCTCAGCGACCAGCTCTAGCTTCCGTGATCCACGGAGGTTCTGTCGCCCTCCCGACCGAAGCACCCCGGCCCTCGCTCGCGCCCTGCCTCCCCCTGGTCCCTACGGATTCATACCGGCGGCGGTAACTCTTCGTAGGCGCCGCACAAGCACGAGGCATCGCAGGGCCCGCAGTTCCGGTGGGGTCGTTGTTCGGGCACCGCTACGTTGCCACTTGTGGCCATCCCCGGATTCGGCACGACTCATCCCGGGTTGCAACCGCTGCTCGACGGCCTGCTGCCAATCGCCGTGCATCGCGCAGTCTGGCCTCTCGGGGAGCTGGACGTCTCCGCCTACGCCGGCACTGCTGACCTGCCGGACGAGCTGATCAGCTCCGTGCGATGCGTGGTGTCGGTGGGCTCGCAAATCCTTGTCTGCCGCACGGCGAACGGCGACATCAACGTGGTGCCCGGCGGGCGTCGGGAGGCCGGTGAGTCCCTTGCCGAGACGGCTATCCGAGAGGTGCTCGAGGAGACCGGCTGTCAGCTCGATCCCAGCTCGGTCGAGGTACTCGGCTTCGTCCACTTCACCCACCTCGGGCCGGTGCCTGCGGAGCACCCGTTTCCTCATCCCGACTTTCTGCAGGTCGTGATGCGCGGGCAGGCGGCCTCGGCTCCAGAGGGTTGGGTCGACACCGAGGGCTTTGTCCTGAGCTCCTGGCTGGTCGATGAAGCCGAACTGGCCGACCTCGAGCTCAGCTCGCTCGATCGAGCGTTCCTCGCGCTCACGGAGACCTGACCGCTTCGCCAGGTGCCCTTCGGCGTTTCCGCGGTAACGCCGTCGTGCCAGATCTGCTCGACAGCCGCAAAGTGCATCTGCAGCAGGGCGATGGCGGTCATGAAAGCATTTCCGTGTGGACGCCGCGGTGTTGTTGCCGGACTGGGTGTGGCACGTCCCCTATGACGCCGAGTTGCACCCGCGTGCCGTGCCCCGCTCCTCGATGCGGGACGGGGCAAACTGCCAGCTGTTTGCCTACGAGGTGCTCGGAATGCACGGGCTCGTTGTTCCGGACCTGTGGTCGAGTGAGCTGTGGGAGGACGATGCCGCCACGGTCGTGGTCGACGACCCGAAGCCGCTGGATCTGGTGTTCTTCAGCAAGGACTCGGAGAGCTACGGCGCGCATCTGGGAGTCGTGGTCGGTGACGATCAGGTGCTGCACCTGTGTCAGGAGGTCGGCAGGCCGGTTGTCTGGACGATGGCGGACTTCGCCGCTCGTTCTCGTTACGCGGTCATGCTGGGCTACAAGCGCGTGCGACAACCATGAGAGTCATCCGGTCCTTCGTCGTCGGGCAGCTGCGGCTGCTGCCGGCGATCGCAAGGCTGGTGATGCGGCGTAAGGCGGTGCCCGCCGACGGCTTCGCGGTCGCCTTTGGCAAGTCCGAACGGATGTTCCCTCGCGATCATCGTCCCGGTGACCATCGTCGAGGCGCTGGTCGTCGGCCTGCTGTTCCACAAGTTCGCGGTAATGCGCTACATCGACATCCTGCAGTGGTGGGGCGCTGCGTCGATGTTGGGCCTCTACGCAACCGCCGTCGTCTACCCGCACGTCGTCACGCCGACGGAGGTCCGGCTGCGTCATCGTGGACGTGTCATCAGCCTCCCCCTCGCGCAGGTGCAACGGGTTCGCTGGAACCCGATGCGGCAGCGGCCCGTCGAAGACTCGTCGCTGTTCCTTCCCGCCAAGGAGGGCACGCAGCTGACCTTCGAGCTTGAGCCACCTGTGATGATCGACGGACGGACAGTCTTTACGGTGCACGCGGCGGCGGATGACCAGGCTGTGGTCGAGCGCATCCAGGGCTGTATCGCGACCAGTCGAACGTCGTCCTGAGGGCGCACAATGGGCGGGTGGCATCGGTACCTACTACCCGTCACCTGCTGCGGGCCAAGGACGCGATTGATGCCGGCTACCAGGGATCCGTCCAGATTGTCGACCTCGCGAACGTTGCCGGTCTGTCGCGGGCGCACTTCAGTCGCGAGTTTCGGCGCGCGTTCGGTGAGAGCCCGCAGAGCTACCTGCTGACCCGGCGGCTCGAGCGGGCCGCCTCCTTGCTCTGCTCGACGGACCGTTCGGTCTCCGACATCTGCATGATGGTCGGCTTGCAGAGCGTTGGGTCGTTCACCTCCAGCTTCGGCCGGGCCTTCGGGATCCCCCCGATGGCCTACCGCGCGGCCCATCCGGCGGCGGTGCTGCGCGCGAGGGTCCCAGCGTGCGTCGTACGCGCTTATGCACGGCCGCAACACAGCACACCGGGAGAAGACCGCTGACTGCGATCCCACCTAACGTCGAACGCACACCGACGAAGGAGGACGGATGAAGATCAGCACCGTGCAGTTGTGGGTGCACGACCAGGATGCAGCCCTGGCTTTCTGGACCGACAAGGTGGGCCTGGAGGTCCGCGAGGACGTGACTGTCCCGGAGATGGGCAACTTCCGCTGGCTGACCGTCGGGCCGCGCGACCAGGCCGACATGGCCATCGTGCTGATGGCGATCCCGCGTCCGCCGATGATGGATGCCGCGACGTCCAAGGAAGTCGCGTCGCTGGTGAGCAAGGGCTTTGCCGGGACGGTGTTCCTGACAACAGACGACTGCCAGAAGTCCTACGAGGAGCTCAGCGCGCGAGGTGTGGAGTTCACCGAGACGCCGGAGCAGCGGCCGTACGGCATCGACTGCGGTTTCCGCGACCCGTCAGGCAACAGCGTCCGCCTCACCCAGGTGCAGGAGCTCAGAGCGAGCTGAGGACCGGCTTGTGCTCGAGCTGCGACAGCCCGTTCCAGGCCAGGTTGACCAGGTGGGCGGCGACTTCGTCCCGCTTGGGCTTGCGGTGGTCCTGCCACCACTGGCCGGTGAGCGCGACCATGCCGACGAGGGCCTGGGAGTACAGGCCAGCGAGCTTGGTCTCGAAGCCGCGGGCCTTGAACTCGCGGACGATGATGTACTCCACCTGGCTGGCGACGTCGCTCATGATCGTGGCGAAGCCGCCGCCGCGCTCGGTGCCCACTGGTGACTCGCGGACCAGGATCCGGAAGCCGTCGCTCGATTCCTCGACGTAGGTCAGCAGCACCATGCAAGCCTGCTCGAGCAGCTCACGCGGTGCCTCGCCCGACAGGGCCGTGCTGAAGCTGTCCATCAGGGCTTGGACCTCGCGGTCCACGACGACGGCGTAGAGCCCTTCCTTGCCGCCGAAGTGCTCGTAGACGATCGGCTTGCTGACGCCCGCACGGGCAGCGATCTCCTCGACCGATGTCCCGTCATAGCCCCGCTCGGCAAACAGCGCGCGCCCAACGTCGAGCAGCTGCTCGCGGCGTTCCTTGCCGGTCATCCTCACCCGAGGGCGTCCTGCGTCGTCGGCCACCTGCAGGAGGTTAGGCGGCGCGCCGGGCGGCCAGTCGCTCGGCCCGGGGCCAGCGGACGTCATGTGCCCAGCCGAGCTTCTCGAAAGCCCAGATTATGCGGGCGCTGCTGTCGATCTGACCCTTGTCGACGCCATGCCGCGCGCAGGTCGGGTCGGCGTGGTGCAGGTTGTGCCAGCTCTCGCCCATCGAGATCAGCGCCAGCGGCCA
>Ga0136633_1000952_pt1 | contig 21525 bp, 18 predicted proteins | sample AntDrymeUQ832206_2_FD_105494 | JGI IMG/M metagenome (GOLD analysis project Ga0136633, IMG submission 105494) | Polar desert sand microbial communities from Dry Valleys, Antarctica - metaG UQ83 (22.06) | ecosystem: Environmental > Terrestrial > Soil > Desert | place: Antarctica: Dry Valley...
CCAGCGCTGGATCTCATGGCGATCGACCCCCGCCTCGACGAGCTGCTTCCAACTGACCCGCCCGTGTTGGCGCCGCGCGAGACGCGCGGCCGTGGCGTACTTGCTGCCCATACCGAGTCATAGGCGCCACGACCGAAAAACTCGCCCCCCGGGCGAGTGGGTGTGGCGTCCTTGCTGCCAATACGGCGGCATAGGTGCCACAACCGCGAGATCCCCCCGCCCATGCGGGCGGTCGTGGCGTATGTGCTGCCAATACCGCGGCATAGGTGCCACGACTCCACTCGCGGGGACGCGGTGGGCGCCGCCGTCCGGCCGCTCAGCCCACCTGCTGCGGCTCGACCTCGCGCTTCGCCGGTGCCGGCACCGCCACGCCGAGCTGCGAATGCTGGCCGGACAGGCCGCCGCTCGCCGGGTCGGCGAGATCCAGCGCGCGCGGCAGGTCGCGGTGCAAACGCATCTGCAGCTCTGTCAGCGGCTGCAGGACGCCGCGCAGAGCCAGCGCGCCGCCGACGAAGCGCGGCGCCCACACGCGCGCCGAGCGGCGTGCCACGCCGCGCTCGATCGCGTCGATCGCCTGCGACAGCGGCGCGGGGGTCGAGACGAACGACGGCAGCGCCGCCGTCAGGATCTGCGACGAGGGGTGGGCGAAGCTCGCGCGCACGAGGTCGGTGTCGATGAATCCGAAGTACGCGCAGCCGACGCGCGCGCCGGTCGGCGCGGTCTCGGCGCGCAGGCAGTTCGTCAGCGCCTCGACGCCGGCCTTCGACGCGGAGTACGGGCCCATCAGCGGCGTGTGGCTGGCCGCGGCCAGCGAGGCAATGTTCAGCAGGTAGCCCTTGCGGGTCACGATCTGGTCGATGACCGCGCGGTTCGTGCGCCACACGCCCATGAGGTTGACCTCCAGCGCGCGCTCGACCTGCTCGACCGGCGCGGTCGCCAGGCGGCCGATGAAGCTGATGCCCGCGTTGGCGATCGCGACGTCGATCGCGCCAAAGCGCGTCACGGCGCCGCGGACCGCGCGCTGCAGCGCGTCGAGGTCGGTCACGTCGGCCTCGAACGCCGCCGCGCGATCGCCGAGCGACGCGGCCAGCTCCTCGAGCAGCTCAGGCTCGAGGCCCACCAGCGCGACGTTCGCCCCCGCCGCGTGCAGCCGCCGGGCGCTCGCCGCGCCGATCCCGCGCGCCGCGCCCGTGATGAAGACCGTGCGCCCCGCGACGTCGAAGCGCGCCCGCGAGAGCCTCACGTCGACACGGGCGCGCCGACGCGCAGCTCGTAGTTGTCGGGATCGAAGCGGCGCGTGCGGCGGCGAAAGCGAAAGGTGAAGTCCGGCCACAGCGTCGTGTTGCGCCCCTCGGCATCGAGGTACCAGCTCGCGCAGCCCGACGCCCAGACGCTGCCCTGCAGCAGCTCCTGGATCTCGGCGTTGAAGCGCTCGACGGCCTGCGGGCGAACCTCGACCGTGTCGATGCCGCGCTCGTCCATCGTCCTGATCGCGTCCATGACGTAGGACAGCTGCGACTCGATCATGAAGACCATCGAGCTGTGTCCGAGGCCGGTGTTCGGGCCGATGATCTTGAAGACATTGGGAAACCCCGGCATCGCCGTCCCGAGGTAGGCCTGCGGGCTCGTGCCGGCGGCCTCGGCGAGCGTCGTCCCGTGCAGACCTCGCACGAGCCGCGCCGTCGGCGGATCGGTGACATGAAAGCCCGTGCCGAGGATGATCGTGTCGATCTCGCGCCGCGTGCCGTCGGCGAGCACGATCTCGCGCCCCTCGACGGCGGCGATCCGCTCTGTGACGAGCTCGACGTTGGGCTGCGTGAGCGCCGGATAGAACTCGTTGGAGATCAGCACGCGCTTGCAGCCCAGGCGGAAGTTCGGCTCCAGCTTGCGGCGCAGCTCGGGATCGCGGACCTGGTGGCGCAGGTGCATCCGCGCGAGGCGCTCGGCCGGGCGCGCGAGGTCCGGGCGCTTGGCGAAGCCGATCACGAACGACTCGCGCCCCCAGTAGACGAGCGTGCGCACGAGGCGCTGGGCCAGCGGCAGCTTGCGATACAGCTGGCGCTCCAGGCGCGAGGTCGGCCGGTCGGAGTGCGGCAGGATCCACGGCGGCGTGCGCTGAAACAGGTGCAGCCTGCCGACCGTCGGCTGGATCCGCGGGACGAACTGGATCGACGACGCGCCCGTGCCGATGACCGCCACCCGCTCGCCGGTCAGGTCATGCGAGTGGTCCCACTGCGCCGAATGGAAGATCTTGCCCTCGAAGCGCCTTAGGCCCCGGATCGCCGGCAGCGCGGGATGGCTCAGCGGGCCGGTCGCGTCGATCAGCAGCTGCGCGCTGAACGCGCCGCGCGCGGTCTGCACCTTCCAGCGCCGCTGCACCTCGTCCCACGTCGCGCCCGTCAGCTCGTGGCCGAAGCGCAGGTGCGGGCCGAGCTCGTAGCGCTCGGCGCAGCCGCGCAGGTACGCCCAGATCTCGGGCTGGCGGGAGTACGTGCGCGTCCACGACGGGTTCGGAAGAAACGAGAACGAGTACAGGTGCGACGGCACGTCGCATTGACACCCTGGGTACGTGTTCGCCTGCCACGTTCCGCCGACGTCCTCCGCGCGCTCGAGCACGACGAAGTCCTCGATCCCGGCCTCCTTGAGGCGAATCGCCATGCCGAGCCCGGCGAAGCCGGCGCCGACGATCGCGATGCGTACGTGGGTGGGCTCGCCGCCGGCGTCGGCGGCGGACGGGGCGTGGTCGTCAGGCACCAGCTCGAGCGTGTCGGCCATGGTCTCGATCCTCTCAGGCCGGGGGCGGCGGAGCGAACACCGGCCGCTGCCAGGGCTCGACCACCGGTTCGAAGTCGCGCGCCTTCGTCGCGGTGACGCGGACGCGGTGCAGCCCCCACACGAGCATGGCGATGAGCAGCAGCGTGAACCCGAGCACGACGGCGTACGCGCCGTACGTCACGGCCGGGTCGGCCGTCTTGGCCTCGCGCTGCAGAAGCTTGCGGTCGGAGACGAACGCTCGCTCGAAGGTCTTCGGCGCGGCAACGCCCCCGACCGGGATCGCCGGGTCCGCGGGCGCATAGAGCGGCAGCCCGGTGAGCGAGGACCCCGAGTGCAGGCGCAGCAGGGACTTCCACGAGCCGTGCAGCGCAATCGCCTCCGTCGAGCGGTAGACGCCGGGACGAATCTCGCGCAGGCGGTCGACGACCATGCCGCCGCCCTGCCACGACGTCGCCGTCAGCCACGTCGCGCCCTTCGCCGCGTCGGGTGGATCGAGCTCGGCGGTGACGATCGCCGCGCGCTCCGCGCCGCCTGCGACGTCCTGCAGCGCGACCTTGGCGCTGACGCCGCCGTCGCCGCTGGTCACGAGGGCGAACGCGAGCATCGCAGAGACCGCGATGCCGCCGCCGAGGCCGGCCCAGCGCAGGCCAGGGGCCTGCGGCACGGTGTCCGCGGCGAGCCGCGTGCCCATCCAGGCGCCCATCAGGCTCGCCGCGAGCGCCGTCGCCAGGCCGAGCGCGGCGACCTCCGGAAGGATCTCGGCCGGCCACGGGATCGGCATCCACAGATGCGACCAGCCCCACTCGGCGGCGAGGCCGATCGTGCCGATCGCCAGGCCGCACCAGGCGCCGAACACGAGCGGGCGCTTGGGGGAGATCACAAGCGCCAGGCCCTCGACGATCGCGGCCTCGACGATGTACAGCGGGAAGTGTGCCGGGGTCTCACCGAGGTCCCCGACGAGGACGTACAGGCCGAAGCGCATGATGAGAAAGAAGGCGACGGCGCCGAACGCGGCGCCCTTGCCGAGCCAGACGCGCGCGGCGACGAGCACGAGCCCCGCCGCGAGCATGATCAGCATCGGGTGGAAGATGAGGGCGAACTGCGGCATGCCGAGGTCGAACTCGAGCTGGAACGTCGACATCGCGATCAGCAGGCCGCCGGGCAGCCAGACGTTGCGCAGCATCTTGACCCACCAGCGCTCCGTGCGGATCTGGCCCGTGCGCTTCATGACGCGCACGACCTCGACCTGCAGCACGGCGATCCCGACGAGCGCCATGCAGGCGCCGCCGATGAGCATCATGTGCGTCGGGCCCCAGAGCGTGACGTCCTGACCGAAGATCCGGTGCCAGCCGTCGTCGAGCGGGAAGCCGATGATCGAGAAGCTGCCGGCGGCGAACATCAGCACGCCGCCCAGCGGGGCGTGCCAGTCGCGCGTGATCTTCACGAACGTCGGGCCCTCCTTGCGCTCGGGCAGGCACATCGCGAAGAAGCCGGCCATGACGATGCAGTACAGCCCGCCGAGGATGAAGTAGTGCGCGGGCGTCCCGAACGCGCCGTCGTCGCGGCCGGTGTCGATGTGCAGCGAGACGTCCCAGTACAGTCCGAAGAGCGCCGTGATCAGCCCGATGATGGCCAGCCCGCAGGGCATCGACGCCCACCCCGGCTGGCCCGAGATGCGCTCGGCGAAGCGGTCGAACCAGCCGATGACCGGCACCATGTCGGCGCGGTGGCCGATGCCGCCCATGAGCAGCACCATCGTCGCAACCGCGGCGAGCGCGCCTCCGATCGCGAGGTCGGTTTCGCTCGCGCCTCCGGCGGAGCGGGCTTCGGCGGGCCCGGCGGAGGCCAGCAGGGTGAGACCGGAGTAGATGACGCTCATGGGCGGGACCCTAGCACGGTGTCGTCAGATGATGGAACATTCATTCATGTCGTTGTCTTGGCGCCTGCCGGCGCACCCCCCCGTGGCGTCTCCGGGCAGCCCGGGCGCTACCTACCCGCTCACGCAGGCCCACGATCATGACTGATGAACGGTCGCGTCTGAGCCGGCTCAGAAGAGGCCGAACGACGCGCCGACGTCGCGCACGACGCGAAACAGCGGCGACGGAACGACGCCGAGCGCGACCGTCAGCACGGCGAACAGCACCGCGACGCCGACGACCTCGCCCTGCCCGCGCAGCGCGGCCGCCTCGTCCGACCCGCCGGCGAGCACCGGCTCCGGGGCGGGCCCGCCGGACGCGACCGCGACCTCGCTGCCGCCGGCCGCGGCGGGGACCATCCAGATCGCCGCTACGACCTTCAGGTAGTACGCGAGCGAGATCATCGACCCGATGACGATCACGACGCCGAGCCAGGCGTAGCTCCCGTCGACGGCCGCGTCGATGAGATAGAACTTTCCGATGAACCCGGCGGTCGCGGGAAAGCCCGCGAGCGCGAGCATCGCGATCGTCATCGGCCACGCCAGCAGCGGGCGGTTCGCGCCGAGCCCGTGCAGCGACGCGATGTCGTCGCCGAGCGGCGTCTCGCGCTCGCGCGCGACGATCACGGCGAACGCCGCGAGGTTCATGACGAGGTAGACCGCGAGGTAGAAGACCGTCGCCTGGATCCCCAGGCGCGAGGCGACGACGACGCCGGCGAGCATGTAGCCCGCCTGTGCCACCGACGAGTACGCCAGCAGCCGCTTCAGCGACGACTGGCCGAGCGCGCCGACGTTGCCGACGACGATCGTGAATGCCGCCAGCGCGGCGAGCGGCGGGCCCCAGTCGACGGCGAGGTCGATCAGGGCGACGTCGAACAGGCGCAGGATGACGCCGAATGCCGCCGCTTTCGTGGCGACCGCCATGAAGGCCGTGATCGGGGTCGGCGCGCCCTCGTAGACGTCGGGCGTCCACTGGTGAAACGGCGCCACGGAGGCCTTGAAGCCGAAGCCGACGATCGTCAGCGCGATGCCGGTCAGCAGCAGCGGGTCGGACGCCAGGCCGCCCTCGCCGATCGCCCGCGCGATGTCGGCGAAGTCCGTGTCCCCGGTCGCGCCGTAGAGGAAGGCCAGCCCGTAGAGCACCGTCGCCGAGCCGACCGAGCCGACGACGAGGTACTTCAGACCGGACTCCAGCGACGACGGCCGCCGCATCTCCGTCGCGCACAGCACGTAGAGCGGGATCGACAGCAGCTCGAGGCCGAGAAAGACCGACACGAGGTTCTGCGCGGCGACGAGCACGATCATGCCCGCGATCGACGTCAGCAGCAGCGCGTGGTACTCGCCGTGGGCGGCCTCGCGCGGGGCGACGTGGCGCCAGGACAGCACGATCGCGGCGATCCCGGCGACGCAGAAGATGATCGTCAGCGCCAGCGTCAGCTCGTCGAGGCGCAGTGCGCCCGCCAGCAGGTTCTCGCGCTCGCCCCACTGCGACACCGAGCAGGCGATCGCGATCACGAGGCCGGCGATCGACAGCGCGGGCACGAGCTGCTCGCGCACCGCGCGCGAGCGCATCAACCCGAGCATCAGCACGATCAGCGCGCCGCCGAGCACGGCGATCAGCGGCGACAGCCCGGCCCAGTCGATGTGCGGGCCGGCGACCTTCGCGGCGGCGGTGATCATGGTCCCGAAGCCTCCGAGAGGGCGGCCGCGTCCTGCTGCGCCGGCGCCGCGATGCCCGTCGTCGTGCGCTCGCTGCGCTCGAGCGCAAACTGCGGATACAGCGAGATCGCGATGATCGCGAGCACGAGCGGGACGAGCACGAGGCCGTCGCGGCGCGTCATCTCCTGCGGCTCGACGCGCGGGCCGGTGCGGTTGTGCATCGTGCGGATGTACAGGCGCAACGCGTAGACCGCCGCCAGCACGACGCCGGTCGACGCGATCAGCGCGATCGCCATCTTCTCCTCGAAGACGCCGAGCAGGATCAGGAACTCGCCGACGAAGTTCGACGAGCCGGGCATCGCGAGCGTCGCGAACGTCACGATCAGAAACAGCGTCGCGAGCACGGGCGCGCGCGTGGCGATGCCGCCCATGTCGCGGATGTCCTCCGAGCCGTCGGAGCGCGCCGCGAGCAGGCCCACGATGAAGAACGCCGGCACGACGACGAGCCCGTGGTTGAAGGCCTGCAGCAGCGCGCCCTGAACGCCCTGGCCGTTGAGCGCGAAGATGCCGAGCAGGATGAAGCCGAGCTGCGCGATCGACGAGTAGGCGAGGATCAGTCGCGCGTTGGTCGTCGTGAACGCCAGCGCCGAGGCGTACAGGATCGAGGCGAGCGCGATCAGCAGCATCAGCGTCTGAAAGTGCTCGCTGGCGTCGGGAAACAGCGGCAGGCAGACGCGCAGGAAGCCGTACGCGGCGACCTTGCTGAGCACCGCTGAGAACAGCGCCAGCACCGGCAGCGGCATCGAGCGGTAGGCGTCGGGCACCCAGCCGTGAAACGGGAACGCCGGCATCTTCACGAGGAACGCCGCCGCGAAACCGAGAAACAGCCAGTTCTGCGTCGACGCGCCGAGCGTGCGCTCTGCGAGGTCGGCGAACGCGAACGACAGCTCGTTGTCGCCGTCCGCCGCGAGCACGCCGGTCGCGACCGCCGCGGTCAGCATCAGCAGCGACCCGACGAGCGTGTAGATGACGAGCTTCATCGTCGCCTGGACGCGGCGCGCCTGGCCCCAGATCCCGGTCAGAAAGAAGAACGGCACGAGCATGAGGTCGAAGAAGACGACGAACAGCGCGAGGTCCTGCGCCATCAGCGCGCCGAGCACCGCGGTCTCGGCGAACAGCAGGTGAAAGAGGAACAGGCGCGGCTTCTCGATCGCGTGCGTGCGCTCCTCGGCCGGCGGCGCGCCCGCCTCGGTGGCGCGCATCCAGAACGTCGCCCACAGCGTGCAGGCGAACCACAGGATCGCCGTCAGCAGGATCAGAAAGAGGTTCAGCCCGTCGAGGCCGAGCTTGTAGTGGATGCCGAGCTCGGAGATCCAGCTCTCGTCGGTGACGCTCTGCAGCCCGCCGCTCGCGCTGTCGAAGTCGACCACGTACGAGATCGCGTAGCCCAGCACGAGCAGCGTGCCCGCGAGCGCGAGCTTCGGCGCGATCCGCGGCGGCGCGAACAGGCAGAGCACGCCGAACAGCAGCGGGATCCACAACGCGAAGGACAGGTGCAGCGTCATGCCAGCAGCAGGAAGTAGGAGGTCAGGGCGACCATGCCGACGACGAGCATCGCGGCGTAGTAGCGCAAGAAGCCGCTCTGGGCGGCGCGCACGGCCGACGACCCGACGCGCACGAGGCCGGTCGCCCCGCCGACGAGCACGCCGTTGACGAACAGCCGCTCGAAGGTCTGCTGGGCGAAGGCGCCAAACCACTGCGCCGGCCGCACGACGAGCAGGTTGATGAGCTCGTCGAAGTACCACTTGTTGACGAGCACGCGGTGCACGCCCGACAGGCGCTCGCGCACGCTGCCCGCCAGATCGGGCTTCTTCACCCACACGACGTAGGCGATCGCGATGCCCGCGAGGCCGACGAGCGTGCCGAGCAGCAGGCCGAAGGTGATCAGGCCGTCGCTCGGGTGGCGCTCGTAGAGCGCCGACTCCGCGAACGTCGGCTCGAGGAAGTGGTCGATGACGTGCGTGACCTTCGGGATCTGCAGCAGCCCGCCGACGATCGCCAGCAGCGCGAGCGTCCCCATCGCGATCTTCATCGCCGGCTCGCGCTCGGCGATGTGGTGCTCGGGGCCGGGGAAGCCGACGTCGGTGTCCTCGACCTCGCCGTTGGCCGGGTTCGTGTGAACCTCGGCGTGGTGCAGGTGGCCCGCTTCGAGCTCCCTCGCCTCGGGCACGGGCTCGCCCCAGAAGGCGCGGAAGATCATCCGGAAGGTGTAGATGCCCGTCAGAAAGGCACCGACGTAGCCCGCGACGTAGAGGATCCAGTACCAGCCGCCGCGGTCGCCGATCAGCAGCAGGATCTCGTCCTTGGAGAAGAAGCCCGAGAACGGCGGGATGCCCGCGAGCGCGAGGCCGCCGATGACCATGCAGCCGTAGGTGAACGGCATCGCGCGGCGGAAGCCGCCCATCTCGTCGAGGTTCTGGTTGCCCGCCATCGCGGCGATCACCGAGCCGGCCGCCATGAACAGCAGCGCCTTGAAGAAGGCGTGCGTCATGAGATGAAAGAGCCCGGCCGCGTAGGCGCCGGCGCTGACGGCCATGACCATGTAGCCGATCTGCGACATCGTCGAGTACGCGATCACGCGCTTGAGGTCGGTGACCGCGATCGCGATCGTGCCCGCGATCAGCAGCGTCAGGCAGCCGACCACGGCGCCGACGTCGGCCGCCGTCGGCGCGAGCTCGAACAGCGGGTGCATGCGCGCGATCAGGTAGACGCCGGCGGTCACCATCGTCGCGGCGTGGATCAGGGCGCTGACGGGCGTCGGGCCCTCCATCGCGTCGGGCAGCCACGTGTGCAGCGGCACCTGCGCGGACTTCGCGAACGCGCCGACGAGCAGCAGGATGCAGCCGGCGGTGAGGTCGGTGCTGCCGGGGTCGAAGGCCTCTTTGGCGCCCTCGAAGGTCTTCAGAAAGTCCAGCGTGCCGACGTGCCTGAAGATGAAGTACGTGCCGAGCACGAGGCCGACGTCGCCGACCACGTTGATGACGAACGCCTTGATGCCGGCGCCCGTCGCCGTCGTGCGGCGATACCAGAAGCTGATCAGCATGTAGGACGCGGCGCCGACGAACGCCCAGCCGATGATCAGGAGCAGAAAATTGCCCGCCAGGACCAGCAGCAACATCGAGAAGACGAAGAAGTTCAGGTACGCGAAAAAGCGCGCAAAGCCGCGATCGGAGTCCAGGTAGGCGACCGAGTAGAGGTGGATCAGCGTCGAGACGCCGGCGACGACGAGGATCATGAAGACCGACAGCGGGTCGATCAGCAGCGAGATCTGGGCGTCGATTCCGACGGTCTTGGCGTAGTCCCAACCGACGGCGCGAACCTGGCGCTCTTCGTGGCCGAGGGCCTGCAGCGAGATCAGCGCGCCGATCGCCGACGCGAACGACAGCGCCATCGCGCCGGTCGCCAGGTAGCCCGGCGTGCGGCCCGGCAGGCGGCGATGCAGCAGCCCGACGAGCATCATCCCCGCCAGTGGAAACGCCAGCGTCAGCCAGCCGAAGAGCTCGACGCGGCTCGTCATCCCTGCAGCTCGCGCATCTCGTCGACGTCGATCGGCAGCCGGCGGCGGTGTATCGCGACGATCAGGCCGAGGCCGACGGTGACCTCGCAGGCCGCGACGACCATGACGATGACCGCGAAGATCTGGCCGTCGGCGTCGCCGTGCATGCGCGCAAAGGCGATCAGCGCGAGGTTCGCGGCATTGAGCATGAGCTCCAGGCACAGCAGCACGACGAGCGGGCTGCGGCGCGTCAGCACGCCGGCGGCGCCGATTGCGAAGATCAGCGCGGAGACGACGAGGTACCAGCCGATCGCCATCAGGCGTCCTTGTCCCGCGGCGGCGTGCTCGGATCCTTGCCGGAGTCGGGAGAGCCGGCCGTCACGGCGGTCACTTCCTCGTCGGTGGAGCCCGCGGCCTCCGGGATGATGAGCGGCGTCCCGGCGCCCCGATGCCCGGCGGCCTCGGCCATCGTGCCGGTGTAGGCCGGGCGCAGCATGTCCATCGCGCTGTAGCGCGCCTGATCCTCGGCGGCCGTGATGCCGCCGCGCCGGCGCGCGAGCACGACCGCGCCGACGGCGGCGATCAGCAGCAGAAACGAGGCGATCTCGAACGGCAGCAGAAAGCGCGTCAGCAGCAGCTCGCCGATCTGCGCGGGCGAGCCGAATCCGGGCGCGAGGTCGGCGCGCCCGTCCGTGCCGATCGCCTGCAGCCCCGAGCCGAGCGTCGCGATGCACAGCTCGACGAACAGCGCCGCGCCGAACGCGGCCGCGACGAGCCGCAGCCCGCGCCCGGCGCGCGGCCCGAGCGGCTCGTCCTGACCGCCGACGTAGGCGACGACGAAGACGTAGAGCACCATCACGGCGCCCGCGTAGACGACAACCTGGGCGGCCGCGACGAACTCCGCGCGCAGCAGCAGAAACAGCGCCGCGAGCGACAGCAGGTGGCTGACGAGCGCGAGCACGCTGTAGAAGGGGTTGCGCAGCACGACGACGCCGATTGCCCCCGCGATCGCCCCGATTCCGGCCAGGAAGAACAGCACCTCCGCCATGAACGGCGCAATCTATCGTCGCAGGCGTCACGACCCCCTCCCGGCGTGCCCGCGAGCGCCCGCCTGCGCCCTCGTGCGCGCATTGAGCCGCCGAGTTAGAGTCGCCACAACCGCGACTCAGGAGGCGAACCGATGGCCGAGCCGACGTTGAAGCAGGGTGCCAAGGGGCAGGCGGTCAAGGATCTGCAGGAGGCGCTGAAGGCGCTCGGGCTCAAGCCCGGCGCGATCGACGGCGTGTTCGGCAAGCAGACCGAGGACGCGGTCAAGGCCTTTCAGTCACGCGTCGGCATCGAGGCCGACGGCATCGTCGGGCCCGTCACCTGGCTGAACATCGACGAGGCCGACCAGAGCGAGCCGCTGCTGAAGAACGGATCCAAGGGCCTGGCCGTGCGCCGGCTACAGAAGCGCATGCAGCTCGCGGGCTTTCCGATTCCCGAGGTCAACGGCCGCTTCGGGCCCAAGACCGAGGCCGCCGTCAGGGCGCTGCAGCGCCAAGCCCGGCTCGAGGTCGACGGCATCGTCGGCCCGAAGACGTGGGCGGTCGTGAACTCGCTCGAGCACGAGGGGCGCAGCGACTGACCGGCCCGGCCGGCCGGACGTATGCTCGGACTGGGCAGACACCTTCCAATCGCACCATTCACAGGGGGAGCACACCGATGGCAGAGCCGACGCTGGAGCGCGGGTCCAAGGGCGACGACGTCACAGATCTGCAACAGGGCCTGATCGAGCTCGACTTCAAGCCGGGCGAGGTCGACGGCATCTTCGGCGTCCTCACCGAAAGCGCCGTGCGATCCTTTCAGACCTGGGCGCAGACGACGGCGGACGGCATCGTCGGCCCGCTGACGTGGGAGAAGTTCGACAACGCCGACATGTCCGACCCGACGCTGCGCAAGGGCGACGAGCGGATCGCGGTGCGCGGCCTGCAGCGCCGTCTGCTCGACGCCGGCTACGGCAGCGGCGACCTGGAGATCGACGGCGAGTTCGGCCCGCAGACCGAGGCGGCCGTGAAGGCGTTTCAGGAGGCCGCGGGGATCGACGTCGACGGCGTCGTCGGCCCGCAGACCTGGGGCGCGCTGACCCCGGAGGAGAGCGATTGACCTGAACGTCGAGGGGGTCTGGCGGAAAACGGGAACATGCGTTCTGTTTTCCGCCAGACCCCCTGTCCAGGTCCCGGCCGGTGCAGGGCGACGCTGCCGCACATGGGCCGCGAGTCGGCGAGCTACCACCTCGCGCTGACGCCCGCGAGTGCCGAGGCTCTGGTGCAGAGCCTGGACGCCGCGGGCGTGGAGCGCGCAGGGCCGGGCGACTATCGCCTGCGCGATCCCCACCGCTACTGGATCGACCTGCGCATCCGCTGCGGCGCGCAGCCGGAGCTCGAGATCCGCATCGCGCTGACGAACGACACGTGGTCGATCCGCGCCCCACTCGAGCGCGCGCTGACACCGCTGCCGCCGGGCATCGAGGGAACGCCCGTGCACGCGGTCCTCCCGGCGCGGGCGCCGTCGGCACGTCGCACGGCGCGCAGGGCGCGGATGTCATCGCGATCGCCGGCGAGGAAGGCTGGTGGCTCGCGCTCGAAGACGACTACGGCCGGCGCCGCGACGAGTTCGTCGCCCGCGTCGGCGACTACTGCGCGCCGCTGTCCGCTGATCACGTCGGGATGCCGGACGCTGCCACCGCGATCCGCGTCTTCAACGGGCTGCGCCACCACCTGCCGCTGCTGGAGGCACTGGGCGCCAACTCGCCCTTTCGCCACGGCCGCGACACCGGGCTGGCGTCGGCGCGCGAGATGACGCTGCGCTCATGGCCGCGCGCCGGGTCGCCGCGGGCGATGGCCGATTACGAGGACTTCGTGCGCTCGACGGACCGCCTGACGCGCGTCGCCGAGGCGCCCGACTACACCTTCCACTGGTGGAAGCTGCGACCCCATCCGCGCATCGGCACCGTCGAGATCCGCGTGCTCGACACGCAGCTCTCGCCCCGGCACACGGCCGCGCTGGCGGCCGCCGTCCACGCCCTGGCTCGCTACGAGGCGCAGGCCGAGCCCGTCGAGGGGCCACCGGAGGAGATCCTCGACGAGGCCTCCTTCCGCGCCGGGCGCGACGGTGTGGAAGCGACGCTGCCCGACGGCCAGGACCGCCTGCGGCCCGTCACCGAGCTGCTCGAGAAGACGATCGCGCTCGCAATGCCCGCCGCCCGCGAGCTGCGCTGCGACGCCCAGCTCAAGGACCTGCGCGGCCTGCTGGCCGACGGCGGCGGCGCCGGGATCCAGCGCTCGCACTGCCGCGACGGCGGCGTCGAGGCCGTGCTCGGGGCCCTCGTGGACCGCGCCCCGGCCTGACCTGCCGCGCTACTCGCCCTCGTTGCGCAGCGGCGTGCGCTCGAGCGGCTCGTCGAGCAGCATCTCCTTGGTGAAGATCAGGTCCGAGCGGTTGTAGTCGGACATCTCGTAGTCGTGGCCCATCGTGATCGCGTCGAACGGGCACGCGACCTCGCAGTAGCCGCAGAAGATGCAGCGCGAGAGGTTGATCTCGTAGACCGCCGCGTAGCGCTCGCCGGCGCTGACGCGGTTTTCGGGCGTGTTCTCCGCCGCGACGACGCGGATGCAGTCCGCGGGGCAGGCGGCCGCGCACAGCGAGCAGCCGACGCACTTCTCCAGGCCCGTGTCCTCGAAGCGGTGCAGCCGGTGTCGGCCGCGAAAGCGCGGGTAGACCGGCACCTTCTCCTCGGGATAGGAGATCGTCTTCGGGCCCTCGAAGAGGCGCGCCATCGTCGTCTTCAGGCCGCGCAGCGTCTCGCCGAAGGTGCGGTAGGCGCCGCCCGCCGCGCCGGGCTGCGGCGCGCGCTGGACGACGAGCATGTCGTCGCCGGGGTTCCAGGTCATGAGCGGGCTCTCCTCGGTACGGGCGCGGGACTCACGAGACGGCCACCACGACGATCGCGGTCACGAGGGCGTTGAGCGTCGCCAGCGGCAGCAGGACCTTCCAGCCGAAGCTCATGAGCTGGTCGTAGCGCAGGCGCGGCAGCGTCGCGCGGATCCAGACGAACAGGAAGACGAACAGAAAGATCTTCGCGAAGACGACGAACGGGTCCAGAAAGCCGGGCGGGTCGACGAACGGCAGCTGCCAGCCGCCGAGGAACATCGTCACCGCGATGCCCGAGACGACGAGGATGTTCACGTACTCGGCGAAGAAGTAGGACGCGAACTTCGCGCCGCCGTACTCCGTGTTGTAGCCCGCGACGAGTTCGGCGTCGGCCTCGGGCAGGTCGAACGGCGCGCGGTTGGTCTCCGCGAACGCCGACACGAGAAAGATCAGAAAGCCGACAAACTGCGGCACGATGTACCAGACGTTCGACTGCGCCTCGACGATCGCCGGCAGGGACAGCGTCCCCGCCATCATCAGCACGCCGACGAGCGACAGGCCCATCGCGACCTCGTAGGAGATCAGCTGGGCGGCGGCCCGCATCGCGCCGAGAAAGGAGTACTTCGAGCCGCTCGCCCAGCCGCCGAGCATCAGGCCATAGAAGGCGATCGCGCCGAACGCGAAGACGTACAGCACGCCGATGCCGACGTCCAGGCCGTAGAGCCCGACGTCCTGGCCGAAGACGTTGGCGACGTCGCCGAAGGGCAGGATCGCGAACGCCGCGAAGGCCGTCAGCAGCGAGATGACGGGCGCCAGCGCGTAGAGGAAGCCGATGCTGGTCGACGGGCGGAAGTCCTCCTTCGTCGCGAGCTTGATGATGTCGGCCAGCGGCTGCGCGGCGCCCATCGGCCCGACGCGGTTGGGGCCGTAGCGGTGCTGAAAACGCGCCAGCAGCTTGCGCTCGGCGAGCAGCACGATCGGCACGATCTGCACCGCGATCGCGAACAGGATCACCGACTTGATGAGCTGCACCCACCACGGCTCGACGAAGCCCACCTCGGCGAGCGGCAACGGCACCGTCATGTGCGCTCGATCTCGACGAGGCCGCCCTCGAGCGCGGACGCCGAGTCCTCGCGGATTCCTGACTCGAGGAAGACCGACCCCTCGGGGACGGCCGCGCGCAGCGACGCGATCGCCTGCACGCGCGAGCCGTTGGAGCCGACGGTGACGCGGTCGCCGTGGCCGATGCCCAGGCGCGCGGCGTCGGCCGGGCTGAGCTCGGCGCGCTGGTGGGCGCGCAGGAACTTCAGCGCCGGCGACAGCTCGACCTCGGGCGCCGCCCAGATCGAGCGGAACGTGCCGAGGCGCAGGTCGCCATCGGGCGTCGGCGCATGCGGCGGCGCCTCGAGGCCGAACGGGCCGGTGTCGGCCTCGGGCCAGGTGGCGGCGGCCGCGCGCGAGGGCCAGCGCACCCCGCGCCCGCCGAGCTCGTCGAGCGTCAGGCCCTCGAGGAATCCGATCGCCCCGAAGAGCGTCGTGGAGGTCATCGGGCCGGTCAGCACGCCGGGGTCGTGGTCCAGCAGCCGGCACAGGTCGGCCAGCACCTGCCACTCGCCGCGCACGGCGTCGGGCCGCGCGATCGCCGGGCGCAGGCGCTGCACGCGCCCGTCGGGGTGCGTGATCGTCCCCTCCTTCTCGGCGTAGGACTCCGCCGGAAAGACGATGTCGGCGTGCTCCCACAGCCCCTCGGTGAGAAACGCCGTGTGCGTGATGACGGTCGTGGCGCGCGCGAGCGCCTTGTTCCACAGGCGGCGGTTGGGCATGTCGCGCAGCGGATCGACGTGCAGCAGGTACAGCGCGCCGAGCTGGTTGGTCGCCACGGCGGCAGCGATCCCGGCGGCGTCCAGGCCGGGCGAGTCGACCGGCGTCAGGCCGGGTCCGGCGTTTGGCAGGACGCCGACCTCGCGCAGACCGCGGCCGTTCGTGCCGGCCGGCAGCTCGAGCAGGCCGCAGCCGTCGTGGCCGGCGGTCACGACGCGGCCGGCGACGTTCAGCAGCGCGCGTGCCGCATGCTCGCCGCGGGCGCCGTGCGTGAGGCGCTCGCCGTAGACGACGACGACGTCCTCGCCGGCGTCCGACAGCAGCGCGGCCATCGCGGTCACGGCGTCCGCGTCGGCGCCGGCCGCGGCCGCGAGCTCCGCGACGACGCCGCTGCCGCCGAGCGCGGCGTTCAGCGCCGCGCAGAAGGCCTCGCCGGCGCCCGGCGCGAAGCGTGCGCTGGCGTGGGCGTTGAGATCCAGCGACGACGGGCGGCTCGTCGCGACCAGGAGCTTGACGCCGTTGCGCCGTACGCCCTTGCGGATGCGCAGGTCGAGCACCGGCGCGTCGTCAACCGGCTCGCAGTCGAGCACGAGCACGGCGTGGGCGAACTCGAGGTCGGGGACCGACGCCTGCAGCGACGGGGCGTGCAGCGCGGCGTGCAGCTCGATCGGCAGCGTCCCGCCGGTGCGCGAGTCGAGGTTCGAAGAGCCGAGAGCGCCGCGCATCAGATGCGCGAGCAGAAAGCCCTCCTCGTTCGTCGTCTCGCCGCCCGCGACGGCGCCGCTGTCGGCGCCCGCGGCGCGCAGCGCGGTCGCGGCCTGCTCGAGCGCGCGGTCCCAGCTCACCGGGACGAGCTCGCCGTTCTCGCGCATCAGGGGATGCGTGACACGGCTGTCGACGTGGACGGACTGGTAGGCGAAGCGGCCCTTGTCGCACAGCCAGCCGTCGTCGACGCCGTCATGGTCGCGCGACAGCACGCGCAGCACGCGGTCGTCGCGGACGGTGAACTCGACGTTGCACTGCGCCGGGCACAGCGTGCAGACGGTGCCCGAGCCCTCGATCTCCCACGGCCGCGCGCGGAAGCGGTAGGGCTGCGAGGTCAGCGCGCCGACGGGGCACAGCTCGATGATGTTGCCGCTGAACGGCGCCACGTACGGATGGCCGTCGAAGGTCGACACGTAGGAGTCCGCGCCGCGCTCCTGCAGGACGAGCTGATGGTCCTCGGCGATCTCCTGGCTGAAGCGCACGCAGCGATAGCAGAGGATGCAGCGCTCGCGGTCGATCGCGATCAGCGGCGACAGCGCGAGCGGCTTGACGAAGTGGCGCTTGGGCTCGATGAAGCGCGAGCGCCCGGGACCCCAGCCCATCGTGATGTCCTGCAACGGGCACTCGCCGCCCTTGTCGCAGACGGGGCAGTCGAGCGGGTGGTTGATCAGCAGAAACTCGACGACGGCCTGCTGGGCCTCCTTGACGCGGTCGGTCTGCGTGAAGACGACCATGCCGTCGCGGACCGGCGTCGAGCACGCCGTCTGGAGCTTCGGGATGCCCTCGATCTCGACGAGGCACATGCGACACGCGCCGACCGGATCGCCGAGCTTGGGCTCGTAGCAGAAGACCGGGATCTCGACGTCGCCGAGCTTCGCCGCGTCGGCGAGCATCGTGCCCGCCGGGGCATCGACCTCGAGGCCGTCGATCGAGAAGGCGATCGTCTCCGCGACGGGCCTAGGCACCCGCGGCTCCCTGCACGAGGACCGGGTCTGACCCGTCCCGCCCACCCGGCTCGTCGCCTCCGTAGGGGTTGCGCAGGCGCGCGGCCTCGATGTGCGCCTCGAACTCGTCGCGGAACTTCGCCACCATCGAGCCGATCGGCATCGCCATCGCGTCGCCGAGCACGCACAGGCAGTTGCCGATGATCTGCTCCTGCACGGAGGCCATGATGTCGAGGTCCATCGGCGTCGCGAGGCCGGAGTCGACGCGCTCGAGCATTGATACCGTCCAGCGCGTGCCCTCGCGGCACGGCGTGCACTTGCCGCAGGACTCGTGCCTGTAGAACTTCGCGAGCTTCAGCGCGACGCTGACGACCGGCACGGAGTCGTCGACGACGATGATCGCGCCCGAGCCGAGCATCGAGCCGGCCTTCTGCAGCGTGTTGAAGTCATACGGCAGGTCGAGGTCCTGCGGCTCGAGCACAGGAGATGAGGAGCCCCCCGGAAACCAGAACTTGACCTCGCGGCCCTCGGGCGGACCGCCCGCCAGGCCGTAGATGATCTCGCGCGACGGGATCCCGAGCTCGATCTCGTAGTTGCCCGGGCGCTGCACGTTGCCCGACACGCTCACGAGCTTCGTGCCGGCGCTCGTCTCCGTGCCGATCTTCGCGTACGCCTCGCCGCCCATCTTCAAGATGTGCGGCATCGTCGCCAGCGTCTCGACGTTGTTGATGACCGTCGGCCCCTGGTAGAGGCCCTGGTTGGCGGGAAACGGCGGCTTCAGGCGCGGGTTGCCGCGCTTGCCCTCCAGCGAGTCCAGCAGGCCCGTCTCCTCGCCGCAGATGTAGGCGCCCGCGCCGCGGTGCAGGACGAGCGACAGGTCAAAGCCCGAGCCGAGGATGTCCGAACCGACGAAGCCGGCCGCCTCGGCCTCGGCGATCGCGCGGTCGAGGATCAGCGCCTGCTCCTCGTACTCGCCGCGGATGTAGATGAACGAGCGGTTTGCGCCCGCGGCGAACGCCGCGATGATGATGCCCTCGATGAGCATGTGCGGGCACTTCTGCATGAGCTCGCGGTCCTTGAAGGTGCCGGGCTCGGACTCGTCGGCGTTGCAGACGAGGTACTTGTCGACGTCCACCTTCGGGATGAACGAGATCTTCTTGCCGCTCGGAAAGCCCGCCCCGCCGCGGCCGCGCAGGCCGGATGCCAGCAACTCGTCGGTGACCGCCGAGGGGGTCATCGTCGTCAGCGCCTTGCGCAGCATCTCGTAGCCGCCGCGCCGGCGGTAGACCTCGATCGAGTTCAGCCCGGGCTCGTCGATGTCCTTGAAGAGGATGATCGGAGGCGACGCGTTGCGTGCTTCGGTCGTCATGAGCTCGGACCTCCGGATGACGCGTTCGGGTCGGTGCTCTTGCGCAGGTGCAGCTGCTTGCCGGGCAGCGGCGGCGTGCCCGCGCGGATCTGCTCGACGAGCGTCGGCACATCGTCGAGCGCGATCGGCCCGACGTAGACGCCGTTGACCGACGCCATCGGGGCGATGTCGCACGCCCCGAGGCATTCGAAGTGGCGCACGTTGAAGTCCGGGTCGCCGTCGGTCTCCTCGAGCAGCTTCGTCAGCAGCTCGTCGGCGCCGCACAGCGAGCAGGAGATGTTCGTGCAGACGTAGACGGCGTTGCGGCCGACGGGGCGCGTCTCGAGCATGTCGTAGAACGACGCCACCGCGATCAGGTAGCCCGGCGTCAGCCGCATGACGCACGCGACCTGCTCGACGGCCTCCGGCGAGCACCAGCCGTGCACCCGCTGGGCGGCGGCGAGCGCCGGGATCGCGGCGCTGCGGAAGTTCGGGTACTTCGCCATGTGCGCCTCGATCTCGGCGCGCAGCGCCTCCGGGACGGGCGTCGTGGCGGGATCGGGAATCTCCGCGGGGTCCTTCGTGAGGTCGGCGGCCTCGTCCCAGCCGGGCACGCGCGAGCCGTGGCCGAAGCGCGTGACGGTGCGCTGCGCCTCGACGAGGGCGGGGGCGCCGACCGGAGCCTCCGCCGCCGGCACGATGACGTCGGCCTGCTTCTTTCTACGGCCGATCATCGGTCGATCCCGCCGAGCACCGGGTCGAGCATCGCGAGCGTCGCGATCAGGTCGGCGATGTAGGAGCCCTCGGTCATCGGCGCCGTCGCCTGCAGGTTGACGAACGACGGGTCGCGCATGTGCACGCGCGCGGGCTTGGAGGAGCCGTCGGAGCGCACAAAGCAGGCAAGCTCGCCGCGCGGCGACTCGACGGGGTAGTACGCCTCGCCGGGGGGGACGCGAAATCCTTCGGTGACGAGCTTGAAGTGGTGGATCAGCGCCTCCATCGACGTCGCGAGCTCATGGCGCGGCGGCAGCGCGACCTTGCGGTCGTCGGTGATCCAGGGCCCCTCGGGCAGGCCGTCGAGCGCCTGGTCGATGATCTTCACGGACTCGTAGATCTCGGCGACGCGGACCGCAAAGCGATCCCAGTTGTCGCCGTCGACGCCGACGGGGATCTTGAAGTCGAAGTCCTCGTAGGAGCTGTAGGGCATCGCCTTACGCAGGTCCCAGGGGTTGCCGGCGGCGCGCAGCAGCGGGCCGGTGACGCCGAGCGCGCGCAGCTCGGGCTCGCCCAGCGGGCAGACGCCGCGCAGGCGCTGCAGGATGATCTCGTTGTGCGCCAGCAGGTCGTTGTACTGGTCGGCGCGCCCGGGCATCTGCGCCGTGAACTCGCGCACCTTCTCGACCCAGCCGCGCGGGATGTCCTCGGCGACGCCGCCGACCTGGATATAGCGCGTGTGCATGCGCTGGCCGGAGCTCTGCTCGAAGAGGTCGAGGATCAGCTCGCGGTCGCGGAAGCAGTACCAGAACATCGACATCGCGCCGAGGTCCAGCGCGCTCGTGCCGAGCCACACGAGGTGGCTCATGATCCGGTTGAGCTCCATGTGGATGACGCGCAGGTACTGCGCGCGCTCGGGGACCTCGACCTCCAGCAGCGTCTCCGTCGCGCCGCAGAAGGCCATCGCGTTGAAGTAGTAGGCGAGGTAGTCCATCCGCTCGACGACCGGGATCGCCTTCCAGTACGACTTGTCCTCGGCGGTCTTCTCGATCCCGGTGTGGACGTAGCCGATGATCGGCTTGAGGTCGCGCACGACCTCGCCCTCGAGCGTCACCAGCAGGCGCAGCACCCCGTGCGTGGCCGGGTGGTGCGGGCCCATGTTGAGCGTCAGCAGCTCCTGGCTGGGGTCCTCGGAGTCCAGGCGCTCGAGCGGCGCCAGCGTCGTGGACTCCTCCATCTTGCGGTAGTCACTGGCGCCTGGGGTCTCCGTCTTCGGGGTGATGCTCATTGCGTGTACGACCTCCCCTGCGCCTCGTCGATCGTGAACATGACCTGCTCGCCGCCGATCGGAAAGTCGCGGCGCTGCGGGTGGCCCTCGTAGTCCTCGGGCATGAGGATTCGCCGCAGGTCCGGGTGGCCCTCGAAGATCACGCCGAACATGTCGTAGATCTCGCGCTCCTGGTGGTTGGCCGTCGGCCAGTCCGGCGTCACCGAGGGCACGTTCGGCGCGTCCAGCGGCACGCGCAGCTTGACCGTCAGGCGGTCGAGTGAGTCCATGTCCAGCAGCTCGTAGTGCACTCCGAGCCGCGGCTGCATGGGGTGGTAGTCGACGCCGTGGACGGACATCAGGTCCGCAAAGCCCTTCGCCCGCAGGTGCGCGAGCGTTTCGACGATCGCCGGGGGATGGACGATCAGCACGCCCTTGTCGCGGAAGTACAGCGTGTCGAGGACCGACGCCTCGTCGGCCTCGCGCAGCTCCTGCGCGAGCAGCTCCAGGCCCGTGGCGTCAGGCACCGTGCGAGCGTCCCGGGCCGAAGACGTTGATCGCGGTCTCCTGCTCCTCGTCGCTTGCGACGACCTCCTCGGTCCCGCGCGCGCCGTAGCCCTCGCGCCAGCCCATGTCCGGGTCCTCCTGGATCATCTTGCGCAGCTTGAGGATCCCGTGCATGAGCGCCTCGGGGCGCGGCGGGCAGCCCGGCACGTGCACGTCGACCGGCATGAACTTGTCGGCCGGCACGATCGCGTAGTTGTTGAAGACGCCCATCGAGCTCGAGCAGGCGCCCATCGCGATCGCCCACTTGGGCTCGAGCATCTGGTCGTAGATGCGCCGCACGAC
>Ga0136633_1000953_pt1 | contig 21515 bp, 27 predicted proteins | sample AntDrymeUQ832206_2_FD_105494 | JGI IMG/M metagenome (GOLD analysis project Ga0136633, IMG submission 105494) | Polar desert sand microbial communities from Dry Valleys, Antarctica - metaG UQ83 (22.06) | ecosystem: Environmental > Terrestrial > Soil > Desert | place: Antarctica: Dry Valley...
AAGAGGTGTTCAAGAAGCTCACGCAGCGGTTCCCCACCCTCGTGCTCACCGAGGAGCCCGTCCACCGCGAGCACTTCGTACTCCGCGGCTACCGAGCCGTCCACGTCGCCGCACGCTGAACTGTTTCACCCACGGGTTCCGGCCCGAGATGAGCCGGTCAGGACCGGCTCGATCCGGGCCAGAACCCGTCGGGGTCGGCGCGCTGGGCCGGATCAGCCATGATCTGCGGGTGACCGGATCGCCGACGCCTGGGCTCGAGGAGCTGCGGCTCCACGACACCCGCACGCGCCAGGTACGGCGGTTCGTGCCGCTGGCGCCGCCGAAGGTCGGCATCTACTCGTGCGGTCCCACCGTGTACGCACCCCAGCACCTCGGCAACATGCGCAGCCAGCTCTTCCCCGATCTGCTGCGGCGGGTCCTGATGGCGGCCGGTTACGACGTCACCTACGTCACCAACATCACCGACGTCGGTCACCTGGTGGCCGACCGCGATGACACCGACGACAAGATGGAGCTGGCCGCCGCCGAGTCGGGGAAGAGCGCAGCCGAGATCGCCGACCTCTACACAGAGCAGTGGGCGGACGACCGGCGGCGCCTGGGCTGCCTCGAGCCCGACATTCGCCCCAAGGCGGCGTCGCACATCGCCGAGCAGATCGCCATGGTGGAGGCCCTCGAGGCGCAAAGGCACACCTACCTCATCGACGACGGCGTGTACTTCGACGTCGCCACCTTCCCCCGCTACGCCGAGTTCGCCCACCTCGACCTCGACGGGCTGGCCACCAGGGGCCGGGTGGAGCACATCGAGGCCAAGCGCCACCCGGCCGACTTCGCCCTGTGGAAGCTCACCCCGCCCGGCGTAGAGCGCCAGCAGGAGTGGGACTCGCCGTGGGGGCGTGGCTTCCCAGGCTGGCACATCGAGTGCTCGGCCATGGCCACGAAGTACCTGGGAGACCGCTTCGACATCCACACCGGGGGCATCGACCACGTCCACCCCCACCACACCAACGAGGTGGCCCAGAGCGAGTGCGTGCTCGACGTCCACCCGTGGGTGGGGACGTGGCTGCACAACGAGTTCCTCGACCTTGGCGGCGAGAAGATCTCCAAGTCCGCCGGCCATGTGCTCACGGTCGACTCGCTGGTGGAGCGGGGCATCGACCCGCTGGCCTTCCGCTACTTCTTCCTCCAGGCGCACTACCGCCAGCAGCAGGCCTTCAGCTTCGAGGCCGTCGAGGCAGCGGGCACCGCGCTGCGCCGTGTCATCGGTCACGCCGTGGCTGCGCGTGACGCGGGCGGGACACCAGATCCGGCCAAGGTGGAGCCGCATCGCCGACGGTTCTGGTCAGCTCTGGCTGACGACCTGAACGCTCCGCAGGCACTGGCCGCCGTCTGGGAGGCGGTGCGAGCCGCCGACCTGGCACCCGCCGACGTCTGGGCCTTCCTCGCCGATGCGGACCGTGCGCTCGGCTTCGGGCTGATCGAAGCCAAGGCGCCCGACGCCGATCAGAGCGGCTCGGATCCTCGCATCGACACCTTGGTGGCCGAGCGCCAGGCCGCCCGCGACCGCAAGGACTTCGCAACCGCCGACCGCATCCGCGACGAGCTGGCGGCGGAGGGCATCGAGCTGGTCGACACCGCGACGGGGCCGAGCTGGAGCCGGCGCTGACGAGTTTTGGCTATTGCCCGGGCGGCTGAGGCCCGGTCACGGCAGCAGTGGACCGATCGGCAGTGTGCTCACCCCGGATGGCTCGCAGCCGATCACGATGTCCAGCACCTCCACGCCGGTGCACCCACCTCCGACGCTGAGGCCGGTGCTGTCGTCGACGCGGACCGTGGCGACGGGCGGCTTGGCGGCGGGCGGCGTGTCCGGAGACGGCGTGTCCGGACGCGGACCGGCAGGCGCTGTCGTGCCGGGGCTCGGCGGGACCGGTGCGAGGGGGCCGCCCCCAGTCCGGGGCGCCTCGCCGGAGGCGCGGGGCGAAACCGGCGAGGCGTTGGCGTCGCTCGATGGTGTGCCTAAGGTGCCGTCGCCACCGGTTCCGTTGGCCGGCGGGGACGAGAAATTGCCACCGTCGCCGATCGGACCATCGCTGGTGGTGCGGTTAGCGCCCCCGAGAGCGCTTTCGCCGTCGGCGCTGCTGATCGGTTGATTGGTGGCGACCTGGCCGGCCCCGCCGTTGCCTCCCCGGCCGCCGAACAGGGAGGCGCCGGTGATGCCGACGGTGATGACTGCCGCGGTGGCCCCGACGAGCACCCGCTCGGCCCAAGCGGGCAGCGGCTGCCCGCTTGGGAGCGTGAGCCCTAGCGGACCTGCCGCTGCGGCGGTGCCGGCGGCCCAGGCCTGCTCGGCGGCGGGGAACACCACCACCGGGAGTGGCACCGCGCTGCGTCGCAGGCCCGAGGTGAGATCGTCCATCGCGTCGAGGCGATCCCGGCAGGCGCCGCAACGGTCGAGATGGCGGCGCACCCGGGTGGCGTCGCGCCGCGGAAGGTTGCTGGTGACATAGCCGCCGAGGCGCTCCGTGGTGCGCTTACAGTCGGGCGTGGTCGCCGAGCGCAGCTGGGCATGAGCGAACTGCTCCCGCAAGGCGGCCCCGGCTCGCTGGGCGAGCTGTGTAGCGCTCGCCGCAGAGAGGCCCACGACGGCACCGGCCCCGCTCGCGTCCATGGTCTCCACCTCCGTGAGCCAGAGGACGCTTCGGCAACGTTCGGGTAGCCGGTCGAAGATCTCCAGCGTGGCGCTGTCCGCGGCCGCCTGAGTGAGATCAGGGAGCGATGCATGCGCCTGCGCCGAGGTGGGCGTCGGTAGCGGCGCGTCGCCCGCTATCTGACGGGTGGCGGCGAGGAGCTGGAGCCTGATGGGCTCGTGCCGCGTGACCCCCACTCGGTTGGACGGGGCCAGAACCAACCTGAACGCGCCGATGACGGCGTCGGCGGCCCGGTCGGGCTGGCGGGTGACCGCCCTCGCCAGCCGCCACGCCGCCGAGGCGTGCTGTTGGTAGAGCGTCTCGAACGCGGACCGGTCACCCCGCCGGGCTCGGTCCACCAGCACCTGTTCGTTCACCGCTTCGGACCCCCGCATGGTCGTCATCATGCCTGATTCGCCCTGTTCGCGCATCCTTCCTGCCTTACGACTTGGTCAGATCGCGGTCGACCTGGCTATCGTTCGCTTGTTACCGCTCGGTAACTTGCCGCTCGCTCTCACCGAGGTGCCTCATGGCCGAGTTCTCCCTCCAGCTCAACGACGATCAAAAGCAGCTCCAGAGCTGGGTCCACGAGTTCGCTGAGACGGTCGTGCGTCCAGCCGGCGAGGAGTGGGATGAGCGGGAGGAGACCCCTTGGCCGATCATCCAGGAGGCGGCCAAGATCGGCCTGTACAGCATGGACTTCATGGCTCAGGCACTGATGGGCGATCCCACCGGGCTCACCCTCCCGGTGACGATGGAGGAGCTGTTTTGGGGCGACGCCGGCATCGCCCTGTCGATCTTCGGCTCGGGTCTGGCCGCTGCTGGCATCGCCGGCACCGGCACCCCTGAGCAAGTCTTCGAGTGGGTGCCGCAGTGCTACGGCGACGCCGACGACGTGAAGTTGGGCGCCTTCTGTGTGTCGGAGCCCGACGCCGGCTCCGACGTGAGCTCGCTGCGCACCCGGGCCGTCTACGACGAGGCCAAGGACGAGTGGGTGCTGAACGGCACCAAGGCGTGGATCACCAATGGCGGCATCGCCAACATCCATGTGGTGGTCGCTTCGGTGGACCCCGACCTCAAGGGCCGGGGCCAGGCCAGCTTCATCGTGCCGCCCGACACCAAGGGCCTGTCCCAGGGCCAGAAGTACAAGAAGCACGGCATCCGGGCGTCGCACACCGCCGAGGTCGTCCTCGACGACGTGCGGGTGCCCGGCGCTTGTCTGCTCGGTGGCAAGGAGAAGCTCGACGCCAAGCTGGCCAAGGCTCGCGAGGGCCTGAGGTCCGGGGAGAAGCAGCCGGCCATGGCCACCTTCGAGTCCACTCGGCCGGCAGTGGCCGCCATGGCCGTGGGAATCGCCCGGGCCGCCTACGAGTACGCCCTCGACTACGCCAAGGAGCGCCAGGCGTTCGGCAAGCCGATCATCATGAACCAGGCCATCGCCTTCATGTTGGCCGACATGGCCACCGAGATCGACGCCTCCCGCCTCCTCGTGTGGCGGGCTGCCTGGCTGGCCAACAACGGCGGCTACACCAACGCTGAGGGCTCCATGTGCAAGCTCAAGGCCGGCCGCACCGCCACCTGGGTCACCGAGCGCGCCATCCAGATCCTCGGCGGCTACGGCTACGTGCGCGAGTACCCGGTGGAGCGCTTCCATCGCGATGCCAAGATCATGGACATCTTCGAGGGCACCGAGCAGATCCAGCAGCTCGTCATCAGCCGGGCCATCTCCGGCCTGCGGATTGAGTAGTCTGACCTGCGGTTTTGTGGTTCTGGACGAGGCGTCGGCTCTATTGGGGTCGGCGCCTCGGTCGTTCCACCATTGAGGTTGTACTCACCATCTTCGCGCTGAACGTCGCGGTGGTGCCTACGTAGTACAGATCGCGATACACTGTGGACATGGCACAAGCGATCTCGGTTCGGCTCGACGACGATGCTGAGCGCGCGCTGCGGGCACTCGAGGCCACCGGGCTCAGTCGGTCCGAGGCAATCCGCGTCGCATTGGTCGAGTCGGCCAGCCATTTGCGGCGTCGCCGAGACCTGGCCGCCGAGGTGGCGGTGCTCGAGGCGAACGAGGCAGATCGCAACGAGATGCTCGTGGTCGCGGGCCTGATGGAGTCGCTCCGTGCTCCGGGGTGACGTCTATCGGTTCAAGGTCCCGAAGGGCATCGGCCATGAGCAACACGGAGACCGCTTTGGCATCGTGGTGCAGTCCGATGCCCTGCTACCGCGCTCCGTAGTGATCGTCGCTCCAACGTCTCGCAGCGCGCTCGCGGCCTCGTTCCGTCCCGAGGTCGACGTCGGTCGCACGACAACGCGGGTGCTCGTCGAGCAACTGGGGGCCGTGGATGTGAGCCGGTTGGGGAAGCGGGCCGGGCACCTCAGCAATGAGGAGCTCTGGAGCGTCGACGAGGCGTTGACTGTCGTACTCGGACTCGACTGACGGCACCCCGCTCAGGCTCGAATGAGGATTGGGCGGCGACGTTGTCTCCCGGGGTCGGCGCCTCTGTCATTCCCCGCTGAGGTTGTACTTCGAGTACCAGTCTCGACGGCCGTGGCGACGGTGACCGAGCGGGGTGCCAAAGGTCACCCGGGCGCGGTTGGGGTGGCATACCGCCGCACCCCTAGCGTGATCGCCCATGGTCACCGCTCGCTCTCGCCACACCACCGACACTCGACCGAAGGCGAAGGTCCTGCCGCTGCCGGGCTTGGGTGCATCGCACTCCGAGCTGGAGCGCGAGGCCGCCACCACTCGCTGGACCAAGGTGCACGGCCATGACGTCGCCTATCGCCAGGCCGGGTCCGGCCCCGTGCTTTTGATGATCCATGGCATCGCCGGGAGCTCGGGCACCTGGGTGCCGGTGATGCCCCTGTTGGCCGAGCACTACACGGTGATCGCTCCCGACCTCCTCGGGCACGGCGAGTCGGCCAAGCCTCGCGGCGACTACAGCCTCGGCGCCTACGCCTCCGGCATCCGCGACCTGCTCGGAGTGCTCGGCCACGAGCGGGCCACCATCGTGGGCCACAGCCTCGGTGGCGGCGTGGCCATGCAGTTCGCTTACCAGTTCCCGCAGATGGCCGAACGCCTCGTGCTCGTGTGCAGCGGGGGGCTCGGCAAGGAGGTCAACCCCCTCCTTCGAGCCCTCAGCCTCCCCGGCACCGAGTTCCTCCTGCCCGTGGTGCTCGCCCCGCAGCTCCACTCCCTCGTGGGCTCGATCGGCAGTGCCTTGGGCCGCCTCGGGCTGCGATCCGACCCCTTCCTCGGCGAGGTGTGGAACGCCTGGGCGCGACTCACCGACCTGCGCGCCCAGCGCGCCTTCATCCACACGATCCGCGCCGTCATCGACGTGGCCGGCCAGCGCGTGAGCGCACGCGACCGCCTTTACCTCGCCGACGAGGTGCCCACGCTGATCGTGTGGGGCGACCGCGACCAGGTGATCCCCGTCGAGCACGCCCACATCGCCCACGAGCTGATGCCCGGTAGCCGCCTCGAGATCGTCGAAGGTGCCGGCCACTTCCTCCCCATCGAGCGCCCTGAGCTACTCGACCGCCTTCTGCGCGACTTCCTCACGACCACCAAGCCCGCCAGCGTCAGCCCCAAGCGCTGGCAAGAGGTCCTCACCAGCCACGGCTAGCCGATCGAAGGCGTTCTGGACATCGCTGGCCATGACGGTGGCGGCAACCGACAGTCCGCCCGCGAGCCCGAAGAGCACGCCGGTGATCAGGGCGGTCACCTTCAGCGCCCGAGGGACGCAGCGCGAGGCCAGGAGGAGGGCGCGGACCGACATTGCGTCGGTTCTAACGGGCGGACCTCGCGGCGACCAGCCTGCTACCACCACCGAACGGGTGGTGCTCACCCCCCGCGCAGGCGTCAGGTCAGGCGCCGCGCACGCCCCGGAGGCCCCGCCATGCGAGGCCGGCCACCAGACGGGCCAGCTCCTCGGCGGGCTCCTCGGCCCCTTCGGCCATCCAGAGCCGGCTGGTGCCCTCGGCCAGGCCCACCAGCCCATGGGCGAGCTGGCGCCGCTGAGCGCCGGTGAGGCCCTCGACGTCGATGAGGGTGGCGATGGCCTCGGCGATGGCGCCTTCGACCTCAGCCACCTGGGCGGCGAACTCTTCGTCCCGGCGGGTGCCGCCCCCGAAGAGCACCCGGAAGGCGGCTTCGTTGGCCTCGACGAAGCGGAAGTAGGCGATGAAGCCCAGCTCCACCTGCTCGTGGGGCGATTGGGCTGCAGTGGTGGCCTTGGTGATGGCGTCGAGCAGGTGGGCGCCGACGTTGGTGAGCACTTCGCGGTAGAGGTCCCGCTTCGACCGGAAGTGCTGATACAGCACCGGTTTGGTCACCCCGGCGGCTTCGGCCACGTCGTTCATGGAGGCGGGGTGGAAGCCCTGCTCACCGAACACGACCAGTGCGACGTCGAGAAGCTGCTGGCGCCGGCGGGCGGCGGGCAGGCGGGCGGAATGGGGCCGGGCGGACACCAACTGAGCGTACGTCGGGAGGGCACCTGGCAGGAGACCGACCGGCGCGCGTGGAACCCCTGTCTCGTGCGACCCCCCAAGCAGACCCCTGCGATGACGGCCCGGCGGCCGCCGGAGCCCTTCCGGCCGCTCCCGTCCCGGAAGCTCGGCGTCACCCTGCTATCGGTGCAGGCCCGCCGACGTCGCTTCACGAACTCCCTGCCGCCTCGTGCGGGAGAGAGCGGAGGCTGGTAGGCCCCCTGGGCTGACGCCTTCCTGTCGCGAAGGAGGACCGGCCGCTGGGGGCCGGTCCTCCTTTGCGTTTCGGACCCAGGTTCAGTGCGTGTGCGTGATCAGGCTCCTCGCCACCTCACCTTGCTGCATGGCGGTGAACGCCTCGTTCACGCCGTCGATGCCGATCTCTCGGGAGACGAGCTCTTCGAGCATGAGCTTGCCCTCCTTGTAGAGCTGGATCAGCTTCGGCACGTCTTCGTGGACGTTGGAGGAGCCGTACCAGCAGCCCTTCACCGTCTTGGCCAGGTACAGGAACGTGAAGGCGGCATTCAGGTTCAGCATGACGTCGAGCCTCGGCACGCCGACGAGGATTGCCTCGCCGCCGTTGCGGGTCATGTTGATCGTCTGCTCGATGGTGGGGCCAAGGCCGATCACCTCGAAGGCGACATCGACGCCGCGCCCGCCGGTGAGGCTCGTGACGTTGGTGACGACGTCGCCTTCGTCGGCCTTCACGAGGTCGGTGGCCCCGAACTGCTCGGCCATCTTCAGCTTCGATTCGAACATGTCGACGGCGATGATCTTCTCGGCGCCGGCGATCTTGGCGCCCTGGATCACGTTGAGCCCAACCCCGCCGCAGCCGACGACGGCCACGGAGTCGCCGGGCCGGATCGTGGCGGTGTTGAGCGCGGCGCCCACACCGGTGAGCACGCCGCAGCCGATGAGGGCGGCGTAGCGGAGGTCAACGTCGTCGTCGATCTTCACGAGGGAGATCTCCGGCACGATGGCGTAGTTGCCGAAGGTGCCGCACATGGCCATCTGCCGCAGCGGTTCGCCGTCGAGGGTGAGGCGGGTGGTGCCGTCGAGCATGCCGCCGGCCGCCGCCATGGCGCTCTTCTCGCAGAGGAAGCCCTGACCGCGATCGCAGTAGTAGCAGGAGCCGCAGGCGGGCACGAAGGAGAGCACCACATGGTCGCCGGGCTTGAGCGAGGTGACCCCCTCGCCCACCTCCTCGACGATGCCGGCTCCCTCGTGCCCCAGCACGATCGGCGTGGGCAGCGGGATGGTGCCGTTCTGCACCGACAGGTCGGAGTGGCAGACACCTGACGCCACGATCTTGACCTTGGCCTCACCCGGACCGGGCGGAGCCATCTCGATGTCCGTGTGGACGTGGACGTCTTCTGAGACGCCCTTCAGCACTGCTGCGGTGATCATTGGATCCCCCTGGGTCGATTTCGAGTGTGATCGAGCGTGTCACCGCGCTCGCATAGCGGCAACACGAGAACTGTTCTCGCTAGAGACCGCGCCCTCGATCGTCCCGCTCGGCGGCCTTCACCGCGTAGCCGAAGACGATGGCGGGAGCGAGGATGAGTGACCCCACGACGAGACAACCGATGATCGTCGACCCGACCGGGCCGTCGAAGCCGCTTACGAACCCCACCACGAAGAACACCATGGCGATGCCGAACAGGCCATAGCCCAGCCGCTGGCCGACCGCGACGAGCTTGGCGATGCGCGCGCGCCGCTCCCGCACTGGATCGACGCTGGCCCCTTCTCCCACGCGCCCAGCCTGGCGCATGGGACGCAGACCAGGGGCATCCTGGGGCTACTGCTGACTGGTGGTGAGGAGCTCGGGCGTCGGGGTGGCGACCCCGATGGTCTGGCGAGCCCGGCGCCGGGCCAGCTCCCGGACGGCGTCTCCGACCCCGGCCACCACGATGAGGTCACCGAAGGACAGCACCTCACGAGCCAGCGGCACGGGCAGGACGTCGCCGAGCACCCCGATGGCATCCGCAGCCGTCTCCAGGTGCCGTGCCCCCACGAGGGTGGTGGAGCTGACCTCGGCGTCGGTTACCACGCCGGCCCGTACAAGGGCGCTCGCCCGCACCGGCATGCCGTTGTTCACCGCCACCGCCGCCAGGTTGACGAGCAGGCCGAGCCCGACCACGGCCACGCCAGTGAGGTGGAGGTTGGCCATCGCGAAGGCCACGAGCACGGCCAGCGACGCCGCCATAGCGAGGGTGGCGACCGAGCCATCGAGCAGCACGGAGGCCGCGTTGAGGATCGCCCCGCCGCCGAGGAGCGGGATCCGCTCGACGTGGAGGCGCTGCGCGTGAGCGCCGATAGGAGGGCGGGTCAGCCCGGCGAGCAGTCCCACCAGGACGGCGAGGGCGAGGAGGATCACGCTGCGACGGTACCGAGGCCACCGTCGGCCAGAGGGGACCGCTACCGTCCCCCACATGGCCGGGATGACCTTCGAAGGGCTGGGCTACGAGGTGAGCGAGCACGTGGCCCGCGTCACCATCGACCGCGAGGAGCGCCGCAACGCCCTGTCCTGGCCCCTCGTGCGCGAGCTGCGGCGGGCGGTGGCCCAGGCCAAGGACGACGACGAGGTGCGGGTGGTGGTGCTGACGGGCGCGGGCACCAAGGCGTTCTGCGCCGGCGCCGACCTCGACGACATGGCCGCAGACGCGCGGTTTTCGGAGCTGCACGACGGGCGCGGTGAGCTGGCCGGCCTGTTCCGCGACCTCTACGCCCTGGGCAAGCCCAGCATCGCCCGGGTCCGGGGGTTCGCTCTCGCCGGCGGCTTCGGGCTGGCGCTGGCCTGTGACCTGGTGGTGGCCGCCGACGACGCCGTGTTCGGAACCCCTGAGGTGGCGCTGGGTCTGTGGCCGCACATGATCACGGTGCCGCTCATTCGATCGATGACGCCCAAGCGGGCCCTTGAGCTGATGCTCACAGGTCGCCGGGTCGACGCGGAGGAGGCGCAGCGCATCGGCTTCGTCACGCGCGTCGTTCCCGCGGCCGAGATCGACGCCGCCGTGGACGAGCTGGCCGCGAGCCTGGCCGCCCGTTCACCTCTCACGCTGCGCCAGGGGCTCGGTTCCTTCTACGCGGTGTGGGACCAGGATGTGGAGACCAGCCTGCGGCTCCTGCACCCCCTGCTCACCGTCACCGCCAGCTCCGAGGACGCCGCCGAGGGCATCGCCGCCTTCACCGAGAAGCGCGCCGCGGAGTGGCGGGGCCGCTAGCCCTCGTCGGGGAGCTCGACCACGATGGGGGTGCTGGAGGTGGAGCTGAGGAGGATGGCCGCCTTGTCGGGCGGGACGCACCCGACGACGGTGCGCACCAGCGCCGCCTGTTCCTCGGCCGAGGGTGTCACTGGGCCGGTGGTCGTCAACGCCGCAAGGCGGGCCGGTCCCAGCTGAGCGAGCAGCCCGTCGGCGACGCACCGTGCCTCCGTGCTGATGAGAGGCACGTCGAGCCCATCGCTCAGCGAGGTGGCGATGGCCAGCGCCAGGGCATCTGCGGTCGGGATCGTGGTGGCGGTCGTGGTGGTGGGAGGCGGAGGGCTGGGATCGTCGCGAGCTGCCACGAACGCAATCGCACCAGCCGCGCCCAGCGCGACGAAGGCGGCGGCCGCGGCCGCCGCCTTCGCTTGCGGCACTAGTTGCCGCCGATCTCTTCCATGCTGATGTCGCAGTCGGCTAGGTAGTCCATGAACTCGCTCATGGCCTGTTCCTCGTTGAGGGTGCCGTCCTCGATCACCTCGGCCAACCTGCCGGCTAGGCACTCCGCCTTGTCCCGGCTGAGCCCGAGGCTCTCCTCGTAGGTGTCGGCGAGGATGTCCTCGAAGTTGTCCGGGAGCGTCGAGTCGCCGCCGCCGTCTCCGTAGAGCTCGACGCAGGTGCCAGAGGGCTCGTTGCGCTCACCGCAGGTCTCGCCGAAGTCCTCGTACTCCGAGTCAGCGGGGCTGTCGAAGAAGAGCTGGTCGCAGGCGGCGTAGTCGCCGTCCTCGCAGTCGTCGTACAGGGCGTCGAGGGCCGCGTCGCTGCCGTAGGAGCCCTCGCCTCCGGACCCGTCGGTGGCGCCGTCGTCACCACCGTCGCTGAACTGGGACTTGTCGATGTCGCACTCCTCGACGAGCCGATCCTCGCCTACTGCGAGGAACGCAGCCACCACCTCTGGCGGCGCGTCCTCGGCGTTGAAGTCGACGTCCTTGAAGGTGTCCTCACCGGCTTCGTCGATGAGCAGATCAGCCACGCACTCGGCCTGATCGCCGCTGATCCCGTCCGCTTGTTCTTGGATCTTGGACGCCAGCTCGGTGCGGACGCTGCTGTCGTCGTCCTTGCCGAGGGAGAGGAAGAGGACGACCGCCACGGCCACGGCGGCCAGGATGCCGCCGCCGATGAGAAGGCCCCGCTTCGACCCGCCGTCACCGCCAGAGCTCACGGGGTCGGTGGGCACGTAGGGCGGGGGTGGCGCCGGCGCTCCGGGCGCGGCGGGAGTGGTGGGCCACGCCGAGGTGGCGTCGGGCGCGGGCGGCGCGGCGCCGACCACCGTGGGATCGATGGGCGCTGGAGGTGGTGGCGCGGCAGCGGCCCCAACGGCGGGAACGTAGCCGCCTGCCGGGCCACCCATGTCGCCCATGTCGCCCATGTCGCCCATGTCGCCCATGTCGCCCGCGTCGGCGGTAGCCGCCGGCTCGAAGGCGTCGGTGCTGGCGACCCCTCCGTTCGACACGTTGTCCGTCCATTGGGAGCCGTCCCAGTAGCGATGGTCGTGCTTGCCGGTGGGATCGGCCTGCCAGCCCGGGGTGCTTTCGCTCATGTGTGTGTCCTTCTCTGGGTGGTGTGGTCAGCCGCCGGCGCCGGCGAGGTCGCACTCTTCCGCGGCGCGCACGGCTGCGGCCGAGATCTCATCCTGGAGCTCGGCCGGTGGCTCATCGGCGGACAGGTCGACATCGCGGAGCTTGTCCACACCGACCTCGTCGACGACGATCTCTGCGAAGCAGTCAGCGGCCTTCTTGTCGAAGCCGTCGCCTCCGCTCTGCAACGTGGCCGAGAGCTCCCGCTTGATGTCGGCCTCGCTCTTCTCGTCGTCGCTCCCGCACGCGGTCACGCCGAGGGCCAGGCACAGCGTCGTAGCGCCCAGGATAAGAACTCGCCGCATCGGTGTCCGCCTTGCTGTTCGGGGGCTCGCGCCAGGATCAGCGGAGCATAGGTGCCGATCAGGCGCGCCGCTGTACCCCTGCCAGTGCCAGGTGCACCAGCTTGCGGGGCGCTTCGACGAACGCCACGAAGAGGGCCGCCCGCCGAGGTAGGTAGACGGTGCGCGTCGAGCGCTCCACGCCTTTCACAACGGCCCGGGCCAGGTCTGCGGCGGCAGTATCAGGCACGAGCTGGATCTTTCGCAATCGGTCGAAGGCCTGGTGGAAGGGGGCATAGGACTCGCCCGTGGCGAGCATGTCGGTGGGCACGCCTCCCACCATCACCGTGGTGACGCCGATCGGCAGACCCTTCAGCTCGTCCCGCAGCGCGGCGGTGCCGTGGGCCAGGCCGGCCTTGGTGGCGGCGTAGGCGGTCATGCCGGGTACCGAGGCCACCGCCGCGAGGGACGCCACGTTCACCAGGTGACCCCCGCCGCGGCTCAACATGCGGGGCACGGCCTGGCGGCACAGCTCCAGCGGCACCGTCAGGTTCAGCCGCACCTGGGCCTCGATCTGTTCGGCCGTGCTCTCCCAGAGGGGGCCGTCGTGGGCCAGGCCAGCGTTGTTCACCAGCACGTCGACCGCGCCCGCCTCGTCCTCCACCCGGTGCATGAGACCGCCCAGCTGCTCGGCGTCGAGCAGATCGGCCGGATGGGCCGTGCCGCCGAGCTGTTCGGCCAGCGACCTCAGGGCAGCGCCATCACGCGCCACGAGGGCGACGGTGGCGCCGGCGCCGGCGAAGGTCTCGGCCAAGGATCGACCGATGCCCCGCGAGGCCCCGGTGATCAGCACGCGCTTGCCGGCCAGCTCCATCGCATCCCCTCGGTCCGGTCAGAACCTATCGACAACCGGTCGGTAGGTTCCTCGCATGATCCACCGAGAAGACCGGGGACCGGTCGCCCTGCTCACGATCGACCGGCCCGAGCGCCGCAACGCGCTCGACCACGACGCCTTGGAGCAGCTGCTCGATGCCCACGCCGCCACCGCCGCGGCGCGGGTGGTCGTGCTCACCGGGGCCGGTGGGCACTTCTGCGCCGGCGCTGACCTGTCTGGGGTGGAGGACACCGCGTTCACGGACCTCCTCCGGGTGGTGCTGGCCGCCCTGCGCGACGATCCGCGACCCCTCATCGCCTCCGTGGACGGTGCCGCTCTGGGGGCAGGCACCCAGCTGGCGGTGGCCTGCGACCTCCGCGTCGCCACCCCCGCCGCGCGGTTCGGGGTGCCGGCGGCGCGCCTTGGTCTGATGGTCGATCACTGGACGATCCAGCGGCTGTCGCTGCTGGCGGGCGCCGGGCCCACCCGGGCGATGCTGATCGGGGCCGAGACCTACTCCGGCGAGGAGGCTGGGCGCTTGGGGTTCGTGCAGCGGGTAGGCGACCTTGACGCAGCCCTTGGCTGGGCCGACGAGTTCGCCGCGCTGGCACCGCTCACCTTGGCGGGCATGAAGCTGGCCCTCAACCGACTCGAGATGCCGGTGGGCCGCGGTGACGATCCCGACGTGCGCGACGCCTGGACCACGGCTTGGGCCAGCGATGACCTGCAGGAGGGCATCGCCGCCTTCCGGGAGCGCCGCCGCCCCGTCTTCCACGGTAGATAGCTAGTGCCCCATCAGGTGACGTTCGGTGGTTGCGGTCGAGTCGGGGGCGCCGCTGGCAAGGACGCAGGACGACGCCCTCCCACCGCGAATGCGAGGACGAGGACGCCGCCAGCGGAGTTCTTGGCCGGCCTCAAACGTCGCAAACGTTGCCTGATGGGGCACTAGCCCTCAGAAGTTCGAGGGCAGGAGACGGCTGAACTCCTCGAAGAAGTAGAACAGGGCCACGAGGAAGAACGGTAGGCCCAGCGCGTAGACCGGCCACCGTCGCCACGCTCGGCCGATCAGCCAGGCGAGCAGCCAGATCACTGCGCACAGCAGGCCCAGGAGGATCACGGGAAGGGCGGGGGCACCCGCCCCGTCGATGTCGTCGAGGGAGGCCGGGGGAGGTGCCTCCTCCGCGCGAGGAGGCCGGGCCAGCGCATCCTCGTCCGCCGCCAGCTCAGCTACCACAACGATCCGCTGGCGGGCGCTGTACTTGGGGTGGCAGGACGTGAGGGTGAGGCGGTTGTCGTCCTTGTCCTCGAGGACATCTACCTGCGAGGGCGACACGATGAGCTGCTCCGTGACTCGGTAGGTGAACTCGCCCTGCACGGTCTCCACGGTGATCTCGTCGCCGGCCACGAGCTCGTCGATGCGGCCGAACGGGGCGCCGTAGGTGGTGCGGTGCCCGGCGATGGCGGCGTTGCCCTCCTGGCCCGGCAAGGGGCTGTCGGGGTAGTGCCCGGGGCCCTTCTTCAGGTCGGGCAGGGCCACGCCCTCCACGACGATCTTGTCCACCCCGATCTTGGGGATGACGATGCGGGCGGTGGGCTCACCCGCAGGGACGGCGTCGATCGTGGGTGCCGTCTCCGGGACACCAGGGACGGTGGTGGTCGAGGTCGACGGGGAGCGATCGGCCTCCTCCAGCACCTCGGTGAAGTCGTCCTCCAGGCGGTTCTGGGCCTGCGCCTCTCGGATGCCGGTGCCCCAGAGCTGGTAGGCGACGAAGAGCAGGATGAGTACGCCGGCCGTGATGCAGGTGCGCCCGACCGCACCGAGGAACCTGGCCAAGCGCATCCGGAGGAGGCTAGCTGGCGGGTCCGGCTGCCTTGGTCGCGTCGGAGGGCCATCCCTAGACTTCGCAGGCTCCATGGAACCCGTCGTCCAGCTCCGCGGCGCGGTGACGCTCCTGGGCCGGTTCCCCGCACTGGCCGGGATCGACCTGGACGTCGCTGCTGGCGAGATCGTGCTCCTCCGCGGGCCGAACGGGGCGGGGAAGACCACCTTGTTGCGGCTCTGTGCCGGGTTGCTGCCGGTCACTCGGGGCGACGCCCGCGTGCTCGGCCACGACCTCACCGACCGCCGCCAGGCCCGTGCCGTGCGTCGCCGAGTGGGTCTGCTCGGCCACGCCACCGGCCTCTACGACGAGCTCACGGTGGCCGACAACGTGCGCTTCTGGGGGCGGGCGGCTGGCGCCGCCGCCGAGGACATCACCGCTGCGCTCGCCGCCTGCGCCCTCGACGGCCGCCTGGCTGGCCTGGCCGTGGCCCGGGTGTCGACTGGCCAGCGTCGGCGCACCTCGCTGGCGTGCCTCCTGGCACGACGCCCCGAGCTCTGGCTGCTCGACGAGCCCCACGCCGGCCTTGACCAGGAGGGCCGAGACCTCCTCGACGGGTTGGCCCGCCAAGCTGTGGCCTCGGGGGCCACGGTGCTCCTGGCGTCCCACGAGCTCGACCGCGCCGAAGCCCTCGCCCATCGCGTGGTCACGATCGTGGGCGGCACTACCGACCCCCGGTCGGCCCGTGTCATCACGAAGGAGTCGCTCCTTGTTCCGTGACGCCGGCCTCATCGCCGGCAAGGACCTCCGGGTGGAGCTCCGCTCGCAGGTGACCACGCAGCAGGTGGCGCCCTTTGCCATTCTCGTGCTGATCCTGTTCGGCGTGGCCCTCGACCCTGATCGCGGCATCCTCACGCGGGCCAGCTCGGGTCTGTTCTGGGTGGCGGTCCTCTTCTGCAGCCTGCTGGCCATCCAGCGGGCCTTCACCATCGAAGCGGCCGACGGAGGCCGCGACGCCCTGCGGCTGTCGGGGCTCGACCCCGCCGGGATCTTCCTCGGCAAGGCCGCCGCCATCTTCGTGCAGCTGGCCGCCCTCGAGGTGGTGCTGGCGGTGGGTGTGGTGGTGATGTACGGCACCGAGGTGACCGGTGTGCCGCTGCTCCTCGCCACCTGTCTGGCCGCGACCGCGGGGCTCGCTTCGGCTGGCACGCTGTACGGCGTGCTCGCTGCTGGCCTGCGCGTCCGCGAGACGCTGCTCCCGATCCTGCTCCTGCCGGTGCTGGCACCGGTGCTCATCGGCGCCACCAAGGGGTTCGAGGCTGCGCTGGGGGGCGTGGCCGCCGACGGCTGGCCGTGGTGCGGCCTGCTCGTCACCTTCGCGTTGCTCTACACGACCTTCGGCACCCTCGCCTTCGGCCCCCTCCTGGAGGAGTCATGACCACCCCCAGCACCTCGTCGTCCGCCACCCGAGCCCTCGGCGGCCTCACCCTCGCCGGGTTGGCCCTGCTCCTCGGCTACGCCCTCGTGTGGAGCCCGCCCGACATCGCCCAGAAGGACTCGGTGCGCCTCATGTACGTGCACGTGCCCACGGCGATCCTCGCCTTCACGGCCTGCGCCATCACCACGCTGGCCTCGGCCATGTGGCTGCGGCGCCGTAGCGAGGGTTGGTGGGTGCTGGGCGGGGCGGCCGCGGAGGTGGGCATCGTGTTCACCGCCATCTGCCTGCTCACCGGTTCGATCTGGGGCCGTCCCACGTGGGGCACCTACTGGGACTGGGACCCGCGCATCACCTCCACCACGCTGCTGTTCATCCTCCTGGTGGGGTACCTCGCCCTGCGTCGGATCGACAACGAGGCCGGCGACGCCGCCCAGCGAGGGATCCGGGGCGCCATCGTCGGGCTGCTCCTGCTGCCCAACGTGATGATCGTCCACTACTCCGTCGACTGGTGGCGTTCCCTCCACCAGACGGCCACCATCACCCGCCTCGACCCCACCATCGAGGGCACGATGCTCTTCACCCTGATGCTCGGCATCGCGGTGTTCGGGCTGCTGTTCACCTGGCTGCTCGTCCACCGCTTCCGGGTGGGCTGGCTGGAGGAGCGGGTGGGGGCGACAGGGCTCGATCAGGCCCTCCTGGAGCGCCGGGCCGAGGCCGACGTCGTCATGACCGCGGGCGGTCGGGCCTGATGCTGGCCATGACCCACGTCGGCTACGTGGCGGCGGGCTGGGGCCTCTCCCTCATCGGCTTGGCCGTCTACGCCGTGCGCACCCTGCGACGCGGTCGGTCCCTGGCGGCCCAGGTGCCGCCGGAGGAGCGTCGGTGGAGCTGACCCCCCGCACCGGGCCCGATCCCGCGGGCCCGGTCGCCCCCCGCCGTCGCCGCAGCCCCTGGGCCTATGGCGCCCTCGTTGTCGTGCTGGTCGGCCTTGGCGTGGTGGCCTACCAGGGGTTGACGTCGGCCTCTCTCTACTTCTACAACGCCGATGAGGCCGTCGAGCAGAAGACCGATCTCGGCGACAAGCGCTTCCGCCTGCAGGGCTCCGTGTTGGACGACGTGCAGTCCACCGACGCCGGCGTCACCTTCACGGTGAAGTTCAACGGCATCGAGGTGCCGGTGCGCCACGACGGCGACCCGCCCGAGCTGTTCGAGCCTGGCATCCCGGTCGTCCTCGAAGGTCGCTGGTCGCCCTCAGGCGACGCCTTCGACAGCGATGCCATCCGGGTCAAGCACTCCGAAGAGTACGAGGCCGACAACGGTGACCGCCTCGACGACGCCGAGGACGCCGAGACCGGCGACAGCCCCGCACCGTGAACGCCGTGCTGGGCACCATGGGTGTCGTCCTCGGCGTCGCCGCGTCGGCGCTCGGGATCGTCACGTTGACCGTCGGCCTGCGTCAGAAGCGAGCGCCGCTCCTGCAGACCGGGTGGAGCTACAGCCTGCTCGTGCTGCTCGGCGCCGCGGTGGCTGTCTTCGCCATGCAGCGGGCGCTGATCACCCGCGACTTCTCCGTGAGCTTCGTGCACGACAACGGGTCGAGCCGCACGCCGCCGATCTTCAACGTGGCCACCATGTGGTCGGCCCTCGAAGGGTCGATCCTCTTGTGGGCGCTGATCCTCGCCGGCTTCACGGTGCACGTGGCCCGCAAGTTCCGCCAGCGCCTCGCCGACCCGCTGGTGGGCTTCGCCCTCTTGACGATGCTCGTCGTCTGCCTCTTCTTCTTCCTGCTCATGCTCGGCCCGGCCAACCCGTTCGGCACCGTGTCGGTGCCGAACGGATACGACGGCCCGGGGCCCAACCCGCTCCTCCAGGAGCACATCCTCATGGCCGTGCACCCGCCGATGCTGTACCTCGGCTACGTCGGCTTCACGGTGCCCTTCGCCTTCGCCATCGCCGCCCTGGCCACCGGTCGGCTGGGGGAGGGGTGGCTGGTGGAGACGCGCCGCGCCACCCTCCTGGCGTGGGGCTTCCTCACCGCGGGCATCGCGCTGGGGGCCTGGTGGAGCTACGAGGTGCTCGGCTGGGGCGGCTACTGGGGGTGGGACCCCGTCGAGAACGCCTCGCTGCTGCCGTGGCTCACCGGCACCGCCTACCTGCACTCGGTGATGGTGCAGGAGCGACGCGGGATGCTCCGCGTCTGGAACCTGTCCCTCCTCTGCGCCACCTTCAGCCTCACCATCCTCGGCACGTTCCTCACCCGCTCCGGCGTGCTGGAGTCGGTCCACGCCTTCAGCGACAGTGACATCGGGGCCTGGCTCCTGGCCTTCTTCGTGCTGACCGTGGCCGTCACCCTCGGCCTCATCGGCTGGCGCGGCGATCGCCTCCGCTCTCCAGGCCGCATCGACTCGCCGCTCTCGCGCGAGGGCTCGTTCCTCGCCAACAACGTGCTCTTCGCCGGGTTCGCCTTCGTCGTGCTGCTGGGCACGGTGTTCCCGCTCGTGGCCGAGGCCATCAACGACCGCGGGGTCACCGTCGGTCCGCCGTACTTCAATCGCATGACCGTGCCCATCGGCATCGCCCTGCTCTTCATCATGGCGGTGGCACCAGTGCTGCCGTGGCGCAAGGCGTCAGGCGAGCTGCTCGCCCAACGCCTGCTGTGGCCGGCCTGGGCGGCGGCGGCCGCGGTGGCCGTCACGGTCGGCCTCGGTGCCCGTGGCCTCGGCACGGTGCTCACCTTCGGGCTCGGCGCCTTCGCGGGGGGAGCGGCGCTGCGGCAGGTGGTGCTGGCCACCCGGCGCCAGGGTTGGCGAGGGCTGGTGGGCCGCACCAACGGCGGCATGATCGTGCACCTCGGCGTGGTGATCATCGCAGTGGCCATCGCCACCAACGGCCACTACCTGCACGAGGTCGAAGCCCGCTTCGAGCCGGGCCAGACCCGGGTGGTGAACGGGCACGACATCACCTACCTACGCACGGACGTGGTGGAGGAGCGCAACCGCACCGCCACCAAGGTCAGCGTGCAGGTGGACGGCGGGCGGGTCTATCGCCCCGCTCTCTCGCAGTACGCCGGGTTCGGATCGCTGATCGGCACCCCGTCCGTGAAGACGGGCATCCGGGAGGACATCTACCTCACCGTCGTGCGCCTCCCCAGCGAGGGCAGTGACGAGGTGACCCTCCGCGTGATCATCCAGCCGATGGCGCTGTGGCTCTGGATCGGTGGCGGCGTGATGATCTTCGGCACGGTGCTGGCGGCCTGGCCCGGCCACCGCCGCCGACCCACCGACCCGGTGTCGGCTCTTGTCCCCATCGACGATGCCCAAGCCCAGCGCCCGGAGGTCGAGCAGGATCCCCAGCCGTCACCCGAGCCGGATTCGGTCGCCGAGCCGGCGGGTACCCGATGACGGAGGTCGAGCCGGCCGAGCAGGTCGAGCCGGACGAGCCGGACGAGCCGGACGAGTGGGATGAGCCGGAGGCGGCGGGCGAGTCGAAGGCGGAAGCCGAACCGGATGCGGCTGGCGGTTCGGACGAGTCGGACGCCGCTGATGAGCCAGCTGGTGGGCCGCGGACCGCCTTGGTCGCCTCGGCGGTCATCGCGGTGCTCGTGGCGCTGATGGTGGCCGTGTTGGCCACCCGCGATCCCAGCACCGAGCGGGCCACCCAGAGCCCGTTGATCGGCCGGCTCGCGCCCGCCACCGCCGGCACCACCCTCGACGGCGACGAGGTGTCCATCGACGACGCCCGCGGCCGCTGGGTGGTGGTGAACTTCTTCGCCAGCTGGTGCATCCCCTGTCAGCAGGAGCACCCGGAGCTGTTCGCCTTCGATGCCGCCCATCGGGCGGCGGGCGACGCGGTGCTCATCGGAGTCACGTTCGACAACGACGCCGACGATGCTCGTGCGTTCTTCACCCGGAACGGTGGCGACTGGCCCGTCATCGATGACCCCGAGAACAGCATCGGAGTGGCCTATGGCGTAGCCCAGGTGCCCGAGACGTTCGTGGTCGCCCCGAACGGCACGGTGGTGCAGCGCTTCGCCGGCGCCGTCACCCGGGCCGAGCTCGACGAGCTGATCGCCCTCTACGAGGAACCGGCGCCATGACCCTCCTGCGGTCCACCGGCTTCCGCCGGGGCAGCTGGCTGGTGATCGCCGCGCTGGTGCTGGTGTCCCTCGGCCGAGCGTCGTTCGCCGACGGGCCGCCGCGCACCACCGAGGAGCGGGTGCAGGCCATCGCCAGCACCCTCAAGTGCCCGGTGTGCAAGAGCCAGTCGGTGGCCGACTCCGACGTGGCGGCTTCCCGTGCCATCCGTCTCGAGATCGCGCGCCTCGTGGAGGAGGGGAGGAGCGCTGGCGAGGTTCGGAACACCATCGCCGCCAACTTCGGGGACCGCGTGCAGCTCATCCCCCCCGCCACCGGGTTCGCCGGCCTCGTATGGATCCTCCCGGTCGTAGCCCTCATCGTGGCGCTGGCGGCGCTGACCGCCGCCTTTGCCCGGTGGCGTCGCACGCCAACCTCGGCCGCCACCGACGAGGACCGGGCCCTGGTCGACCAGGCCCTGAGGAGTCGCGGGAACAGGCCGCCGTTGTACGGCTGCGAGGTTGAAACCACGACGCTGCGCCGTCTTGGGGCTCGCCTATCGGCTCGCCTCCTGAGCCGCCGATGACCGACAGCGAGGCACCCCGCCTGGCCCCCGACGCGCGGGCCGCCATGGAGGACCAGCGGGACTTCCTGCTCCGCTCGCTCGAGGACCTCGAGCGCGAGCGCATCGCCGGCGATGTCGACGAGGTCGACTACGCCGCCTTGCAGGACGACTACACGGCCCGGGCCGCCGCCGTGCTGCGGGCCATCGAGGCCGGCCGGGCCCGCCCGAAGCGTTCCCGTGGAGGGTCGTCCGCCCGCCGCGCCCTCACCGCCGTGGGGGTGCTGGTCTTCGCGGGCCTCACCGGGTTGCTGGTCGCCCAGGCGTCCGGCCGCCGCGATGCTGGCGAGTTCGGCTCGGGCGACATCCGCCAGTCTGTGACCGAGAAGTTGAACGAGGCCGGTCAGCTCTTCAGCGAAAGCGACGCCGAGGGCGCCATCACCCTCTAC
>Ga0136633_1000954_pt1 | contig 21506 bp, 30 predicted proteins | sample AntDrymeUQ832206_2_FD_105494 | JGI IMG/M metagenome (GOLD analysis project Ga0136633, IMG submission 105494) | Polar desert sand microbial communities from Dry Valleys, Antarctica - metaG UQ83 (22.06) | ecosystem: Environmental > Terrestrial > Soil > Desert | place: Antarctica: Dry Valley...
ACACGCCCATCACGGGCTGGACGCGAAGTCGATCGTCGAGGCGGCGCTCGACCTGGTCGACTAGTTCGAGGTGTCGGCAACCTCTACGCACGCGTCGAAGCCGTAGGCCTTCATCCAGCGCAGGTCGGCCTTCGGCTCCGTCGGCGCCTTGCCGCCCAGGCGCAGCAGCGCGGCGTTGTCCTTGGCCTTCACGGCGGCCGACACCTGGAGCTGGTAGCGGTCGGCGATGGCCAGCTGCTCCTGCAGCGGGTCGAAGACTTTTGCCTTGAGTTCTGCCTCGTCTGCTTCGGGCCGCTTCAGCGCTGCGAGCTGCGCAGTTGCCGTCCGCGCGATCTCGACCACGCTGGTGACGTAGGGCGCGAAGGTGGTGAGGCCGGTGGGCCTCGTGAGCTTCTTCTGGTCGGCGTCGGCCTTGGCGCAGATGGCCTCGGCCTGCTTGATGAACTCAGCCTTGGCCTTCTTGTCGCCGTCGTCCCCGTCGCTGCAGCCGGCGAGCAGGAGGGCCAGGACGAGGAGCGCTGGGATCTTCATGAGTCCTTCCTACACCGGCCGGCGGCCGACGACCCAGCACGCCACGGCGGCGGCAGCTGCGACATTGAGCGAGTCGACCGAGGCCGACATCGGGATCCGCACCCTCAGGTCGCTGGCGGACATGGCCTCCTCGGTGAGACCCGGCCCCTCTGCCCCGAGCAGCAGGGCGGCCTTATCGTCCGGGGCGAGTGCCACCTCGTCCAGCCTGGTGGCGTCCGCCGCCGGGGTGAGCGCGAGCACCCGGAAACCCGCTTTCCGCACGTTGTCGAGGCCATCGGGCCAGGTCTCGAAGTAGGCGTAGGGAACCGAGAGCACCTCACCCATCGAGACGCGGACCGACCGCCGGTAGAGCGGGTCACAGCAGCTCGCGCTCAGGAGCACTCGGTCGATGCCCAGAGCCGCAGCACTGCGGAAGACCGCCCCCAGGTTGGTGGGGCTGTTGACGTTCTCCAGGACCAGCACGCGGGTGGCACCCGGGAGCAGGTCCGCCACGGCTGGTAGTGGCAGCCGGCCGAACGAACCCAGTGCCCCCCGGTGCACGTGGAAGCCGGTGACCGCGTGCAGCACCTCCGCCGACGCCACGTAGACCGGGCAGTCGAGGCCGCGCAGCTCGGGCAGGAGGTCGTCGACCCGGTTCGGCGCGAGCAGCAGCGACCTCGGCGGGCAGCCCGCCAGCGCCGCCCGGCGCATCACGAGCATCCCCTCGGCAAGAAAGAACCCTTGGTCGGGCTCGTGCTTCAACCGGCGTACGACGTCGGTCAGCCCGAGGTAGTCGGCGACCCGAGGGTCGGCCGGGTCAGTGATCGTCTCGGGCACGGCCGCTAGAGTTGCAGACGTCAGTCAGCCCAGTGCGAGGAGGCAACCCGTGGCCGCAGATCCGACGCCTTCAGGGCACAACGTCCGGGTCACGTCGTGGATCACGGTCGCCCTGATCGTGGTCGCCAGCGTCCTCCTGGGCTTCGCCCTTCCCCTGCACTCGATGGCCCTGGCCATCGCTGGTGGCGTGGTCATGCTGGTGGGCCTGGTCATGGCGGCTGCCTACCGGATCATGGACGACGCCTACTAACCATGTGCCGCTCCATCAAGACGTTGCGGCCGCCGATGGCCGATGAGGTCACCGACGAGGACGTGAGCGCCGCGGCCCTGCAATACGTCCGCAAGATCGCGGGCATGCGCGCCCCCTCGGTCGCCAACCAGGAGGCCTTCGACGCGGCCGTGGCCAAGGTCGCCGCGAGCACGCAGGAGCTCCTCGACTCACTGGTCCTGCGCACCCCGCGCTAGCAGTGCTGGCTAGCGCTCGCGGGCCCAGCGACGCATCGTCTCGATCCGCTCCTCGAGCTGCTGACCCGTTGCCGTCGCGGACGGCGGTCCCCCGCACGCGGCGCGCAGTTGGGCGTGGACCGTGGCGTGCGGGATCCCCTTGCGGTGGTGCCAGGCGCCGACCAGGCCGTTCAGCTCCTTGCGGAGGCCGGCGAGCACCTCGGACGCAAGGGGCTGCCGCGCCGCGACCGGCGCGACCGGCGTCCGTTTGAGCTGCTTGGCCTGGTGCTGCTGCAGCAGGATCGCCACCTGCTCGGGGGCGAGCAGCCCGGGCAGACCCAGGAAGTCCTGCTCGTCCTCCGACCCGATGGCGGCGCCGGTGCCGTACTCGCCGCCGTCGTAGATAACGCGGTCAAGGTGGGCGGATGCCTGCAGCGCGACGAAGGCCGGCTCGTCGTCGCCGTCCTCGTCCAGGAGTCGGCCCGCGGCCAGCAGCTCGTCGGCCAGGAACTGCTCCTTGGCCAGCCCGTCGAGGGCGTGGTCGCGTTCGGCCTCCAGCTCGGCAGCAAGCGCCAGGAGCGAGGGCACCGACGGCAAGAAGACCGACGCGGTCTCACCAGGCGCTCGGTGGCGGACGAAGCGCCCGACGGCCTGGGCGAAGAACAGCGGGGTCTGGACGGAGGTGCCGTAGACGCCCACTGAGAGCCGCGGGATGTCGACGCCCTCGGACACCATGCGGACCGCGACCAGCCACCGGTCGTCGGAGCGTTCGAAGTCGCTGATCTTCTTCGACGCCGTCGGGTCGTCCGACAGCACGAGCACGGGCTGGGTGCCGGTGATGCCGCGCAACAGCCCGGCGTAGAGCTTGGCGCTCTTGTGGTCGCTGGCGATGACCATGCCGCCGGCGTCTGGCACGCCGCGGCGGACCTGAGTGAGGCGTCGGTCGGCTGCCGCCAGAACCGCCGGCATCCAGTCGCCGTGCGGGTCGAGGGCGGTGCGCCAGGCGTGGGCGGTCTGCTCGACGGTGAGCGGCTCTCCCAGGGTCGCCGTGAATTCCTCGCCGGCCCGGGTGCGCCAGGTGGCGGTGCCGGAGTAGGCCATGAACAAGACCGGTCTGACCACGCCGTCGCGGAGAGCGTCGCCGTAGCCGTAGGAGTGATCAGCACCGGAGCGGGTGATCCCGTCAGGGCCCCGCTCGTAGCGGACGAACGGGATCGGGTTGGTGTCCGAGCGAAAGGGCGTGCCCGTCATGCTGAGCCGCCGGGTGGCCGGTTCGAAGGCCTCGCGCACGGCGTCACCCCAGGACAAGGCGTCCCCCGCATGGTGCACCTCGTCCAGGATCACCAACGTGCGGCGACGCTCAGTGCGGGCCCGGTGCAGCAGCGGGTGTGCGGCCACGCCGGCGTAGGTCACGGCCACGCCCTGGAAGTCGGCGCTGGTCTTGCCCGTGGTGTTCTTGAACGCAGGGTCGAGGCTGATGCCGACCTGCGCTGCTGCCCGGGCCCATTGGGTCTTCAGATGCTCGGTCGGCGCGACGACGGTGATCGCCTGGACCACCCCCGCCGCGAGCAGCTCGGCGGCGATCCGTAGGGCGAAGGTGGTCTTTCCGGCACCTGGTGTGGCGACCGCCAGAAAGTCGCGTGGCGAGGAGCGAAGGTAGCTGACCAGGGCGGCCCGCTGCCACGCCCGGAGCGGCCCCGGCGGCCCGGCTGAGGTTGATGACGCGGCGGGCAGGGAGGTCAATGCGGTCTTCCGTGTGGTCCGGCTGGGGAATCCTCAAGACTAGGCGAGGCGACTGCGACCGGTTTGCTCCGACACGCCATCCAAACCCGAGAGGTGGCCGATCTTTCACTCGATCGAACGTGTTACAAGCTTTGCGCCACAGGGCATGTGGTGAGCAAGGCGCCACTCGGTGCTACGACTGAAGGAGATCCCCGTGATCGTACTCGGGCTTGTTCTGCTCATCATTGGCGCTGTCGTGAACATCAGTGTGCTGTTCACCATCGGCATCATCCTGCTGCTTGTGGGCCTCGTCCTGAACTTCGTGCCAATGGGTGGCGACCGGCGCCGAGTCTGGTGACGCTCTGACCTGGTGAGGTGGCGAAGGGCGGTTCCCCTCGGGGAGCCGCCTTTCGTCATGTCTGGCCCGGGTCGTCTGTGACGAAGTCGATCAAGCGCTCCATGGCCTGCAGCAAGGGGACTTCGAGGTCGGCGTAGCTGTCCACGGCCGCCAGCACCCGCCGCCAGCCCTCCCATGGCTCGCCCCAACCAAGGACAGCGCAGATGCCTTCCTTCCAAGGCTGGCCGCGCGGCACCTCGGGCCAGGCCGAGATCCCGAGCTTGGCCGGCTTCACGGCCTGCCAGACGTCGACGTAAGGGTGGCCGGTCACCAGGACGTGCGGGCTATTCACTTCGGCCACCACCCGGCTCTCCTTGCTGCCGTGGACCAGGTGGTCGACGAGGATCCCCAGTCGGCAGTCCCGGCTCGGCCCGAACTCGCGGACGAGGGCCTTGAGGTCATCGATCCCATCGAGCGGCTCCACGACGACCCCCTCGACGCGCAGGTCGTGGCCCCACACCCGCTCGATGAGCTCTGCGTCGTGCTTGCCCTCGACCCAGATCCGGCTCCCTCGAGCCACCCGTGCGGTGAGGCCGTGCACGGGCACGGACCCACTCGCCGTACGGCGGATAAGGGGTTGGGTGGTTTCCCGGGGTCGGACGAGGGTCACCGGTCGGCCCTCGTGGAGGAAAGCACCGAGCGGGAAGACGCGCACCTTGCCGTGCCTGTCCTCGAGGCTGACCCGCTCCTTGTCGCACTCGACGATGGCGCCGCACCAGCCGGTGAGCACCTCCTCGATGACGAGGCCGGGGTCAGCAGCCAGCGCTGGCGCGGGTGCCTTGACAGGTGGGGTGAGGTCGATGCCGTCGTAGGGGCGCACGCTCTGACGCTATGTGAGTGCGGCGCACTCGAGACGTAGGCTGGAGGACCGTGTCTGCCGAGTCGTACGTCCCTGCTCCGCGCAGTGCCCTGCTTGCCTGCTGGACCACGGCGTGGCTGGCCGCGGAGGCCACGCTGCCGGACCTGGTAGAGCGGGTGACGGCCCATGACGACCGGCACAGCGTGACCAATCTGTGGGTCGACGACCTCGAGTTGGACCAGGCCGTCGGTCGGCTTCGGGCCGATGGCGTGACGAGGGTCCGTGTGGTGCTGCCGGCACCCGGTGACCCGCTGGGGCTGCCGGCTCCTGGGCCCTTCACCCAGCACGCGCTGCTGGCCGGCGAGGGCGTGCTGGCGCTGCGACGCGACGGCAGCGGAACCGGCCTGGTGCCGGAGGTCAGCGCGCACGGGTCCGAGCTGGACGGCACGGTCACGATGGTGCTGTGGCACGCATATCCGGTGACGATCAGCGGGCCGGAGCAGGGGCCGTTTCTGCACGAAGCCGAGCACGACCTGAGGCGCGGCATCGTGGAGGCGGCTAACGCCCTCGTCGCCCTCGACGTGGCCAGGTGGAGCCCTGAGCTCGGTGACGCTCTCGACGACCTGCGCAGGGCCAACCGGCTGGGCGTTGACGAGGACGAACTGCCCGACTCCTGGCCTGTTCGGGCGAGGGACGTGCTGACCCGCGCACGGCACATCGCGGGGGTGCTGTCCCTGGTCGGGGAGGACGTCGGTGGTGCCATCGACGCCCGCGAAGCCGAGGCCCGGGACCGCATCATGCGAGACCTCGCACGGGTGGTTCGCCGGGCCCGGGTCGCCGCCTACAACGCTTCTTCTGACGCGACGGTCCCCTCGTGAGCCTGCTCGTCACGGTGACCGGTCCGGACCACCCCGGCGTGACCGCCGGCCTCATGGATGTGCTGGCCGAGCACGGCGCGGTTGTGGAGGACGTCGAGCAGGTCGTGGTGCACGGTCGGCTCTTACTGGGGGTTGTGGTCGGGGCCGACTCTGCGGGACTGCGGGTTGGCCTGTCAGCCGTGGCTGCCGAGCTGGCCGTGATGGTGGAGTTCGAGCTGCTCGCCGACGAGGAGCCGGCGCTAGCGGTGCGCCATCACGTCGTGGTCCTGGCGGCGGCGCTGCCCCCTTCGGCCCTCGCTGCGGTGGCGCGCCGGCTGGCCTTGTGCGGCGCCAACATCGAACGGGTGGACCGGCTGTCGTCGTGGCCGGCGCAGTCGTTCGAATTGATCGTGTCGGGTGGCGACACCGCCAGGCTCCAGTCAGAGCTGGCTGCCGAGGCCGTATCCCAGCAGGTCGATATCGCCGTGGAGCGGGCGTCGATCTACCGTCGGGCCAAGCGCCTGGTGGTCATGGATGTCGACTCCACCCTGGTGCAGGGCGAGGTGATCGAGATGCTCGCCGCTGAGGCCGGGTGTGAGGCCGAGGTTGCGCGGGTGACCGCCGCGGCGATGGCCGGCGAGCTGGACTTCGAGGAGTCGCTGCGGGCGCGGGTGAAGCTGTTGGAGGGTCTTCCGGTTGCGGCCGTCGACCGGGTCCGTTCGGCGGTGGTGCTGACCCCTGGCGCCCGCACCCTGGTGCGGACGCTGAAGCGGCTCGGCTGGACCGTTGGCATCGTGAGCGGCGGCTTCACAGCCATCACCGACGACCTGCGATCCGAGCTCGGCCTGGATCACGCAATCGCCAACGTGCTGGAGGTGGCCGAGGGACGCCTCACGGGCCGGCTGGTCGGACCCGTGGTGGACCGTGCCGCGAAAGCCGCGGCCCTGCGGTCCTTCGCTGAGGCAGAAGGGTTGTTGGTCGAGCAGACCGTGGCCATCGGTGACGGCGCCAACGACCTCGACATGCTGGCTGCTGCAGGGTTGGGGATCGCTTTCAACGCCAAGTCGGTGGTCCGCGATGCGGCCGACACTGCGCTGACAGTGCCGTTTCTCGACGCGGTGCTGTTCTTGCTGGGCGTCAGCCGCGAGGAGATCGAGCAGGCGGTCTAACCGGCGCCGGGGCAGCAGTGCCCCGGGCAGCGGTCATGTGTCGCGAGGGCCCCGTGGTCGGGCAGCTCCGCCGTTGCGTGCAGCCTCTCTCGGATGAGACCCGCCAGCATCTCGACGAACTCCGGATCGGTGCCGACCGTCTTGGCGCGGCGGAGGGTGATGCCGCGCTGCTCGGCCACAGCGGCTGCCTGGATGTCGAGGTCGTAGACCACCTCGACATGGTCGCTGACGAACCCCAACGGCACCAGGACGATCTCCTTCTCTTCGGTGGCGCGCAGGTAGTCGCAGACGTCGGGCTCCAGCCAGGGGACGTGCGGGGGGCCGCTCCGCGACTGGAAGACCAGGTCCCACGGCCGCCGCCCCGCGATGGCCCTCGCCGCCGTGCGGAGGGTCTGCTCGTAGGCACCGCCCGTAGGCCCCGACGTCATGGCCAAACTGACCGGAATCGAGTGCGCGGTAAACACCAACCTGGGTTGCTGTAGGCCTTCCGCCGCGCCACCGACGTTGCGCCGCATCGTGTTGAGAAAGCCCGGCTCGTTGTAGAAGTGCCTGAGCTTCGAGACCTGCGGACCGCCAGGCACCATCGCGGCGGCGATGTCGTCCTGGTACTGCCGGCACCCCGGGTACGACGGGAAGGCCGAGGTCACCAGTGCCAGCGCGTGCCGCCGCTGGTCGTTAGCCATGTCGGTCGTCGCCTCGGCAAGGAAGGGGTGCCAGTTGCGGTTGCCCCAGTAGACCGGCAGCTCGGGCAGCGCCTGCGCCAGAGCCGCCTTCAGCTCACGGCACTGCTGGTTGATCGGGCTGATGCCACCAAACACCTCGAGGTAGTGGCGGGCGACCTCCTCGAGCCGCTCGGGTGGCACGTCGCGGCCACGGGTCACGTTGGCCAGGAACGGGCGCACATCCTCGGGACCCTCAGGTCCCCCAAACCCCACCAGCAGCACGCAGTCGGCATCAGTCATCAGGCCGTGATTGTGCACTGGGGCTAGCGTCGATGGCATGTCAAAGGTCGCTCTGGTCACCGGTTCGTCGTCGGGCATCGGCGAGGAGATCGCCCGCCGGCTGGCCGCGGACGGCTACGACGTGGTCGTCAACAGCCGCGCATCCGTCGAGGCGGGCCAGGCTGTCGCCGCGGCTGTGGGTGGCCGCTACGTGCAGGCAGACGTCGGAGATCCGGTTGCCGCCAGGGCCTTGGTTGCCGATGTGCTCTCGATTGAGGGCCGGCTCGATGTGCTCGTCAACAACGCCGGCACCACCGAGGTCATCCCGCACGTCGACCTAGCGGCAGCGACTCCCGAGATCTGGCGACGGCTGTACGACGTGAACGTGATCGCCCCGTTCGTGCTGGTGACCGCTGCTGAGGCGGCGCTGCGCGAGGCGAGGGGCTGTGTCGTCAACATCTCGTCGCTGGCCGGCGTCAAGCCGACCGGCAGCTCCATCCCTTATGCCGCCAGCAAAGCAGCCTTCAACCACCAGACCCGGCTGTTGGCCAAGGCGCTCGGTCCCGACATCCGCGTCAACGCCGTGGCGCCCGGCCTGGTGGACACGCCCTGGACGGCTGACTGGCACGAGATCCGCTCGCTGGTCACGGCCCTGGCACCGATGAAGCGCCCGGCCACGCCAGCAGATGTGGCCGACGTCGTGATGGGCCTGCTCGGGTCGTCGTACATCACGGGTGAGGTCGTGGTCCTTGATGGTGGGCTGGGGCTGCTCCCCTAGTCTCCGTCAGTATGGAAATGCGATGAAAGCGCGAATCATCATGACGAGAGCCGACCGGAGCCTGCTGGAGGCCGGGGCGGACTACACCCGGACGGTGCTGGTGCCTGCTGCGCGTGAGCACGAGGGCTACCGCGGCTACGTCGCTCTGTACGACGCGGAACGCGGTCTTGGGATGGCGGTGACCCTATGGGCGGACGAGCGCACGGAGATACTCAGTGACGACGCGATCAAGGAGGCCCGCGAGCAGGCGGCGCGTGACTTCGGTGTCGAGCAATGGGTTGAGAAGTACGACGTCGTAATCGCGGACTTCGACCCGTCCGAAGCCACGTAGCGTCCACTATCCGTCGACAGGTTCCGCGAGCAAGTCCGTGACGATGGTGCACGCGAGTTCGTCGAAGCTCTCGGCTATGGCGGCAGCCATCAGTGCAGAACCTTCCACCTCACCGTGCGCGCAGCCCGCTCGCGTTGCCGCGTCCGGCCATCGTGCGTACCCAACCCAGATGCCGTCGTCCGAGCGATGCAAACGCGATCCGTATGAGCCGCACTTGGCCCGAATGGCGAGGGTCACCCGCTCCCACCCATCGACGAACTGCGCGTCCATGCCCGGACTCCCGCACGCGGAGGACCGAATGTCGTTCGGTATGTTCCGCCCATGAGAGCTATCCAGATCACCGAGTTCGGCGGCCCTGAGGTCCTGAAGCTCGTCGAGCTTCCTGATCCAGTCGCGGGAGATGGCCAGCAGCTGGTAGAGGTTGACACTGCCGGCATCAACTACGCGGACACCCACCAGGTCGAGAACTCCTACCTGCAGGCGAGCACGCTGCCAATGATCCCGGGTGCCGAGGTGGTGGGGCGGCTCGCCGACGGCAGCCGGGTTTCGGCGCTGGCGATGGGTGGCGGCTACTGCGAGAAGGCCGTCGTCTACCCGCAGCTGGTCTTCCCGCTGCCGGATGCAGTCACCGACGGACAGGCACTGTCCCTGATGATCCAGGGCCTGACTGCCTGGCACCTGCTGCGCACCTGCACCCGGATGCAGCCCGGTGAGAGCGTCGTCATACATGCCGCGGCAGGCGGGGTCGGAACGCTGGCCATCCAGCTCGCCAAGAAGTGGGGCGCCGGCAACGTCATCGCTGTGGCGTCCTCGGAGGAGAAGCTGCAGCTGGCCAAAGACCACGGCGCCGACAGCCTCGTGCTCGCCGGTGTCGACGACCTGAAGGGCGCACTCGAGGCGGCTAACGGCGGCAAGAAGGTCGACATCATCCTCGAGATGGTCGGCGGTACGACGTTCGACGCCTCGTTGGCGGCGCTGGCGCCGTTCGGGCGGCTGGCGACATTCGGAATGGCCTCGCGCACACCCCCGAAGCCGGTCAACGCAGGTGACCTGATGTCCCGTAGTCGCGCCGTCATCGGCTTCTGGCTGGCGCACTGCTTCGGTAAGCAGGACATGCTGCAGCCGCAGATGGCAGAGATGCTGGCGATGGTGGAGGACGGCACGCTGACTCCGCTCGTCGGCGGCACCTACGCCCTCGGCGATGCGGCCCTGGCCCACGAAGCACTCCGTTCACGTGGCTCGATCGGCAAGCTGGTCCTCGACGTCCGGGGCTAACTGCGGGCGTGCCGGGCGTTACCGCGGTAACGCCGTCACGTTGGGACAGACGCAGTAGTCGTCATGCCACGCCCGCTGGCAGCCCGGCGGATAGGTGAGGGTCCGCACGACCCGAGCGGGGTTGCCGGCGATCATGCAGTCGTCGGGGAAGTCCCTCGTCACCACGGCACCGGCCCCGACCACGACCCGCCGGCCAAGGGTGACCCCCGGCAAGATGATGACCTTTGACCCGATCCAGCAGCCGTTGCCGATCCGCACTGGTGCCTGCTTGTGCGGACCGCCCTCGACGCCATGGCTGCCGGAGTCGATGACGTAGACCTCGTTGCCGAACGCGACATCGTCACCGATCTCGATCTCCTCGACTGACAAAAGTGTGGTGCCGACGTTGACGAAGACGCGGTCGCCGATCCTGAGCTTTCCCCAGCCGCTGATCAGCGTCGTCCGATGGCCCGACCAGACCTTGAAGTCAGAGCCGATCCGCAGGTCTGTGGCATCGACGATCGGCTTGCCCATGACGATCGCGCGCGGCCCGACGGACGCGATCTTGCGCAGCCGCCAAGCAGCCCGCCAGCGCTCCCGCCGCGTCGGCAGCTGCCAAGGCCTGCTCGACTCCACCGACCCAGGTTAGATGGCTGCATGGACGCACCGATCTGCTCGGCCAAGGGCTGCCGAACGGCGGCGGTGCACGCGCTCGTGTGGAACAACCCCAAGGTCCACACCCCGGACCGGGAGAAGCTCTGGCATGCCTGCGAGGACCACCTCGAATCGCTGTCGCACTTCCTCGAGCTACGGGGCTTCCTGAAGCGCGTGGACCCGGCCTGACGCGCGACTAGTGCTCCCGGAAGCCGCCGAGGAAGCGACGAAACACCCCGCCCTGCCGCGGTAGCGGCTCGGCTGGCGGCAGGGGCGTCGTACGCCGGGTTGCTATGGGCTTGTCGTAGTCGGTGTGGGCGATCGCCTCGACGACCTGGTTCTCATCGAAGTCCTCAGAGCCCTCGATCTTCGGCACGAAGCCGACCAGCATGCCGTTGGCCATCACCTGCGCCTCGAGGCCGGCCGTGCCGTCGGTGTCCCACATCGCGTTGCGGCCGTCGCTCAGCGGGACCCGCACCCCGAACTGGTAGGTCGAGGGGTGCGTGACATGCGCGTCGATCCCCAACTCGCGCAGCCGGTCGACGACGCGAAGTGCCTTCTGCTCATCCATGCCCACAAGGCTGCCAGACTCGGGGACCATGCGCGCACCGGAACTCGTCACCCTGGCCCGCGGTCCCGTGCGACTCGAGCCGTGGGAGCCGCGCCACGACGCGTCGATGCTCGAGGCAGCGCAGGACGACGACATCTGGCGGTGGCTGCCCGCCGTACGTCCGCGCACGCTCAAGGACATCGCTGCTCTCCGGGTCGGCCACCTCGGGCAGCCCTGGGCTGTCCTGCTCGACGGGGTGCCGGTGGGCTCGTCGTCGTACCTCGATGTGGACGTCGAACTCGGCGGCCTGGAGATCGGCTGGACCTGGTACCGCACGGACCTGTGGGCCAGTGAGCTCAACCCCACCTGCAAGCTGCTGTTGATGACCTACGCCTTCGAGGAACTTGGCGCCGATCGGGTGACGCTCAAGACCGACGGCCTGAACACCCGCTCACAAGCGGCGATCACAAAACTGCGATGCCGGTACGACGGGACGCTGAGGCATCACCGGCTTCGCCCTGACGGCAGCGTCCGGGACACGGCGTACTTCTCGATGCTCAGACCCGAGTGGCCGGCGGCGAAGGAGCGACTGCAGCAGCGCGCCTACCGGAGCTTGTAGATAGCCGCTGTCTCTGCGTAGTCGATGTCACCCTCCGGAGCGAGCAGGCTCGTCCCGAAGAGGTTGAAGACAGGCTCGTTGATGTCCGACTGAGCGTAGATGTTGCGGAAGGTCGAGCCGAGTGGCAGGTCCTTGCCAAGCACCTTGAGCTTGAAGCGCCAGGTGATGGTGTTGCCCTTGACGACAGCGGTGCTGCCATCGACGAAGTCCGTCGGCACGGTGTTGCCGCGCGCGACTTCGCCACAGCCAGTCACGAACAGGTTGCTATTGCTCAACCGGCTGCCGGGTGTGTAGCTCCACTTGAAGGTGCCGTTGCGGCATGCCGAGGAGTCCGCAGACAGGTTCACCGTCGCGCCGAGCTGCTTGCTCGGGGGGCCAGCGAGCGTCACGGTGGCAACCATGTACACGGGCGTGTAGACCGTCTTGCGCCCAACCTTCTTGGTTGTCCCCGTCGTGAAGAGGTTGGCGCTGAGGATGTCGTAGCTGGCGCCAAGCGCGAGCGCGTCGCCCTTCGGGTCGGTGAGCAGCGGGCGAGGGGCGGCGTCGGCGAGGTTGGCAGTCAAGAGGAGCGCCGAGATAGCCACGAGCAGGGACAAGCGGGTGCGGAGCACGTGAAATGTCCTCTGGTCAGCATGCTGGTACCTGACGTGTTCGACGCCGTACCGACCGATCCTGCGGTCGGTGCCGAACGATCTTCCTCGGGCGTCGGTAGCGTCTGAGGCATGACCTCCCCTGGCGATGACCTGCGCGCCTTCGTCGACGTCTCCCCTACGCCGTTCCACGCGGTGGCCGAGATGACGCGTCGCCTCGCGCTAGTCGGCTTCACCGAGCTGCTCGAGACCGACCGCTGGACGCTGCAGCCTGGCGCGAAGCACTGGGTGGTGCGGGACGGCGGCAGCCTGATCGCCTTCCGGATCGGGAGCGCACCGCTGACCGATGCCGGAGTCCGGCTGGTCGGCACCCACACCGACTCCCCCACCTTCAAGGTGCGTCCGCGGTCAGACATCACGCGCGCCGGTTACCGCCTGGTGGGTGTGGAGCCGTACGGCGGGATGCTTGCCCACACCTGGCTGGACCGCGAGCTGACGGTGGCCGGCCGGGTGGCGAAGGCCGACGGCAGCTACGAGCTGGTGCGCCTCGACGGCGGGCCGCTCCGTCTGCCGAGCCTGGCCATCCACCTCGACCGATCGGTGCGCGACGGGCTGGTGCTCGACCCCCAGCGCCACCTGGTTCCGGTGCTCGGTTTGGAGACCGAGGAGGGCCTGCTGTCGCAGCTCGGGAGCCCTGACGCAACCGGGTTCGACCTGGTGCTGACCGACAGCCAGCCCGCGGGTGTCACCGGTTCGGACTGGATCGCCGCGCCCCGCCTGGACAACCTCGGCTCCTGCCACAGCGCCCTGCAGGCGCTGCAGAACGCCGAGCCCGGCGCGCACACCGCACTGCTGGTCGCCAACGACCACGAGGAGGTGGGCAGCGGCTCGGCCGAGGGAGCACGTGGCTCGTTCCTCAGCGATGTACTCACCCGCCTCGTTGCGGCCACCGGTGACCCTGACCCCCAGGGGTTCCACCAGGCCATGGCGAGGTCGCGGCTGGTATCGGCCGACATGGCGCACGCGGTGCACCCCAACTACGCCGACCGGCACGAGCCGTCCCACACGCCCGCACTCGGCGGCGGGCCGGTCATCAAGCACAACGCCAACCAGTCGTATGCGACCGACGCTGGCACGGCCGCCTGGTTCGCCGGCAAGGCGTCGGACGCGGGCGTTCCGGTGCAGCACTTCGTCAGCCGCGCCGACCTCCCGTGCGGCTCGACCATCGGACCCCTGACCGCAACCCGGTTAGGCATCGCCACCGTCGACGTCGGCTCGCCGATGCTGGCCATGCACTCCTGCCGGGAGCTCGCTGCGGCCGCTGACGTCCCGCTGATGATCGCGGCCCTGACCGCCTGCCTGTCATGAGCCAGGTGGTTGCGGTGGCCCGGGCTGCGGGCCACCACTTCAGCAAGCCGACCTGCCCGGAGATCACCCTGGTCGCCGCTCTTGGTGTCGAGGGCGACGCGCACGCCGGCGCCACCGTGAAGCACCGGTCGAGGGTGCAGCGCGATGCCACGATCCCCAACCTCCGTCAGGTGCACTTGATTCAGGCTGAGCTGCTCGACGAGTTGGACCTCGAGCCCGGCGTGCTTGGCGAGAACGTCACGACGACGGGCATCGACCTGTTCAACCAGTCGGCCGGCACGGCTCTGCGGCTCGGTGACGGGGCTGTGGTCGAGCTGACGGGCTATCGCACTCCGTGCGTCCAGATCGAGCGGTACCGCAAGGACCTGATGAGCCGGGTCATGGGCTACGACTCAGGCGGTGCCGCCGTCCTGCGAGCCGGGGTCATGGCGGTGGTGCGCGCGGGTGGCACGGTCCGCGCGGGCGACGCCGTACACGTGGAGGCGCCTGCGGTCTTCGTCCCGATGCACCGGGTCTAGGACCCGATACCTCGGATCGCCTCGAGGTCCTCATCGGGCACGCCCTCGAAGAAGTCATGCGGCAGCGGAGGGAGCTCGTCCAGGAGGAACCAGCCGACATCCTCGAGCTCCCTGGTGCGAACCGCGAAATCGGCCCCGGCAGGGGCCATGCCGACACACACGAACGTCACCCCCTGACGCCGTACGTCGAAAGCGACGCGGTGCGGCGGGTCGAAGTCCATCGCGACGCCGAGCTCCTCCTCGATCTCCCGGCTCAGGCACTCGTTGGGTGTCTCGCCCTTCCCCACGAAACCGCCCGGCGGCATCCACCCGGTTCGGTAGCTCGGCCGCACCAGGAGCAGCGACGAGCCGTCGGGGGTGATCAGCCCGATGGTGCCGACCGTGAAGTTGGGGGTGCCGAGCCGCGCAGCCAGCACCTGCAGCCGGACCGGCAACCGCCGGTAGACCGCCAGCTTGAGGTCGTCGATGTTCATGCGGTCACGGCGAAGAGGACGTAGCCATAGCTCAGGCCGAGGGCGTCGGGATGGTCCTCGAGCCAGGCGTCGGCGAGGTCAGTCGGGAACTCGAGCCGCAGCACCGCCTCAAGGTCCGCGCGGCAGTCGAACTGCCACGAGCTCAGCACCTCGGTGCGGGCGGCACCCTGCTCCGCCCACCAGGTGTCAATCAGGTCCGCGTCGCCGTGGGTCCAGGCGCTCTTGGCCAGCAGCTCGGCGAACTCACCACGACGCAGGTCGTTGTCGACCACCACCAGGACGCCACCTGGACGCAGGACCCGTCGTACCTCGGCCAGGCCAACCTCACAGTCCGGCGGGAAGAAGTAGGCGAACCGCGCGTGCACAACGTCCACTGATGCGTTGGGAAGTGGGATGTGCTCCGCCGATCCCTGCAGGACCGTCGCGCGGAACTCGCCTCCCCTCGCCAGTGCAACCAGTTCAGGCGCTGGCTCCACACCGATGACGGTGCCGGCCTCGTCGGCGTAGCCAGGCAGCCAGAAGCCGCTACCGCAGCCCAGATCCAGCAGGTCGCGGTCGGACCACGGGGCCAGACCTCGCATGGCGGCGAGGACAAGCCCCGACCGGTCGAGGGCGCGGTTCTCCACGTCATACAGCGCGGGGTCGACGCCTTGGTTGCCGGAGGGAATGAAGTCCGGGAGGTGCGCGGTCATCGGTCGCCCTCGGTGAGAAAGCCGCGGACCGAGGAGCTGTGCCGGTTGATGCAGGCCTCAAGGGCCGCTTCCTGCTGCTGGGTCGCTGTGCCGATGTCGAATCGCACCGGGAATCGGCCCTGCACGCTGGCTGACGGGTCCCCCTTGTCGGCGACGGTGCGCACGCCGGGCAGCCCGCCGCAGTCTGCCTTGAGCTGCAGCCGCTCGGGCTGGCCGGCTGTCTGCGACATCGTGACCACCAGCACCTTCCTCGGCGGGGCGAGGAGGTAGTTGAACACGGCGGTGACGAGCATCGACAGGAGCACGATGGCGCCGCCGACCGCGATGAGCACCTTGGCGCGGTTGCTGAGCGGGCGCCCGGTCTCCTCCATGCGTTGAGTCTCTCAGCCTCAGGGCTCGGCGACGGCGGGGACGCGCTCACGACTGTGCCGGGTCGCGAGCCAGCACCCGACCAGGATCAGCGGGAAGGCCACGAGCATCGTCGCGGTCAGCTCCTCGTCGAGCACGAGCGTGCCGAGCAGCACGGCGACCGCAGGGTTGATGAAGGTTATGACCAGCGCCCGGTTAGGACCGGCCTCGGCGATGAGCGCGAAGAACACGAGAAAGGCCACCACGGTGCAGGCCGCGACGAGCAGCCCGAGGGAAGCGAAGACCTTGGTAGAGGGGGCCCTCGTCGGCCAGTTCGCGAGGGCGAAGGGCAGGTAGACCAGAGATGTCAGGGTGAGCGAGGCAGCAATGACGGCCAGCGACGGCACGTCGGACAGCCGGCGGCTGGCGATCAGCGGGGCCGTGCCGTAGCCCACGACCACGAGGGCGAGCTCGGCGGCTGCCCACCACTCCCCCTCGAGGTCCAGCCCGAGCAGCACCATCAGCCCTGCCATGCCGACCAACAACCCGAGCAGCCTGGTCCGGTCGAGCCGGTCGTCATGACCCAGAAGGTGCGAGGCCGTCGCGGCGACCAGCGGCACGGCCGAGACGAGCAGCCCCGTCAGCGATGAGCTGAGGTGACGTTCGGCGTCGACGAGGAAGAACCACGGGATGGTGATCTCGAGAAGTGCGAAAGCGAGGACCATCCGCCAGTGCGGCCGAAGCTGTCGCAGCTGACCGCGCGCGGCCGCGATCGGCAGCAGAACCAGAGCGGCGGGGGCACAGCGCGCGAGGACGACGACCGGCGGGGAAAGCTCCGCCACCGCGACCTTGATGAGCAGGTAGGGAATGCCCCACAGCACGCACATCACGACGAACAGCAGCCAGGCTCGTCGGGTCACTCGCGCAAGCCTAGGTTCCGTAGGCTGGCGGGCATGGGGATCGATCCGGCGCGGCTGCAGGTCGTCCTCGACGTCTTGCGCGAGCTGGACGACCTCGACCCCGATCATCCGGACGCAGTCGCCATCCGGCAGGCCACTGCCCACGTCTACAAGAGCGTCAAGCAGCGTCGTCGCAGCACCAAGCGGTCGGCCATCACGGCGGCCGACGAGCAGGTGACCAACCTGACGGCGACCGGGGCAGGAGACCGCATCGACGACGAGACCCAGGGCGTCCTCCTCCAGCCCTCCGCTTCCGGCGTCGTCGGCGTCCTCCAGCGGGCCCGGGCCTGCTACATCTGCAAGAACCGCTACCGCGACGTCGACGCGTTCTACCACCAGCTCTGCCCGCCCTGCGCCGCCCTCAACTGGTCGAAGCGCGACCAGCGGGTGGACCTCTCCGGTCGTCGTGCGCTGCTCACCGGTGGCCGCGCCAAGATCGGCATGTACATCGCGCTCCGGCTGCTACGCGACGGCGCACACCTCACCATCACGACCCGGTTTCCGCACGACGCCGTACGCCGTTTCACGGCTCAACCCGACAGCGATTCCTGGCTGGATCGGCTGCACGTCGTCGGCATCGACCTGCGTGATCCGGGTCAGGTCATCGCCCTCGCCGAGGACGTCTGCGACGCCGGACCGCTCGACATCCTCATCAACAACGCCGCTCAGACCGTACGGCGCAGCCAGGGGTCATACGCCGAACTGGCCGCAGCCGAGCACTCCGCCGAAGCTCTGCCCACCTCCGTGCCGATCCTCGACCTGCGGGCTCCCACGTCGGAGATCGAAGGCGCGATCGGTCGCAAGATGACGCCCGAGGCGGTAACCGCACTGGCACTGACCAGTGGCTCGGCGTCGCTGGCCAGGGTCGAGCAAGGCCTGGCGATCGACGCCGGTGGGCTGGTGCCGGATCTCGACCCGGCAAACAGCTGGTCACGCACGGTCCACGAGATCGACCCGGTCGAGCTGCTCGAGGTGCAGCTTTGCAACGCGGTGGCGCCCTTCATCCTGGTCAGCCGGCTGCGCGGGGCACTAGCGAGCTCTTCGCACCGGCGCACCTACGTCGTCAACGTCTCCGCCATGGAGGGCCAGTTCTCCCGCCGCTACAAGGGACCAGGGCATCCGCACACCAACATGGCCAAGGCCGCCCTCAACATGCTGACCCGCACCTCGGCCGAGGACATGCTGGCCGACGGGATCCTGATGACGGCAGTCGACACCGGTTGGATCACCGACGAGCGGCCGCACCCCACCAAGGCGCGGCTGCACCAAGAGGGCTTCCACGCACCGCTCGACCTCGTGGACGGTGCCGCGCGGGTCTACGACCCGATCGTGCAGGGCGAGCAGGGAATCGATCTCTACGGCTGCTTCCTCAAGGACTTCGCGCCCTCAGCATGGTGATGGGACAGCGCCAGCGGCTGGGGCTCCTGCTCGGCCTCAACCTCGTGATGATCACCGCGCTGGTCATCGTCGGCTTCCTGGCGAACTCCCTCGGCCTGCTCGCCGCCGGCGCCGACTACGTCACCGACACGGCCACCATCCTGCTCGGCATCACGGCCGTGACGATCCGCAACCGCGTCGGCCCCCATTCGCGGGCACCTGCGTGGGTGGCCCTGTTCAACGTGACCGCCCTGCTGGTCGTGACCGGCTTCGTCATCGCGGAGTCCGTCAGGAGGCTGGTCGAGGGCTCGCCAGCGGTCAACGGGCTGCCCGTCCTGATCGTGAGCGCCGTCGCGACCCTGGTGATGGTCGGCGGCGTCTTCATCCTCGGCCTCGACGCGGGGCGCGAGGACCTGCACATGCGTTCGGTCCTGCTCGACACGATGGCCGACGCAGTTGCTTCGGCTGCGGTCGCCGTGGCCGGCGCGGTCATCTACCTGACGGGCGGCTTCTTCTGGCTCGACCCGGTGCTCGCCGGCCTGATCGGCCTCGTCATCGTGGTGGGTGCGCTGCGGTTGCTCCGAGACGTGCTGGTCTCCTTGCGCGGCCCTAGGGAAGTACCACGCTGACCAGTTCGAGGTCGTCCGGCGCGGTGCCTGGGGTTCCGCTCAGTCGCAGGTGCCGCTTTCGAAAGCCCCCAACGGCGATCCAGTGACCCCCCGAGCTCTGGATCACCCGGAACTGCGACCTGGTGCCGAGCACCGGCAGCATGACCAGGCGCTCCTCGACGGTCAGCTGCAACGGGAGCGTCGCGTCATGCGCGGAGCGCCGCAGGACCTCCTCGACGAGCACCATGGTCCCGCCGAAGGTCTGGGTGCCGGTGCTGACCTGGACGTGGACCTCGCCGCCGTACTGCAGTGTCAGGTAGGGCGGCCATGGAGCGATCGTGTGGGTGCACAGCCAGCCGTCGGACGACCCCGCGAGGCCGAGCACCGGATCTCCCAGTCGCGCGGCGCATGCTCTGACGGTCTCCACCGAAGGCGCCATGATGACGCGTAGCCAGCCGTGAAGGACGGGTTGTTCCACGGCGCAACGATATGGGGGCTCTTCCGGGAGACAGCGAGGAGCGCCCGCCCCGGACCGGGACGGGCGCTCCTCGCGTGCAGGGTGGAGGTGCTTAGACCACCGAGGCGATTGTCTTAGCTGCGTCCGCGAGACCGGTGCCGCAGCCGCCGCTGCACGTGCCAGCGAGCGGACGGGTGCCGGCCTTGAGGACAGTCTCGAGCGCAGCGGGCGTGTGGGCCTTCTTGCCGAGGACGAGCGCGGCCAGACCGGCGATGTGCGGCGCGGCCATCGACGTGCCCTGGTAGTACACGTAGTTCGGAGTGCCCGGCACCGTCGTACCGCCGTTAAGGGTCGAGGCGACCCCGTTGGCGGCCGTGGCCGTCTCGCCGCCCGGAGCCGTCAGGTCGACGATGGTCCCGTAGTTGGAGTACGACGCCCGGTTGCCCTCGCGATCGGAGGCCGCGATGACGATCGTGCTGGTGCACGAGGACGGCTGGTAGCTCGCGGCGTTGGCGTTGGAGTTGCCGGCCGCGACGATGACCGCCGTGCCGCGGGCGACGGCACCGTTGATGGCGTTCTGGTAGGTGGCGCCGCAGGTGCCGCCGCCGCCGAGGCTCATGTTGATGACCTTGGCGGGCGTCGGGTTGGCGGGGACGCCCGTCACGGTGCCGCCGGACGCCCAGGTGATCGCGTCGGCGATGTCGGAGAGCGCGCCACCGCAGGCGGCCAGGACCCGCACCGGCTGGACCTTGGCGTTGTAGGCCACGCCGGTCACGCCCACGCCGTTGTTATTGACGGCCGCGACAGTGCCCGACACGTGCGTCCCATGCCAGCTGCTGTTGGTGGGGGCGGCGCCCTTGTAACACTGGCCGCGGGTGGTCCAGTCACCCTGGTCGGCCGGGTTGGAGTCGCGGCCGTTGCCGTCACGGGCGAAGGTCGCGTTGCTCACGAAGTCGTAGCCGCCGACGACGTTGGCGTCGAGGTCAGGGTGGACGGTGATGCCCGTGTCCAGCACGGCGACGGTGACGCCCACGCCGGTCTGCGTGTCCCATGCCGTCGGCAGGTTCATGCCGGCCACGGCCTCGTAGTAGTGCCACTGGTTGGGGTAGAACGTGTCGTTCGGAGTCAGCGTCGGGGTCATGACCGCATCAACCTCGGCGAAGGCCACCGAGCTGCGCTTGACGAAGGTGGCGATGACCCGGTCAGCACCGGCCCTGTCGAGCGGTGCACGTGTTTCGACCACCGCACCCGACGTCGACAGCCGACGGACGATAGAGAGGTCCTGGCCGGTGGCCCGGCCCACCTCAGTTGCCTCGGCCTGCGCCGCGGCGTTGCTGGTGGAGGCGGCGGTGCCCTCGGCGAAGTGGACGATCAGGCGGGAGTAGCTCTGGCCGGGTGCTGTGGCGGCAGAGTTGGTCTTGGTCGAGCCGGTCTCGGCAGCGGTGGCTGCGGGGGTGAGGGCGGTGGTGGCGCCCGCGGCGAGCAGCGCTGTGGTCAGCGCGGTCACCAGGCCGGTACGGGGGTTGATCACAGATGGTGCCTTTCGCAACGGGGACAAGGTCGACGGACCGTACCCAGACTGTGGTGGTTCTCACATACTTCGACATGGCTAGTGTTTGGTTGCCCAGACGAGCGCGGGAGGATGGCGGCGTGATCCGCGTTGTCTTCATCTGCACCGGCAACATCTGCCGGTCCCCCACCGCTGAGGCCGTGCTGCGGGCCAAGGTCGAGCAGGCCGGCCTGTCCGACCGGATCCTCGTCTCCAGCGGTGGGCTCGCGGGCTGGCACGAGGGTGGTGACGCGGACGCCCGGTCGCTGGCCGCGCTGCGGACCCGTGGCTACGACCTGGACCACCGGGCAAGGCACTTCCAGCTCCGCTGGCTCGACGATCACGAGGTCTTCGTTGCCATGGACAGCGGCCACTTCGCGGAACTGCGGTCCCTCGGCCCGGACGCTGAGGTGCGGCTCATGCGCGAGTGGGATCCGGGAGGCAACGGCAGCGTGCCCGACCCCTACTACGACGACAACGGCTTCGAGGAGGTGCTCGACATGATCGAGCGCTCGTGTGATGGCCTGCTCGAGGAGCTGACCCGCCGGCTCGCCTAGGCCGCACGACTCTCGAAAGTTCTTTTCCACAGATCTGTTCTGGGGCCCTGTTTTGTCGGTGGTGCTGGCTAGGGTTTGGCTTATGAGTTCGATAGCGGCGGTGGAGGATCGGCAGCGCGCGTTGCTGGTCGAGCTGGCTGCTCTGGAG
>Ga0136633_1000955_pt1 | contig 21505 bp, 16 predicted proteins | sample AntDrymeUQ832206_2_FD_105494 | JGI IMG/M metagenome (GOLD analysis project Ga0136633, IMG submission 105494) | Polar desert sand microbial communities from Dry Valleys, Antarctica - metaG UQ83 (22.06) | ecosystem: Environmental > Terrestrial > Soil > Desert | place: Antarctica: Dry Valley...
CTGTAGCGCTTCCCGATCTTGCTCGACAGCAGGCGGGAGTTGCCCCGCAGGAGGATCTGCAGCTCGGAGTCCGATTCGAGCGGTCGCGCCAGTCCTAGGTCGATATAGGCGTTGAGCAGTTCCTCGGCGCCGGTAAGCCGTTTGACAGCCTGCAGGACCGCACCAGCGGCCGCGGACCCCGCGATCCGGTCGTACATGTCCCGCTGCAGTGAGCCGAGCTTGGCGAGAACATCGGCGTGGATGGCGTCCTTTACCGCGGTGTCACGCGTCAGATTGGTCGCGTCGAACCCGAGCCGCTTCTGGTCGACGCACGGCGGATCCTTGTAGACGTTTTCACAGTTTCGCGTCCCGGTGTAGGCCCAGCTGTGTTCCAGATCGCGGTAGACGTCCATGTAGTTTGCCCCCGCGCCGACGCAGTCCCACGCACAATCCCTGCCGTAGGTCCAGGTGGTGGTGGCCGCGGGGGTCGCGACGGTGTTCACGTTCTGGCCGCGCTTGGGCACCAGCAGGTTCCAAGTCATCTCCATCCAGCAGGTGTCGTCGTTCTGGCAGTTCGTCCACTTCGCGGTCCAGCACATCTGAGGGTCGTAGATGTCCAGGCGCTGGGCGAGCAGGATCTCGTTCGTGGCGAACTTACGCCAGCTGAGCCCTGGCGGCGGCTGCAGGCGGTCGGTGTCGGTGCCGCAGCGAACGACCGGCGCATCGATCGTGCCCACCTCACTGTCGGCGAGCGGCTGCTCGATGCCACCGAAGAGGTCGAATAGTGGCGTCACGCGAGACTGGCTAGGTGGCAGCTGCTGCGGGTTCGGCGCCCTGAGCGCGAGCATGAAGTCGTCCTCGACGGCCTTGATCGCCGCGTTCAGGCTCGGCGCGTCCGACGGCGCCGCCGACTTGCCGATCCGCGCCGACAGCAGGTCCAGCAGCCGGTTGAACAGCTCGCTGTGCGTGCGGTCGGCGCTAGTGGGGCGGCTGATCGCCCCGATGACCGATTCCAGTCGCCGGCCCTCGGATCGGATCTGTTCGAGCTCGGACCGCTGGGCGTTGGTGATGTAGAGCGGGTTCTCGAGCAGCAGTTGCGAGTAGGCGCGCGCCGCCAGGGACCATGCCCGTGCGTTCACGACCTTTGACTGCCCGAGCGCCGGCAGTCCGAGGATCTGCGGCGCGAGGCGCAGGTAGTCGGTGTTGGCCTCGAGCGCGACCGTGCGCAGCTCCGAAGCGATGTCGCCCGCAGCGAATGACCGATTCGGCACGATGTAGTCGGCGTCCTTGGCGCCGCGGATCCCGAGGTCGGAAAAGATCGCGGCGGCACGCTGGAACTCACCTGAGGGAAGCGGCGTACCGGTCGCGCTCTCCTCCTGGTAGCCGAGCGCGAAGCGGATCGTCTGGAAGATGCCGCGGTCCGCGTCGGCCTGGCTCTGGGCGTACAGGTTCGCGGCGAGGCGATCGAGCTGCACCGACACCGACTGGATGCCATCGAGGGCGAGCTTGACGTTGCCGTTGACGTCAGTGATCGCGGCCTGAAGCTCGCCCAATCGTGAGTCGAGCTTTTCGAGATGGTCGGAGACCTCGTCGAAGCGCTCACGCACCATCTCGCTGAGCTCGGCGATCTGGACGCGCAGCGCGGCCAGCTGGGCGAGGATCAGCTCATCCACCGAGGGCACGCCCTCGGAGAGCCCCATCATCACGATGTTGGAGACCGCCCCGATGGCGTCACCGGGATTCTTCGTAACGACTGCGACGATGAGGCTCACCGACTCCGCCGTGTAGCCGACGATCTTCTTGGCGAGCTCGCGCTTCTCGATCTCGTTCATCTCGGATGCGTTCTCGGCATCGGCGGCGGCGAGCGCCTCGAGCGCAGCCGCTTCGCCCGCGGACTTCTGCTTGAGCGCCTGCGTGGCGAAGACGGCCGCGGCCTGGCGCGTGCTGATGATCTCCTGCCTGCGCCTCGCGGCAGCGTCGATCTGGGCAGGGGAGGAGTCGACCTCCGCCTGTGTGACCGTAATGATCTCAAGCTGGATCGCGTGCATCGCCTTGGCCTGCTCGAGGTGCTCGGCGATCAGGCCCGAATCGTCCATGGTGAGGCTGCCGTCCGGGCCGATGTTGGCGAACAGGTCGTCGAAGATCGGATCCTGCAGTGTCGGGGTGGCGCGCAGCGTGGCCTGCGAGGCGCTGATGCTTACGCCGGCGACGTCGGCCCAGAGGGCGTCGCGCGCAGCGGCGAAGCTCGGGTTGGCGACCGCGAGCAGCGCGCTGCGGGCCAGCATCTGGGCAGGGCTCAGGAAGCCCGCGAGCAGGGTCGCCTGACGGTCCGATCCAGGCGTGAAGCGATCGCCCGCGATGCCGGTGTCGACGGAGTCGAGCAGCGCGCGCCGCCCAACCCGCGCCAGGGCCTCGCCAAGGGTCCCGGCGGGGCGCGGCGTATCGAGGGAAAGCAAGGTCACGAGGATTCGCTCGTTGGCGGCTGAGCCAAGGCTGTCTACCGTCTCCTGGGCGCGGTTCTGGATGCCGCGGATCGAAGCGGCGGCGTCGGCCGCGGAGAGGCCCGGTTCGACGGCGTACATCTCCTGCAGGACCGCCTCGAGCACTAGTGCCCGGGTCCCTGTAATCGGGTTGCCCACGCGACCCACGTCGGCCGATACGAAGAGGCGCTGGCGCACCTGCTCCGGGTTGAGGGTCACGGTCGCCGCATCGGCCACGGCCGGTACGACGAGTCCGAGCAGCACTACGAGCATGGCGCAGCTTCGCTTCGCCGCGGTCATCGGCATGAGTTTGTCCCCGTCTGGTTAGCCCGCAAGGCGCCGAGCCGACGCGGGGCGCATCATGCAGCAACCGCGGGCCGCCAGTCAAGTCGGATGTTGTGGTGTAGCTCGTGATCGTCGGTGAGATCGAGCCCTCAGGCGGCGAGGGTGGGGATCACCTCCTCGGCCGTTTCTTCCTCTTCTTTTCCAGATGGGGATGCCGGGGACGGCGTAGCCGGTCCCGGGCTCAGGCCCGCGCGCGCTGAGAGTTCCTCGACGTCGCCAACATCGAAACGCCGCCGGCGTCCAGCACTCGCCGCGGCCGAAACACTTGCGCCGCTCCGCCGCCCTCAGCAGACGCCGTTCGCCTGCTCCACAGGCTCAGTCAGATCCCGGAGCCAGGCGGGCGACAGGCGATGCAGAGGAACTCCCCGGTCGGACGCTCGTCGGTGCTGCGGCCAAGATTCTGCGCGCCCTTGGAGGAGGACTCGGCTGCAAGTTGGTCCTGCACCCTGGTCCTGCACCCAGCCACCGCTTACCGCCCGTAAGCCCCTGAAGCACGAAACCCCGCCTGGCGAGAGGCGGGGCTTCGATAGCGGGGGCAGGATTCGAACCTGCGACCTTCGGGTTATGAGCCCGACGAGCTACCTGGCTGCTCCACCCCGCGGCGCAGAGCCATTGTAGCGCGGTCGTGCCGGGTCGGGAACGGTCAGCCGACCTTGAACCTGACGATCGGGCCCTCCTGGCGGCAGTCGTTGAGGTTGCCGGCGCAGTCGATGCGGTGGGTCTGCCAGTAGTAGGTGCCCGGGGAGTTCAGCCAGAACTCGGGGTAATCGAAGAACTTCGGCTTGTAGTTGTAGGTCGAGCCCTTCTTCTTGGCCCGGCCGATGGACTCGTCGGAGCAGATCACGCCTTCCTTGTTCTTCCTGGCGGACTTGCAGACGTGGACCCAGACCTGGCCGGGACCCTTGATCTTCGACTTGAAGGTCGGGGAGACGCCGACCGCGACCTTGGCGCCGGCCTTCGGGGAGACCGGGGTGATGCCGTTCTTGGTGGCGGCGAAGGCTGTCGCGGCAAGGAGGGCCATCGCGGCCGAGCAAACGAGGATGATGCGGAAAGTTCTGTTCACGTCGTATTCAACGACCGACGGAGCCCGGAACTTGAGATCCGATGTCCCGCTGCCTCGTCACACGCGTCCTTCCAGGCCCGGCGGTCGCGCGGATCGGCGCAGCGGGCCATGAGCTCGACGTCTGGCCCGGCGCGCTCCCGCCGGACGCGGACGAGCTTCGCGAGGCGATCGCGAGCGCCGACGGCCTGCTGTGCCTGCTCACCGATCGCGTCGACACCGCGCTGCTCGATGCGGCACCCCGTCTGCGCGTGGTTTCGAACTACGCGGTGGGAACCGACAACGTGGACCTGGACGCGTGTCGCGCGCGCGGGATTCCCGTTGGCCGCACGCCCGACGTCCTGACCGCGGCGACGGCGGACCTGACGTTTGCCCTGCTGCTCGCGGTCGCGAGGGGGATCGTCCCCGCGTCCGCGGCGGTGCGCGACGGCGAGTGGCGCACGTGGGAGCCTGCGCGCTGGCTGGGAGCCGAGGTCGCCGGCCGAACGCTGCTGATCGTGGGCGGCGGGCGTATCGGGACGGCGGTGGGGCGCCGCGCCCGCGGGTTCGACATGGAAGTCCTCCTCGCCGGCCGGACGGACGACCTCGGCACGCTGCTCGAACGCGCCGACTTCGTCTCGCTGCACTGCCCGCTCACGCCCGCGACTCGTCACCTCATCGACGCGTCCTCGCTCGCGCGCATGCGAGCAGGAGCATTCTTGATCAACACCGCGCGCGGACCGCTCGTCGACCAGACGGCTCTGGCACGCGCACTGAGGGACGGCGCGATCGCCGGAGCGGCGCTGGACGTCACGGATCCAGAGCCGCTGCCCGCCGACGACCCGCTGCTCAAAGCTCCGAACCTGCTCGTCGTCCCGCACATCGGGTCGGCGACGCACGTCGCGCGCGAGCGGATGGCCGAGATGGCCGTCGACAACCTGCTCGCCGGTCTCGACGGGCGACCGTTGCCGCACCCTGCGTGAGAGGATCCGGCCCGTGCGCGTGGCGGTCGTCGACATCGGGACCAACTCGACCCGGCTCCTGGTGGCCGACGTCGACGGCGGCGCCCTGTCCGAGCTCGAGAAGCGATCGGTCGTCACCCGGCTCGGCGAGGGGCTCGGCACCACCGGCGAGCTCGGCGAGGCGCCCCAGCAGCGCGTCTTCGACACCCTGCTCGAGTACCGGTCGCTGATCGAGCGCCACGGCGTCGCCCACCAGATCGCCGTCATGACCTCCGCCGTGCGCGACGCCGCCAACGGCGTCGCGTTCGCCGACGCCGTCCGCGATCGCTTCGGTCTCGACGGCCGCACCCTCTCGGGGGACGAGGAGGCCCGGCTGTCCTTCCTGGGCGCCACGGCCGCCCGGCCGGCCGGTGAAGGGCCGCTGCTGGTCATCGACATCGGAGGTGGCTCGACGGAGATGATCGTCGGCCGTGAAGGAGCCGTCGAGTTTCACGTCTCCACCCAGGTCGGCGTCGTCCGCCACACCGAGCGCCACGTGACCAGCGACCCGCCGGACCCGACCGAGCTCCAGGCGCTCGCGGCCGACGCGCGCGAGATCATCGAAGCCGCCGTCCCCCAGCGCTACCGGGACATCGTCACCGCTGCCGTCGCCGTCGCCGGCACCGCGACCTCCACCGCCGCCATCGACCTCGGACTCGAGCCCTACGACCCGGACCGTGTCGAAGGCCACGTCCAGCACCTCGCCACCCTCGACGAGCAGCTCGCCCACCTCGCAGCCATCCCCCTCGAACGCCGCCGCGAGGTCCCAGGCCTGCACCCGGACCGCGCGCCCACCATCGTCGCCGGCGTGATCATCCTGCGCGAAGTCCTCGCAGCCTTCGCCCTCGACCGCTTCGAGGCCTCAGAGCGAGACATCCTCTGGGGCGTCGCCCTAGACGCGGCCCGACCGTAGACGCCGACGGAGAGAGCGGGGGGCGATCTTGGGGTTCGGGCGGGTTTCGGCCCGACCGTGGCGTTCGTGGACCAAGCTGGGCGTTCCACGATCCTGAAGGGGATCCTGGTGGGATCTCCGAAGGATCGGGGGACGATCCAGCGCCGCGTCCACGGGCGTCACGGGCGTGCCGAAACACGAACCGGACCCCAAGATCGACCCCTTAAAGCGGAACCGCCCTCCGGCGGGTGGAGGGCGGTTCCAAGTGGCCCCGTCAGGACGGGCAGGGGTACGTGCCTAAGGGGCCTTTTTTATGTGGTCCGAGCGGCGGGAGGCGCCGATTCGATGCGGCAACGCCCGGACCTATGAGTCTTCCCGGGACGTACTCGAAAGCACGCACCCGGTCCGACCTGGAGAAGTATCGGGTCAGGGGATACCCGCTCACAATCGAACGAACGTCCAGTCGTCCGGACGGCGACATCGGGTGTCCGGGCGTTGACCATCGGCAGCCGCCGCGATCCCTTGTCTCAGGCCAGATTGGCCGATCGCGGGTAGGCGACCGTGGGGTCGGTGAGAACGTTGACGAGTGCTGGAACCCCGGCCGAGAAGGCGCGTTCAAGCGCAGGCCGGACTTCGGCAGGGGTGCGAACGAGCGAGCCGTGGCCCCCGAGTGCCTCGACGAGTTGGTCGTAGCGGGTCTCCGGGCGCAGGTCGGCGGCGACCGAGTAGCCGTAGAGGAACTCCATCGGGTGCTTCTCGAGCCCCCAGATGCCGTTGTTTCCCATCACGGCCACGACGTCGACTCCATGTCGAGCGAGCGTGTCGAACTCCATGCCCGAGAAGCCGAACGCGCCGTCGCCCTGCAGCAGGACGACCTGGCGGTCGGGGTGCGCGAGCTTGGCGGCGAGCGCGTAGCCGGTCCCGCAGCCAAGGCACCCGAACGGCCCAGGATCGAGCCAGCAGCCCGGCTCGTAGGTGTCGAGCACGCGGCCGGCGTACGAGACGAAGTCGCCGCCGTCGCCGATCACGATCGCGTTGCGGTCCAGCACGCCGGCCAGCTCGCGGTAGAGGCGCATCGGGTGCAGCGGTGCGCGTTCGTCGGTGAAGAGCTCCTCCTCGGCGGCTCGCTTCTCGGTCTCCACTTCCCGCAGGGTGCCGACCCACTCGCGCGTGTCGAGCGATCCGACGGCTTCGCGCAAACCGCTCAGCGTCGAGCCGACGTCGCCGTAGCACTCGGCGGCGACGGCGCGTGGATGCGATCGCTCGGGTTCGGCGACGTCGATCGCCACGATCTCGGTCTCGTCGCCGAAGGCGCCGCCGAAGCCGAGCCGGAAGTCCATCGGCACGCCGATCACGAGCGCCACGTCGGCCCCCTTCAGCGCGGTCGATCTCGCGCGCGCGAAGAAGAGCTCGTGGTCGGCGGGCAGGCATCCGCGCGCGAGGCCGTTCAGGAAGACCGGGATCCCGAGCGTCTCGGCGAGCGCGCGCAGCTCGTGCTCGCCGTGCCCCCAGTAGAGGTTGGTCCCGGCCATGATCACCGGCCGCTCGGCATCGCGCAACAGCGCGGCCGCGCGTTCGAATCCGCCGCCCGTCGACGGGCTCGCCGCGGCATCGACTCCCGTGGGTCCCCAGCCTGCCGTCGGATCGGCCGCCATGTCCTCCTCGGGCGCCTCCATGAAGACGTGGTCGAGCGGCAGGTCCACGAACGTCGGCCCGGTGTGCGGGCGCATCGCCGCGGCGAAGGCCTGGTCGACGAGCTGGGGGATCTCGGCGGTGGACGTGGGCGTCGCCGCGTACTTGACCAGCGGCCGTACGAAGGGCACGTGGTCGATCTCCTGCAGCGATCCCTGCCCCCAGCGAAACGCCGGCGCGCGCCCGCCGAGCACGACCATCGGTGAATGGTTCTGCAGCGCGGAGCCCATGGCGCTCATCCCGTTCGTGACGCCCGGGCCGGCGGTCAGCGCACACACCCCGGGTTGCCGCGTGACCTTCGCCCAGCCCTCGGCGGCGAACGCTGCCGCCTGCTCGTGGCGGACGTCGACGATCTCGATGCCCTCCTCGCGACAGCCGTCGTAGACGGAGAAGAGGTGGCCACCCGAGAGCGTGAACAGCTTCGTCACGCCGTGGGCCTTGAGGCGGCGGGCCACGTGGCGGCCTCCGTGCAACTGGGTCTGCTCCTGGGCGTCGGTCGGCATGGGCGAAAGCTAACCAGACCCCCCCACCTGGGGGGTTCGCGCGCTCAGGCCCTCGATCCCGAGCCACTTCGTGCGTACCTTCGAACCCATGACGACCATGACCCTTGATCCCGAGGCCCGCCTCGACGACGACGAGCGCCTGCTCTTCGTGCCCGAATTCGATCTCCCCGCCGACGCCGACGACGAGCAGGTCGTCGCCATCGGTCACGACTTCTACGACGGCCAGATCCTGGCCGCGCTGGTCACCTTCTAGAGCTTCTTCGCGCTCAGCTGGACTTCCGCCGACTGCCCCGGCCGTGCGGCCCTGACGGTCACCGAGTAGGTCCCGCGCCCGCCCCTGGGCTTGAGCGTGACCCGGTGCGTGCGGACGCCGGCGTAGGCCTTCGGGGCGATGCGAGCGACGACCTTCTTGCCGCGCCGCACCGTGATCTCCACACTCGCCGACTGGCTGAGCTTGAACGCGAGGCCCAGTTTGCGCGCGAACGCCGGACGCTCGAGCTTCGCGGCTTCCACGAGCCCGCAGGCACGCCGGAAGTCGAACGGCGCAGCCAGCCGCCAGCGGCGTCCCGTCCACACGAGCGCGATCCGGCGCGTGTCCGTGGAGCCGTCGGCCGCCTTCGAACGCAGACGCGCGAAGTAGGTCCCGGCGCGAAGCTTCGCGCCGCGCCCGTTCCAGGCGAACGACCCGGCGCGAGCGCCGAACGCCTTGACCCGGCGCTCGCGGATGACCCGGCGACCGACGGACGTCTGGAACAGGTCGACAGTGGCGCTGCGCCCGCCGCGAGCGGCGAACGAGAACGACAGACCGCGACCGCGCGCGGACACCGACACGCGGTCGAATCCGCTCGCCCGTGCGCACGGAGCCTCCGGGCCGCCCCCGGGCGGCGGCGGCGGCGGCTTGAACTCCGGCGTCCCCGGCTTCGGGGCGCCCGCCGGCTTCGGCGGCGCCGGCAGCGTCACCTTGTAGACGTCGATCGCGCTGCGCCCGGCGCCCGGCAGGATCCCGTCGCCCGTCGCCCCGTAGTACGTGAACGAGCCGTCGGCGTTCTGGTCGACGCGGAAGATCGCCGAAGTCCAGGTGTTCGCGTTCTCGGGAACGAAGTAGCCCGCATCCTTGAACTCCACCGTGCCGTCCGGGCGCTCGACGAAGTCGAGCACCTGCGTGCCCTGCGAGTACCAGCCCATGAAGATCCGGTTCTGGCCCGGGATCTGCTGGAACACGTGCGCGGTGCAGAGGGTGGCCTTCGGCTCGGTGCGCGTCGGCGCGCGCCAGATCGCCTTGTCGCCGTTGGGCTGGCGGCCGTAGAGCTTCCAGGCCTCGACGTTGTTGCGCGGTGGGCTCGTGGTGAACGACTTGACCGGGAAGAAGTGCAGGCCGCCGTTGCCCCGGACGTTGTCGGCGCCCGGGCTGCAGCCGGCGGCGACCGGGACGGTGCCGCCCCCACGCTCGTCGGAGGTGATGACGAACTTCCCGGATCCGGAGATCTCGCTCTCGTGCGCGGCGACGACGTCCTCCTTGGCGTCATAGGGCGTCGCGGCGATGTCCTGTGTGGCTCCGAAACCCATGTGCGGGACCGTGCCGATCCACTTCACGCCCGTCAGCGAGGGCGCGCCGATCTTCAGCCACTCCGGGATCGACAGCGACTGCGGCTTGCCGCCGACCTCGCCGTTGACGCAGTCGATCACCATGGCCCCGGTGGTGAACGCGGCAGGCGAGGTCGACGCCCGGGCCCTGCAGGGCAGCGGCTTGCCGCGAGGCTTGTCGTCGGTGAAGTCGTTCGGCGTGCCGCGGTCGTCGAAGGCGCCCGAGAGGTCGAACAGGGCGGTCGCCGTGATCGACGCGCAGGCCAGCGTGTCGTCGGGGTAGATCTCGCTCTCGTGGCAGGACTGCATCGCCGCGTACGTGTGCGACTGCGAGACCAGCGCGCTGTCGTAGCGGTAGCGGAAGACCTGCGGGCGGCACGCGGCGCGCTTGGCCTCGATCGTGGTGCCGGGCGCGAAGTTCATGCAGGAGGACATGTCGACGACCTCGAAGCCGTCGAGGTCGAACTGGTCGGGGCCCGCCTCGATCTCATTGCCGCGCTTGCCGCCCTCGCCGACGGGCATGCCGTCCTGGGTGATGTCGAACGCGATGTGCGGGCGCTTGGGATCGACGTTGACCGTGTGGGCGTTGCCGATGTGGCTGATCAGCGCCAGCTCCTTCGGCTTGGCCGGGTCGGTCACATCGATGATCTCGAGGCCACCACGGGGCGCGCCGGCCTGCGCGACCCCGAAGGTCCCTTCGTCGTGACAACGGCCGGGCGCGTCGGTGGCGTCGATGAGCAGCTGCGCGTCCTTCTTGACGACGAACGGGTTCGGAGAGTTCTGGAAGACCTCGCCCTTCGGGGTCGCCTCGACGTCGTGCTGGAGCGCGGTCACCGACGACGATCCGCTGGCGCACGAGGCCGAGGGATGACCGGCCACGTAGGACGGCTTGACCTGGCTCCCCTCGGTCAGGCGGATGACGTTCTGGCCGCCGGAGTTCGGGCCCGTGCCCAGCGTGCCGACCGACGCGAACGTGTCGCCCTTGTGGGTGAAGAAGTCGAGGTCGGAATGCGGGTTGCCGGTCGGGATCGTCGCCAGCAGCTCCCACTCGGCTCCGTCGCCGCCGGCGTTGAACGCGGTCGACAGCGGCTCGGACGGCGGCGAGTAGGCCGGCGCGGCGTGATCGAGCTCGTGTGCGAGCGCGGTGGCGGACCCGGCGAGGCTGGCCAGGACCATCAAGCTGGCGACGGTGCGCGACTTCATGCGTGTTCTCTCCCCCGTGGACTGATGCGGCGCTCGTATACCCGCGATCGCATGGTCTCAAGTTTCTCACGCAGAAGCCGAAGCAACCTTATGCACACCCCCGTCCGCCCTCGGCGCGCCCGCCAGCTCGCCGTCATCGCTCTCGCCGCCTGCGCCGTAACGGCGTCGGCGCCCGCTGCCGCCGACGCGGCCAAGAAGGCCCAGCTCCGCGGCCAGGTCGTCGGTACGCCCTACGTCGCCGACACCCGTACCGCCGTGCCCGTGCTCCTGTCCAAGGAATCCGCCAAGAAGGCGGGCCTCAAGAGCCCCGTCGGCATCGTGCTGATCCCGCGCATGACGTCCGTGGCGGTGCCCGGCGGCAAGAGCAAGCCGGGCAACCTGCGTCTCGGTGACCGCTTCCGGGCGACCGGGGAGATCACGAAAGAGGCGCGCAACGCCGTCTACGCCCGCATCAACCTCGCGCCCTCGTCGATGGAGGTCTACCGCCGCGGCAAGACCCTCTCGACCGCAGAGCTCGAGGCGCTCGTGCGGGCCCTGCAACTCGAGCTCGGGGACCTGAAGACCAAGATCGGCGGCCTGGCCAACTACACGCTCGGCGAGTTCGCGAAGATCCGCGAGGAACTGACGGCGCTGCGCGCGGACATCAAACTGCTCAAAGCCCAGATCGCCTCGCTGCAGGCCGCGCTCGACGGGCTCAAGAAGCAGCTCGACGACCTGACCACGTCCCTCACGGGCCAGATTGCCGGTCTCGTGACCCAGGTCGACGGGCTGGTGACGCAGGTCCAGGGCCTGCTGACGCAGGTCACGAGCCTCGCAGCCTCGCTGCAGACGCTCACCGACGTCGTCACCGGGCTCTCGCCGGTGGACCTCGCGGCGATCACGGCGAAGCTGAACGCGGTCTATGCCGCGCTCGCCGGCGTCGATGGCCTCCTCGGCACGCCCGACGACACCATCGCCCAGATCGTGGGCGCCGTGACGGCGCTCGGGCAGACCGACCTCGCCCTGCTCGCCGCCGACCAGGCACTGGCCGGCGACATCAATGCAGCCGAAGCCGCGGCGACCGCCCAGGTCGCGGCCCTGCAGACCTCGGTCAACAGCCAGGTCTCGAACCTGCAGTCGCAGATCACGGCGCTCCAGGCGACGATGGGCATCGTGTGCGGCCCGACGTCGGTCCTGAACGCGCTCTGCTGAGCTGACACCGGATGCGCGGCGGCCCGCCGGGGCCGTCGCGCGTCTGGCAGCATCCGGCGGATGCCCAACCTCGCCGAGATCCTGACCGACAGCGCCCAGCGCTCACCCGACCACGTCGCCGTGAAGATGGGCGACGCGGCGTTGACCTACCAGCAGGTCGACGAGGCGAGCGCGCGCGTCGCCGCGCTGCTGCGCGAACGCGGCATCGAGCCCGGCGACCGCGTCGGCGTGATGCTCCCGAACGTCCCGTACTTCCCGCCGGCGTATTACGGGGTGCTGCGCATGGGGGGCGTTGTCGTCCCGATGAACGTGCTGCTCAAGAAGCGCGAGGTCGCCTACTACTTGAAGGACTCCGGCGCCAAGGTGCTGTTCGCCTGGCACGGCTTCGCCGAGGACGCCGAAGGCGGCGCCGACGAGGCCGGCGTCGAGTGCATCCTCGTCGAGCCGGGCAAGATCGAGCCGATCCTGGGCGCCGTGGAGCCCTGGAAGGAGATGTGCTCGCGCGAGGATTCCGACACCGCGGTGATCCTTTACACGTCGGGCACCACGGGCTCGCCGAAGGGCGCCGAGCTCACGCACGCCAACCTTCGCCGCAACCTCGAGATCGCCGCCGGCCTGTTCGACATCAGCTCCGAAGACGTGATCTTCGGCGGGCTGCCGCTGTTCCACTCCTTCGGTCAGACCTGCGCGCTGAACGCCGGGATCTTCTCCGGCTCGACGATCACCCTGCTGCCGCGCTTCGATCCTGAACAGGCGCTGGCGATCATCCAGGCCGACGACGTGACCGTCTTCCAGGGCGTGCCGACGATGTACGGCGCGCTGCTGCACGCCCCAGGCCGCGAGAACGCCGACCTCTCGAAGCTGCGCGTCTGCGCTTCAGGCGGCGCGTCGCTGCCGGTCGAGTTGCTCAAGGGCTTCGAAGAGGCCTTCGGGACCAAGGTGCTCGAGGGCTACGGCCTGAGCGAGACGTCTCCGGTCGCGTCCTTCAACCACCCGGATCGCGAACGCAAGCCGGGTTCCATCGGGACGCCGATCGAGGGCGTCGAGATGAAGCTGCTCGACATCGACGAGGAGACGGGGATCGGCGAGATCGCCATCAAGGGCCACAACGTCATGAAGGGGTACTGGAACAAGCCCGAGGCGACGGAGGAGGCGATCGACGCCGACGGCTGGTTCAAGTCGGGCGACCTCGCCAAGGTCGACGAGGACGGCTACTACTTCATCGTCGACCGCTCCAAGGACATGATCATCCGCGGCGGGTACAACGTCTATCCGCGAGAGATCGAGGAGGTCCTGTACGAGCACCCGGCGATCGTCGAGGCCGCGGTCGTCGGCATTCCCCACGACGAGCACGGCGAGGAGGTCGGCGCGGCGATCGTGCTCAAGGAGGGCGAGCATGTGTCGGCCGAGGACATCCAGGAGTACGTCAAGGAGCAGGTCGCGGCCTACAAGTACCCGCGCAAGGTGTGGTTCGTCGACGAGCTGCCCAAGGGCCCGACGGGCAAGATCCTCAAGCGCGAGATCCAGGCGCCGGCGTAGACGCCGGCGCCGGCCGCGGGTCAGGCGGAGGCGCTGCCCGCGAGCGCCTTCGCCGCCTGGCGCTCCGGGCTGACCCGGACGACGTCCCAGACCAGACCGAGGCGCTCGAGGAAGCGGATGACGTGCGCGGTGGGGTCGAGCACTCGCTCGATCCCGCGCAGGCCGTGTTCGGCCGACGTGGGGAACGCGTGGTGGTTGTTGTGCCACGCCTCGCCGAACGAGAACGGCGCCAGCCAGGCGAGGTTGCGCGACTCGTCGCCGGTCTCGAAGCGCTTGCGCCCGAAGAAGTGACAGAGCGAGTTGATCGAGTAGGTGACGTGGTGCAGGACGAGCATCCGCATGGCGCCGCCCCACAGCAGCCCCGTCAGCGCGGTCGTCAGCGAGCCGCCGATCAGCCAGCCGAGCGCGAACGGGATCGCGAGCCCGAGCCCGACCCAGCCGAAGAACCAGCGGTTGACCCACTGGATGTCGGGGTCGTTGACGAGGTCGGGCGCGTAGCGCTCCTTGGCGCCGCGGCCCGAATGGATGAACAGCCAGCCGACGTGCGCGTGCAGCAGACCCTTGAGCGCCCCCCTGAGGCCGTGGCCGTGATCGACGTGGGGCGAATGAGGATCGCCTTCGATGTCGGTGAAGGCGTGGTGCTTGCGGTGATCGGCGACCCAGGCGGTGATCGGGCCCTCGACGGCCATCGAGCCGAGCACGGCGAGAACGACCTTCATGCGACGGCCGGTCTTGAAGGCGCGGTGGGTGAAGTGCCGGTGGAAGCCGACGGTGATTCCGAAGCCGGTCAGGAACCACATTCCGAAGAAGATCCCGACATCGGTCCAGCGCAGCAGGCCGCCCCAGGTCTGCCAGACGACGATTCCGAGCGCCATGATCGGCAGCGCGGTGACCAGGCCCGTGAGGAAGCGGTCGAGCGCCTCGTTCTCGCAGGCCTGGACGTCGTCCGGACTCGGGCGGGGTGGGGAGTCTGAGGGAGCAGTGGTGACGGCCATGATCTCCCGAGGACCCTACGCGTGCCCGGCCGCCGGTTCTTGTACGGCGGCGACAGTCGGGGGCGGCGGGGATCGTCGGAAGCCGAACATTCGACGAATGGACGAGCGCGGTCCGCAAGCTTTGCCCGGCCGCCGCGTTGGGAGCTTTCGGTATGGGGGATTTGATCCAGCTCGAGGGCGCCCGCCGCTCCCGTGACCACGCCCGGCGCGTGCCGCGGGCCGAGCTGTTCTTCGACCTGAGCTGCCCGTTCACCTATGTGGTGGCCGACCGCGTCACCCACGCGTTCCCCCAGGCCGAGTGGCACCCGGCATCGGCCTCCGCGCTCCAGCGCCTGGCCCCCGACGCGCGTGACGAGGATGTGCGCCGCGCCGCCGAGCGGCTCGCCTCGACCGCCGGCCTGCCGATCGTCTGGCCCGGCGACTACCCGTGCGAGGTCCCGGCCGCGATGCGCGCCGCCTCCTATGCCACCGAGTGCGGCCGCGCGCGAGCGTTCGTCCTCGCCGCGAGCCGGCTGGCCTTCTGCGGCGGGTTCGACCTCGACGACCCGGAGATCCTCGCCGAGGCCGCAGCCGCCGCCGGGATGTCGCTCATCGAGACCCTCCACGCGGCGGGCGACACCCGCCGCGACGGCCCGATCGAGGCCGCCGGCCGCCGCCTCCTCGCCGTCGGCGCCGACCGCCTCCCTGCCCTCCGCGTCGGCCGCACGCTGATGTGGGGCGCCGACCGCGTGGCCAGCGCCTCCACGGCCGCGGTCGCGCGGCCGGTCCAGCTCTGACCGCTTCGGCGATTCGACTCCCGTCTGAGCGGAGTCAGGCGACCGGCTCGAGCTCGCGCTCGGGCTCCGGGGTGGGCGCGACCGGGACCACCGGCGCGACGCCTGGGGCGCCGACGAGCTTCTGCGCCTGGCGCTCCGGGGAGATCCGGACGACGTTCCACGCCAGGCCCACGCGGCCCATGCCACGGATCAGATAGCCCGAGAGGTCGATCTCCCACCACTTGAAGCCGTGCTGGGCCGCGCGCGGGAAGGCGTGGTGGTTGTGGTGCCACGCCTCTCCGAGCGAGGGCACCGCGAGCCAGAAGACGTTGGTCGACTTGTCGGGCGTGGCGAAGCGCCGCTCACCGAAGAAGTGGCAGATGGAGTTGATCGACCAGGTGACGTGATGGAGCAGGAACACGCGCACCAGGCCGCCCCAGACGAGCCCGCGCAGGAAGCCCTCGACGCCGCCGTGGTAGGCCAGGCCCGCCAGAGCCGGCAGCAGCAGCGTTCCCAGCGCGAACATCGGGAAGCGCTTGGAGATCCAGCGCATGCCCTTGTCCTCGTAGAGGTCCTTGGCGTACTTCTTCCAATCGGCCTGGCCCTGGGTCTCGAACAGCCAGCCCGTGTGGGCGTGCCAGAGGCCCTGCAGGCCGGAGCCGTGGCCGACGTGCGGAGAATGCGGATCGCCCTCCTCATCGGGGTGGGCGTGGTGCTTGCGGTGATCGGCGACCCAGTCCAGCGGCGATCCCTGGACGGCGTAGCAACCGAGGATCGCCCACATGTACTCCAAAGGCTTGTAGGTCTGGAAGGCGCGGTGGGTCAGCAGCCGGTGGTAGCCGACCGTGATGCCGAGGGCGAACAGGAGATAGGTGCCGGCGAACAGCGCCAGGTCGAACGTGTCGACCCAGGAGTTCCACAGCAGGATCACGGCGGCGAGGATCCCCGCGAAGGGAAGCACCACGCCGATCAGGTTGGCGTTTCGTTCGGCTCTCGTCATGTCGAGCATGGTGCTGTGTCAGACCACCGAGTTCTTGTCGGCCTGGGGCGGCGTCACCGCACCGTTCTTGTGGGTTATCGTCAAACCATGGCCGCGACCGACCGCCCATGGGCGTCCCTGCCCTCCGACCTCGCCGACACGATGCGGCCCGTCCTGCCCGGGCTCTCCGACGAGATCATCGGAGCGATCCGAACCGACGTGCCCGAATACGCGCGCCCGTTCGAGGGCCGCTTCGGGGAGAACGTGCGCACCGGCGTGCACTTCGCGCTCGGCCGCTTTTTGGACCTGATGGAGCAGCCCGACCGCGATCCGGGTCGGGCTCGCCAGGTCTACGTCGAGCTCGGCCGCGGCGAGTTCAAGGAGGGCCGCAGCCTGGACGCGCTGCTGAGCGCCTACCGGATCGGCGCGCGCATCGCCTGGCGTCGCTTCGTCGAGGCCGGCAAGGCCGCCGGCGTCGACCCCGACGTCCTCTACGTCCTCGGCGAGGCGATCTTCGCCTACATCGAAGGGCTGTCGGCCGAATCGATCGAGGGCTACACCGCGGCGCAGTCGCTTGCAGCGGGGGAGCGGGCGAGTGGGCGCCGCCGCCTGGTCCGGCTGCTCGCGCAGGACCCGCCCGCCGAGGAACCGGTCGTCCGGGCCGCCGCCGAGCGCGTCGGCTGGAGGCTCCCGGCCCAGGTCGCCGCGCTGGTCACGAGCGGCCAGGACGCGGACGCCCTGTCGAGCCGCCTCGGCGCCGGCGCCGTGGCCGCCGAAGTCGATGGGGAGCTGATCGTGTTCGTCGCCGACCCGGACGCCCCGCGCCGGCAGGCTGAGATCGCCGCCGCGCTGGGGGATCGTCCCGCCGCCATCGGCCCGAGCGCCGGCTGGCAGGACGCCGCAGCGAGCGTCGCGCGCGCCCGGCTGGCCCACCGGCTGCTGGAAGCGGGCCTGCTGAATGGGCCGCTCGCGATCTGCGCCGACCACCACACCACGCTGCTCCTGCACACCGACCCGCGGCTGGCCGGGGATCTGGCTTCGCGTGCGCTCGCCCCCCTCGGCGAGCTCGGCCCGGGACCGCGCGAGAAGCTCTCGGCGACCTTGAGGGCCTGGCTGGACCACCAGGGCCGACTGGACCCCGTGGCGGCCGAGCTCGGCGTCCACGTTCAGACGGTCCGCTACCGCGTCAACCAGCTGCGCGAGCTGTTCGGGCCCGAGCTCGAGGACCCCGAGCGCCGCCTCGCGCTCGCACTCGCCCTACGCGTCTGACCAACGGGGCCGACACGACGGACATAGCGTCCGTTCAGTCGGCCCGGTCGGTCAGCGCTGGCTGGCTTCGGCCGCGGTGGCGCGGATCGCGCCGACGATCTCGTCGGCCTCCCAGAACGGGACGTGGCCGGCGCGCGGGAGGACGGCGTGGTCGGCGTGCGGCAGGCGCTCGCGAAAGAACTCCGCCTGCTTGATCGGAAGCACGCGGTCGCGCTCGCCCCACAGGATGCGCACGGGGACCGAGACGCGGTCGAGCTGCTCGAGCCGCGAAGTCTTCATGGATTCGCCGAGCGGCTCGAAGCAGGGCGTGTCGGCGAACGCGCGGATCATCTCGGCGGCCTGCGCGGGCGGGAGCCGGTGGCCGTCGACCATGTAGTCGCGCAGGGCGATCCGCCGCAGCCTCGGCCGCGCCACGAGCCGGTCGACTCGGCCGACGACCAGCTTCGCGCCGAGCTGGCTCCGGCGGAAGAGCCGCTCGGTCTTGCGCACCGCCCGTGGCTTCCCGTGCGCGCCGGCCGGGGAGATCGCCGTGACGGAGCGCGCGCGCCCGCGCTTGGCCAGCTCGAACGCCAGCCAGCCGCCCATCGAGAACCCGGCTATGTGAGCGGTGTCCCAGCCGGCGCGGTCGAGCTCGCCCTCGAGCCAGTCCGCGAGCGCGTCGACGGAGATCCGGTCGGGCGCCGGCGGACCGCCGTGATGGCCGGGCAGGGTCGGCGCGAGCACGTCGAAGTCCTCCGCCAGCTCGTACGGAACGCGGTTCCAGGCGGTCCAGATCGCCGTGTAGCCGTGCAGCAGCAGGACGGGCTCGCCGGTCCCGTCGCGGAAGACCGGTGCGAGATCGCTCATCGCGCGAGCACGGCCTCGAGGCCGCCGACCACGAGGTCGACGAGCCAGGTCGCGGCCTCCTCGGCGGGGACGTCGCGAACCGGCTTCGTGATGCGTACGCGGCGTGCGAGCTCGTCCATCGATGCGCCTTCGTACCCACGCTCGGCGGGACCAAACGCATTCCAAGGTGCCCATGAGGCCGCCTCGCCGGACCCCGAGACCGCCGATCCGGCGGCTGCGGGCGCGTCCGACTCGCCTCTCCTGACATCCGGCTGACGCCCGACCGCGTACCTTCGGAGCAGATGCCGACCAAGCCCTCCGACACGTCGCTGTGGACCGATCGCTCGAAGACGGGCGATCACGACTGGCTGGCCGCCGCTCCCGTGCCGCCCCGCCGTTCGATTGCGCCGGCGCCCGCGCCCGAGCCTCCGGCCCCCCGCAGGCGCTGGCGCCGGCGAGCGCTGATCGGCGGCGCCACCGTCGCCGTGCTGGGCGCCGCCGTGCTCGCGGGGACGCAGATCGGCGGTGACGACGGCACGCGCGACCGGTCGGCGCAGCAGACCCTCCCGGCCGCCGGCGGCCGGCTCGCCGAGTCGAAGATCAACGCGATCTACGCGAAGGCCAGCAAGGGCGTCGTCTCCATCCAGGCCCGTCAGGGCGGCGGCGCGGCCTCGGGCACCGGCTTCGTGATCGACGCCCAGGGAACGATCGTCACCAACGCCCACGTCATCGACTCCGCCACGACCGCGCAGGTGCGCTTCGACGACGGCGGGGACGCGATCCAGGCCGAGGTGCTCGGCACCGACGCCTCGTCGGATCTCGCCGTCCTGCGCGTGAACCCCGCCGAAGCCGATCTGAAGCCGCTCGAGTTCGCCGACTCCGACGCCGTCCGCGTCGGGGATACCGCGATCGCCATCGGCTACCCGCTCGGGCTCGACCGGACCGTGACCGCCGGCATCGTCTCCGGTCTCGGGCGCAACATCACGGCGCCCAATGGCTTCGGAATCGACCAGGTCATCCAGACCGACGCGCCGATCAACCCCGGCAACTCCGGCGGGCCGCTGCTCGACGGGCGCGGCCGCGTGATCGGCGTGAACTCCCAGATCGCCACCGCCGGTGGCGGCGCGGGCAATGTCGGCATCGGCTTTGCGGTCCCCTCGAACACCGCTCGCCAGGTCGTGCCGCGACTGCGTGCCGGCCAGTCCGTCGATCGTGCCTACCTCGGCATCGCCACCGCGCCCGACCCCGACGGCGGCGCCGCCGTGCAGACCGTCGCCCCAGACGGTCCCGCGGCGCAGGCCGGCCTGCAACCCGGCGGCGACGTCATCACGAAGATCGACGGCCAGCAGATCAAGGACCCGGAAGAGGTCGCGGCCGCGATCTCCGGCCGCGAGCCCGGGGAGTCGGTCGCGATCACCGTGCGCCGCCCTGGCGGCGACGAGCAGACCCTCAACGTCCGTCTCGGCAAGCGCCCCGCGGCCGCGCCTTGAGCCTCCCGAGCCTGCGCTGATGTCCTTCGCCTCCCCGCTGTTCCTCGCCGGACTGGTCCTGCTCGTCCCCGCGATCGCGCTCTACGTCCGCGCCGAGCGCCGACGGGCGCGCTCGGGCACGGCGTGGGCGCCCGCCGCGCTGATGCCGTCCGTGCTCCCGAAGGGCGCCGGCTGGCGCCGCCACGTGCCGCTCGCGGTCTACGCCGTCGCCCTCGCGGCGCTCGTCGTCGCGCTCGCCAGACCGCAGACGACCGTCGCGGTGCCGGTCGAGCAGGCGACCGTCGTCGTGGTCACCGACCGCTCAGGCTCGATGCTGGCCACGGACGTCGCGCCGTCACGGCTGGCGGCCGCGCGGCGGGCGGCCAACACGTTCCTCGACACGCTGCCGCGGACCATCCGGGTCGGCGCGGTCACCTTCAACCAGACCGCGACGGTGCTGCAGCCGCCGACGCGCGACCACGAGGCGGTGCGGGCGTCACTGGACGCGATCGCGGCCGCCGGCAGCACCGCCACCGGCGAGGGTCTGGCCTCCGCACTCGCGCTGATCCGCTCGACTCGACGCGCCGGCGCGGCCAAGCCGCCGCCCTCGGCGATCGTCCTGCTCTCCGACGGGAAGTCGGTGCGCGGCCGCGATCCGCTGGTGATCGCCGACGAGGCCCGCAAAGCCGGCGTGCCGGTCTACGCCGTGGCACTGGGGACCCCGACAGGCACGATCACCGACAAGACCGGCAGGATCGTCCCCGTCCCGCCGGACTCGGTCACGCTCGCCCGCATCGCCGAGATCACGGGCGGCCAGTCGTTCACCACGGCCGACGCCGGTCGCCTGGCGAGGATCTACGAGCGCCTCGGCCGCCAGGTCGCGACCGAGAAGCGCGACCGCGAGATGACCAACGCCTTCGCCGGCGGAGCACTCGCGCTGCTCGCTGCCGCCGCCCTGTCCTCGCTGCGCTGGTTCGGCCGCTTCGTCTGAGTCGACGGGCCGGTGGGTGCCGACATGGTGACGCGCAGCCGGGGCTCCGCTCAGTCTCCCAGCACGCGGACGAAGCGCCGCTCGCCCTGCGCGCTCACGCGGTAGGCGCCGTAGCGGCCGAGCGTGGTGTCGCCGTTGAGGTCGATCGAGTAGCGCCCGAGCACCGATTGGCGGTTGCGGGTCGCGAACAGGGCCGCCGAGACGGCGCGCCGGACGCGCGTCACGGGACCGGCCGGCGCCTGCGCGATGGCGCGCAGCGTCAGACGGGCCGCCTCGTAGCCGAACACGGCCAGCGGATCGGGCTCGTGGGCGTAGCGGCGCTCGAAGCTGCGGGCGAACGCGCGGCCCTCTCCGGTGAGGCCGGCCACGGGCAGCTCGGGCATGGTGATCAGGACCCGGCGCCGCAGACCCGGCCGCAGGCCACGCAGGAAGCGCTCGTCCCCGACGCCCTCGGTACCCATCAGCCATGCGCGCGGCAGCGCCCGGTTCAGGCGCCCGAGCAGCGCCGCACCGCGGCTCTGCCACGCGCCGGTGAAGACGACCGCGTCCGGCTTGCGGGCGGCGATGCGGGCGACGAGGTCACGGATGCTGGCCAGGCGTTTGACGTCGTAGCGCCCCTGTGCGACCACCGCCGGTCCGCGGCGACCTGCGCGCGCGGCGAGCATCTCGACGATCCCGCGGCCGTAGAACTCGCCGTCGCTGACCAGCGCCAGGCGCCGGACGCCCAGGGACCGCAGCCAGCGCAGCTGCGCGGCGGCCTGGAGATGATCGCCC
>Ga0136633_1000956_pt1 | contig 21498 bp, 15 predicted proteins | sample AntDrymeUQ832206_2_FD_105494 | JGI IMG/M metagenome (GOLD analysis project Ga0136633, IMG submission 105494) | Polar desert sand microbial communities from Dry Valleys, Antarctica - metaG UQ83 (22.06) | ecosystem: Environmental > Terrestrial > Soil > Desert | place: Antarctica: Dry Valley...
GCGACCCTGACGCCCGCATCGAAATCAGCGCCCTCGATGGTGACGTCAGTGCCCCCGGCCGACGAGCCGCTGGCCGGCGTGATTCTGCTGACGGTGGGTGGCCCACCGCGATACGTGAATGCCTGCGTCAGGCTCATGACGCCGCCATCGGGGTTCAGCACCGTCAGGCTGACGAGGCCCCTGGCCTGGGAAGGCGTCTGCACCACCAGGCGAGTCGTCGTCTGCGACAGGACCGTGGCGACGTGGCTCCCGAACCGCACCACGACGCCGCCCTGGAACCCGGTCCCGCTGATGGTCACGCTGGTGCCGCCCGCCACCGGGCCCGACGCCGGGCTGAAGGTGGACACGGTCGGGGCAGGCGGCGGCGGCGAGGCCACGACGGCCACGACCTGGTTCGAGTAGCCGCTGTACATGCCCGCGCCGTTGAAGGCACGGACGGCAAAGTAGTAGGTGCCCGGTGCGAGCGACGGGACTTCATGCGTGGCCGTGGCCGCGGTGACCGTCACCGAATCGGTGTAGGTGCCGGCCGCCACGCCCCACGCCAGCACGTATCCAGCGATATCAGGCTCCGGGTTCGGGTCCCAGGCCACGCGCACCGCGCCCGCGTCGGCCGGCGCGCTGGCTCCGAGCAGCAGCACGCACAGCGACAGCAGGAGCGCGACGAGGGGGCTGGGGCGGCCCAGGTAGACCATGCCCCGGCACAGGGCAACCCGTGTGCCTGTTCACGCGCAGGATGCTTATCGCGTGTTTGCCGCGGAAGTCGCATATGCCATGGCCGTCCCGTTCGAGGCTGGTCACCCGCAGATTACGGTTTTCGTAGGTCCGTCGCCAACTTCGTACGGGCAATTCTCGTGAACGCCTGGCCCAGGGGGCCGCGGACAGGGCGTCGCGCGGGAACCCCGTGTCGCCATTGACGTACGGGTTCTACAGGAGTGTGCTCATGAGACTGCCGCCCCGTGCCCTTCGGGCCAGTGCGCTGCTGCTACCCCTTGGCCTGTTCTCGGGGGGCTGCGGGATGATGATCGCCGGTCCTCGTGCCCAGGCCTCCGACCGATGGGAAAAGACCTACGACGTGGCCGCCACCGCCACCCTCGAGATCCAGAACACCAACGGCAGCATCACCGTACGCACCCATGACCAGCCCACCGTCATCGTCAGCGCCCTGCGTACGGCGCGAGCGGTCAGCGAGCAGGGTGCGCGCGACATCCTGTCGCGCACACAGCTGGAAGCCAGTGCGTCTGCCGACCTGGTCCGGCTGGCGACCCCGCGCAGTCAGGGCTTCTCGCGCGGCCAGCAGCTCGATGTGCGTTACCAGGTCAGCGTGCCGGCCACCCTTGCCGTGACCCTGACCACAGTCAATGGCAAGGTGGAACTGGATGGTGTGACGGGCGTGGTGACACTCGAGACCATCAACGGCGGCATCGAGGCCCGTGGGCTGACGTCGCTGCGCAAGGCCGAGACGGTGAACGGCTCGATCCGGCTCCACCTGAGGAGCGTGCACGCCCAGGGCGCGCAGATTGAAGCCGTCAACGGCAGCGTCGCCATCGACCTGCCCGCTGCGGCGAGCGCGAACGTCTCTGTCCGCACGGTCAATGGCGGGATCAACGTCGATGGCTTCGCCAGCGTCGCCGACGCCGAACGCAAGCGGCGGCATTACGAAGGCAAGCTGAATGGCGGCGGCCCCACGTTGCGGGTCGAGACCGTCAACGGCGGCGTGTCGGTCAACGCGAGGCCGGCCGCCGGCGTGGCCACTGACGCAGCGTCCCAGTAGCCGGGTCCGCGGCCCCGATGAGGATGCGCGCGACGGCGTCATAGCGCGCGACGCCGTCAGCCACCCGGTTGGCGCGGAGGAAGCGGTCGTAACTTTGCCAGGCGAACGCGTGCACCCACGGCCGCTGTTCCGCAAGACGCGCCGCGATTGCACGCAGGTCCGCACGCGGCCCCTCCCCCAGTGTCCTGACCACCTCGTGCTGCGTCTCGCGAGGCAGCCCGGTCAGCAGATGTGGCAGCACCGCCAGCGCGCCGCTGTACTGCGCCGCCGGGCCGCTACCCTGGCACGCCAGCCACGCCACGACGCTGGCATCGGCCTCATCGGCGAACCCGGCCAGGTGGGCGTACTCGTGCGCGGCCAGGGCAGGCCGTTCCATGTCGAGCACGCGCGAGTTGATGAGGATTTCCAGTCCGAACGGGTTGGTCATCCCGTCGATGCCCGCGGCGCGAAAGTACCAGTCGAGGAGCGTGCGGCGCGGCCGCGGCCAGGCTGGCGCCCACGCGACATCGAGCCGTGGCAGGACGCGGGCAAGTGCAGGCGCGAGCAGGCCCGGCAGATCTGCCGGCGCGGGCCATGCGGCCGCGTGCGCTGCGGCGTGGCCCGCATTTAACGTGACCACGGTGGCCTTCGCGAATGCCCTGCCCCGTTCCCCGTCGGCGGCAGAGGCCTGCAGTCCGAGCCGCACCTCGAGCGTCGGCATCTGGTAGTGCCATCCCCACAGTGCCAGGAACGACAGCCAGGTCACGCTCAGGAGTGCGAGGGCAGACAGCGCGACGGGCAGCAGCCGGACACGTCGCCTGTGCGTCCACAGCCTCCAGAGCACCCCCGCGCCTCCGCACAGCAGCAGCAGGTCCAGCGCAGCCATCGGCAGGCGCTCTGACGCGCGCGTGAGCAGCGGCTGCCACACGGCGTAACCCTGCCTCCAGTGCGCCAGGGCGGCTGGCGGCAGCGGCACCGCGACGGCTAGCGCGCCGAGGGCGAGGAGGGCGAGTCGGGCCGTTCGACGGGTTCGTGTCCCATGATCAGCCGGATGCCCCTCTGGTGAGTGATGTAAGCCCATGTCCACTGGATCAGGACGGCGACCCGGTTGCGAAATCCGGTCAGCTTGAGGACGTGCACGAACAGCCAGAGCCACCACGCGAACACGCCGGCAAACTGCCAGCGTCCCCCGAAGTCGGCAATGGCCGAATTGCGGCCGATGGTCGCCAAGTTGCCGAGGTCGCGATACCGGAAGTCGCGGGACGGCTGATTGTCGAACCGCCTCAGGATGTTCTCGACGGCGTGGTCGCCCTGCTGCATCGCCACTTGCGCCACGCCGGGCAGCATCTTGCCGTCCTGCTCCAAGTGCGCCAGGTCGCCGACCACGTACACATCGTCGAGCCCGGGCACGGAGAGATCCGGCTTCACCAGCACCCGGCCGACCCGGTCGACCTCCACGCCCAGCGTCCGACCGAGCGGGGACGCCGCCACACCAGCCGCCCACAACACCGTGGAGGCTTCCAGCCGCCCGCCGCCCTGCAGCGTCACGCCGCGATCGTCGATGCCGACCACTGGTGTGTTCTTGCGCACCTTCACACCCAGACGGTCCAGCGAGGCCTCGGCCCGCCGCTGCAAGCCCTCGGGAAAGGCGCCGAGAATGCGTGGCCCAGCCTCGACGATGACGACCTGCGCGCGGCTGGTGTCGATGCTGCGAAAGTCACGGGCGAGCGAGAAGTTGGCCAGTTCGGCCATGGCGCCCGCGAGTTCGACCCCGGTCGGCCCGCCGCCGACGATCACGAATGTCAGGTGTCGTGTGCGTGCCACCTGGTCGGGTGTGCGTTCGGCCTGCTCGAACGCGAACAGCACGTGCCGACGGATCAGGGCGGCGTCCTCGAGCGTCTTCAGGCCGGGGGCATCGGTCTGCCAGTCGTCGTGCCCGAAGTAGGCGTGGGTGGCGCCGGTGGCGATGATGAGTGCGTCGTAGCGCACCTGCCCGATGTCCAGGTGCAGCACGTGGGCCGCGGCATCGATGCGCAACGCCTCGGCCAGCAACACCTGCGCGTTCTGCTGGCGCCGCAGGATCCAGCGGATCGGCGAGGCGATGTCGCCTGGCGACAGGCCGGCCGTCGCCACCTGGTACAGGAGCGGCTGGAAGACGTGATGATTGCGGCGGTCGATGAGCACGACGTCGACGTCGGCCCAGCGCAGCGCACGGGCCGCCTGCAGGCCGCCGAAACCGCCGCCCACGATGACGACACGACGCCTGCCAGGCGTGGTCTTGACGGCGACATGTGCGTCGCCGGCCATCGTTCCCTCCAGGACTTCGTTCATGGCGTTCCTTTGCGCAGCACTCCGGCACGGCGCGCGCACCGTCAGGGTACCGCGTGCGGCGATGCGTCAAGGGGTCGAGCGACGCTCCCGCCTCGGCACGAGCGTCTGTGCCTCATGACGGACCGGAAGGCCGCGGCACCCCGGGGCCGAGCAACGGGCGGCCGGCGCGACGGCCCGTCAGTACGCCGTCGCGCACGGTCACCACGCCGTTGACTACCACGGCCTGCACGCCCCCGGGGTACTGCCGCGGCTTGTCGAACGTCGCCAGGTCGCGAATGCGTGACGGGTCGAACACGACGAGGTCGGCGAGCCACCCCGGCCTCACCTGCCCGCGCTCGGCGATGCCCATCTGCGCTGCCGCGCCACTGGTCATGCGGCGGACCATCTCCGGCAGCGGCACCAGCTGCTCATCACGCACGTAACGTCCCAGCACGCGGGGAAAGGTCCCGAAACCGCGTGGATGCGGCCGCCCGACGGCCAGGGGGCCCGCCGCCGGCTGTGCCGACGAGTCGCTGCCGATGGTGACCCATGGCTGTCGCAGCACCGCCCGCACATCGTCTTCGTGCATCAGCGCGTACAGCGCCGCGACGCGTCCGTCGTGCGCGAGGAGGAGATCGAAGAAGACGTCCCAGGGAGACTGCCCACGCCGGCGGGCGATCTCGGCCAGGGTGAGACCGATGACCGACGTGTCGCCGCCGGCCTTCACGTCGGCCACCGTCACGCCGTCGAATCCGGCGCTGCGCAGGAAGTTCTCCCAACCGTCGTGGCCCTGCTCGATGTCGCGCCTGATGCGGACCCGTTGCACGGGATCGCCGAGGCGCTGCAGCATTGCCGTCTCGCCGCCGTCGTGGACCCAGTCTGGCAGCGAGGCCGCCAGGCTGGTGCCCGCCACCGGATACGGATAGGCCGTGGCCGAGACGTCCAGCCCTCGCGCACGCGCCCTGGCGATACGATCGATCACTGCGGGCATCGACTTCCAGCGGGCGCGCGTGGCCACCTTCAGGTGGTAGATCACCACGCGCACGCCAGCCTCCTGCGCCACGCGGATGGCTTCGTCGATCGCGGCCTCGATCCGATCGCCTTCGCCCCGCACGTGCGTCACGTATCGGCCGCCGTGACGCGCCGCCGTCCTGGCCAGCGTGATGATCTCTTCGGTGCTGGCGTACGACCCGGGCGGGTAGATCAGCGCACTGGACAGCCCGAACGCCCCTTCGCGCATCGCCGTATCCAGCCGCTGCCGCATCTCTTCGAGTTCCTCCGGGCGCGCCGCGCGCCGGGTGGTGCCGATGACGTCGACGCGCAGTTGATTCAGGGGAGCCAGCGTGCCGACATTGATCGTGATCCCACGTGAGGCAAGGCGGTCGAGGAACCCACCGACACCAGACCAGTCGAAGCGGATGCCGAGCCGGGTCAGCAGGTCAAGGTCGGCCGACCCGGGACGCCACAGGGCGGGTGTGCTGGTTTCCCCGATCACCTCCGACGTGATGCCCTGCAGGATGTGACTGGCGCCGGCGCCGTCCTCGAGCAGGGTCCGGCCAGACTGGCCTTGCGTGTCGATGAAGCCGGGGGCCACCACCTGACCGGTGGCGTCGATGGAGGTCAGCGCCGTGCGCGCCGACAGGTCGCCGACCACCACGATCCGGTCGCCGCGAACCCCGACATCGGCACGCATGGCTGGCGTGCCGGTGCCATCGATCACCATCCCGTTGCGCAGCACCAGATCGAACTCCGCTGGCGCACTGCGGCAACTCGGCAGCATCGCCAGGGTGAGCCACGCCACCAGCACGCCGGCCCCGCGGGCAAGGCAGCCGAACAGGTCGATTCGGGCCGAATCGACGACAGGCGCTGGTCGCTGACGCTGCTGCATGCTGTGCCAGAATACCGGCAGTGCCTGCCAATCCTCGACGACGAAGCGCCACGGTGGTGGAAACGGCTTGCCCGCTCGACTGCCCGGACGCCTGCAGCCTCTCGGTCAGCGTCGAGGAAGGTCGGGTGGTGAAGATGGACGCCGGACCGGCCAGTCCCACCACCAACGGGTTCATCTGCGGCAAGGTTCGGCGCTTTACTGATCACCTCTACGGTGACCACCGGCTGCTCTATCCCGAGATCCGCGACGGCGCCAAGGGCGTGGGCAAGTTCCGCCGCGCCAGCTGGGACGAAGCGATGGGGCTCATCGCCACGCGCATGCGAGAGGCCAGTGACGAGTTCGGCGGCGAGTCGATCCTGCCCTACTCCTATGGCGGCTCCAACGGGCTGCTCACGCATCTCAGTACCGATGCCGACCTCTGGCGCGCGCTCGGTGCCTCACGACTCGCCCGAACGGTGTGCGCCGCGCCGACCGGCACCGCGGCCGAGGCCATGTACGGCAAGATGCCGGGGGTCGCCTACGAGGACTACGCCGCCGCGCGGCTGATCATCGTATGGGGCGCGAACCCGTCGGCCTCCGGCATCCACCTCGTGCCGTTCGTGAAGCAGGCTCGTGACGCAGGCGCCACGCTGGTGGTCATCGACCCGCGCGCCACGCCCCTGGCCCGCACGGCCGACCTGCACCTGCCCGTCAGACCCGGCACCGACCTCGTGCTCGCCCTGGCCATGGCCCGCGAGCTCTTCGAACGCCACGCCGTGGATCACGACTTCCTGGCCGCCCACGCCTCAGGCGTCGACGCCTTTCGGGACCGGGCGGCCCCCTGGACCCTGGACCGCGCCGCCGCTGTCACCGGCCTCCCTGCCGCGGCCATCGCCAGGCTGGTGGACCTGTACGGGTCGACGCGGCCGTCGGTGATCCGGTGCGGGTGGGGCCTCGAGCGCAACCGCAACGGCACCGAAGCGGTGCTGGCGGTGCTGGCGCTGCCCGCGCTGGTCAACGCCTTTGGCGTGGCCGGTGGCGGTTACACCATGAGTAACAGCGCCGCCTTCGGTCTCGACGCCGAGCGCTGGCGGCGCGAGCCAGAGACCACCACGCGCATCATCAACATGAACCGGCTCGGTGAGGCGCTGGCCGCGACCACGACGCCGCCCGTGAAGGTGTTGATGGTCTACAACAACAACGCCCTGGTGACTTCTCCGGATCAGAATCGGATTCTCCAGGGTCTGCAACGCGAGGACCTGTTCACGGTCGTCTTCGACCAGGTCCGCACCGATACGGCCCGCTACGCTGACGTGATCCTGCCGGCCACCACGTTCCTCGAGCACTACGACATCACCCGCGGCTATGGCAACTACGCGTTGCAGCTGGTCAAGCCGGTCATCGAGCCGGTTGGCCAGGCACGTCCAAACGCCGCCGTGTTCGGCGAACTCGCGGCCCGACTGGGCGTCGGCCACGAAGAAGACGAGACCGACACGCTGTTGCGCGTGGCGGCGGGGCTGCCCGAGCCGATGGCCATCGGCGTGATGCAGCAGCAGGCCGTGCCGCCGCCCACTGGTGCGAGGCCGGTCCAGATGGTCGACGTCCTGCCGCGAACGCCCGACGAGAAGATCCATCTCTACCCTGAGTCGCTGGCGGCGGCCGGGCCGCTCTACAGCTACGAGGCCGACCCCGCTTCCCCACTGTACCCGCTGGCCCTCATTTCACCAGCCAGCGAGAAGACGATCAGCTCCACCTTCGGCCAGCTGCGCCGCAACATCGCACGACTGCAAATCCATCCTGATGACGCCGAAGCGCGCGGGATCGCGGAGGGCGACACGGTGCGGGTGTTCAACAGCCTTGGCGACGTCCACTGCCTCGCCCATCTCACCGCCGACGTCGCGCGCGGGGTGCTCAGCCTGCCCAAGGGGCTGTGGCGGCAGAGCACGCTGAACGGCGAGACCGCCAACGCTCTGGTCCCCGCGACGCTCGAGCGACACTCCGGCGGCGCGTGTTTCAACGATGCCCGCGTCGAGGTCGCCCGTATCGTCGGCGCCGCCTTCGGCACGGCAGACGTCCATGTCTTCGTCCCGGTGCGGCCCGACCAGCTGCACTGAGTCCAGTCAGGGACGGCGCGGCGTGGCGTGTGCTGACGACGACACGACGTGCCGCCAGGGCGCTTATCGCACGATGTCGAACGGGAACGTACCCGAGGTCGGCCGGTAGCAGACACGGTCGTCGCAGGCCTGATACCGCAGCACGGCTGTGGCAGCGAGCGTCCCGGTCGCCGCCAGCGTCGCCCGTGCGCCGGCGGTCAACCCGAACGTGTAGGTGACGGTGAAGGGCTTGGTGTAGACGCGCGATGTTTCGCCTGTAGGCGGAAACACCGAGATTTCGGCGGTGGGGTACGACACCTTGCCGGGGGTCACCACCGCGGCCGGGGTCAGCTTCAGCGTGAACGGCACGTATCCCTCGGCGTCGGCCGCGTACACGTGCATCTGCACCTTGGGCACGACGGCGATGGTCACCGTCCCGCGACCATCCACCCCGACCCGCGCCGGACCGTCGGCGCGCGCCCGCAGATGCACGGTCTCCAGCGTCGGCCCGGTGGAGGCCTGATCGAGGAACGCCGGTTGGCGGGCCTGCACGGCCAGCAACGCCGTGAGGGCCATGAGGCAGGTGAGGCGCATCAGACGATTACAGCACGAGACAGAGCCGGTCGCGGCCTCAGGTCGACGACAGCCAGGCGATGCCGTACGGCGGCAGCGCCACCGACAGGATGCCATCCTGGATCTGGTAGCGCCCACGCGACAGCACGTCTCGCCAGACCACCTGCGCATCACCGGGTTCGGCCGGGAGGCGGACGCGGCGTGGCTGGTCCGAGATATTGGTGAGCGCGATCAGGATCTGCACGCCGTCCCGCTCGCGGCGCAGCGCGAAGACCGATGGGCCGGCCTCGAGGACGCGCTGGGTGGCGTTGGGATGGAAGGCCGGCTGGGAGATGCGCCGGCGCACCAGTCGCCGCATCCCGCGCGCCACCTGTGACACCCAGCAGTCCGGGTCGTCGAGCAGCCGCATGAGCGAGGCTTCGTCGTACGTGCGGCGGTTGATGGAGCGCTTCTCGGCGCCGCCGATCACCGCCTCGGTGTCGTTGCGGGCGCCAAACAGGGTCGGCAGGTAGATGCCCGGCACGCCGCGCAACGCCAGGGCGATCGCCCGCGCGGCCAGGAACCGCGCGACCTGCAGGGCTTGCGGTTCGCCACTGCCCTCGCGATTGAGCGCGCTGTACCACGTGATGTTGAGCTCGTACGGGCTTTGCGTCCCGTCGCCGTTGGAGCGGTACGACACGAAGCCGCCGTGGGCGATGGTCCGTTCGACCAGCGCGGCGACCTCCTCGTCAGACAGGATCCCGCGGGCCCCGAGCAGGCCGACCCCGTCATGCGACGAGAGGAAGTTGAAGTAGTTGGCGGTCTCGGAGATGGGCGTCAGCGTGGCGGCCCAGCGCGCCAGCGCCTCGCAGGAGCCGGTGTGGAACGTGTGCAACACCAGGGGCGGCAGCGCGAAGTTGTAGACCAGCTGCGCTTCGTCGCTGCCGTTGCCGAAGTAGCCGATGTTGTCGGCATGGGGCACGTTGGTTTCGGTGATCAGGGCCACCCGCGGCGCGGCGACGTCGAGGATGGCGCGGAACAACTGCACCAGCGCGTGGGTCTCGCGCAGGTGCGCGCAACTGGTGCCGAGTTCGCGCCAGATGTAGGTCACCGCATCGAGGCGCACCAGATCGGCGCCCCGCTGCACGTAGGACAGCAGGATCTCGACGACCCGGAGCAGCACTCGCGGGTTGCGGAAGTTGAGATCCACCTGGTCGGGACTGAAGGTCGTCCAGACGTACCGCATGCCGTTGATCGTGCGAAAGGGCGTCAGCAGGTCTGAGGTGCGCGGACGCAGGATCAAGCGCAGGTAATCCGGATCGATGGCGTCCCTGGTCGTGAAGGCGACGAAGAAGTCTTCGTAACCGGGGCGGCCGTTGAGGAAGTTCTGGAACCAGCGACTGCGGCTGGACGCGTGGTTGAAGACGCCGTCGAACATCAGCCTGAACTGCTGCGCCAGCGTGGCGATGTCGTCCCAGGAACCGAGCCGCGGGTCGACCTCCCCGTAGTCGATGATGGAGAACCCTCGATCGGACGAGTAGGGAAAGAACGGCAGGATGTGGACGGTGTTGATCGCGCTGTGCATGAACCGGCGGAGAAAGCCGGCCAGGACCTGCAGCGGCGGCCGGCCCGGTGCGGTCAGCAGGTCGCCGTAGGTGATCAGGACCACGTCGCGCTCCGAGAAACGCTCGGCGGGATCGAAGACGGCATCACCGTCGACCAGCGCCTGCGGCTTGTGGGCGCAGTGGACCCGCAACAGCCGCTCGAGTTCCGTGTAGATGGGGCCGGCCTCCTCGCTGCCATACATGAGGACGAGGAGGTCGAGCATCCGCTGCCGCTCGGCGTCGCTGATGACCCGCAGGGGGCGAGAGTAGTCCGGCTCGGGCCTGTGTGCGAGCCGCCAGTCCTGGCGGCTCGCCTGGCGCGTCGAAGACGTGGCGCTGGCGTCGACCATTCGCCACCCTACCATGCAGGCCGCGACTGACGGGCCGGCCAGCTCGTCGGTCGCGGCCCGGCCCCGGCTAGAACGTCAGCTTCACTCCGAGTTGCAGCTGTCGCGGGTCGAACGTGCTGGTGATGGTGCCGAAGTTGTTGGCGCTGCGGTTGCCCACCGGCACGCGGAAATTCGTGCGGTTGAGCAGATTGAACGCCTCGGCGCGCAGCTGCACGGTGGTCCGGCTGCCGACCGGGACCCGGATGTTCTTGGAGAGCACCAGGTCGACCTGCCAGAAGTCCGGGCCACGGACGGCGTTGCGCTCGGCGTTGCCGAACGGCGAGTTGCCCGTCGGGATCTGCACCGCGTCGCGGTTGAAGTAGTTGGTGATCGAGCTGCGGTCGCCGTACGGGTCGCCGACGATGTTGGGGCGATAGTTGTTGGCACCACGGAAGTCCTGCGCGATGCCCGACACCTGAACCTGCGCGGTCGGCGTGTAGATGAAGGTGACCGGCTCGCCCGCCGTCACGGTGCTGATCCCGGCCAGCTGCCAGCCGCCGAGCACCGCGTCAAGCCAGGCCGAGGTGTTGGACAGCCAGCGGCGGTCGCGCCCGATGGGCAGGTCCCAGACCAGGCTGGTGGTGTTGTTCCACGGCTGGTGGTAACCCGAGAGTGCGTACTCGGCGCCCATGTTGGCGAAGTCCTGCGGCGCCGGGAAATTGCCGTTGGGGTTCTCCAGTGAGCCGGCGCCGTTGTCTTCGGCCCGCGACAGCGTCAGCGAGTTGAGCAGCATCAGGCCGCGCAGCCGGGTCTCGAAGCGCACCTGGGCGCTGTGGTAGCGCGACAGGCCGCCGTTCCACGCGTAGGTGATGTCACCGTATTCCTGGATCGGGCGTCGTGCCTGCAGCGAGAGCGTCTCGCCGGCGGCATTGGGCCGCGCCTGATTGAAGTTGGCAAACAGCAGCAGGCCGTCCGAGCGGTTGCCGACATAGGCCACGTCGATCAGCGTGTGGCGCCACAGCTCGCGCTGCACCGAGATGTACCAGCTCTGGACGCGGCTGGCCTCGTAGTCGCGTGGCATGTAGGTGATGTTGGCGCGCAGTGGATTGAAGCGCGAGGGATCGGTGAAGTCGGCCGGGTAGCCGGCTTGCGTCGGGCGGAAGGTCGCCGCGGTGGCATCGGTCTGATTCTCGATCGCGTTGATCACCTGCGGCCCGTTGATGGGCAGGACGTTGGCGCCCCCGGCGCGGTGGAAGTGGATATAGGACACGCCATAGCCCCCGCGCGTCACCGTCTTGGGCGTCAGGGTGTAGGCAAAGCCGAGGCGCGGGCCGATGTTGTTGCGATCGGGACGGATGGTCGACCGGTCCTCCACACTGCCATCGCGCGCCACCACCATCGTGCGGCTGGTCGGGTCGAAGTTGGAGAGGACGTTGTCGCGCTCCCACTGCGGCGTGGCGTACTCGTAGCGCAGTCCCAGATTGAGGGTCAGCCGGTCAGAGATCCGCCAATCGTCCTGCACGTACCCGAAGTGCATCTGCTGACGGAGGTTGGCCACCAGGATGTTGCTGAGGGCGTACTGGCTCCGCAGGCCAAGCATGAAGTCCGACAGGTTGTAGAGCGTACTGGCTGCCACCCCGGCCGGCCGAGTCAACTGCCCGCTGTAGGTGTCGCGGCCATAGAGCGGATTGACGTCCTGGACCTCGGTCTGGACATGCTGGAACTCGTAGCCGAACTTGAGCGACTGCCGGCCCACGACCCACGAGTAGTTGACCTTGGGATTCCAGACCTCGGGGTACTGCCATTGCGGATTGGTCGCCTGTCGTCCCAGCGTGTTGAAGCCCGTGATGACCTGTGTGGGTAAGCCGCCCGCGACGCGTGGGTCGGTCGGCAGCCCAGCCAGGCCGTAGGCGTCCAGTGCGCCGGGGGAACCGAGGTTCAGCGGATCCTTGCCGCCCTGGGTGGCCGACCATCCGAACCGCACCTCGAGCAGCCGGGTGGGCGACAGGGTCCAGGTCGCGCCGAGCGCCAGTTGCTTGTTGGTCGTATAGAGGTCGCCATTGCTGTCGCCCCCCACCGGCAGCGGCAGCACCGGCTCATCGAAGATGTCCGAGTCGCGATAACCGTAGCGGCCAAAGAGCGTGAGCGCGGAGTTGAGGCGGGCGTCCAGCTTGACGTTGTACTTGTCGATGTCGCTCTTGAACTCGCGCAGCCGCCGGAAGTTGTTGGAGCGGCCGGGGCCGGTCGGTTCCGGCAACTGGCCGAGCACGGTGCGGGCAAACGCGGTCATCGGAATCATCGTGCCGGCCGGGTACACGGCGCCGGTCTGGGGGTTGCGGACGTCCACCGGCAGCACTCCCTGCCGGTCGTCGAGGCTCGGGATGCTGGCAAACGAGACGAACCGCTGGTCCTGCCGGAAGGCTTCGTAGTCGGTGAAGAAGAAGGCGCGGTTGCGCAGGAGAGGACCGCCAGCCACCAGGCCGAACTGATTGCGCTGCAGCTTGGGCTCGTTCCCCACGGGCGGACGGAAGAAGCCTACGGCGTTGAGGCTGTCGTCGCGGAAGAACTCCCAGGCCGAGGCACTGAAGCGATTGGTCCCACTGCGGTAGGCCACGTTGACGGTGGCGCCGCCGCTGCGTCCGTACTCGGCACTCATGTTGTTGGTGACGACCTTGAACTCCTCCAGCGCGTCGGGGGGCGGCTGCATCACCTGGTTGGAAAAGCCCTGGTTGCTGGTCCCGTAGGCGTTGTTGTCGACGCCATCGAGCAGGAAGTTGTTGAACGTGCTGCGCAGGCCGTTCACGTTGAAGGCCCCCTCGCGCGGTGTCAGGCCACCGGTGTTGAGGGCCGAGGCGCGCACCCCGGTGGTGAGCAACACCAGCGCCGAGTACTCGCGCCCGTTCAGCGGCAGCGCCACGGCCTGCTCACTGGTGACGACCTGGCCGCGCTGGCTGGAATCGCGCTCGAGCCCGAGCGACGCGGCCGAGACCTCGACCGCTTCATTCAGCTGCCCGACCGACAGCGCCACGTCCACCCGGCGGCGGGCACCGATGCCCACCGCGACCTCGGTGGCTCGCGCCGATGAGAAGCCAGCCAGGTCGACGCGCACCTCGTAGCGTCCCAGGCGCAGCGTGAAGAACTCGTACACGCCGGCGTCGTTGGTGGTGGCCACCTGCACCACGCCCGTGTCCAGGTTGGTGAGGGTGACCGTGGCGCCGGGAAGGACGCCGCCGCCCTCGTCGTGTACCGTCCCGGTGATGGCCCCCGTCTCGAATTGGGCCAGGGCACTCGTGCCGCACGCCAGCAACAGCGCAAGGGCGAGGAGAAGTGGTCTCATGTCGCTAGTCCTCTGAAAGGCGCCCGTCGTCGGGCCGATACGTCCATCCCGCATACCGCGATACACCCGACCGCTGCCAGATCCTCGCCTGACGACATCCCCACGACAGTCGCCTGGCGTGGGCAGCGTAGCACTGACGTTTCTGTCGGCGGCGCGACAATCGTGCAACAGGGCGGCGAGCTGTGTCTCACAATACGGGCGTTCTGCCCGCGTGCTGGTCGGCCCGCGGCTTGCATTGTCCTCAGCGTGGCTACCCCGGCCCGCGCCGTCACTGCCCTGTCGATGCCCCCCGATGTGTCGGTGCGGGCAGCGTTCGGCCATGTACGGCCGATCTACATCCCGGTCCATCTCGACGGCCTGGTCATGGACTCGGTGGTCGACTTCCACCTCCACCTGCAGACCTCGCCCGGGCATTTCGTGCTGTTCCGCGGGCCCGACCTGGAGTTCACCACCGCCCACCACGCGCGCCTGCTGGCCAACAACGTCCAGACGCTCTGGTTGAAGGGCGATGAGCGCCGGCGCTACGAGCGGTACGTCGAACGCCACCTCGAGACGCTGCTGTCCAATCCCGACATCGCCATCCAGCGCAAGGTCGAACTGTTGCAGTCGGCGGCCCAGACGACACTGGAAGCGGTGATGATCGACCCGCGGCACACCGAGGCCCTGCCGCGGACGCGGCGGGTCGCGCAACAGACGGTGCGCCTGATCGTCAAGGAGCGGGAGGCGCTCGGCCACATGGCGGCGCTGATGGCGCGCGACTACGACACCGTGCGCCACTCGATGAACGTCAGCGTCTTTGCCACCGGCCTGGCGCACGCGGCCGGCGTGCGTAATGCCAGTGACTTGCACGACCTGGCCCTCGGCGGGCTGTTGCACGACGTCGGCAAGAGTGAGATGCCGCGCGACCTGATCGTCAAGCCTGGCGCGTACACCGAGGAGGAGATGGCGCTGATGCGCACGCACGTGGTGCGTGGGGAGCACATCCTGCAGGCCGACGGGCGCATGGGGTCGCTCGGCATGGTCGTCGTCTCCCAGCATCACGAGCGCCTCAACGGGCACGGTTACCCGCGGGCCCTGGACCCACAGCACATCCATCTGTTCGGCCGGATCGCGGCCATCTGCGACGTCTACGACGCCATGACCAGCGACCGTAGCTACCAGCGCGCCATGAAGCCGGTGGACGCGCTGCATGTCATGACCACCCACCTCTCCTCGCACTTCGACCAGGGCCTGCTCTGCCAGTTTGTCAAGACGCTGCGCGCACCGCTCGCGTAGTGCGTCGGCGCGTCGCGGGTCGCGGCGGCGCGGGCCGGGGTACCGCCGTTGCCGGTGGCCCGATACCGTGTGGCTGACTGCGGCCACCAGGCACCAGAGGTAGAGTGCCCTGATGCGCGAACGCTGTCCCTGGTGCGGCACCGACCCGTTGTACACGGCGTACCACGACCAGGAGTGGGGCGTGCCCGTCCACGACGATCGGGCGCTGTTCGAGCTGCTGATTCTGGAGGGGGCGCAAGCGGGCCTCAGCTGGATCACCGTCCTGCGCAAACGCCAGGCCTACCGCGAGGCGTTCGACGGCTTCGACATCGCGCGCGTGGCGTCGTATGCCGAAGACGATGTCGCGCGGTTGCTCGCCAACCCGGGCATCGTGCGGAACCGGCTGAAAGTCCGCGGCGCCATCCGCACCGCCAGGGCGGCGCTCGAGATCCAGGCCCGGCACGGATCGCTCGACGCGTGTATCTGGGCCTTCGTGGGAGGGGCGCCACGCGTCAACCGCTGGACGTCGCTCGGCCAGGTCCCGACCACGACGCCGCAGGCGCAGGCCATGAGCCAGGCGCTGCAGAAGGCCGGTGCCACCTTCGTCGGCCCGACCATCTGCTACGCCTTCATGCAGGCGGCGGGCCTGGTGGACGACCATCTGCAGCTGTGCTGGAAGTCCTCGGCCCGTACTATCGACAACTTTTGACGACCGACAGTCGTCTAAGGCGTTACTTCCGTGCGTATCCCGCTGTTGTGCCTGGCTTTGGTTGGAGTCGGCGGCTGCGCCGGGACACGCGCCGACGAGCCTGACGAGCGCGCGCGACCCGCCGCGGCCTCGACGGTCACGGTGCAGCGCCGAGACGTGACACACGTGCTGCGCATCCACGGCACGGTCGAAGCCGAGAACGCGGTCGCGGTCGTCGTCCCGAGGATTCTCGGTCAGAACGCCACGGCCCTCGTGGTGACCCGCCTGGTGCCCAACGGCACCCGGGTGACAGCTGGTGACCTGATCGTCGAGTTCGACCGTCAGGCGCAACTCGACCTCGCTCTCGAGAAGAAGGCCGAGTTTCGAGACCTCGAAGAGCAGGTGCACCGCAAGGCCGCCGAGCAGGCCGAACGGCGTGCCAAGGACGACACCGCCCTCAAGACGGCGGAAAACGCTCTGGCCCTCGCCCATCTGGACGTGGACAAGAACCCGTTGCTGCCAAGGATCGAGGCCGAGAAGAACCTCCTGCAGCGGGAGGCGGCCGAGGCTGAGGCGACGCAGCTGCGGCGTACCTACGACCTGAAGGTCGCTGCGGCACGGGCCGAAATCCGGACGCTCGAGGTGCGCCGCGAGCGGGCCCGCAACGCCTGGCAGCACGCTGAGTCCAACGCCGAACGCCTGTCGGTCAGGGCCCCATCGATGGGCTGGTCGTGCTTCGTTCGATCTGGAAAGGCGGCCGCATGGGTGAGCCGCAGGAGGGCGAAGAGGTCAGAACCGGTCTCGGGCTACTGGACGTGGTCGCCGAAGGGGCGATGCGCGTCCGGGTCAAACTCAATCAATCCGACCTCGTCGGGCTGACGGTCGGCCTGCCGGCCGACGTGACACTCGATGCCTACCCGTCCCGCCGGTATCGCGGGCGCCTCGAACGCCTCTCACCGGTCGCGACGCCAGGCATGTCAGACAAGGTCCGGAGCGTGCTGGCGCAATTCTCGGTGGAAGGCCGTGACGCCACGCTGACGCCTGACTTGTCTGCCGCCGTCGATGTGCATATCGGCGCCTGGCCACAGGCCTTGACCCTGCCGCGTCAGGCCGTCGTGTGGAAGGGCGGCGCCCCGGGGGTGAGACGCGCCGGGCAGTGGGGGGCGATCCAACTGGTGGCGCTGACACCGACCGCTGCTGTCGTCTCTGGCGGCGTCGCCATCGGCGATGAGGTCGACGTCGGAGGGGAGCCATGACGCGACCCGCAGTGGCGCGCCGTGCCGTCGTGGCAGGGCTGCTGCTCGCGGCGGCCGGCATCGGCGGATGGCATGTACTGGGGCGCGGCTCTACTACCAGTGACGTCGAAAGCGTCGAGGTCACCTCGGGCCGCTTCGACGCCAGGTCCACCATCCGCGGCGAGATCCGGGCGCTCCGCTCGCAGGCCCTCACGGCTCCGTCCGATGCCGGCGATTTACGCATTCTCGAACTGGCCGCCAATGGCGCCGCGGTGAAGAAGGGCGACGTCGTGATCGCCTTTGACGCCACGTCGTTGCGCCAACGCCTGGACGAGAAGCAGTCCGACCTGCGCGCGTCGTCTGCCGAGATTGCCAAAGCCGAAGCCGAAGGCAGATTGAAGCTCGAGGAGTTCACCACCGGCCGCGTCACCGCGGAGTTCGACGTCCAGCGAGCCCAGCTGGACGTGAAAGCCGGAGAGCTGCAGTCACGGTTCGACGAACAGAAGGCCAGGCTGACGCTTTCCGACAAGCAACAGAAGCTCACCGAGACCGATACGGTCCTCGACAGCGGACGGTCCGCGACCAAGGCGACCGTCGGCGGACTGGAAGGCAAGCGCGAACGCGCCCAGGCCGAGGTCGGCCGCACGTCGCGCGGCTTGGAGGCGCTGGTCATCCGCGCCCCCACCGACGGCCTCATGGTGGTCCTCGACAACTGGCGTGCAGGCCAGTTCGGGCAGGGGTCACGCCCCTTTCAGGTGGGCGACGGTGCCTGGGCCGGTGCTCAGATCGCCGAATTGCCCGACCTGTCGTCGGCGCGCATGACGGCGGTGGTGGACGAGGTCGATCGCAGTCGGTTGTCGGTCGGCCAGGACGCCACCGTGCGCATCGACGCGCTGGGCGACGTCGAGTTGCCAGCCCGCCTGGTCGCGATCGGCACTATTGCGAGGACCGACATGTCCGGCGGCTGGCCACCCAAGCGCGGCTTCGAAGTGGTGCTCGAACTGACCGGCAGCGAGCCCCGCATCCGTCCAGGCATGAGTGCGGTGGCGCGCGTGGCCGTCGGTCGCTACGAGCGACAGACCCTGGTGCCGTGACGGGCCCTCTTCCCGCGCGGCGGGCGCACCGTTGCCTACGTGCTGACGGCGAGCGGGCTGGAACCGCGGTTTATCAGCGTCGCCCATCGCAACGATGAGGTCACCGCGGTCGCCTCGGGACTGACGCCCGGCGAGCGGGTGGCGCTGGCGCCGCCGCCCGACGCCGATGACCAACACGCCGCACTCGAGGGGGGCACGCCATGACCGCACGCCGAACGTTGTCTGCGTGGACGTTGTGCAGCCTCGCGAGTGCCGCGGCGGCCTGTACCACAGCGCCGGGGAGCGACCGGATGCCGACGGTCACCGTGACCAGGGGCGACATCAGCGCCGACGTCCACACCGCTGGCGAGTTCGTCGCGACCCGGTCGCAACTGATCACGGCTCCCGCCGTCAGCGGCAGCCTCCGGCTGGTGACTCTGGTCCCCACCGGTACGCGGGTCACCGGCAACGACATCGTGATGCGCTTTGACACCGCCGAGCAGGAGTTCAGCCTCGAGGTCAGCGAGAGTGAGGTCGAGGAAGCGGGCCTCGAGATCCAGAAGCTCGATGCGGACCGACAGGTGCAGGCCGCCCAGGATGTCGTGAACCTGCTCAAGGCGCGCTTCGATGTGCGCAAGGCCGAACTCGACGTCACCACCAACGAGCTGCTGGCCGAGGTCGACGCCCGCAAGAACGAACTCACGCTGGAGGAGAGCCGGCGCAAGCTCTCGCAGATCGATGAAGACGTGCAATCGCGGGCCCGCACCAGCGTCGCGGCACGGGCAGTGGCCGACGAGAAGCGTCAGAAGGCGGTGCTCGCGCGCGACAGGGCCCGGCAGTCGATCGAGCAGATGACGGTCCGCGCGCCCTTTGCCGGCATCGTCGCGGTACGACAGAACCAGGATGCGAGCGGCGGGTTCTACTACACCGGCATGTCGCTTCCGGACTATCGCGAGGGCGACGTGGTGTTTCCCGGGCGGCCGGTGCTGACCGTATTGGACCCTGCCGCCATCCAGGTGCGCGCCCGTGTTCCCGAAGCGCTGGCCACGAGCGTCACCCCCAAGCAGCGTGCGCATGTGCAACTGGACGGCAGCACTCGCCCCCCCGTGGTCGCCACGGTCGGCACGGTTGCGGGGATGGCCGATCGCGGCGGTTTCTTCCGCGCCTCCGCGCAGCGAGAGTTCGACGTCACCTTCGCCATGCCGGCGCTCGAGGTCGGCGTGGAGGCGGGCCGTACGGCCCGGATCCGCATCGAGGGCACCCCCCTGCGCAACGTGCTCTCCCTGCCTCGACAGGCTGTCTTCGATCGCGATGGCACCCCGACCGTGTTCCTCGAGCGAGACGGCCGATTCGTGCCGACCAAGGTGAAGGTTTCCACCCGGACGCAGTCGCGAGTGGTCGTCGAAGGCCTGACCGAGGGCGCGCGTGTGGCACTGCGCGATCCGACAATGCGCGACGATGACGCGAGCGCACCGCCGCCGGTAGCGGGTGGCCGATGAACTCGCCGTCGCCCGAGACCGCCCGCCGCAGCCGCGCCTGGACGTCTCGCCTCGGGCCAGACATCCGCATGGGACTCGAGAACCTGCTCGCGCACAAGTTGCGCTCGCTCCTGACGATGCTGGGGATGATCTGCGGTGTGGCCGCGGTGGTGGCGATGCTCTCGATTGGCGCCGGTGCTCAGCAGCAGGTCATGGCGTTCATTGAGAACCTTGGCGTACGCAACCTGATCGTCGAAGCGCGTGAAGCCACCGACTGGCAGAGCATGCAGAAGATGCGCGCCGTGTCGCCGGGATTGACCTTCAACGATCTGCGACTGGTGGAGGCCAACGTCCCGGAGATCTCGGCGCTCTCGGCCCGCAAGCGCTTCATCCCGACCGCCCTGCTGCCGCGGCCCGGACGCGACATGCCGGTGGTGTTCGGCGTGGCGCCAGCCTATCGTGCGATTGCCGGCCTCGCACTCTCACACGGTCGCTTCTTTGACGACGAAGAGGCGCGGCGCGCGGCGCCTGTTGCCGTGCTTGGTGACGGCATCGCTGACGCCTTGTTCCCGGGTGCCTCCGCGCTGGACCAGCATGTGAAGGTCAACGAGCAGTGGCTGCGCGTCGTCGGCGTGACGCGGCCGCAGATGACGGCACCGCGGGGCACAGCGGGGCTCCCCTCCGACGACCGCAACAACCTGATCTACGTACCTGTGTGGACGGCGATCCTCCGGCTCGAGGACACGACGAGTGCGTTCAAGGACGAAATCGACGGCCTGTTCGTGCAGGTCAGGAGCGCGGACACGTCACCGGGGGCGGCTCAGGCCATCCGCGGACTGCTCGACGAAACCCACAAGCGGGCCGGCGACTACTCGCTGGTGGTCCCGGCCGAACTACTGGCTGAGCAGCGACGCACACAGCAGATCTTCCAGATGGTCATGGTCGCCATCGCGTCGATCTCTCTGCTGGTGGGCGGCATCGGGATCATGAACATCATGCTGGCCAGCGTCCTCGAGCGCACTCGTGAGATTGGCGTGCGGCGCGCAGTTGGGGCGCGCCAGGCCGAGGTCGTCCGACAGTTCCTGATCGAGGCGACGATCATCTCGGGTCTGGGGGGCGTGCTCGGCGTCATCGCCGGTGTCCTGATGTCCAGGTTGGTTGCCTACCTGGCCGGATGGACCACGGTGATCACGCCGTTCTCAGTAGTGCTGGCCTTCACCGTCTCGGTGGCCGTCGGCCTGCTGTTCGGCGTCTACCCAGCCCGAAAGGCCGCCAGACTCGACCCGGTCAAGGCGCTCCACTACGAGTAGGAGGGCCAGCCGTCGCCCCTCGACCCGCTGCCCGCCGCATTGCTAGAACGAGAAGTAGAACACCAGGTCGACGCCGTAGCGCTCGATGCGCTGCGCCAGGGAACGATTGCCGGCGGTCAGTCCGTCGCCCTCGGCCACGTTGCCTTGCAGGCGCAGGAAGTCGGCCAGCCGGTACTCGAGGAGGAACTGTGAGACCTGCTGGTTGCCGAACTGCTGGCGGAACCGCAGGAACAGATCCTGGGTGACCTGCTGACCGATCACCACCGCCGGGTTGACCCGACCAGAGGGATCGGTGGTCTCGACCTCGAACTGATCGAGATCCAGCGTGCTGCCGAGAGCCTCGGCCAGCGGCGACACGACGAAGCCGGCGGCGATGCCACCCGCCTTCTGGGCGAGTGAACTCTGCTGGCCGGTCCCGAGCTGATTGAGCGGCTGGTTGAACACGATCAGGGCAAGGATGTCGCCCTGGTCCAGCGGTGGCGACGAGGACAGCGAGAGCTCGGGCTTGCGAGCCGTGCCCTGGATCCGCACGCGCGCCTCGACCCCCTGGATCAAGCGCTGCGCCGTGATGTCCAGCCGCGGATCGATCTCGTCATTGCCGCGAAACAGGATCTGCCC
>Ga0136633_1000957_pt1 | contig 21488 bp, 22 predicted proteins | sample AntDrymeUQ832206_2_FD_105494 | JGI IMG/M metagenome (GOLD analysis project Ga0136633, IMG submission 105494) | Polar desert sand microbial communities from Dry Valleys, Antarctica - metaG UQ83 (22.06) | ecosystem: Environmental > Terrestrial > Soil > Desert | place: Antarctica: Dry Valley...
AATCTGCCTACAACCGGCGTTCAACCTTCTTCGCGCACCCTCAGCGGCTTGATCGTGGGGCTAATCGGTGGATTCGGGCTTAGGCTTAGAGTTAATTGTCTGTTTTGTCTCGGCCAGCGGCTGCGATCTGTCTGGGGGAGCATCACAGGCGCCGATCGCCAACGCGACAGAAAAAGCACCGACTACCGCACTGATATGCCCTCCGTGGCGAGAGCCGCTCAAGTGACTTGTCACACCGCACTCCCCCATCCGAACCAATTGAGCAAGGCATCATGCTACCCGTTCACCGGTCACGCCGCTGGGAACAAGCCCGAGCCCGCCTCGCCCAGCCGTCCTAAATAAGCACCGACTGGCGCGGACTCTCGAAAGAGTATGGTCTTCCACGGCGTCGTTCAGCTTCCTTTGAGGAACTCAAGCAACAGCCCGTCTAGGTCGTCCGGTCGGTCGTGGTGGGTCCAGTGGCCGGCCCCCGGCAGCACCTCGACGCGCGCGTTGGGAACCCATGAGCCCGGAGGCTGCGCCAGCTCCACCGGAAAGTAACGGTCCTGCGCCCCCCAAATGACCAGGACGGGAGCATCAATCACACTTAGCGGCCACCCCAACCGAAACGGGTTCGCGCGCAAGAAAGCGCGGTAGTAGTTGAGGGCTCCGGTGAGCGCGCCGGGTCTGGCCATATCTCTTATCAAATCGCTGATCTCACTGGGCTCGAGACCGTCGGCGCCGCCAAGGTCGCGCGTGATACTTCGCCTCAGCGGAGCGCAGCTGCGGACCCCAAGCAACACCTCCGGAACGATCGGGAGCTGGAAGAACGCCATCTGCGGATTTCGCCTCCAGAAGCGAAGGGTTCTGAGTGCCTCGACCCAGCGAAGCGGGTGGGGGATGTTCATGATCACCAGCCGACCGAGCATGTCCGGATAGCGCATGGCGAAGAGCCAAGCTGCAAGGGCGCCCCAGCTGTGGCCGACCACGGATGCACGCGTCTCCCCGCTCACACGGACCATGGCCGCTACATCTTCAACAAGCAAATCGGCTCGGTAGGCATCGACACTTCGGGGTTTATCGGAGAGGCCGTAGCCGCGCAGGTCGGGCGCTACTGCTCGGAACCCAGAGTCTGCCAGCACAGGGATCATGCGATGCCACGCTCGCCACGACTCGGGAATGCCGTGCAACAGAACAACCGGGGGCCCGGTTCCCGCTTCGACACAGTGCAGCCGCGCGCCCGTCGATTGGATGTAGCGATGACTTGTAAGGACGTCGCTCATTGCACTCGGCGATGCGAGGTAACAGAACCACCGATGCCCGTGAGCAACATGCTGCCGAGAAGGGCTACGTATATCCAAGCTCGGGGCATCTCCCACTCCACTTCAGCAGGGTAGCGAGCAAGAGCCAACAGCTGCATGAGCGCAAACACTGAGGAGCCGATCGCGGGGATGCGCATGCGATCGATGGAGTTCTCCCAGTTCCATTTGGCGACCACGATGCCCGTGCCTAGGGGCCACGCTCCGATAGCTCGTGCGGTAAGCGGAGTCAGCGTCCAGAGCCACAGCGAAGCTTCACGCTCTGGCGTGACCAAGAGAGCGACGGCAACCGCCAGCAACACGGCCGCCTGCGCCGCAAGCAGGACCCGCATCCATGAGGGCAGCGGAGACCCCCGACTTCCGTCACGCCCGGCTGCGCGCAGTTGGCTTGGTAAGGCAACCACGATCGCGACCGGCACCAGAATGTAAGAGGCGACCCATCCATACGCCGCGAGCGTGGCGGGCCCGAACGAACCCTCGAGGTGAAAGAGGTCGAGGTGGATGAACGTCGTCACGACCATGGCCACAGTCAGGGCGAGCACCGCGGGAACCACAATCCGGGCTCGACTCCAGAGTCGTTCCCGCGCCGCCAACCACAGGAGGGCAATGCCCGAGCAGTACCCGGCCCCGAGCCATGCGGCAGAGAGCGGCACCGCGATGGTCCAGGCGAAGTAACTCTCGGTCTGCTCAGTCAGCACGAACAGCTGGACTGCGATGATGATCACCAGCGCGGTGGTGACCACGAACAGCCGCCGCATTGCGTCCGTCAGAAGCCGTTCCCTGCTCATCGAGGCATAGGTATCAATGCCGGGAGCTCTTGGGGAGGCGCTCAGGAGCACCTCGCCGGATAGGCCCCCCGCACCTCGGGCCGAGGCTCGAGAAGCAGCGGCGCGCGCGGCTCCCCCGAGAAATCGAAGACATCGAAGAGGTCGTTGGCTGCAGCATCGCGCTTTCCCAAAGGCGGTAGTGAGTGCAGCCGCTCGATGAACGCCAGCAACGATGCGAACTCATAGTCGGTGTGGCTCACATATCCGGGCTTAACCCACGGCGACACCACCAGCAGCGGGACCCGCGGCCCCCATCCCAAGTCGTCGACGCGCGGGGGCGCAACGTGGTCATAGAGCCCGCCGAAGTCATCCCAGGTGATGAACACCGCGCTTCGGTCCCAGTCCCCCGAACGCATCAACGCGTTCAGCTGCCGGATGGTCCAGTTCTCGCCGGCGCACATGCTCGTTCGGTCGGGAGTCGGGTGCTCGTTGTACTCCTCCGGCGCGATGACAAAGCTGACTTGAGGAAGGGTGCCGTTGCGCGCATCGGCGGCGAAACGAGACGCGGGTACAACCTGTTGCCAGCGTGAGGTGTAGCGCATTTCCTTGATCGCCCGTGGAATGTTGTGGAACTGATGAGGCTCGACGTAATAGCGCCACGAGATGGCTTGAGAGTCGAGTTCCTCGAAGATTGTCTTGATGCTGAAGCATGCTCTCATGCGGCTCATCAGAGCATCGATCCTCTCCAGCTGCACCTCGTCCTCCCACTCGACGAGGTTGGGGTGGCGTCCCAGCCTGAAGACATGATCGCCCGGGTCATCGCAGTACCTGCCGGGACGGTCGTTCGCGCTGATGTTGGAGACGACTCTCTTGGCGTGAGCCGCGATGATGTACATGTGCTCGGGAAAGGTTGAACCGAACGTCGACGAGAACATCCTGTCTGCGAGGACGAAGTTGTCGGCATAGGCCCAGTAGGCAGGCAGATCCCTTCTCCGGTACTGGGTGAAAGCAAGATCACTGCCTCCTGGGATCAGATCGAATCCATTCATGTCGCCGCCGTTTACAGCAATGAGCCCGCGCAGGAAGCTGTGGCCGATGTCATGCGGGAAGCGATCGGGCGCCCGTTTCAGGCGAACCTCGGAGCCGCTCGACGTTACGCCCGTGGTGGCACCGTCGGCCCCCGGGTAGCGCCCGAACATGTTGTCGAACGTGCGGTTCTCCTTGACGATGACCACTACCTTCTCGATGGGAACCTCAGAGCGTATTGCGGGAGACTCGACGCTGGGAGCGTCGGGGCTAAAAGGGGGAGACTTCTCGGCGTTTTCGGAAAGCAGTTGTGCCGCCAGCAGCACCAGCGCAGCCGCTAGGACAAGTTCTGCAACGAGCAGCGCGCCGAACCGGCGACTGTTCACCTTCCCGGCTACGTCTCTCAACATTTGAGAAGCGTGAGCTGGAATGTGTCCGGAGACAGTTGCCCTCAAGACAGGAAAGCTGTCGGCTTGACAACAGTGACACTCTTAGAGCTCGGCTCGGCGCCGCAGCCTCTCAAGATCGCGAATCAGGATCTCCCGGCCGCTGAGCTCGAGAAGACCCCTCTCCTGAAATGAGCGCAGGGACTGGTTGACGCTCGGGCGGGAGCCGCCCACCATGCCCGCAAGCGTGGTCTGCGTAACGTCAAGGTCGAGCCGGATGCCTCCTTCGACCTCCTGGCCCTGCTCCCCAGCCAGGGCCAGCAGCAGCTTGGCGACGCGGCCCGGCAGATCGAGGAACACGAGGTCCGAAGCCTGTTGCAACGTCCGGCGGATAATCGTGCCGAGGGAGCGGTGGAGGGCATCGGCCATCCGGGGATTGTCGAGCAGCACACGCATGAATGAAGGCCGTGTCAGGGCCAGGAGTGTGGTCGCTTGAAGCGCTCTTGCCGAGGCCGTGCGCGGCCCCCCATCGAGCAACGCCAGCTCCCCGAAGACACTAGGGGGCCGAAGCGTGGCCAGCACCATCTCGGCTCCCTCGATAGAGGTCAGAGACAGCTTCACAAGACCCTCGGCGACGATGAAGAGAGACTCGCCCTGATCGCCCTGGGAGAAGATGAGGTCCCCCTTCCGATAGGAGCGAGGCACGATCTCCGGGGCCAGCTCACGGCGAGCATCGTCGTCGAGGTCGCTGAAGAGCAAGGTCTCGGCCAGCACCGTTGCGATCCGATCGCCTCTCATCTCACGGCCCGATCGCCTCTCATCGCACGGCCACCGTAACCGCGGGCCAACTTGGAGCGGCGAAGGGCACTCTATGAGCGCCGAGTGGTCGTTAAATGCTGCTATAGCTCATCTGGCGACCACTCGGCATCGAATCGGGCTTAGCCGTCAGGCGGAGCCGTTGGTCAGGACCCCCCACTCCTTGAGCCTGCGGGTCAGCTCCGGCTCGTTCGTCTCACATATCAGGGACAGCGGCAACAGGTCGTCCTCCCGAATGGTTAGGACACGCCCGTTGAAGTCGCCGCGCTGGACCTGAATGGCGGCGGTAAAGCGAGCCAGCGGCTCCCGCCGCTCGGATGAAAGCGAATCAAACTTGTCCAGGTGCAGCATCAGCCGGCGGCGGGCGGGTGCGGCCGCAGGCCCTTCGGGACTCGGGGGCAGGATCTCGGACATCGGCACCCCGTAGAACCTCGCCAGCTCGGACAGCTTGGCCACGGTCACCATGCGGTCCCCACGCTCGTAGGCTCCGATCACAGCAGCCTTCCAGGCCCCCTCTGAGCTCTCCTGGACGTCGTGCAGGGACATCCCTTTCTGCAATCGAATCGCTCGCAGACGGTCCCCCAAAGCCCGCGCATACTCTCTTCCGGTCACTCCTGCCCCCTTGGTCCTCAACGGCCCTTTTTCCACTATGTTGCCGATGAACCGTCCTGTCAGGAAGAGTAAAGAAATTACCAAACTTTGGCAACCACCTTGAGGATTACAATGGTTAGCGATGAGACCGTTGTGGAGGGGCGCCATAACCTTTGGGCTTATCAGCATCCCTGTGCGGCTCTATTCGGCAGTCGAGAACAAAAACCTCAAATTCAACCTTCTTCACGAAAAGGACGGGGGGCGGATCAAGTACCAGCGCACCTGCGCCAAATGCGGTGAGGAAGTGACCTGGGACGACATCGTTAAGGGTTACGAGTATTCCAAGGACCATTACGTAACGTTCACACCGGAAGAGATGGCGGCGCTCGACGTGGACTCGATCAAGGCCGTCGACGTGGTTTCATTCGTCCCCCTGGAAAAGGTGGATCCCATCTACTTCGACAAGTCGTACTACGTTGCGCCGGAGGCCTCGGGGCTCAAGGCCTACCGGCTGCTGGCGGACGCGCTCGAGGCCGAGGGTCAGGTCGGAGTCGCCAAGGTCACCCTGCGGGAACGGGAGCATCTGGCCACGATCCGGCTCAAGGACGGAGTCTTCGTCCTCGAGACCATGCACTGGCCCGACGAGATTCGCACCCCGTCTTTCGAGGAGCTCGACAAGCGCGTGGCCGTCAGAGACAACGAGGTCAAGATGGCGAGAAAGCTCATTCAACAGCTGTCCGACGAATTCCGGCCCGAGCAGTTCGAAGACGAGTACCGCCTCCGCCTGCAAGAGCTCGCCGAGAAGAAAGTCGACGGCCGGGAGATCACGGTTTCGGCCGAGACCGAGGAGGAGCCCGCCGAGGTCGTGGATCTGATGGAGGCCCTCAAAGCATCCGTTGCCCAGGCCAAGGAGCGGCGAGGGGCGGACAGCAAGGGCGGCGAGTCCGATCGCCACACAGCCTCCGCATCCTGATCCCGAGGCCTCTCCCCGGCTCCTGACCGTGGACGAGGTTTCAATAACCATCCCCGCGTCTCCTCAGTACGTGGGAGTGGTCCGGTTGGTCGCCGCAGGGCTGGCGGCTCGCCAGGGGTTCTCACTCGATGACAGCGAGGACCTCAAGATCGCCGTCGACGAGCTGTCCGCTTACGTGACCGGCACACAAGGGCGCCGAGGCTTTCTGGAGGTGGTCTTCTCCCTGGAGGACGAGTGCATCTCGTTTCGCGGCTACGGGCGCCTGGAGGAGCCGGGGGAAGTCAGAACCAACCTCACCGAACTGTCTCGCATGATCCTTGAAACTGTGACCGAGTCCGCTTCGCTTGAGCGCGTTGGCGACACGCCTACCTTTCATGCAAGCAAGACCCGCGCCTGATCGCGGTCTCGCCGACGACGAGGCCGAGCTTTCCAGAGAGCAGGTCCGGGCCGTCTTCCAGTCCTACCAAGACGCTCCCGACGAGGAGGAGAGGGCCCTTCATCGGGAAACCCTCGTTACGAAATATATAGGTTTAGTCGAGTTCTTAGCGCGCCGATTCCGTAATAGAGGAGAACCGACGGAGGATTTGGTGCAGGTGGGAACAATCGGACTGCTAAAAGCCATAGATCGCTTCGATCTCGAGCGCGAGGTCGAGTTTTCGACCTACGCCACGCCAACGGTGGTCGGGGAGCTCAAACGCCACTTCAGGGACAAAGGGTGGGCGATCAGAGTTCCCCGCCGCCTGCAGGAGCTGCATCTCGAGCTGAGCAAGACGGTCTCAGAGCTTTCCCAAGAGCTCGGTCGCTCGCCAACGGTCCTCGAGCTCGCCAAGCGCACCGGGATCTCGGAAGAGAACGTGCTCGAAGGGCTCGAGATCGCCCAGGCTTACAACTTCACCTCCCTAGACGTCCCCGTGGATCAGGACGACTCCGGCTCGGTTTCGTTCGCCGATCAGTTCGGGGCCGAGGACGATCATCTGCGAATCCTCGAGTACCGCACGGCGCTGGCACCCGAGATGGCCAAGTTGCCGCAGCGGGAGCGCACGATCCTCTACCTGCGGTTCTATCGGGGGCTCACCCAGTCGGAGATCGCACAGCATCTGGGGATCTCGCAGATGCACGTGTCCCGACTGCTCAATCGCACGCTGGGGCAGCTCAGAGAAGCTCTAGAGGAATGACCGGACGCCGCCTTAGCGCGGTGTCGCTCGCCCTTCTGCTCGGCGCCGGCGCCTGCTCTCTTCCTCCCGTGGACCTCGATCGGGAACGGCCACTTGCGCTGCGCACGACGATCTCGGCGGCGGACGGCACCAAGCTCGCCAGGCTGTTCAAGCAGAACCGGTCTCTGGTACCCCTCGAGAGGGTCCCCCGCAGTCTGATCGCCGCCGTGTTGGCCTCCGAGGATCGGCGTTTCTTCGACCATCCGGGCTATGACCTGGGCTCCATCGCGAGAGCGGTGGTGGCCAACCTCGCCGCGGGGGAGGTCGTCCAAGGGGCGAGCACGATCACTCAGCAGTACGTAAAGAACGCCTATTTCAGGCGTGCCCCGCGCACGCTCGAGCGAAAAGCGCGCGAATTAAGGATCGCTCTCGAGGTCGAACGCACGCTTAGCAAGCGACAGATCCTCGAGCGCTACCTCAACACCGTCTATTTCGGAGACGGGGCCTATGGCGCCAAGGCGGCGGCAGAGACCTTTTTCGATCACGGCGTCGGCCGGCTGACACCGGCCAAATCCGCACTGTTGGCCGCCGTCATCAAGTCTCCCGAGCACTACAACCCCCGCAACCATCCAGGCACGGCGCGAGCACGGCGCAACTACATCCTGCGCCGGCTGGCCGCGCTTGACATGGTCGGTTCTCGACGAGCGCGGCGGGCACGGCACTCCCGCCTCCAGGTGGTTGAACGGCTGCCGCGGGTGCCGACCAGGCAGCCCTATTTCGTCGAGGCGGTGAAGCGGGAGCTGATGGCCGACCGCCGCCTCGGCACGACCGAACGGGAGCGGGCGGCGGCGCTGTGGAGGGGGGGTCTCGAGGTCGAGACCACTTTGGATCTGGAACTCCAACGGGCGGCCGAGGAGGCTGTGGCCGGGATCCTGAATCAACCGGGAGACCCAGAGGCCGCCCTGGTTGCGATTCGGCCCTCGAGCGGAGAGATCGTCGCGATGGTGGGGGGCCGGGACTGGAGCACCTCGCAGGTGAACCTTGCGCTCGGCATCAACGGCGGAGGCTCCGGCCGCCAGCCGGGATCGTCGTTCAAGCCTCTGGTCGCGGCCACCGCCCTCGAGAGCGGGATCACGTTCGACGAGCTTTACGAGTCCTCAGGCGGGGTTTTCACCCTCCCCTCCGGGGAGCCGTGGGCGGTGCACAACGCTGAAGGTGGAGCGGGCGGCCTGATCAGGCTGGATGAGGCCTTGGTGCACTCCGTCAATGGCGTCTATGCCCGCCTGATTCTCCAGCTCGGAGCGGACCAGGTCGCCACCCAGGCCCGCCTCATGGGGGTCAGGGCGAAACTTCCTCCCTACCCCTCCATCGCCCTGGGTGGGGCGGAGGTCTCCGTGCTGGACATGGCGGCCTCCTACGCCACTCTCGCCAACGGCGGCACTGCGATCGAGCCCACCACGATCCGTTCGGTCGAGGTCACCGGCGGGGACGTCCTGCGGCCGGACCGGCGGGTGGTCGAGGGCGTGATCTCTCCCGGAAACGCCTATCTGTTGACTCAAGTGATGCAGGAGGTGATCCGGCGCGGGACGGGGGTGGCGGCCGACTTCGGTCGTCCCGCGGCGGGCAAGACGGGGACTACGAACGACTACGCAGATGCGTGGTTCGTCGGCTACACGCCGGACCTCGTCGCGGCTGTGTGGGTGGGCCATCCTGAGGGGGCCATTCCGATGACCTCGGTGCACGGCATCCGGGTGTCGGGTGGCACCTTCCCCGCTCTTATCTGGCGCAATTTCATGGCGAGCGCGCTTGCGGATGAGCCGATCCGAGATTTCGTGCTTCCTGAGGGCGAGCTCGTGACGGTCTTGATCGACCCCGACTCGGGCCTGCTGGCCGCCCCGTGGTGCGAGGGGAAGCCGCGCCAGATGCTGCGCCAGCTCGTCCCGACCGCGTACTGCCCCCCACCTCCGCCCGAACCGACTCCCTCTCCGACTCCCGAGCCGCAACCGGGTAAGGACGCGCAAACCGCCAAGGACGGCAACAACAACGATGGTGGCGGTGGCGGCGACAACGCGGGTGGGAGTGGCGACGAGGGCTCGCCCGCTCCGCAGGAATCGCCCACGCCCAGGCCGTCGCCCTAGCGGTCCCCGAACAGCTGAGAGGGCCGGAATCGCGGTGGCTAGTGTGCGACTGTCGCACGTCAACCACCCAAATCGGTGGCTGGTGTGCGACTGTCGCACGTCAACCCCCTTTGGAGTCAAACTCGTTAGGCCACACCTGGTTCAATGGCCCCCATGCGCATCGCCGTAATCTCGGACATCCACGGGAACCTGCCCGCGCTGGAGGCCGTCGAGGCGGACCTGCGGCGCCACTCTCCTGACGAGGTCTGGTGCGCCGGCGATCTCGGCTGGGTGGGCCCCTGGGCCGCCGAGTGCATCGCCAAGGTGCGGGCCGAGGGGTGGACGACGGTCAAAGGCAACGCCGATGTGTGGATCACAGGCGACCCCCAGACCGTGTCGGACGAGGACGAGCGCGCCCAGCTTCAGGCGGTTGCCGCGGCTCACGATCTGTCATCCGAGGATGCCCGCTGGCTACTCGACCTTCCCCACTCGCATTCGGGCACCGGCTCGATTCTGATGGTGCACGGGACCCCCGACAGTGCCTTCGACGCCCCTCTGCCAGATGCCCCCGCGCGCGATTTCGTCCCCTACGAGGGCTTGGCATCGCTGGTGCTGTACGGCCACGTCCATCGCGCCTTCGTCCGCCGCCTCAAGGAGGGCACGCTCGTCTGCAACCCCGGCTCGGTAGGGCTCCCGATGGACGGGAAGATGTCGTCGTACCTGCTGATCGATCTCGAGGCGCCCGAGATTGTGCTGCGACACCAGCGAGTGTCCTTCGACCGGCAAACCTGCGTCGCCAAGGCTCGCTCGGTCGGCGGCGTGTTGGAAGAACGCTTCTTGACCCTGCTGGGCGAACGCTGATCGACATCAAGAACACCCCGGCCCGGTTTCCGAGCGAACTTTGTGGCAGGAACCACGTGGGAGGTGGTTGAGGCTAGTTGGCGGGGCCCCGGCGCGGCTTCCGGGTCGCCGCTATGCTCGGCTGATGAGCACGACGGTTGTCGACCATCCCCTCGCCGCCCATCTGCTGGTTTCTCTGAGGGATCGCAGCACCCCGCCGACGTGGTTCCGCTCGCTCACCAAGAGGCTCACAACGGTGCTCATCCTTGAGGCAACCCGAGACCTTCCCTCCCGGCCTCGCAGCGTGGCCACGCCCCTGGAAGTCACCGAGGGCCGCACGCTGGTTCAGCCCCTGGTGGCGGTTCCGATCCTGCGTGCCGGGCTGGGGATGCTCGATGCGGTTGTCGAGCTCTTCCCCGAGGTACGTGTCGGATACCTCGGGCTCGAGCGGGACGAGGCCACCTTTCAACCCTCCGAGTACTACGCCAAGCTGCCGGATATGGCGGAGGCTCATGCCTTCGTGCTCGACCCCATGCTGGCCACAGGGGGCTCGGCGGTAGCGGCTCTCGACTCGGTCAAGAAGGCGGGGGCCGAGTGGATCCGGATGGTATCGGTGGTGTCCGCGCCCGAGGGGATCAAAGCGTTGGAGAAGGCGCATCCTGACGTTCCGGTGGTGACAGCCGCAATCGATCGGGAGCTAAGCGATCAGGCCTACATACTCCCGGGCCTCGGCGACTTCGGGGACCGGCTCTTCGGGACCGAGCCGCAGAGCTAGGTGAGGGGGCCCTCCAGGGGCCGGAGCGCGTTCTCGTCTCCCAACAGCATCAGTAGGTCTCCGTCTTCGAGAAGCAGGTCGCCCGCGGGGTTGGCGACGATGTCACCTCCCGACCTCAGCACGGCGAGCGGGGTCGTCGTGCCACACACCTCCGAGACCGGGCGCCCGCTTAGCTCGGAGCCCGGATCTACCTGCAGCTCTTCGATCCTCACCGGTGCGCCCCCGCGCCGCGTCAGCTCGAGATAGTCGACGACCCGCGGCCGCAGCGCCATGGCCGCCATGTGTTGGCCGGTCGATGCGTAAATGGAGATGACCCGGTCGGCGCCGGCCTTGTGCAGCCGATCCGCCGCGGTCGGATCCGAGGCCCGTCCCACGATGAAGATGTCGGGATTGAGTGAGCGAGCCGCCAGCGCGATGTAGACGTTGTCGGCGTCCGAGTCGACCGCGCACAGGAGTGCGCGCGCCCTCTCGATGCCGGCCGCCCGAAGGGATTCGTCGGAAGTCGAATCACCTATGAGGAAGAGAATGTCGTCGTCCTCCATCAGCTCGACGAGCTCGTCCTGTGGCTCCACCACGACGAAAGGAACACCTTCTTCCGCAAGCTCGCGCGCCGCCGTGCGACCGACCCTCCCGTAGGCACAAACAATGTAGTGATTGCGCAGCTCGCTTATGCGTCTCTGCATCCGTCTCCTAACCGTTCGCTGACCGAACGCTCCCTCGGAGATCGCCACCCCCATCAGGGACAGCGTAACGACGAAGATGCCCACGCCCAGCCCCAGCAGGCTGATCGTGAACCATTCTCCGGCGAGGCTCAGAGGTCTTGCTTCCTCGAAGCCCACAGATGTGAGCGCCAAGAGCGTCATATAGAGCGCATCCACGAACGACCAGCGCTCGACCAGCATGTAGCCGGTCACTCCGTAGACGCCGGTCAACACGAGTGCCAGCCCCGGCCACATCAGGCGGCCGAAGGGTTTGTCCGAGCGAGCCACCATATGGCTGAGGCTACTAGGGGGGGAACTTTTGGCGCGACGGCCACCGTCCAAGCCACGACAGTTCGACAACGACAGGAGACGACGATGAGATCGTGGAGATTGATGGCGGCAGCTGCAACTCTGGCTGTCGTTGCAGCGGCCTGTAGCGGCGCCGATAGCGGGTTGAGCTCCGGCGGCGCCGACAGCAGTGGCGGCGGTGGCGGCAGCCAAGGGGCCGCCCTTGACAGCGGCGGGGCCACCAACGAGTCGGCCCGCGCGCCCCAGAGTGGTGAATTCGGCTACGAGCACGCGGGCGGACAGACGGCGGCTCGGCTCCCTACCGTCGGGCCCTCCGTCATCAAGACCGGTTATCTCAAGCTCACGGTGGGCGAGGACGGCTTCTCGGAGGCGACCCAGGACGCGGTCGCCTTGGCGGGCCGCTACTCGGGCTTCGTCCTCTCGACCTCGATCGAGGGCCAGGACTCTCGCTCGGGCACCCTGGTCATCAGAGTTCCCTCCGACAGGTTCGAGGAGTTCGTCAACGAGGTCAAAGACCTCGGCGAGGTTCGCTCCGAGAGCATCTCGGGGCAAGACGTGACCCAGGAGTTCATCGACCTGGAGGCGCGCCTGAGAAACTTGAGGGCTCAGGAAGCGGTTCTGCTGCGGCTCTTCGACAAGGCCACCACGGTCGCAGCCACCATTCGAGTGCAGTCCGAGCTGGGTCGAGTCCAGCTCGAAAGTGAGCAACTGCGGGGACGGCTTCGTTACCTCGAGGACCAGACCTCGCTGGCCACATTGAGCGTCTCCGTTGCCGAGAAGGGCGCCGCTCCCGCCACGCGCGGAACTCTGACCAAGGCGTGGGACAGGGGCCTCGAGGGTGCCCTGGGAGTCGTTGCAGCCGTGATCGTGGGGGCCGGAACGCTGCTCCCGGTCCTGCTCCTCATCCTGGTCGGCGTGGCGATCTTCCGCCAGGTGAGGCCGCGGCTTACGTCGTGAGATCCACCGAGCCGCCCGACTTGAGGATCTCGAGCACGGCCTGGGCGTCGTCGTCTTCGACCCGGACGGGCTCACCGGCCTTGCGATCGAAGCCGAACGCGCGGCTCAAGTTCTCCTCCGCTCGAGAGAGCGCCTTCTCGGCGGCGCTCAGCTTGATCCGGAGGTCGGTCTCCCGGCCGCGGGCGTCCTCGAGCTCGACCTCCAGCTTTTCGAGCCGAAGACTCTGCTGCTCGCCCTGGGTCGCGAAGGCGTCGACCTGGGCGGCGCGCAGGGAGTCGTCGCGGGCAAGCTCGATGAGCCGATCGACCACCGCGCGTCCGACGTCGTTGTAGTCGATGCGGACGTTCTTGCGCCCGCCTTTCGCCGGAGCCGAGGACTGCGCATCCTCGAGCGTCACCTCTGCGGTTGATTGCACGGCGATGATCGTGTCTCGGCCCCGCCGGCCCCGCTGGATCACGTCGATGCGGCCGAGGCCCTCCAACAGCTTCACCGCTTCGGCGGAGCGAACGGAGTTGAGGCCGGCCTCGGTGGCGACCTGACGCAGCTTGCCTTCGAACTGACCATCGACCGCGCCCTGGTCGAGAGCGTTGAGTAACCGTGTTGCTAATAGGTGAAGGTTCGTACGAGCCATGTGACTGCTTTCTGTCGGGAGGGTTCGCAGGCTACATCAAGGAATCTAGTACGGGAAACCCACTCTGAAAAGTAACCTGCGAGCAATCTCAGAACTATACGCAGCGGGCATGGGGCGCAACACTGTGGCTGCAAGACCTGGGGTGATCCCGGGTTGGGGCGGTCGCCGGGCCTAACTTGGAAACAAATGTCAGCTCTGAAAGAGGATATGGCTGATGCGGGTTCGCAGCTCCTGCGGACACGAGCTGTGCCGCCGCTGGCGAGAAACGATCACAGTGACCCGCCTCTGAAGGCCGAAACGCTCGTAGCAGGGGCCGCACTCCTCGAGATGGACGCGGATCTCGCGGCGCTGTGACTCGCTGAGGATCTCCTCGTCGATATAGAGGTAGATCAGATCGAGTGTGGTTCGGCAGTACTCCTTCATTTCTCCTTGCTCGCTGTCATCCTCGCGGGCCCTTTCCGTCGCCGGCAGGGCCGCCTTTGACGATCCCTCGATCCTTGGCTATGTCCCACAACCGCTTTTGCAGTGCCTTTCTTCCCCGGTGCAGGCGCGACATGACGGTCCCCATGGGGACATCCATGATTTCGGCCATCTCCGCGTAGGAAAACCCTTCCATGTCGGATAGCACCACAGCCAACCGGAACTGGTCGGGCAGGTCCTCGATCGCCTGAAGGATGTCTGTGTCCACCAGTGCGTCGAGCACCAGGGACTCGGGGGTTTCGGTGAACTGAGGATCGTGGTTCTTGAGCTCCTGGTAGAGGTCGAAATCCTCGACCTCATCGGTGGATACCTTCTGGGGCTCCCTTTGCTTCTTGCGGTAGGTGTTGATGTAGGCGTTGGTCATGATGCGGAAGAGCCACGCCTTCAAGTTCGTGCCCGCCTCGAAACGATCGAAGGAGCGGTATGCCCGCAGCATCGTCTCCTGCACCAGGTCCTCGGCATCGGCGGGGTTGCGGGTCATCCTCAGGGCGCCCCCGTAGAGAGAGTCGAGCAGGGGAGGGACGTCGTCCTGAAAGCGCCGCTTGTCCTCTTCTGCGAGGCCCGTCGCCCTCGAGTCAGCCACCCGCCTTAGCCCCCGAGGGCGCCTCGAGCATGCCCGACTCGAAGCTGAACAGCAGCCCCTCTCGTCTCCGGTGGGTCTCGAGGGCGATGTCGATGAGGGTGTCCACGAGCTTCTCGAAGGAAACACCTGCGGGCTCCCAGAGATAGAAAGCGAACGATCCGGGCACGGTGTTGATCTCCATGACCCAGCTCTGTTCCGCACCCTCGTCCACGAAGGCGTCGACGCGGGCGACTCCGGAGGCGTCGACCGCCCTGAAGGCGGCCACCGCATTGTCCTGCACCCTCTTGGTGAGACGGTCCGAGATGGGGGCCGGCATCCGGCGCTCCTGGCTTGCCATGCCCGAAGACTTGGGGGCAGCCTGTTTTCCGCCCCTCAAGTACTTATCGGAGAACGTTAGGAACTTCTCCCACGGAACGGGCTGCTCGCAAAGTGAGGTCCGGGGCTCGACCCCCGCGCCGCCGAGGACTGCGCAGTTGACCTCGATGCAGCCCTCCATGGACCGCTCGACGAGGATCCTGCGATCGTAGCGACAGGCCACGTCAAGAGCCTGCGCCAAGCCGGCCCGGTCCCCGGCCCTCCCGATTCCGACGCTGGAGCCCAGTCGCGCCGGCTTGACGAACACGGGATAGGCCAAGGAGCTTTCGACCTCGTCCAGAGCGCGCCCGGGATCGGCTTCGAGCAGCTCGGTTTCTACCAGCACATGGGGAACCACCGGCAGCCCCGCAGCCTGAAACGCGGCCTTCATAAGCACTTTGTCCATGCCTGCGGCAGAGCCCGGGACGCCCGAGCCGACGTAGGGGATGCCGGCCAGCTCCAAGAGGCCTTGCAGCGTGCCGTCCTCGCCGAAAGTCCCGTGGATGGCAGGGACCACGACGTCGAGCGGGACCGAGCGGGCCCGCTTGAGCCGCCCGCCGGGCAGATAAAGACCACCTCGGCCCGTGCTCGGGGGGATGAAGGCTTCGTCTGCGACCTCGTCCCAGGCCCGGCGCCGGTAGACGGCCAGATCGTTGAGCGCCTCCGAGTGCAGCCAGCGTCCCTCCCTCGTGACGTAGATCGGGTGCACGTTGTGGCGAGGAGTGAGCGCGGCCATTATCTGGTGGGCGGTCACGATCGAGACGTCGTGCTCGACCGAGCGCCCGCCAAAGATCACGCCTACGTCCACTCTGTCCATAACGGGCAGTCTAGAGGTTGCCCCGTTTTCCGATGCCGAGTGGTGTCCCCGCGCCGCCCGAATCGACCTTTTCAAGACCAGCCCCGCTCATCGGGGCTCCCGTTGATAAAGTCTCCCCCGGCCCCGGAAGTCAGCAGCTTTGGGGTGTTCACCAGCAGAGTGTCCGGGCCGAGCGATCGGCGCATGATGTTGCGGTGGTCGACGTTCGGATCGTGGCAACTCATAAGTTTTCCGAAGCCGAGTTGCATGCGCTCCGTGACCTGCTGGACGAGACCTTCGAGGGGAGCTTCACCGACGACGACTGGGACCACACGGTGGGCGGGCTCCATGTCCTCGCCGTGGAGGATGGCGGCATCGTCTCTCATGCCGCAGTCGTTGAACGGCTTCTGACGGCAGAAGAGCGGCCGCTTCGAACCGGCTATGTCGAGGGCGTCGCGACTGCGCTCGAGCATCGGGGCCGGGGTCACGCCTCCACGGTCATGCGAGCGATCGGCAAACTCATTCGAGGGAGCTACGAGCTTGGGGGCCTCTCCACGTGGCTCCCAGACTTCTACGCCCGGCTCGGATGGGAGCTGTGGCGGGGGCCGACCTATACGAGCTCGCCGGGGGGGCCGCAGCGGACGGCCGAGGATGACGGCGGCGTCATGGTTCTGCGAGCTCGGTCGACGCAGCAGCTTGAAACAACGCGGCCCCTGATGTGTGACTGGCGCTCGGGCGACGTTTGGTGACGAACGTCGGGGGCCACCGAGGGCCGAGTGGTGGTGAGGTGGTCATAGATCATCTGGCCACCACTCGGCGAGGGTTCAGCCCTCGTAGTGGTCGGGCAGATCGTTCTCGAACAGGACCGCATCTCCCGGGCCCAGCAACGACGCCAGCTGCGCCTGCGCATCGGTGAGCGAGTCGACCACGACGACTCGAGCCGAGGCGCCGTTCGCCCCCCGCATGAGAGCGGCGCGGTTCGTCCTGGCGACCACCACCACGGTGTCGGCGACGGCGGCGGCCCGCCGGCCGAGCTCTTCGTTGGCCTGCTCTTGCAGAGCCCCGAGCTCGATGATCCCCGGCGTTACGACCACGCGTCGGCGAGCGGGCAGCGCCTGAAGCACCTCGAGCGCGGCCGCGGCGCCGTCGGAGTTGGAGTTGTAGGCGTCGTCGATAACGGTGACGCCCCCAACGCCTTCGATCAGTTGCAGTCGGTGGTCGACCGTTCGAAGTGCCGCGATGGGCGCGACCAGGTCAGAAAGTCGGCGACCGGCCGCCAGGGCCACCGCGGCGCCCGCCAGTACGTGTCCGATCGAATGGCGGCCCAGCAGCCGAGTCGAGGCGGTATACCTTTCGCCGGTGCGGCTGTCTGCGAGCTTGAAGTGAGTGCCCGAGCGAGTGGTGGAGAGATCCGAAGCAGTGACGTGAGGGTGGAACTCTGACAGCAGCCCGTAGCGCACGACTTCCACACGTTTGGTCGCATCGGCCAGCGCCCGGACTGCGGGATCGTCGACGTTCATCACCGCGATGCCGTTTTCGGGAAGTGCCTCGATGAGCTCGTACTTGGACGTGGCGATCGACTCGAGCGATCCAAAGGTTTCAAGGTGAGCGGAGCCGATGGCGGTCAGCACGCCGATGCGAGGACGCACCATCCGACAGAGCTCGGCGATGTCGCCGCGGTGCCGGGCCCCCATTTCCACGACGAAGAAGCGATGGCCCTCCTCGAGCCGCTCGTTGATGGTCCGCACTACACCCAGCGGCGTGTTGAACGAGCCGGGCGTGGCGACGACTTGCTCGGCCGGCGCAATCAATCCCTCAACTGCGGCCCGGGTTGAGGTCTTCCCGAACGACCCGGTGATCCCCACCACCAGAGGGCCGAACTGCGCAAGGAGGGCCTGGGCCCGATTCGTGAACTGCCGGTTGATGCCTGCTTGCACCGGAGTGAGTAGGACATCTGCCGCGGTCAGCAGCAGAGGCGAGCCCACGACCAACAGCACGGTCACCACGGCCCAGGTTCCAACGTCTGCGGGCCAGCCCCCCCAGAGGAGATGGGCGAGTCCCGGCAGGACGAGCGAAGAGACGACGAAGAGCGCAAGGGAGACGACGAGGGTGCGCCGGGCGCGTCCCGTCATCACCAGCGGCTTCTTTTGCGGAGTGGCGGCCGACCATAGCGCTCGCCGGGGATGGCGCCTGCACCATTCCAAGAAGGGAGCTCGCTTGTAACCCTCGAGCTGGAAAACGTGAAGCCCTCGCGTGAGCCTGAAGTACTGGACGATGGTCAGCGCGGGGATGAACCCGAAGATGATCGTTCGCAACAACAGCGAGTAGGCGACGAACGGATCGGCGCGGCCCATCAATCGAGGAAGTGGCGAGTGATCCGGCAGAAGCGATCGGGCTCCTCCAGATATGCGAAGTGGCCCGCCCCCTCGAAGATGATGAGCCCCGCATCCGGGATCAGCTCCTCCATCCGGCGACCATGTGCCACCGGAACGGCATCGTCCTCGCTGCCCCAGATAAGGAGGGTGGAGGATTCGACTGAGGGGAGCGTTCCGGAAAGATCCTCATTGACGACCCTCACCAGAACCGGGCGCAGCGGCCCCGCCTCTTGGTAGTCGGACGACGCGACGCCCTGGTAGATACTTTGTTTGAGACGCCGGCCTGCGGGTCCCAGGCGGCCGGCCACCCTCCCCCCTTTGGAAGCCGCCTTTTTGAGCCGGCCCTTCATGGTGGGCGGGCTTCGCAGCCCAGAGGGTGCCTGGAGGATGAGGCGGTCGACGTAGGAGGGTTCGGTTGCGGCGATGAACATCGACGTACGCGCTCCAAACGAGTGCCCCACGAAATGCGCTCGTTCGACCTCCAGCTCATCCAGGATCTCGCACACGTGGACCGCGTAATCGGACGTGCCCCACTCCGGAGGTGGGGTGACCGACTCGCCGAATCCCGGAAGATCGATCGCCACGATACGGAAGGCGGGAGCCAGGCAGGTCAGCACCGGCGTCATCGACTCGATGCGGCCGCCCCAGCCGTGAAGGACGACTACGGGGTGCCCCACCCCTGAGTCGAGCACCCGGGTGCGGCGCCCCTCCGGGGCAAGGAAGAAGGAAGACGAGGTCATCTCAGGAGCGAGTATCGCGGCGCGGTGGTCAAAGGGGAACCGTTCCCATTTAGCGACATTCCGTTGGGGGCCGGGGGCCGGCACCGTTTACCAAACCGCGGGGCCGCCCGAGAGCTAGCGGCGGCGAGGAGGCCTGCGGGAGCGGCGGTGCTGACGCTGCTTGGGGTTCTTGCGACGACGCTCCGGCTGCACCGCGGCGGGCCTGGGGCGCTCGGCTTGCGCCTTGGTAATGGCTCGAGTGATCTCCTCGGTGGTCGAGACGTCGCTCTCGCCGCCACTTAGCATGAGTTGAAGCAGCACCGAGCGCTCGAACTCCTCGGTCGAGCCGGTGACCTTCTGGCGCGACCCCTGGGGGGTGTCCCACTCGGCGATGATCCGCCCGGCGTGGGCGACGCCCACCCGCAGCGGGATCGTGCCCACCCTTCCCTGCCATACCAGCTCGTTGGCTTCCATCGCTCCCACTTTCTCATTTTCCTGCCCTTAGTGCACCTCCCCGTAAATACGCTCGCATTCGAGCGCCCCTGCCTCCCCGCTCGCGTCGATACTCGTCGCTCACGTACCCTCCGGGTACGCTCACTCCTCGCGCCTAGCGACCAGGGCGCAGTGACGCTCTCGGTGCTGACCGTATTTCCGGTGCGGAGCCCTTAGCCAATTCTCTGCCCTCACCCGCTCTGCTTTGCCCGGGGGGATTGGCCCTGCATTGCCCGTTTTCTCCCTTTCCCCGTTTACCTCCTCTCGCTTTTCGCGAGACAATGCCTTGTGCGCGCAGCGTGACCATGAAAACTGGAACAGTTACCCTCTTGTTCACCGACCTGGTCGGTTCCTCGGAACTGATCCAGCGACTCGGAGATGACGCCGCAGACCGTGTCCGACGGCGCTACTTCCGCCTGCTCAGGGACTCGGTGCAGCGCTGCGGCGGCGACGAGGTCAAGAGCCTGGGGGACGGGCTCATGGTTGTCTTTCCCAGCGCAGTCAACGCCGTCTCGTGCGCCGTCGCCATGCAGCAGTCCATTCGTGAGCATAACTCCGAGCACGAGGATGAGGGGCTGCACATTCGTGTTGGGCTCCATGCCGGCGAGCCCGTGCGCGAGGGGGACGACTTTTTCGGACAGTCGGTGGTGATCGCCAAGCGTCTTTGCGACGGTGCGCGCGGGGGACAAATCGTGGTGTCCGAGCTGGTCCACGACATAGTGGGGAGCCGGGGCGACTTCGAGTGGCGGGAAATGGGCTGGGTCGCGCTCAAGGGAGTTGCGGCTCCGGTTTCCTGTCGCGAGATCGCCTGGGCCCCGGCCCCCGCATCGAAGCGGCCCGCTCCGGATCGGGACCCCCACCGCAGCCGGGGATCGGCGCGTCCGGCTCACCGCGAAAAGGAGAAAGGGCGCTGGGAGCGACCTCTCGCCGCAGCCTCCCCCGGCCTCCAAGGAGCCATCGCGGCGGCAGTGACCCTCAGCCTTGTGGTGGCAGGCCTCCTCGTCATCGACTCGAACCTGAGTCCCGGGGCCCCGCAGCCTCCCCGGGCCGGCGCTTCTGAGGAGCTGACCTGGGCCGAGGTCGACCCCTCTACCGCCGGTCTTGGTGGTCCCGGAAATCAAAGGATCAACCGTCTGCTGTCCTTCGGGGACGGGTTCATCGCAGTAGGCGAGGATGACTCCTCCGGCAGGCCCGACGCCGCGGTGTGGACTTCTAGGGACGGTGTCGACTGGATGCGGCGGGCCCCCGATGCTCTGGCCGAGCCCGGCGGGCAGGGGATGCTGGGAGTCGCCTCGAGTGACCCCGGCTTCGTCGCGGTGGGCTACCGAGGTCACGGGGGAACCCTCGACGCCGCGGTGTGGACTTCCGAGGACGGCCGAGAATGGACGCCCGTCCAAGAGGACCCCGACCTCGAGGGTGCGAGAAACGAGGTCATGAATCGCGTCGCCCGGACCGAGTTCGGTCTGGTGGCGGTCGGCTATCAGGGACTTGGAGGAGACCGAGATGCCGCTGCGTGGGTGTCAGACGACGGGTTCGCCTGGTCCCGGGCAGAGGTCCCGGAGAAACATGGAGACCAGGGGACGCAGGAGATGCGTGGTATCGCGGCGCGGGGGAAGAACCTCGTGGCCGTGGGAGAGGACGGCCTTGCCGGCAACTACGACGCCGCCGTGTGGTTTTCGAAGGACGGCACCAGGTGGCAACGCCAGACGCAATCGCACGACGACCTCGGAGGCCCGGAGGAGCAGATCATGACCTCGGTGGTGGCCTCGGACAAAGGCTTTGTGGCAGTCGGGTGGTCCACACTCAGGTCCGACCTCGACGCGCAGGTGTGGACCTCCGAGGACGGGATGGAGTGGAGCCGTCTGGGCTACAACGAAGCGGTCTTCGGCGGCGATGGGGATCAGCTCCTGTGGGGAATCGAGCTCTCCGAGGGCACCTTCATTGCGGTGGGCCGTGACGATCGCGGCGGCGGATCGGATGCTGCGGTGTGGACGTCGGAAGATGGCCTCGACTGGTCACGCCCACTTAGTGACGAAAGCGTTTTCGGAGGCGACCTCGGTCAAGAGATGAAGTTCGTGGCGGCGGCCGGGTCGCGGCTCGTGGGCGCGGGCTGGGACGGCTCGGGCGGCCGCAAGGAGGATGCTGCGATCTGGTGGGCCGACCTTCCCTCGCGCTAGAGCAACCCCACTAAGTGCTCCGCACGGGAAATACGGTCAGCACCGAGGGCGTCACTGCGCCCTGGTCGCTAGGCGCGAGGAGTGAGCGTACCCGGAGGGTACGTGAGCGACAGATTGAATCCCAATTCCGACCTCGGCGGAGCCGTGGAACGACGCGAGCGGGGATGCAGG
>Ga0136633_1000958_pt1 | contig 21479 bp, 19 predicted proteins | sample AntDrymeUQ832206_2_FD_105494 | JGI IMG/M metagenome (GOLD analysis project Ga0136633, IMG submission 105494) | Polar desert sand microbial communities from Dry Valleys, Antarctica - metaG UQ83 (22.06) | ecosystem: Environmental > Terrestrial > Soil > Desert | place: Antarctica: Dry Valley...
ACGGACGGTCTCTGGTCTGTGGGACCTGATCGGACGACTGGTCGATCTCTTACAGCCCACCGAATGCGCCAATTACTTCAGTTCGTGCGGTTATGATCCAGACTGAACGGAATCCGCTCTAACTCAATTACCGTCCGAACTACTGCAAACGCCAAGTTCTATGGCGTAATCGGCAAAGTCTAGACTGCTGACACCGCTGTCAATACTCGGCCTTACTGCTCACGGAACGGAACTCGCTTGAAGCGCAATCACGTCCCCGCGAGCCATGACGAACGCGACACGCTTGAGCAGGCGCACGTCGGTCAGCGGATCACCGGTGACCGCGATGATGTCCGCCGACTTGCCCGGCTCGATCGTCCCGACGTCTGCCGACAGGCCGAGCAGATCGGCGGCGTTGACCGTCGCCGCCCTGATCGCCGCGACCGGGGTCATGCCGTATTTGACCATCAGTTCGAACTCGTCGGCGTTGCGGCCGTGCTTCGACACGCCGGCGTCGGTCCCGAAGGCGATCCTGACACCCGCGGGATAGGCCTTGGCGAGCGATTGCCCGGTAATCCCGATGCGCCAGTCGATCTGCTTCTTGACGTCGGGCGCATAGGCGTTCGGATTTGCCGCGAGCCGCTCGAGATAACCGTTCACGGTCGACAGTGTCGGGACATAATAGGTCCCCTGCTTCTTCATCACGCGAAGTATTTCGTCGTCCATGACGGTGCCGTGCTCAATCGAGTCCGCGCCGGCGCGAAGCGCGAGCTTGATTCCGTCGGCGCCATGGGCATGGACCGCGACCTTGCGGCCATAGGCGTGCGCCGTCTCGACCAGTGCCCGCGCCTCATCCTCGTTCATTCGTGTGGCGAGCCCGGTCCCGCTGTTAACCCCGCCGGTCGTTGCGAACTTGATTACCTCGGCGCCGCGATCGATCTGGCGGCGGACGACCTTGCGGCAATCATCGACGCCGTCGCACAGGTTTTCGGGTTTCGGCAGATGAGCGACGAGATCGTCGTTCAATCCGCCGCGACCGTCCATATGACCGCCGGTGGTCGAGATGCTGCTCGCTGCGTCGACGATCCGCGGCCCCTGGACCCAGCCGCGCTTGATTGCCTCTCGCAACGCCAGCGTTGCCCCGTCGTCGCCAAGGTTACGCACCGTGGTAAACCCCGCGCGCAACGTCTTCATGCCGTTCATCTGCGCTTCGAGCGCGTTCATCTGCGGCTCTTCGCGGATGAGCGACAAAAGGTTTGCCTCACCGCCCCGATCCGAAGCGAGGTGGACGTGGCTGTCGATCAATCCCGGAAGTACCGTCTTGTCGCGAAGGTCGACCACCCTTGCGTCAGGCTCGCCCGGCGCAAGATGGCCGTCACGAACCGCGACGATCCGGCCATTGTCGACGACAATCGTCGATGCTCCGCGCACCGCTTGCCCGGGAATGGCGATCAGCCGGCCCGCATGAATGTAAATCGGTGCCGCCCCTCCACTTGCGGCAAGCGACAGCAGGCAGGTTCCGAGCGCCAAATTCAGCGTGATCCGCATAACATTCCCCTTTGCCGCAAGGTTAAGACGATCGCCGGGCGTGGCAATCATTCGCTCGTTCGGCCGTCGAACTCCTCGTCGTGATGGCGCGCGTCGGCCTCGGCCTTGGTCGACTGGATAGCACCGTCGCGATGTTCGGGCGGGGCGTAGATCGAGTAGAGCTTGAGTGGGGCGCTGCCGGTATTGCGGACATTGTGGCGAGCGCCCGAAGGGACGATTACGCCGCTGCCGTCGCCCACCCTATGCTCGACGCCGTCGATGTCGACCATGCCCTCGCCTTCCTCGAAGCGGAAGAACTGGTCGCGATCGTCGTGGACCTCGGAGCCGATTTCGTCGCCGGGCTGGAGCGTCATCAGCACCAGTTGCAGCTGGTGACCGGTATAAAGCACCCGGCGGAAGTCGGAATTGGCGAGGGTCTGCTCCTCGATATTGTCGTGGTAGCCCTTCATCGTCACCCTTTGCTCGCGGACCAGTCAATCGATGAGCCGAAGCCGGTTGCGCCGTCTTGTCCAACGGTCGTGACCCGGCTTCGGTCCGGATCGATCGCTAGATCTTCATCGCGTTGAGCTTGTCGAGGTGGCCCTGGACCATCGGCGTGCCCTTGCTCGCGAATGCCTTGAGCGAAGCGACGTCGCCGCCCGAGGCATAGGATTGCAGCGTGGCGAGCGCTTTTTGATGAACTTCCTTTTGCTGCTCGACGAACAATTTGTCGAACGCCGCACCCTTGGCGGCCTTCAAGGCATCGAGCTTGGCCTGCATCTCGGCTGGCATTGCGGCCGGGACCGTCACCGCGGGCGAGGCGGCGCCGGCGGCAGCTTTCAGGTCGGCGGTCGACCTGGTGTGATCGGTGACGAGCATCGCACCGAATGTCTTGCATTCGTCCATGGTCGCCATCGTCTGCGCGAGCTTGCCGCTTTCGATTTCGTACATGTCGGTTGCGGCTGCAGCGGCGACGAAGCCGGCGGCAGTAGTCGGCATCGCCATGTTGGAATGGTCCATGTTCATGTCGTTCATTGCCATGTCGTTCATGGCCATGTCGTTCATCGCCATGTCGTCGGACATGTTGGCGTCGGCGGTATCGTCGGCGGTGTTGTTACAGGCGGCGGTGATGATCGCGAGGCTCGCGACCGCGGTGGTCAGGATGAGGCGCATTGGGAAGTCCTTCCGGCGGGTTCAACTGGTCGCAGAACGCACGTCCGCGGCCACCCGTTCCTAGCGTCCGGAGGATGCAGCCGGGGCGCCCACGGCGCGCAAGCGTTCGACCAGCCTGCCGCCCTTGACGACGGCATCGACCCGCGTGAGCAGCGCCACGTCGCGGGCCGGATCGCCAGTCACCGCCACCAGGTCGCCAAAACGGCCGACAGCGATCGCCCCGACATCCTTTTCGCGGCCGAGCGCCTGCGCCGCGTTGCTGGTCGCCGCCTGGATCGCCTCGACCGGAGTCATGCCGTAAGTGACCATGGTCGCGAACTGCCGCCCGGCCTGGCCATGCGGCATTACCCCCGCGTCGGAGCCGAATATCATGCGCACCCCGGCGCGGTGCGCGGCGCGGAAATTGTCGCGCTGGATCTGCGCGATCTCGCGATCCTTGCGCAGATTGTCGGGCAATACTCCGTTCTTCGCGCCCTCGGCCTGAGTGTAATCGGTGTTGTAGATATCCATCGAGAAATAGACCGGCCGCGCCCTCGCGACCGCCAGGCGAATCCCCTCGGCGTCGACCAGGCTGGCATGTTCGATGGTGTCGATCCCGCCGCGGATCGCCGCCTTGATGCCGTCGGCTCCGTGGGCGTGCGCGGCGGTGCGCAAACCCCACTGGTGCGCCTCGTCGGCGATCGCGCGAAGCTCGGTTTCGGTCAATTGCTGCTGGCCGGGCTCGGTATTGCGCGAGAAGACGCCGCCGGTGGCGCACACCTTGATCACTTCGGCGCCGAACTTGCGCTGGCGGCGGACCTGGTAGCGAAACTCCTCGACCCCATCGGCGACCCCTTCCTCCTTCTTCGGCTTTTCAAGGCTCGGCGGGAGGAAGGTCGAATCGCAATGGCCGCCCGTCGCGCCGAGTGAAAAACCCGCGGGGACGATGCGCGGGCCGACCGCATAGCCATTGTCGATCGCCTGTTTGAGGCCGACATCATTGCGATTGCCCGAGCCCACATTGCGCACGGTGGTGAAACCCGCGTCGAGCATTGCCCTGGCGTTGCCGACCGCGGTCATGCCGAAGAAGCTGTCGGTGAATTCAAGCCCGCGATAACCGCCGATGTCGGCCGGGCTGTCGAGGTGGACGTGCATGTCGATCAGCCCCGGAACGAGCGTCTTGCCGGACAGGTCGATGTGGCGGACGTCGGCGCCCCATTTCACAGTGCGCGCGTCGGCGATGCTCGAAATGCGGCCATTGTCGCCGATGAAGATCGCCGGATACTCGACATATCTGCCGGTTTGGACATCCAGATAGCGGGCGGCGGTGACGACCACTTTCTCGGCGCTGGCCGAGGTTGCCGTGAAAATCGCAGTGGCGGCGAGCAGCAGATACTTGATCAACGACGTTCCGATCATTGCTTAAATGTGGATCACTTTGCCGAACGCGGCGAGCACGCTTTCGTGCATCATTTCGGACAGCGTCGGGTGCGGGAAGACGCTGTGCATGAAGTCGGTCTCGACCAGTTCGGCGGTCTTGCCGATGGTATAGCCCTGGATCAGTTCGGTCACTTCGGCGCCGATCATGTGCGCGCCGAGCAATTCGCCGGTCTTCGCGTCGAACACCGTCTTGATGAATCCCTCGACTTCGCCGAGCGCGATCGCCTTGCCATTGCCGACGAACGGGAATTTGCCGACGCGGACTTCGCGGCCGGCCTCCCTGGCCCTGGCCTCGGTCAGTCCGACCGATGCGACCTGCGGGTGGCAATAGGTGCAGCCGGGGATGTTGAGCGGGTCCATCGCATGGGGATGGACGTCCTTGTCGCCGAGCGCCTGGGCGATCGCCTCGGCGGCGATCACGCCTTCGTGGCTGGCCTTGTGCGCGAGCCACGGCGGCGCGGTGATGTCGCCGATCGCCCAGATGCCGGGAACGTTCGTGCGGCACATCGGATCGGTCTTGAGGAAACCGCGATCGGTCGTCACGCCCAGTTTCTCGAGCCCGATATTTTCGGTGTTGGGCACGATCCCGACCGCGACGATGGCGTGGCTGAAGCGCTGCTCGGAAACCTTGCCGTCGGCGGTTTTTATCCGCGCGGCGACCCGCTTGGCATCGGGCTGGAGACTCTCGACCCCGGCGCCGGTGAGCAGGGTCATTCCCTGTTTGGTCAGCGATTTGGCAAGCGCGTCGGACACGTCCTTGTCCTCTACGGGCACAATCCGGTCGAGCATTTCGACCACGGTGACCTTGGCCCCGAGGTCATTGTAGAAGCTGGCGAACTCGATCCCGATCGCGCCCGATCCGATGACGAGCAATTCGCTTGGCATTTCCTTGGGTACCATCGCGTGGCGATAGGTCCAGATGCGCTCCCCGTCGGCCTTGGCGAACGGGAGCTCGCGCGCCCGCGCGCCGGTCGCGACGATGATGTGTTTCGCGGCGAGTTCGGTTGCCTTGCCGTCCTTTGTGACGGTCAGCTTGCCCGGCGCGGCCAGGGCACCGTCGCCGAAGTGAACCGCGACCTTGTTCTTCTTCATCAGCCCGGTAACGCCCTGGTTGAGCTGCTTCGCCACCCCGCGGCTGCGCGCGACGACCTTGGCCAGATCGAACCCCGCCGCGCCCGCGCTGAGGCCGTAGGCGTCGGCATGCTTGATGTGATGAAAAATTTCGGCCGAGCGCAGCAACGCCTTGGTCGGGATGCATCCCCAGTTGAGGCAGATTCCGCCCAGATTCTCGCGCTCGACGATCGCCACCTTGAGCCCGAGCTGGCTGGCGCGGATCGCGGCGACATAGCCGCCGGGGCCCGAACCGAGCACGATGAGGTCGTATTGGTCAGCCATTGGTCGCTCCTAGCCCCTCTCCCCTCGCGGGAGAGGGAGGGAGGCGCAAAGCGCCGGAAGGGAGAGGGGACTGCAGCGCGTCGAAAATCTGCTGCGTTACGCCCTCTTCATGATCGAATATGTCGCTATTCCAGAAGCGCAGGACGCGAAAGCCTTGCGCGGCGAGATGTGAATCGCGTCGCGCATCCATCTCGCCGCCGTGCTGCCCGCCATCCGCTTCGACGATGAGACGCCGCGCAAGGCAGGCAAAGTCGGTGATGTAATGGTCAACCGGCAGTTGGCGCCTGAATTTGTATCCGGCGAACCGCTTCGCCCGGAGTATCTGCCACAGCCGATGCTCCGCTGGCGTGGCCTCATGGCGCATCCCCTTGGCGCGGTCGCGCATCAGCTTGCGCCGCCCCCTCTCCCTGCCATCGCTTCGCGCCGGCTGTCCCTCTCCCGCAAGGGGAGAGGGGCTGGGACTCTCAATCGCCATCAAGCCACCAGCCCCAGCGGGCTCTCCACCAAGGCCTTGAACGCCTTCATCAGCCTTGCCCCGTCGGCGCCGTCGATGGCGCGGTGGTCGAAGCTGCCGGTGGCGCTCATGACAGTCGCGACCTGCAAGGCATCGTCGATCACATAGGGGCGCTTTTCGCCCGCGCCGATCGCCATGATCATGCCTTGCGGCGGGTTGATCACCGCGTCGAACTGCTTGATCCCGTACATCCCCATGTTCGAGATGCTGGCGGTGCCGCCCTGATATTCGTTCGGCTGCAGTTTGCCGTCCTTGGCGCGGGCGGCGAGGTCGGTCATCTCCCGGCTGATCGCCGAGACCGTCTTGTTGCCCGCATCGCTGATGATCGGAGTGATAAGCCCGCCCGCGATGCTCACCGCCACCGAAATGTCGGCGCGGAGAAATTTGATCAACGAGTCGCCGGCGAAGCTGACGTTGCACTCGGGGACTTCGAGCAGCGCGAGGCCGAGCGCCTTGATCATCAGGTCGTTGACCGAAAGCTTGACCCCGCGCGGCGCAAGGCTGGCGTTCAACTCGACGCGGAGCTTGAGCAATGCGTCGAGGTTGATGTCGACGGTCAGGTAGATGTGCGGGACCTGCTGCTTCGACTCGGTCAGGCGGCGCGCAATGGTCTTGCGCATGTTGGAAAGCTTGATCGCCTCGTGCGGAATGTCGGTCGCGAAGGGTAGCGCCGGAGCGGCGGCTGGAGCGGGAGCGGTCGCCCCGGCCTTCGCGCCGCCGGCGCCTTCGCCGAGGTCGGCGCGGACGATGCGGCCGCCGGGTCCGCTGCCTTTGAGCGCGGCGAGGTCGATGCCCTGCGCTTCGGCGAGGCGGCGCGCGAGCGGCGAGGCTTTGACGCGGTCGCCGCTGTCGGCTTTGAGCGCCGCGACCGGAGCCGGTGCGGCGGCAGGAGTCTCGCCGCCGCCCTTGACCGGTGGAGCGGGTGCGGGCTTCTTTTCCTCCGGTGCCCTGGTTGCCGGAGCGGGAGCAGGAGCATCCGCGCTCTCGCCCTCAGCCGCGATCATTGCGATGACCGTGCCGACCTTGACCCCGTCGGTGCCCTCGGCGACCAGGATTTTCGAGATCGTGCCTTCATCGACCGCTTCATATTCCATCGTCGCTTTGTCGGTCTCGATCTCGGCGAGCAAATCGCCCGACTTGACGACATCGCCTTCCTTGACCAGCCATTTGGCAAGCGTGCCCTCCTCCATCGTCGGCGACAAAGCGGGCATCTTGAGTTCGGTCGGCATGGGCTTTTCCGGCGTTTAGGTTGACGCGGGCACAAAGGCCAAAGCGGCGCATGGGGTCAAGGGGGGTGATGATTTAAGCCTGTACGGGGGGCAGGTACAAAATCGAGGGAAATAAGTGGCACCCGCTTGCAAGCCGCGCCCGATTGCCGCAGCCTTCCGGGCAGGGGGACGAACGATGACGCGCACCTATCTGGTGGTGATCGATGACAGCGCCGAGGCGCGAACCGCCTTGCGCTTCGCAGCGCGCCGCGCGGCGAAGACCGGAGGCGCGGTCGAAGTGCTCGCGGTGGTCAAGCCGCAGGACTTCGTCCAGTGGGGCGGGGTCCAGGCCGCGATCGAGGAAGAGCAGCGCCTGCGCATCGAGGCGAGCGTCACCGCCAGCGTCGGCGAGATCGTCGATGCCGCGGGGATCAAGCCGCAGATCGTGGTCGCGGAGGGTGAGCCGGTGAGCGTGGTGCGCGCCTATGTCGGAACGCGGCTCGACATCGCGGCGCTGGTCCTCGGCGCCTGTGCGTCGGGCGATCCGGGGCCGCTGGTCGCCGACTTTACCGGCACCGACGCGGGAAAGCTGCCGTGCCCGGTGATGATCATCCCCGGCGGGCTGAGCGACGAGCAACTCGAACTGCTTAGCTAGAGCAGTTTCGCGAGTATTTCGCCGAGCGCGACACAGCCTGCCTCATCCTCGGCATCGAATCGCCCGGTCAGCGGGCTGTCGAGGTCGAGCACCGCGAGCAGTTCGCCGTCGCGGACGATCGGCACCACCAGCTCGCTGTTCGACGCTGCGTCGCAGGCGATATGGCCCGGGAAGGAATGAACGTCGTCGACGCGCTGGACCTGTTGCGTCTCCGCCGCCGTCCCGCACACCCCCTTGCCGAACGCGATTCTGATGCACGCCGCGCGTCCCTGGAATGGGCCAAGCACGAGTTCGCCACCGAGATTGCGATAAAAGCCCGCCCAGTTGAGGTCGGGCAGCGTTTCGAAGATCAACGCGGCAGCGTTGGCCATGTTGGCGACGCCGTCCTCCTCCCCCGTGACCAATGCTTCGAGCGCGGCGGCGAGGTCGCGATACAGCGCCGGCTTGTCGGCCGCGGCGATCTGGTAATCGTACATCAGTCGAAACTCACTTTCCCGCGACCCCGCTTGATCGCGCCGCGCTGGACCTTGCTCTCGACGCGCTTGGCCTTGGCTGATCGGCTGGGGCGGGTCGCGCGGCGCTTGACCGGGGCGACATAGGCAGCCGCGATCATTTTCGCCAGCCGGGCGCGGGCATCCTCGCGATTGCCCTCCTGCGTTCGATAGCGGCGCGCGGTGATGATCAGTTCGCCGCCGGTCGTGAACTTGCTCCCCGCGATAATCTTCAGGCGGGCGTAAACTTCGGGGCTGAGGCCGAGCTTGAATACATCGCAGCGCAACTGGCAGGCGGTCGCGACCTTGTTGACATTCTGGCCCCCGGGTCCGGTCGCGGCGAGGAATTTCTCGCTCAGCGCGTCCTCGGGGATTTGTTCAGGCGACATCGCCCCACTCCCCGAAGCGCTCGGGCAAGGGCGCGCTGACGTCGATGGTCGGCTTCGACCCGCGCGGGACGACCAGCCGCGAGGCGTGGAGCAGCATTTCGCCGCCGGGGAAGCCATAGACCCGGTCGCCGACGATGCCGGTCCCCAGCCCCTCGCGCGCGTGGACGCGGATCTGATGCGTGCGCCCGGTCAGCGGCGTGAACTCGACCATGGTCTTGCCATCGCGAACGCCGAGCTTGCGCCAGCGAGTGCTCGCGCTTTTGCCCCCAAGCTTGCCATCGCGGTCACCGACCATCCGCCAGCCTGCTTCGGCGCTCGACACCTTGGCGAGAGGAAGGTTGATCAGTCCCTCGTCTGCGGCGAGCTCACCGCCGAGCACCGCGTGATAATATTTTTCGACCGCACCCGCTTCGAACGATTTCTGGATTTCGGCTCGCGCGCGCGGATTGCGCGCGAACAGCAGGCAGCCAGACGTGTCATGGTCGAGCCGGTGCATCGGTGTCGGCGGACGCTTGAAGCCGAGCATCAATTCATCGATCCGGCCCTCGATGCTCGGCCCGCCGGCGCGCGGATAATCGACGGGCAGCCCGTGCGGCTTGTCGATCACGATCGCGTCGCCGTCGATGAACAGGATACGGTCTTCGAGATGCATTCGGCGTCCTTGAGCGAGTGCCGGGGCTTAGTCCACTGATGCGCCTGAGCAACTCTCCAAATCTTTACCAAGCTTTACGCACTATTAACCTTTTGCCGTCACATCTGGCATGGTTAATGGACGCTTAGTCGTCGTTAAGAGCGCGCAACTTGTCGACGCGCTCGCGACGGCCTGAACAGGGGTATCGGACATGCGGGTTCTGCTGATCGAAGACGAAGCGACCATCGCCAAGAGCATCGAACTGATGCTCGGCACCGAGGGCTTCAATGTCTACACCACCGATCTTGGCGAGGAAGGCCTCGATCTGGGCAAGCTCTACGATTACGACATCATCCTGCTCGACCTCAATCTGCCCGACATGCACGGCTATGACGTGCTCAAGAAACTGCGCGTCGCCAAGGTCGGCACCCCGGTCCTGATCCTGTCGGGCCTCAACGAGATGGACAGCAAGGTCCGCGCACTGGGGTTCGGCGCCGACGATTATGTCACCAAGCCGTTCCACCGCGACGAACTGGTCGCACGAATCCACGCCATCGTCCGCCGCTCGAAGGGCCACAGCCAGTCGGTCATCCGCACCGGCAAACTGGCGGTCAACCTCGACGCCAAGACGGTCGAAGTCGACGGCAGCCGCGTCCATTTGACCGGCAAGGAATATGCGATGCTCGAGCTGCTGAGCCTGCGCAAGGGCACTACCTTGACCAAGGAAATGTTCCTCAACCACCTCTACGGCGGGATGGACGAGCCCGAATTGAAGATCATCGACGTGTTCATCTGCAAGCTGAGGAAGAAGTTGAGCCTGGCATGCGGCGGCGATCATTATATCGAGACGGTGTGGGGCCGCGGCTACGTCCTGCGCGATGTCGACAGCGACGCGGTCGCTCCCGAAGCCGCGGTCGCCTAACGCAGAAATTTTCAGATCGTGCGGCGGGGCGTAAAACGCTCCGCCGTTTTTAAACGGGCCATGTTCCAATTCGCAGGGCCCGGAACGTTGCGAATTCGCAACAAGGGGAACCCGCGTCGTCCAATGCCGGTTACCCCGTCTGCCGCGGCTCGACCTCGGTTACGCGGGAGGTCAGCATGTTCTTTCCGCAGCTCAGTTCGACTCGCCGCCAAACCTTGCGGATGATGTCCGCCGGGCTGGTCGGAGCAGGCCTGGCGAGTTGCGCCGACCTCATCCCCCAGAACGTCGGTCTAGCGCTCCTCCCCAATCCGCTGACCGGCCCGGCGGTATTCAATTTCGCGCTCAACCTGGAATATCTCGAAGCCGAATATTATCAGCGCGGGGTTTACGGGCGCGGGCTTCCGGGTGAGCTGATCGGGCCCAATCCCGGCGCGGTGACCGGGGGCCGACAAGTCACATTCAGGACGGCCTACGTGCGCGAGTTCCTCGCCGAAATCGCCGAGGATGAATTTAACCACGTCCGCTTCCTTCGGCGGACGATCGCCTCGTCCCCGCTGGTGGAAATCAACCGTCCGCCGATCGACCTTTCCAACAGCTTCCGAACGGTCGGGCGCGCCGCGGGCCTGGGCGACAATTTCGACCCGTTTGCCGACGAGGCGTCGTTCCTGCTCGGCGCTTTCCTGTTCGAGGACGTCGGGGTCTCGGCTTATATCGGCGGCAGCGATCTCATCGCCGGCAGCCCGTCGCTCGAGGCGGCGGCTGGAATCCTCGCGGTCGAAGCCTATCACGGCGGGCTGATCCGCGCGCAGATCGCCGACATGGGACCCGCGATGATCGCCAAGGCGGACTCGATTTCGCGCGCGCGCTCCGCGGTCGAATCGCCGAACAATCGCACGCAACCGGTCGGAGTCGACTTTCCCTTGCTCAAGGAACAGGCGATCAGCAGCGGCGACATGTTTCCGGGCGAAATGGTCGTCTCGCCGACCGACGCGCAGGGCCGCACCTTCGGCCGGCCGCCACAGGACGTCCTCAACATCATGTTCCTCAATCCCGACCCGGACGTTCGCCGCGGCGGCTTCTTCCCCGACGGTGTCAAGGGCGTCGTCCGCCACGCTCGCATCGGCGCAGCCGCGCAAGGAAAAGCATGATGACTCAGGTTGATTCCACGCGTCGCTCGTTCCTCGGGCTCGATTCGCCGGGCGCGGCCCTCGCAACGGTCGGCGCGATCGCTGTATCGGCTGCCGCACCGATGGGCTCGGCCGCGGCCGCCCAGGCGCGCAATTCAACCGATGTCGATATCCTCAACTTCGCGCTGAACCTCGAATATCTAGAGACCGAATATTATCTGAGGGGGGTCATCGGCACGACCGCGGACGCGGCGTTCCGGACGAGTCTCGGCGGAGCGGTTCGTGGCGGTCGCAAGGTCGCATTCTCAAGGCCGTCGCACGACGGATTGTTCCGCAACATCGCGGGCAACGAGGTCCAGCACGTCGCTTTTCTGCGATCGGTCAACGGCACCGCGGCGATCCCGCGCCCGGTGATCGATTTCGAGGCCGGTTTCGCGGCGGTCGCCGCCGCTGCCGGCCTGCCCGATTTCGACCCGTTCGCGAACGAGATGAACTTCTTTCTCGGAGCGATGCTGTTCGAGGATGTCGGGGTCACCGCCTACAAGGGCGCCGCGAAGATGATCCGTAACAAGCGCATCCTCGAAGCTGCCGCCGGCATTCTCGCGAGCGAAGGCTATCACATGGGAGCCGTGCGGTCGGTGATCTACAAGATGGGCGACCGCGCCCGCGCGCGCTCGATCGCGCTTTCGAACCTGCGCGATACGCTCGACGGCCCGCAGGATTTCGATCAGCCGGTGGTCAAAATCGGCGACAAGTCGAACGTCGTTCCGGCCAACGAGAACGGCATCGCGTTCGGGCGCACCCCGCAGCATGTGCTCAATATTGTCTACGGCAACCCCGCGCAGGGGATCCTCCAGGGCGGCTTCTATCCCGAAGGCGTCAACGGTCGGATCAACGCAAGCTGATCCCTTTGCGCTCAGGCGTCGACGAGGATGCGGCGCGGGGTGCGGGTCGGAAGCACGCGCTTGGTGGTCGTGACCTCGAGCTCGGGCAAGTCCATCCGCCGCCAGCCTTCGCGGCCGAGGCGCTCGATCGGCTTGAACGCGACCTTATAGGCCATTCGCTCCGAGCCCTGAACCCAATAGCCGAGGTAGACGTAGGGCAGTCCGGCGCGCGCCGCGCGGTTGATGTGGTCGAGGATGATGTAGGTGCCCAAGCCCCGCCGGCTACCCTCGCCGACGTCGTAGAAGCTGTAGATCATCGACATGCCATCGCTCTGCTGATCGGACAGACAGGCCCCGACCAGCTTGCCCGGCCGGCCGTCGATGGAGGGCTCGCGATATTCGATGACGAAGGTGCGCACCGGGCTCTGCTCGACCATGTCGGCGAAGTCATGGTCGTCCATTTCGGCCATTCCGCCACCGGGATGGCGCAGCGCGAGGTAGCGGCGGAGCAGCGCATATTGTTCTTCGGTGGTCCACGGCTTGCACGCGCTGACTTCAAGGTCCGAATGGCGGCGGATGAGCTTGCGCTGGGTCGCGCTGGGCGTGAACTTGTCCGCCATCACACGAACCGAGACGCAGGCGTTGCAGTCGACGCATGACGGGCGATAGGCGACCGATTGCGAGCGGCGGAAACCGATCCGCCCGAGCGCCTCGTTGAGCTCGGTCGCGTTGCGGCCGTTCAGTTCCGTGAACACCTTCCGTTCGACCTTGCCCGGCAGATAAGGGCATGGCGTCGGGTTGGTGACGAAAAATTTTGGGAAGCGAAATGGGGCGCTCACCCGGACAACCTCCGTAATGGTTACGAACCTCTTTATGCGACCGGTAAACGCCGATGGAAAGGTGTCGCTCCGCGAAATGAGGGTTAATTTGCCGGCTGTCCCGCGCGGGGACGATGCCGAGCCGATTTCAGTCGGGCGAGGCGCGCTCGACATCGAAGCCGGCGCGCTCGAGCGAGGCCACCAGCCGGTCGATTGCTTCGGCATCGCGCGCCTCGCACTCGACCTCGATCACCGTGTCCTTGGCGGGCAAACGGGTGAAGATGCGATGGTGATTGGTCTCGATGATGTTGACCCCGCATTCGAAGAATTTGGCGGTGATCGCGGCGAGCGCGCCGGGGCGGTCCTGGGCGGCGATCTTGAGCCGCGCGATTCGCCCGCAACGGACCAGCTCGCGCACCAGCACGTTGGCAAGCAGGTGCGAGTCGATATTGCCGCCGCACAATATCGTGCCGACCTTGCGGCCGGCATAGCGCCCGGGCTCGGCGAGCAAGGCGGCGAGCCCGGCTGCCCCTGCCCCTTCGACCACGGTCTTCTCGATGCCGACGAGCAGCGCGACCGCATGTTCGATGTCGCGTTCCCTGACCAGATCGATGCGGTCGACAAGACGAGCGATGATCGCGCGGGTGAGTTCGCCCGGTTCCTTGACCGCGATCCCCTCGGCGAGCGTATCGCCGCCGATTGCGCGAACCCCGCCGTCGATGATGTTCTTCATCGCGGGATAGAGCTCGGCCTCGACGCCGACGATCTCGATCCCGGGCTTGAGCGCCTTGGCGGCGGTTGCAATTCCGGAGATCAGCCCGCCGCCGCCGATCGGGATCACCAGCACATCGAGGTCGGGCGCGGCATCGAGCATTTCGAGCGCGATCGTTCCCGCCCCGGCGATGACCGCGGGATCGTCGAACGGATGGACGAAGACGAGTTCACGTTCGCCCTCGAGCTGCTTGGCCCGCGCATGTGCGTCGTCAAAGCGCTCGCCGACCAGCACCACGGTCGCGCCATGGCTTTCGGTCTGGGTGACCTTGATCGTCGGAGTGCTGACCGGCATCACGATGGTCACCGGAATGCATAGCCGCCGGCCGTGGTAGGCGACCGCCTGGGCGTGATTGCCGGCCGAAGCGGCGACCACTCCGCGGCGGCGCTCATCGTCAGTCAGCTGGAGCAATTTGTTAAGCGCGCCGCGTTCCTTGTAGGCGGCGGTGAACTGCAAATTCTCGAACTTGAGCCAGATTTCGGCGCCGGCCAGTTCGGACAAGGTGCGGCTCATCAGCGTCGGAGTATGGATCACCGCCCCGGCGATGCGGGCCGCGGCGGCGCGAATGTCGTCGAGGGTCGGATGATCGCTCATGAGTGACCTTAGGCCTAGCCCTTCACGGGGGCGCAAACAATGCTATCGAAGGGCTATGCGCATCACCTTGCTCGCAGCCGCCGCGCTGCTCCTCGCCGCCCCATCTCACGCCGACACGCTGATCGACAATGCCAATGGCATTCAGGTCGACGCAGCGGGCAAGCTGCAACGCTTCACCGGGCTAGTCATCGGCCGCGACGGCCGGGTGGTGCGCCTGCTCGCTAGCGGCGAAGCGCGCCCGGCGAGCGTGGAGGCGCGGATCGATGCCGGCGGGCGCACTTTGTTGCCGGGGCTGATTGACGCGCACGGCCATGTCATGGGGCTCGGGCTCGGCGCGATCCAGCTCGACCTCGTCGGGACGCGTTCGATCGCCGAACTCCAGCAGCGAGTGCGCGATTATGCCGCTGCAAACCCCGGCGAGGGCTGGATACTCGGCCGCGGCTGGAACCAGGAGCTGTGGAGCGACAAAAGGCTGCCGACCTCGGCCGACCTCGACGCCGCGGTCGCCGGCCGGCCCGTGTGGCTCGAGCGAGTCGACGGCCACGCCTCGGTCGGCAATTCGGCGGCACTGCGCGCGGCGGGAATCACCGCCGCGACCAAGGCGCCCAAGGGCGGGCGGATCGACAAGGGCCTGTTCGTCGATGCCGCGACCGTTCTGGTCAGCGCCAAGATCCCCACCACCAGTCCCGCGCAATATGACCGCGCGCTTGCCGAGGCGCAGCGGCTGCTGCTGTCCAACGGGCTCACCGCGGTCGCCGACATGGGCACTTCGATCGACGATTGGAACGCGCTTCGCCGGATGGGCGACGCCAGGCAATTGCAGGTCCGGGTGATAAGCTATTCGGCCGACATCGCGCCGCTGCTGAGCATCGCCGGGGCGCGGCCGACCGACTGGCTCTACGACGGCAAGCTGCGGATGGCGGGGATCAAGCTTTACGCCGACGGCGCGCTCGGCTCGCGCGGGGCGTGGCTCAAAGCGCCCTATCACGACATGCCCTCGACGCGCGGGCTCAGCCTGATCGACGATGCCGCGCTGAAGGCGGTCGCGATGCGCGCCGCGGGGGGCGGGTTCCAGGTCGCGATCCATGCCATCGGGGACGCCGCCAACGACCAGGTGATCGACACCTTCGAAGCGCTGACCGCGGCTTTTCCGGGCGATCGCCGCTGGCGGATCGAGCATGCCCAGGTGCTCGACGTCGCCGATCTGCCGCGGCTTGCAAAGTCGGGGATCATCGCCTCGATGCAGCCGACCCACCAGACCAGCGACCGGACGATGGCCGAAGCTCGGCTCGGGCCGAAGCGGCTCGGCGGCGCCTATGCGTGGCAGACCTTGGCGCGATCGGGAGTGACGCTGGCGTTCGGGTCGGACTTTCCGGTCGAGCTTCCCAATCCGTTCCACGGCCTCGGGGCGGCGGTCAGCCGCCAAGGGCTCGACGGTCAGCCTGCGGGAGGATGGCGGCCGGAAGAGCGCGTCAACTTCGAAGCCGCGCTCGCCGGGTTCACGCGCGGCGCGGCGTACGCGGGGCTCGCCGAGGATCGCATCGGTTCGCTCGACCCGGGCAAATATGCCGACTTCATCCTGGTCGATCGCGATGTCAGCGTGGTTGCTCCAAGCGAGTTGGCGCGGACCGAGGTGCTCGAGACGTGGGTCGGGGGCAAACAGGTGTGGGCGCGAAGCGCTAACGCCGCCGCCGCGCCCGCTCGCTGAGCATCGACGAGGTCAGGATCTGCGGCAACAACTCGGGCTCGGCTCTGCCTGGCTCATACCATAAATAGAGCGGCACCCCCGCTCGTCCGTGGCTTTCGAGCAGCCTGGTGATCGCGGGATCGCCGTTGGTCCAGTCTCCGACCAGCGTCTTGACCCCGGCCTCGCGGAACGCGTCGCGGGTGGTCTTACGCTCGATCGCGGCGGCTTCATTGGCCTTGCAGGTCAGGCACCAGTCGGCGGTGAAATAAGCGAACACCGGCTTGGCCGAAGCAAGGTGGCGCCGAGTCGCGGCCTCGCTCCACGCCTCGCCCCCCAGGGGCACGCGCGCGGCCGACGCCGAGCGCTGCGGGATCAGCAATGCGGCGGCGGCGGTGATCAGCAGCGCGGCGGCCAGCGCGGCGAGCCCGTTCCGCTCGCCGCGCCGCTGGCGCGATCCGGCCCAGACCAGCAATAACGTCAGCGCGGCGACGGCAATCAGCCCGATCGCGAGCGCCGCCTGACCCCCCTGGCGCCACAGCAGCCACAGGCTGCCGGCGGCGGTCGCGGCCATCGGGATGGCGAGGAAACGCTGGAGGCGGAGCATCCACGGCCCTGGGCTCGGCAATCGCCGGCGCAGCGAGGGGATGAACGCGACGGCCACGAACGGCAGAGCGAGCCCGAGCCCGAGCGCGGCGAACACCACCACCGATCCCGCCGCCGGAAGCAACAGCGCGGTGCCGAGCGCCGCGCCGAGGAAGGGTCCCGCGCACGGCGTCGCGACGAACGCGGCGAGCGCGCCGGTGCCGAAGCTTCCGGTCGGGTGCGCATTGCCGCCGACCATGGGAAGCTCGAACGCCCGCAGCAGGTTAAGGGTGATCGCGGTGGCGAGCAGCAGAAGCACGACGATGGTGCGCGGATCCTGGAGCTGGAACGCCCAGCCCGCCGCGCTGCCCCCGGCGCGGAGCGCGAGCAGCGCCGCGCCGAGCAGCCCGGTCCCTACGATCGCCCCGGCTGCATAGCCAAGCGCATCGCGCCGCGCCACGCGTTCGTCCCCGCCCGACCGCGCGAGGTGGAGCGCCTTCATCGCGAGGATCGGGAAGACGCACGGCATCAGGTTGAGCAAAATCCCGCCCGCGAGCGCGCCAAGCACCGCGAGCAACACCGCCTCCAACCCCAGCGCACCCACCGGCCTCCCGCCCGCAGGGACCGCGCCCGGGCCCGCGACGATCTCGAGCCCGCGCCCGTCGCCGAGCGCGAGCACCCCCGACAGCCGCGCCGGTTCGCCACGGCGGCGCTTGAGGCTGGCGATCAGCGTGTCACCGTCGCGGCGGAACGACTGCGGCCCGGCATAATCGATCGGGCCGTCCTCGGCGGGAAAGAAATAGGGCTCGCCGAGCGTCAGGCTGGCGGGGAGCGGGATCGCGATCTCGATGCGGTCGCCACGAACCGCGAAGCGCGCTGGACTGACAAGCGGACGCGGCAAAGCACGGCGCCATTGATTGAAGCGCGGGTCGCTCGTCGCCAGCCCGCCGGCCTGGACATCGAGCGCCACCTCTCCTTTTTCGGGGACGCACACCTCGTCGGTGCAGGCCAGCCACTCGAGCTTGGCGCGCACCGGGATCGGGCCTGTTGTCCCCGCCGGCACGGCCAGTTTGAACAAGATCGCATGGTCACGCTCATAAACGTAATTCATGATATCGGCGACGATTAGGCGGCTTGGGACCGGGTAGCGCAGCGGGCCGACGACGGCGCCGGGCGGAAGCTGCCACTCGACCCGCATCGGCAAGCCCGCGTCCCCGGGGTTGAGCCAATAGCCGTGCCAGCCGGGCGCGGTATGCATCACGATCGCCAGCTCGACCTCGCCGCCGGGAATTGCGCGCGTTTCCGCGACCAATTCGGGGACGATCGCGTTGGGCCGTTGCGCCACGGCCGGGGCGGCAAACAGCGCGCACAGCAAAAGGAGCAAGCGGAGCATTGCCGATGGAGCTAGCGGCTCGCTTCGCGCTAGTCGAGGTTGGGCCGAAGCCAGCGGGTCGCCGTGTCGAGATCGACCCCGCGCCGCGCCGCATAATCGGCAAGCTGGTCGGGGCCGATCCGCGCAACCCCGAAATAGGCGCTGTCGGGATGCGCGAAGTAGAACCCCGATACCGCGGAGGTCGGCCACATCGCGTAATTCTCGGTCAGTTCGATGCCCGCCGCGCCCTCGCCGAGCAAATTGAACAGCAAAGGCTTGAGGCTATGGTCGGGACAGGCCGGATAGCCCGGCGCGGGGCGGATCCCGCGATAGGTTTCGCGGATCAATTCCTCGTTGCTCAGCGCCTCGTCGGGGGCATAGCCCCACAAATGGGTGCGGACATGCGCGTGGAGCCGCTCGGCGAACGCTTCCGCGAGGCGGTCGGCGAGCGCCTTGAGCAATATGTCGCTATAATCGTCATGCGCCGCCTTATACCGTTCGAGGTGCGGTTCGAGCCCGTGGATCGCGACCGCGAACCCGCCAAGCCAATCCTCTTCGCCCGGAGCGATGAAGTCGGCGAGGCACAAATTGGGGCGCCCGGCGCGCTTCCTCACCTGCTGGCGAAGGAAGGGCAAGCGCGTGCGCTCCTCGTCGAGCACGACCACATCGTCGCCCTCGCGGCGGACCGGCCACAGCCCGACTGAGCCGCGCGCCGTGAGCCATTTTTCCGCGACAAGCTGCCCGAGCATCGCCTGCGCGTCGGCGAACAGCGAACGCGCGGTCTCGCCGACCACGGCATCGTCGAGGATCGCTGGATAATTGCCGTGTAATTCCCACGCGCGAAAGAACGGGTTCCAGTCGATCGTGGCGACCAGATCGTCGAGCGGCCACTCGTCGAACGCATGAGCGCCAGGATGCGCGGGGCGCGGGCTTGGCCCCTGCTCGGGCGCGACGAAGCCATTGGCGCGCGCCTCGATCAAGGGCGACAAATCGCTCGGCGCGCGTCCGGCGCGGGCTTCGCGGAGCGCTCGATAATCGTTGGCGGTGCGGTTGAGCAGTTCGTCGCGCGAGTGCCCGTCGCTGACCAGCGCGCCCGCGACCCCGACCGCGCGGCTAGCGTCGAGGACGTGGATCACCGGGCCCGAATAGGCGGGCGCGATCCGAAGCGCGGTGTGCGCGCGGCTGGTGGTCGCACCGCCGATCAGCAGCGGCAGGGTCATCCCCGCGCGCTCCATCTCGCCGCCGACGGTGACCATCTCGTCGAGCGAGGGCGTAATCAACCCCGACAGGCCGATCATCGCCGCGTCATGCTCCTTCGCCGCCTCGAGGATCCTTGTCCACGGCACCATCACGCCAAGATCGATCACATCGAAGCCGTTGCACTGGAGGACCACTCCGACGATGTTCTTGCCGATGTCGTGAACGTCGCCCTTGACCGTGGCCATCACGATTCGCCCCTTCGACGTATCGGCGCCGGGAGCCTTTTCGGCTTCGATGAACGGCAAGAGATGCGCGACCGCTTTCTTCATCACGCGCGCCGACTTGACCACTTGCGGAAGGAACATCTTGCCCGACCCGAACAGGTCGCCGACCAAATTCATGCCCTGCATCAGCGGGCCCTCGATGACCTCGATCGGGCGAGCGAACAGGGTGCGGGCTTCCTCGGTATCGGCAACGATGTCGGCATCGATGCCCTTGACCAGCGCGTGCGCCAGCCGTTCCTTGACCGGCCAGCCGCGCCATTCGGCGGCCTGTTTCTCGGCGACCGCGTCGGTACCTCGAAAGCGCTCGGCGAGTGCGATAAGATTTTCGGTCGCGTCGCCCCCGGAAGCGGGCGCGCGGTCGAAAATCACGTCCTCGCAGGCCTCGCGCAGTTCGGGCTCGATCGCGTCGTAGACGTCGAGCTGGCCGGCGTTGACGATGGCCATGTCCAGCCCGGCGGGGATCGCGTGGAACAGGAACACCGAGTGCATCGCGCGGCGCACGGGCTCATTGCCGCGGAACGAGAAACTCAGGTTCGACAGCCCGCCGGAAATGTGCGCGTGCGGACAGGCAAGACGGATCTCGCGGCACGCCTCGATGAAGTCGAGCGCGTAGCGGCGATGCTCGTCGATCCCGGTAGCGATCGCGAAGATGTTGGGGTCGAAGATGATGTCCTCGGGCGGGAATCCGTTGGCGACGAGCAATTGGTAAGCGCGGCTGCAGATCGCGACCTTGCGTTCCCTCGTGTCGGCCTGGCCGGTCTCGTCGAACGCCATCACCACCACTGCCGCGCCATAATTGCGGACCTTGGCGGCGACTTCGAGAAACGGTGCCTCGCCCTCTTTGAGGCTGATCGAATTGACGATCGGCTTGCCCGAAACGCATTTCAGGCCCGATTCGATCACGCTCCACTTCGATGAATCGATCATCACCGGAACGCGCGCGATGTCGGGTTCGGCGGCGAGGCGCTTGAGGAAGGTCGCCATCGCCTCCTCGCCGTCCAGCAGCGCTTCGTCCATGTTGACGTCGATGATCTGCGCGCCCGCTTCGACCTGGTCGCGCGCGACCTCGACCGCGGCGTCATAATCGCCGCCGAGAATCAGTTTCTTGAATTTCGCCGAACCGGTGACATTGGTTCGCTCGCCGATATTGACGAAGCGCGCTGCATTTACGCCGGCGGGGGGCGCGCCTCGATCATCGGTCATGCCGCGAGGATCATCGGCTCGAGCCCGGCGAGGATGGTCCGCGTCGGCGGTGCGGGGATCGCGCGCGGATCGCGGCCCAGTGCCGCCTCGGCAATCGCCGCGATATGATCGGGCGTCGTTCCGCAACAGCCGCCGACGATGTTGACCAGCCCATCGGCGAACCATTCGGCGACCTGGGCGGCGGTGTCCGCGGCGGCCTCGTCATATTCGCCAAGGTCATTGGGAAGCCCGGCATTGGGATAGGCCATCACCAGCGTATCGGCCTGGGCCGCAAGCGCCGCGAGCTGCGGACGAAGCTGGGCAGCGCCGAACGAGCAGTTGAGCCCGATCGTCAGCGGGCGGGCGTGGCGAACGCTTGCCCAGAACGCTTCGACCGTGTGGCCCGACAGATTGCGCCCGCTAAGGTCGGTCAGCGTCATCGAGATCATCATCGGCAGTTCGCGGCCAAGCGCCTGCTCGGCCTCGAGCGCGGCCATGATCGCGGCCTTGCAGTTGAGCGTGTCGAATACGGTCTCGATCAGCACCGCATCGATTCCGCCCTCGACCAGCGCGTCGATCTGTTCGCGATAGACGTCCTTGACCGTGTCGAAATCGACCTCGCGAAAGCCCGGGTCGTTGACTTGCGGCGACAGCGACAGCGTCTTGTTGGTCGG